>JACXTT010012483.1_pt1 | contig 11277 bp, 11 predicted proteins | sample 9270951 | NCBI WGS metagenome assembly JACXTT01 (sample SAMN15532306, study PRJNA645909) | rock metagenome | isolation source: weathered quartz diorite | place: Puerto Rico | collected 2017-06-21 | reverse complement strand
CACCCATTCCGAATTAACCGGAGAATTTTCGGGATCAGTGATTGCTCAAAGCCTGTTCCGGTTATGCATACGAAACACCACCGGTTGCCGCCAGAATGTTATCGAGGACGTATTTGTGCCGCGTTTACTTTGTGTTTGGAGGGACGGCCTGCGTTCTTCGTGACCGCAAGTGTCGTACGGGTATTCGTCGATATTCTTGTGGAAGTCGCGGAAAAATACGGGTTCTTCGCGATCTTTTGCTTCATGCCTGATCATCTGCATTTGATTCTCCTGGCTGCCAATGACGAAGCCGACGTATTGCGAGGCGTTGAACGCTACAAACAGGCCACTGGTTACTGGATCAGCAAAAATTCTTCTCGAACGAAATGGCAGAAGAGTTTCAATGATCGAATCCTTCGCAGGACCGAACTCGGTGTTTGCGTTCGCTATGTTCTCGATAATCCTGTCCGTCGAAATTTAGTCGGCAATTGGCGCGATTATCCATTCACGGGCGCAGTCGGCATAGATCTAGAGCAGTTGGTGCAGGACCTCGCTTGAAAGGTGGTTAATAAGTGTAGGGTAAATGTAGTCGCGGGCTTTAGCCCGCGTTTCCACAAATGTTAAACAATGGTGGCACCGCGGGCTAAAGCCCGCGACTACATTATTTAAGATTTAAGCATTTTTATGTTTAGCAGTTTTGTTTTGTCGTTATGTGAGCCAATGTTTTGCGAGGAAAATTAAGAGGGCTGCCGCAAACCCCAAGGCGGTGTTGTATTCGCGGTTGGAAAGGTATTGGGAAAAGGAAAACGAAGCTGGAAATCGGAGAGTTAATCGCGGGAAGAACCGTGGGACCTTTACCTTATACAATCGGAACTCATCCGGAAAAAGGCGAGATAGGTGCGCCTCCTCTCGCAGCATGACGGACGGGTAGATCACGCCGAAAGGTACGATCAGCAGAACGGCCACGATTTCGTTCGCGCTCATAATGGCGAAGCCCGCAGCGAGAAGAGTACTTCCGAAATAAAGCGGATTGCGTGTAAGCGAATACACCCCGGTTGTTGCAAGCGTCGAATCCTTTTTGATCACGCCCGCTGCCAGCGCACGAAACACTGCTCCAACCAGCGCCACGGGCAGGCCGACCAAAATCGAAAGCGCTGTCGGTTCGGCTAAATACAAGACGGCTGCCGCGATCACAAAACCGAGTGGCACGCGAAGCTTTTGAGCCATTACGGAGTTGGTTGTAGGGACGGTCTAGCGTCAGCTAATAAGAGGCGTTTCCGGCAGGCTTCATAAACCTGCTCGACAGTGATCTCGAGCATGCAGTGCCAGTGTTCGAGAGGGCAACGGTCCCGCTCGTAGCAGGGACGGCATGAGAGTCGTCTTTCGACAACGATGTCCTCACGCCTGAACGGCCCATTCCGGTCGCTGCTGGTCGGTCCGAAGATGGCGACGATAGGTGTCGCCACCGCTGCAGCGAAATGCATCGGACCCGTATCGCCTCCAACAAACAATCTGGCGTTCTCGCAGAGCGCGATCAATTCTTCCAATGTCGTTGGAATCTCGCGCACGCCGTGACCTGCAGATCGAACGAGCCGGCGCGCCAGATCTTCTTCGCTGGGACCCCAAGTCACCACAACCGGATACCCGTCATTCATGAGCCGCAAAGCCAACTCACCATATCGTTCCGGCTCCCAACACTTCGTTGGCCAATTGCCTCCCGGGTTAACCACGATGTAATCGGTGAGTCCAGCCAGCTTCTGCTCTACGGATCTGCGTGCACTCGTTCCGGGTTGAAGCCGAACCTCAGTATCCCAATTCGGATCGATCCCCAGAGGCGTCAGCAATTCCATTTGCTGGTCGATGATGTGAATGCGCTTTGGAGTTACTACTTCGGTATAGAAAAACCGGCTGACGGACTCCCGCAAGAAGTCTCGTTCCCATCCTATCTTTACAGGGGCTCCTGATAGGTAAGCGAAGAAAGCCGATTTCAGCAGACCCTGGAAATCGATCGTGCAGTCGTAGCCATCGGAGCTTAGCGCCCAGACCAATTCTGCGATCTCCTTCGCGCTACCGATGCCGGGGCTGTTTCTCCAGTGATAGGTATCGATGGGAATAAGCCTCACGTCGAGCCGGCTCAGCTCGACGACGATTTTATTCTTCCGTTCGATGAGCCAATCGATTTCCGCGTCTGGAAATGCAGTCCGCAACTGTGCGACAGAAGGAAGGCAGTGAACGATATCCCCAAGGGATCCGAACTTCACCACGAGGAAGCGCCTTGGTTTTGTTCCTTTCAGCACATCGGTCTTTGACTTCGTCATTTCTTTAGAATTCGATCAATAATGTCGCGCGTCGAATGATCCTTGCGATCTCCTGTGATCCGGACTGCACCGCCGTAGGCGAGTACTTTATCGCGTTCGGGAACGGTTTGCTCAGTGTAATCTGTGCCCTTCGCGTGAATCGCGGGCCGTAGGAATTCGAGCACACTCGAGACATCAGGTTCATCAAAAACGACAACATAATCCACACAACGCAGGGCCGAAACCAGTGCGACACGTTCATCCTCGTCGAGGATGGGCCTTCCCGGATCTTTGATTGATCGCATCGATTCATCGCTGTTGATTGCCACAACCAAGATGTCGCCCAAGGCTTTCGCCCCTTGCAAGTATCGAAGGTGCCCGACGTGGAGGATGTCGAAGCAGCCGTTAGCAAGCACGACTTTCTTCCCACGCAAGAGTTCAGGGAGTTCTTCAAGGATGCGTAGCTTCATTCCACCTCACCGTTAACCGCTTCGCGCAACTCTTGATGAGTTACGGGCCGCGTTCCATATTTCATGACGACGATTCCGCCGGCGTAGTTCGCCAATCGAGCAGCATCGTGGTAATTGGCCCCGGATGCCAGGGCGAGCGTGAATGTGGCAATCACGGTATCGCCTGCGCCCGTGACATCGGCGACCTCGTCGGAACCATGGATCGGAATGTGCGCCGTCTTCTTTCCGCGTTCGAACAAGGCCATTCCATCTTTGCCGCGGGTGATGAGAACCGCATTGTGTTTGAGTTTTCGAAGAAGTGTCCGTCCTGCCCATTCGAGTTTTTTCTCGTCGTTGCCAATGGAAATCCCGAGCGCGGCTTCCACTTCCGGTTCGTTTGGGGTTGTGGCCGTCATCTGGGAGTAGCTCATCATTGAAAAGCGCGAATCGATTGTCATGACCACAGAGTTCCGCCGGATTTTCGAGACAATCTGTGGCGTGGCGAGCGCGTAACCGTAATCGGAAACCAAGAGAGCGTCGGCATTTCTAAGTGCCATTTTTAATTTCTGTTCGATGGTGCTTCGCACGTTTGCGTCTTGAAGGGGCAGGCCCGAATCCAGCCTAACGATTTGTTGTCGTTGAGCGTGAACGGCGCCTGCAAGGATTCTCATCTTTGAAGGTGTCCGATACGATTTGGCGACGGCAATTCCAGTGACGTCGATTCCAAGATTGGAAAAATATTCGAGCAGTTGGTGACCCTCGGCGTCATCACCAACGATACCCACCGGAACTGGGGATGCGCCGAGCGCCCACAGATTGTGAATAGCATTCGCACCGCCCCCGGGAACCACCTGAGTTTCACGATGATTCAGAACGAGCACCGGGGCTTCGCGCGAAATTCGCGAGATTTCGCCGTATACGAAGACGTCAGCGACCAGATCGCCGAACACGACGACACGCTTACTTTTGAATCGATCGATAATCTGGTGAAGAGCACTCATGCGAATTCACCGGAGAGGATCGATTCGACCGCCTTCAGCAAGTTCTCTGCAACGAAGTGCGGCTGCTGCGGAAGGTCTTTGTATTTTTCATACTCCGCTCGGCCGTTGCCGGTCATGACAAGCACCGACCGCGCCCCGGCAGCGTGTGCCGTGTCGACATCCAAATACCGATCGCCGATCATGTACGACTGCGCAAGGTCGATTTCAAGATCTCGCTGCGCGCGCAAAAGCATGCCTGGCCGTGGTTTTCTGCAATCGCATCCCGTCTCTGGGTGGTGGGGACAGAAATAAATGGCGTCTAACCCTGCGCTGTGCCGGGCGAGTTCGGCGCGCAGTATATCGTGCACTTCATGAACGAGAGATTCGGCGAAGTATCCGCGTTCGACGCCGGATTGGTTGGTAACCAAGACCGCCTTCATCCCGCTGTCATTGATTTTTCGAATGGCGGGTCCAGTCCACGGAAATGGCATGTACAAATGCGTGTCGTACATGTAGCCGATTTCTTCCGATACCGTTCCGTCGCGATCCATGAAAATGGCCCTATGCATGGATTTTCAACAACTCTCTCGCCGCGTTGCAAACGTTCTCGACTGTGACACCGTTCATGCATCGATGATCGATCGGGCACTCGCGGAGCAAACACGGACTGCATTCCACGTGGTGTTTGACGATGCGTGTCCGCGGCCCACAAGGTCCTGTGACCTGCTCGTCGGTGGATCCGAAAACGGCGACGGTTGGTACGCCTAAAGCGGCTGCGATGTGCATGGGGCCGGAGTCATTCGTAATCATCAATGATGACTCGGCCAATAAACCGATCAATGTTTCTAAAGACGTTTTTCCGCTGAGCACCGCAGCCGGTCGTTGCATGCGGCCACGAATCTGTTCCGCAACGGCTCGTTCACTTTCTGATCCAATCAGAGCGACGTACAAATTCAATTCAACGGACAGAGTATCCGCCGATTCAGCAAAGCGCTCCTCATGCCACCGCTTGGCGGAGCCATACGCTGCGCCTGGATTCAGGACGAGAAACCGAGCGTCATTGGAAACGCCTTCGGCACTTAGAAGGTTTCTAGCGTTGATGCGCTCCTCGCTCGTGGCCTGAATTTCAATCGAAGGGCGGTCCGCATTCACCGACAACATTTTCGTCAACTCCAGATAGTACTGAACCTGATGCCGAGTGCCGCTCGAGGGTGCGATCGATGTCGTAAGCATCCACCGGCGGGCATCGGTGGCGTATCCGACTCTGCGGGGCACGCCCCCTAAAAACATCATGAGTGCCGATTCGAATGAATTGGGAAACAACAGCGCCAGATCAAAACCACGTCTCCGAATTTCGCGCATGAGGCGAGTCCAGTCCGCGACACTCGATGGCTTTTTTTCGTTCCATACGTGGTCGATAAATGGCGCTGCCGAAAAGAGTCCGGACACCCACGGCCGTACCATCAGTGTGATCTCAGCTTCGGGAAAATGCCCGCGCACCGCCTTCATTGCCGGAATCGCAAGCACGGCATCGCCAACCCAGTTCGGACCACGGATTAGGATCTTCTCTGCTTCCATCAAGCCTTTGGCAGACGGCTCAGAATGAGCGACATCAGGCCTTCGAGGTCCGCAATCTTAGCAGAGATACGCAGGTAGCTGTAGGGTCGATCCGCCACGTTTCGCAGGCGCACTGCGTCCTTTTCGGTCGTAATCAGGAGTTCGCCTCCAAGATTGTCGATCTCACGAGGGGAATAGGGGTGATGATCGCGGAAGCGGACTCGCTTCGTTGGGCGGATTCCCAGCGCATCAAGCGCAGCAAAGAAACGTTCCGGTTTTGCGATCCCGGCGAATGCCACGACCGCATGATTCTTGAACTGTTCCGGCGGCACTTGTCCGCTTTCCGAATAAATCCCATCGATTTCAGTTCGAACGATAAATGATGGAACCGGAAGACTGGGGACCGGTGCGCCTCGCACTTCTTGCACACAGGCCGCATGGGCCCGCGTCATTGCCGCTTTCGGTTCGCGCCACCGCCCAGCCGGAAGCAAGAGTTCACCGGCGGTCCATTCGACAGGATCTACAGTGACAATGTCCATGTCGCGGTGGAGACGGCGATGTTGGAATCCATCATCAAGAAGAAAGAGATTTCCGAGTTGTTTGCGTTCTGCCATCAGCCCGGCTTCATATCGATTAACGGCGACGATGACTGGAACGTCCACGAGTCGTTGCTTCATAAGGAACGGCTCATCACCCCATTCTTGCCAGTTCACGTAATCGGTCCCAACGATCTGCACGCCACTACTAACGCGGCCGTAGCCGCGAGACAAGATCACGGGATGAAATCCGTGATCGCACAGACCCTTCGCCAGGGCGACGACCAACGGCGTCTTTCCGGTTCCACCAACAGTCAAATTACCCACACTGATCACGGGAAGACTCAGACGGTGCGTCGTCAGGATGCCGGATTCGTAGAGCTTTTCTCGTGCCTTTAGCAGGAACCGAAAGGCTCGGCTCACCGGTGGGCCTCGACCGGCTCGAGAATTTGGAGCACGCGCTCCGTGGCGCCGGAGTTTTGTTCGACGATGGTCAATGCATTTCGGCCAAGTTCGGATGCGCGCTGTCGATTTGAAAGAAGAGGGGAAATTACGGGTGCGAGTTCGGTGCTGTTCTGAATTTGGATCGCTGCTCTCGCGTCGAGGAAGAGCCGCGCAATGTCTCGAAAGTTTTCCATGTGAGGTCCGAATACGATTGGCTTGCCGTGTCGTGCGGGTTCGAGCAAGTTGTGACCGCCCGTCGCAACCAGCGACCCTCCGATGTAAACGACACTCGCGTACGGAAAAAGGCCAGCGAGCTCGCCTATTGTATCCAGCAGGAATATGTTGAAACGGGAGCCCTCTCCCTCCGGGAGAGGGGGACTTGCGTTCAAATCGCTACGCCGTAGCATCTGAAAACCACGCCGCTTGATAATTTCAGCCACAGCATCGAATCGCTGGGGATGGCGTGGGGCGATCATGAGTTTCAGACTGCGATGCTCCTTCAACACTTCCTTGAAAGCTTGCAGGATCAATTCTTCTTCACCCGGCATGGTGCTTGCGGCAATCCATAGAGGCTTCCAATCGGCAAGAAAATTTGCCAAACCGTCATTCACGCTTCCGCTCGAGTTCACCGTGTCGTACTTCAAATTCCCCAACACCGTCACTTTGCGGGGATCCGCGCCAATCGCCTCGATGCGTTGCCGATCCGTTTCCGACTGCATGCCGATGATCGTGTAATCTTCGAACACACGCCGCAGCCACCTCCGAACAAGCCGGTATCGAGAAAACGATTTGTCCGAAATCCGTCCGTTGATCATCACCACTCGCGCACCGTGCGTGCGACACGCGCGCAAAAAATTCGGCCAAATTTCGGTTTCGGCGATGATCACCATCTCCGGGTCCACACGTTCAACCGCCGGCCGAATGCACCAGGGCAGATCGATCGGAAAATAGAATGTGTGATCCACGATATCGCGTCGCGCCTGGGCGAGCTGTTGTCCAGTGGATGTTGCTGTGGAAACCACGAGCGCCTTACCGGGAAACTGTTGCCGGAGCCGTTCGATGAGCTTCTCCACAGCTTTCACCTCTCCGACGGAGACCGCGTGGATCCAAATCGAGCCGTGAAGCTGAGGGATTTTTAGGAATCCAAGACGATCGCCGAACGTCGGAAAATATTTTCGAAACCGAACCAAATAGTAGGGAAGAGCAAGAGCCAAACCCAGCGCCAGCATGAATGTGTAAATGAAATACATGCCTGTCGCAGAGTATACTTTTTCATTTGCAGACAGGGAGGAGCAATTAATGGCAATTAAAGTGGGCATCAATGGTTTTGGGCGAATCGGACGCAATCTCTACCGCACTTCGATGGGCGATAAAGATATCGAAATCGTGGCGGTAAACGACATTACCGATCCCAAAACTCTCGCACATCTTCTTAAATACGATTCCGTCTTGGGTAACCTCAAAGCCGACGTCAAGCCATCGGAAGACAGCATCATCGCAGACGGCAAGACGATCAAAGTTTTCAAAGAAAAAGATCCGGGCAAGATTGATTGGCCGTCGCTCGGCGCTGAAGTCGTCGTCGAATCGACCGGATTGTTCACCAATGCCGAGGATGCGCGAAAGCATCTGCGTGGGCCCGTAAAGAAGGTCATCATCTCAGCGCCGGCGAAAGGTGAAGACATCACGATCTGCCTTGGAGTGAACGACAAGAGTTACGACCGCACGAAACACAACGTCATCTCCAATGCTTCTTGCACGACGAACTGTCTTGCGCCTGTTGCGAAAGTTCTTCATGAAAGCTTCGGTATCGAGAGCGGCTTGATGACAACCGTTCATTCCTACACAAACGATCAGAAGCTTCTCGATCTGCCTCACTCTGATATGCGGCGTGCTCGTGCCGCAGCCCTCTCGATGATTCCGACATCCACGGGTGCGGCAAAAGCGATCGGCTTGGTGTTACCTGAGTTGAAAGGCAAATTGGACGGTATTGCGATTCGCGTTCCGACACCGGACGTTTCGCTCGTCGATCTCACGGCGCGCACGATGAAACCAGTCAGTGTTGAGTCGGTGAATGCCGCGCTGAAAACCGCTGCGAACGGTCCGCTGAAAGGAATTCTTCAGTTCACAGATGAAGAACTCGTATCGGCCGATTTTCTGCACAATTCTCATTCATCCATCGTTGACGGTCCGTTGACGAAAACCATCGGCGATAAGATGGTGAAAGTCTTCTCCTGGTACGACAACGAGTGGGGCTTCAGCGTGCGCTTGCGGGATGTCATCAAGCTCGTTCTGAAATAATGAACAAATTATCTCTTTCGGATTTGGACGTAGCCGGAAAGCGCGTTTTCATGCGCGTCGACTTCAATGTTCCGCTTGCCGACGGGAAGATCGCGGACGATACACGAATCCAAGCTGCGCTTCCGTCGATTGGTTATGTTTTGGAAAACCGAGGACGCCTCATCCTCGCCTCTCACCTTGGCAGACCGAAAGGCAAGCCAGAGCCGAAATACACGTTGAAGCCCGTTGCTGACCGCCTTGGCGAACTGCTGCGGAAGCCGGTGAAGTTTGCGCCGGATTGCGTTGGACCGGAGGTCGAGAAGATCGTGGCTGGTCTCAAAGACGGCGACGCTCTCTTGCTCGAAAATCTTCGATTTCATGCAGAGGAAGAAAAGAACGATCCCGCTTTCGCCAAGCAACTCGCGGCGTTTTGCGACGTATATATTAATGACGCCTTCGGCGCGGCGCACCGCGCTCATGCATCAACGGCCGGCATGGCTGCGTACGTGAAACTAGCGGCCGCCGGCTTTCTGATGCAGAAGGAAATCGACGCTCTTAATCATGCCCTGACGAAGGCGGAGAAGCCATATGTGGCAATCGTGGGAGGCGCGAAAATCTCCGACAAGATTGAGCTGATCGAGAACTTCATCAACATTGCGGACACGATCTTGATTGGTGGTGCAATGGCTTACACGTTCTTTCGTGCGAAGGGATTCGAAACCGGAAAATCGCTCGTAGAATTGGACAAGATCGATCTCGCAAGACAATTGATGGCGAAGGCATCGGAAAGGGGCGTTGCCATCGAGTTGCCGATTGACCATGTGGTCGCGTCTGGGTTGGACAGCACGGAAGCGACGGTAACTTCCGTTCAAAAAACGCCACCCGATCGGATGGGGTTGGATATCGGTCCCGAAACTGTGCAGCGCTACTCGGAAATTATCAGAAAGGCGAAGACCATCGTTTGGAACGGGCCGATGGGCGTTTTCGAAAACCCGAAATTCGCTCAGGGCACTTTTGGCGTGGCTCGCGCGGTCGCGGAAGCGAATGCCTTTTCAATTGTCGGAGGCGGCGATTCCGCCGCGGCGGTGGCGCAGTCCGGCGTGGAATCCAAGATCACCCACATTTCAACGGGCGGCGGCGCGTCGCTCGAGTTTTTATCAGGTCAGAAATTGCCTGGTGTCGAAGTGTTGACGGACAAATCAAAGTAGATGCGAACGCCGATCATTGCGGCCAACTGGAAGATGTTCAAGACCCGCTCGGAGACCAGCGCGTTCTTTGATGCGCTTATTCCTCAAATCCACGATGTAGAGCACTGCGAGGTTGTAGTCGCGCCTCCCTTTACGGCGCTTTCAACGGCCGTTGTCAAAGCGAAGGGCACTCGTGTCGCTATATCCGCGCAAAACATTTACTGGGAGGAGCAAGGTGCGTTCACAGGCGAAGTCTCGGTGAAGATGCTCGTCGAGGTTGGTTGCACCTATACGATCATCGGACATTCCGAACGTCGTCAATTTTTCGGCGAGACCGACGAAACTGTCGAGAAGAGAATGCGCGCGGCATTGGCGGGCGGGCTGAACGCCATCGTCTGCGTTGGTGAAATCCTTTCGGAACGTGATGCGGGGCAGGCGCAGGATGTGGTGCGCCGGCAGCTGCGCAATGGACTAGGCCGGTTGACCGGGCCGGACCTTTCCCATATTATTGTCGCTTACGAGCCCGTATGGGCGATCGGCACTGGGCGCACGGCAACACCGGAAATAGCCGCTGAAATGCACGCCTCAATCCGCAAAACTTTCGCAGAAATCTATAACGAAGCTGCTGCTGACGCGCTTCGTATTCTGTATGGTGGAAGCGTGAAGCCCGATAACATAAAGGCTCTAATGAAAGAAAAGGATATCGATGGCGCATTGGTCGGAGGCGCAAGTTTGGATCCGGCATCGTTTGCCGCCATCATTAAATATCGGTGAGCGGCTGCGAACGCAAGCGCGATAACGCGCAGCCATTAAAAAGATGATTACTCTACTGACGATCTTTCACGTTATTGTTTGCATTTTTTTGATTCTAGTCGTGCTCTTACAGCAGGGTAAGGGCGCGGATTGGGCCGGCGCTTTCGGAGGCGGTGGTACGCAAACCGCGTTCGGCGCGCGTGGAGCCGGCACGGTACTGAGCAAAGCGACGACCGCTGCTGCCGTCATCTTTATGATCACGTCGCTCGCGCTCACGATTCTGATTTCGCGGCCCGGCGGTTCTTCCGTCGTCCGCGAAGGAGCGAAACAACAGAATCAGCAACAGCAACAACCGGCGCCCACCCAGCAACAACAGCAGCCCACGCCGGCTGCCCCAAGCACGCCGGAAAAGAAGTAATGTAGTCGCGGGCTTTAGCCCGCGTTTTTCGCCGAAGTGGTGGAATTGGCAGACACACCATCTTGAGGGGGTGGCGCCGCAAGGCGTGCGGGTTCGAGTCCCGCCTTCGGCATTCCTGCAAGTGACGCATAATACGCGGCTTACGCCAGACCTCCAGAGCCGCGTACAATCTACGTACAATTCGGCGTTACGCTCCAGATATGCTGAAGCTGTACCGCCGCCACAAAAAATCCTGTGGTCACACCGCCGTTTCCTATACCCGCTGTCGCTGCCCGATCTGGACTCAGGGCTCTCTCCACGGCCGGTGGATTCGGAAGTCCCTCGACGTGTCGAATTGGGAAGACGCTTCGAAGAAAGTGCGGGAATGGGAAACGGGCGTGAAGCCGCCGGAAAACATTTC
>JACXTT010012482.1_pt1 | contig 11277 bp, 12 predicted proteins | sample 9270951 | NCBI WGS metagenome assembly JACXTT01 (sample SAMN15532306, study PRJNA645909) | rock metagenome | isolation source: weathered quartz diorite | place: Puerto Rico | collected 2017-06-21 | reverse complement strand
GGGGCTGGGGCAGCCGTTCTCTAGCGCACACGACAACAAGTGCGGGACGGCTGGGAGGTGAATTCCCGATGGCTTATATCCAATTTATTTGAGGGTTCGGGGGGGGTGGGTCCGGTAAAGCCGATCGGGACAAAGGGCTACGCCAACCTGCCCGGGGGCATCAGCGCGAGCTCGGGCCTGCATCTGTGCGCGCAGAACATGGGGCTGATCCCCGTCGTCGCGCTCGGTCTGGGCTCGGTCGCAGGCCTTGGCGCGGCACGACTGTCCGCCAGCCACTACTCGCTGATGGTGAAGGAGAAGTCTGCCGTGTTCGTCGCCGGCCCGCCTGTGGTCGACCGGCTCGGCGAGAAGCGCACCAAGCAGGAGCTTGGCGGCTACAAGGTGCAGATCGCTGCCGGCACCGTCGACGATGCCGTCGACACCGAGGAGGAAGCGTTCGAGCGCGCACGCAAGTTTCTCTCCTACCTGCCGCAATCGATCTGGGAATTGCCCCCACGCATGCAGAGCTGGGACGATCCCAACCGGCGCGAGGAGAGCCTGCTGTCGATCGTGCCCCGCGATCGCAAGAAGGCGTACCAGATGCGCAAGATCATCGACTCGGTGGTCGACAAGGGATCGTTCTTCGAGATCGCCAAGGGCTTCGGTCGCGCGATCATCACCGGCTTCGCCCGCCTCGACGGCTGGCCGGTCGGCATCCTTGCCGGCGATCCGTTGCATGACGGCGGCGCGTGGAATGCGGCAGCCTCGCGCAAGATCACCAAGTTCATCGACACCTGCCAGACCTTCCACCTGCCGGTGGTGCACCTCGTCGACTGCTTCGGCTTCGCGGTCGGTCTGCAGGCGGAATCCACCGGCCCCATGCGCTTCGCGGTGCAGGCGGTGAGCGCCATCCAACAGAGCACCGTGCCGTGGTGCTCGGTCATCGTCCGCAACGTATTCGGCGTCGGCGGCGGCGCGCATCTGCCGCACACCCACGTGTCGTTCCGCTACTCGTGGCCGTCGGGCAACTGGGGCTCGCTGCCGCTGGAAGGCGGTGTGGAGGCCGCCTATCGTGCCGAGATCGATGGCGCGGACGATCCTGTCGCAAAGCTCGCCGAGATCGAGCAGCGGCTCGAGCGGCTGCGTTCGCCGTTCCGCACGGCCGAGGCGTTCCTGGTCGAAGAGATCATCGATCCGCGCGAAACGCGGCCGCTGATCTGCGAGTTCGCCAATCTTGCGGCACCGCTGCGTCAGGCCGGCCCGTCGGCCTTCACCATGCGGCCGTGACGACTATTTAGATCAAACAAGAACAAGCACAATTTCGAGAGAGACCATGGCCCCTATTCCATTCGAGCCCGGCGCGATCCGCATGCTGGCGCAACTCATGGCCGAAAACGGCCTGACCGAAATCGAGCTGGCCGAGAAGGACCGCCGCATCCGCGTGGTACGTGGCGTCGCGCAAGTGCCGATGCAGCATGTGCTGGTGCCGGCTTCGCCATCGCACGCGATCGGCGCTGAGCCAGCGGCGCCAGCCATCTCCGGCATCGCCGATCCGAACGCCGTGCTGAGCCCGATGGTGGGCGTCGCCTACCTGACGCCGGAGCCGACTGCGCCGGCGTTCGTCAATATCGGCAGCAAGGTTGAAGCTGGCCAGACACTGCTGCTGATCGAGGCGATGAAGACCTTCAACCCGATCACCGCGCCGAAAGCCGGCACGGTGACCAAGATTCTTGTGGAATCAGGAGACTCTGTCGACCAGGGACAGCCGCTGATCGTCGTCAGCTAGGCTCAGCCGCGACCGAGGTGGCTGCCGGCGTCCATGCGCACGGCCTCGCCGGTCATGTGGCCGGAGGCCGGCGTCGCCAGGAACGACACCAGCTCGGCGATGTCCTCCGGCTTCGAGGCGAGGCGCAGCGGCATGTTCGCCTTTACCGACTCGCGCAGCTTGTCGGCGGTGTCCTGGCCACGGCCCTTCGAGAACCAGGGCGTATCGATGTAACCCGGGCAAACCGCGTTGACGCGGATCGCCGGCGACAGCGCGCGGGCGAGCGACAGCGTCATGGTGATGAGCGCGCCCTTGCTGGCGGCGTAGGCGACCGACGAACCGCCACCACTGATGCCGGCCACGGATGCGATGTTCACCACCGCAGACGCACGGCCGGACTTCTTCGAGCCCTCCTCCAGCAGCGCCCGCGCTGCGCGGATCATCTGGAACGAGCCGATGACGTTGACGGCGTAGATGCGCTGGAAATCCTCAGCCGAAAGCTGGTCCATCAGGCTGTGGTTCGGCACATGCTTGGTGGTGCCGGCGTTGTTGACCAGCGCATCCAGCCGACCCCACTGGGCAGCAGCGGCGGCGAGCTTCTTGCAGTCATCATCCTTGGAGACGTCGCCCTGCACGACGAGGACCTCGACACCTTCCTTGCGGCACAGGTCCGCGGTCTCTTCGGCTTCCGTCTTGCTCGACGAATAATTCACCATGATCCGAGCGCCACCCCGGGCGAGCTGCCGCGCGGTCGCCGCGCCAAGGCCGGACGCGGAGCCGGTGACCATCATGCACAGGCCTTCAAGAGACATCGGTTTCTCCCATTTTCGTTCTGATTGGATTGCCGATGCCGCCGCTTTCGAGCGGCAAGGCATTGCGGCGCGGTAATGACGACGGACGAGAGGCTGCGCCTTGCGACAATGAGCGCAGCGCAGACGCCCCATGACTGCAATGCAGTTGACGCGTAGCCCGTTATTGCGCCTATGGCAAGGTTCTGGGGTTTTCCGAAACAGTTTCAGAAACGCTCAATCCAAAGGTGAGGAACTTATGAGCCGCTTGTGTGAGGGAAGAGTTGCAATCGTAACCGGCGCAGGCCGCGGCGTCGGCCGCGAGCACGCGCTGATGCTGGCCGAGCATGGCGCAAAGGTCGTCGTGAACGACCTCGGCGCCACGGTCGATGGCACGGGCGGCGACGCCGGCCCGGCCAACGAAGTCGTGGCGCTGATCAAGAAAAACGGCGGCGAAGCGATCGCCAATGGCGACGACGTGTCGGATTGGAACGGCGCGAAGAACCTGATCGACACCGCGATCAAGACCTTCGGCAAGCTCGACGTGCTGGTGAACAACGCCGGCATTCTGCGCGACCGCATGCTGTCGAACATGACCGAGCAGGAATGGGACGACGTCATCAAGGTGCACCTGAAGGGCACCTTCGCGCCGACCCGCCACGCTGTTGACTACTGGCGTGCGAAGAACAAGGAAACCGGCAAGCCGGTGAACGGCCGCGTGATCAACACGTCGTCAACCTCGGGCCTGTTCGGCAACATGGGCCAGACCAACTACGGCGCAGCCAAGGCCGGCATCGCCGCCTTCTCGATCATCGCTGCGCGCGAACTGCGCCGCATCGGCGTCACCGTGAATGCGATCTCGCCGAGCGCCGTGACCCGCATGACCGAAGGTCTGCGCGAGCGCACCGAAGAGCAGAAGGCCGCCGGCGATCCGAAGTGGATTGCACCGGTGATCACCTACCTCGCGAGCGAAGACTCCGAAGACATCACCGCCCGCGTGTTCTACATCGGCAACGGCGTGTTCTCGGTGATGGAAGGCTGGCACCGTGGCCCGCAGTGCGACCCGATCGCCGATCCGGTCAAGCTCGGCCCGATCCTGCGCAAGATGTCCAACGACGCACGCCGCAACGGCGGCATGGACTCGAAGGATCTCGACTGAGTTCGCACCTGTCGAACTTTGAATAACGGAACGGCCCCGGCAACGGGGCCGTTTTCGTTTGCTCGCAACGCGCCTCTTTGCGCACTGCAACGAACGCCGAGCACCCGTTCAACAATGGCGCTTGCCTTGGACCTGCCATTCTGCCCATCATCCCCGCCAATCCAAAAAGCGCAGATCAGATGAGGAACGCTGTGGGAGAGAGCAATAATATTGTCGTCGAAACAGCCGAGCGGATCTTCGCGGACCTCTGTGATCCGCAGACCGTCAACGGCGCCAAGGACGACGCCTGGAAAGCCGACCTCTGGAAAGCTCTGTCCGAAAACGGCCTGACGCTGGCATGGGTGTCTGAAGACCACGGCGGCTCGGGCGCAAGCCTCGCCGACGGGTTCGAGCTTCTGAGTGCGGCGGGCCGCTTTGCCGTGCCTGTTCCGCTCGCCGAAACGATGCTGGCGGGTTGGCTGCTGTCTCAGGGTGGAATCGTTTCACCGGATGGCGCGATGACGCTGGCCCCGGTGCAGCCGAAGGATGTGATCGCGCTGAATGCCGACGGTACACTGAGCGGCCGTGCGCGCGGCGTACCGTTCGCCCGCGAGGCACAGCACGTCGCGGTGCTGGCGCAAGGACCGAAGGGCCCGACCGTTGCCCTGGTCGCCGCCAAGGACTGCCGCCGTGAGGAGGACGAGAACCTCGCCGGCGAGCCGCTCGACAACCTCGTGTTCGACAAGACCGTACCGCTGAAGACGGGCCCGGCGCCAAAGGGCTTCGATCAGACCGCGCTGATGCTGATGGGCTGCGTGGCCCGTTCGCTGCAGATCGCAGGCGCGTTGCAGTACATGCTGACACGCAGCGTCAACTACTCGCAGGAGCGCATCGCCTTCGAGAAGAAAATCTCGAAATTCCAGGCGGTGCAGCACAACCTCGCCCGCCTTGCCGGCGAAACCGCAGCGGCTGTTGCCGCCGCAGGCTCGGCGTCGGAAACCGTTTCGAACGGTGCAGCCTGGGGCGACGAGGCGACCTTCCTGGAAGCGACCGCTGCAAAGATCCGCTGCGCGGAAGCGGCCGGTGCCGGCTCATCGATCGCGCATCAGGTGCACGGCGCAATCGGCTTCACCAAGGAATACGTGCTGCACCGTTTCAGCCTGCGCACGCTCGGCTGGCGCGACGACTTCGGCAACGAGAGCTACTGGGCTGTCGAGCTCGGCAACATGGTTGCCAAACGCGGTGCCGACGATCTCTGGCCGCTTGTCGCCTCCCGCTGATCCCGTCATTCGATTTCAAGGACGACCTGCATGTCCGCAAGCCTCACTTTCGACCCCATCCGCCTGCCCGAAACCTGTCAGGCACTGCGCCGTGAAGCACGCGCGTTCCTGGCCGAGGAAATCGCCCGCGGCACCTTCGATCCCGGCAATCCACGCAAGGGCGAAGATGCCGGTGGCCGCGATTTCGCCAAGCGCGTCGCCGCCAAGGGCTGGATCGGCATGACCTGGCCGAAGAAGTATGGCGGTCGCGAGCGCAGCTTTCTCGAACGCTACGTGCTGACCGAGGAATTCCGCGTCGCCAATGCGCCGACCGGCGTCTACTTCACCGCCGATCGCCAGAGCGGCCCGACCATCATCCGGTATGGTTCGGAGAAGATCAAACAGGACGTCCTGCCGCGCATCGTCCGCGGCGAAGTGCAGTTCTGCATCGGCATGAGCGAGCCGGGCTCGGGCTCCGACCTGTTCGCCGCCAAGACCAAGGCGACCAAGACCGACGGCGGCTACCTGATCAACGGCACCAAGATCTGGACCTCGAATGCGCACAAGTCCGATTACATGATCGGCCTGTTCCGCACCTCGGCGCCGACCAAGGAAAACCGCCGCCACGGCCTGACCTCGTTCCTCGTCGACATGAAGACGAAGGGCATCTCCTGCAACCAGATCACGCAGATGAGCGGCCAGCGCGAGTTCAACGAGGTTGTGTTCCAGGATGCGTTCATTCCTGACGATCACGTGCTTGGCGAGGTCGATGGCGCATGGAAGCAGGCGACGACCGAACTCGCCTATGAACGTTCGGGCCCGGAGCGCTTCCTCGAAACCTACTACGTGCTGACCGAGCTGGTGCGCGCGCTCGGCGAAAAGCCGGACGTGCGCTCCGCGGAAGGCGTCGGCCGCCTGGTTGCGCAGCTACACACCCTGCGCCGCATGTCAGTGTCGGTCGCCGGCATGCTCGAAGCCGGCAAGGAGCCGGTGGTCGAGGCGTCGATCGTCAAGGACATCGGCACGCTGTGGGAGCAGGACCTGCCGTCAAAGGTGCGCACGCTGGCTGCATTCGTCGAGCAGGAGCCGGGCAACCAGCTCCGGCTGAAACAGCAGCTTTCCTACGCGACCAAGGTCGCACCCAAGCTCACCATTCAGGGCGGCACCACCGAAGTTCTGCGCGGCATCATCGCCCGCGGCCTCGGCCTGCGCTGATCAGAACTCAACAGTTAACCAGAGAGGACCTATGACTACCTACAAAGATATCGGCGTCGACAAGGCTGCGAATTACGTTGGCACCATCGAGATTCGCCGCCCGCCGCACAATTACTTCGACATGGCGCTGATCCAGCAGATCGCAAGCGCGATGGAAGAGTTCGACAAGGACGACAGCGTTCGCGCCGTGGTGCTGTGCGCGCAGGGCAAGTCGTTCTGCGCCGGCGCCAACTTCAATGAGCCAGCGCGCGACAACGCTGGCGAGAACGACGTCGGCGGCCAGCCGGTCAACCACCTCTATCAGGAGGCTGTTCGCCTGCTCCGCACCAAGAAGCCGATCATCGCGGCCGTACACGGCGCAGCCATCGGCGGCGGTCTCGGCGTCGCCTGCGCGGCCGACTTCCGCGTCACCTGCCCCGAAGCGCGCTTCGCTGCGAACTTCACCAAGCTCGGCTTCCATCCGGGTTTCGGCCTGACCGTGCTGCTGCCCGAACTGGTCGGCAAGAACCAGGCTGAGCTCCTGCTCTACACCGGTCGCCGCATCGGTGGTGAGGAAGCAACCCGGATCGGCCTCGCCTCGATCTGCGTGCCGCAGGATCAGGTGCGCGCGGAAGCGACCAAGCTCGCGGCTGAAATCGCCGAGAGCGCGCCGCTGGCGATCATCTCCACGCGCAAGACCATGCGCGGCACCCTCGCCGATCGCGTCAAGGCTGCGACCGATCACGAGCTGAAGGAGCAGACCTGGCTGCGCGGCACCGAGGACTTCAAGGAAGGCGTGAAGGCCACCGCCGAGCGTCGCGTCGCGAACTTCAAGGGCCGCTGAGCTCAACCATCCACGTCAAATGCAAAGGGCCGCACGATCATCGTGCGGCCCTTTCGTTTTGCAGGCGTGTTGCAACGATAGTTACGCCACCAGGCGGAAATTCACGCCGCACATGTGGAACGAATTACCATCGACCTTGTAGCCGCGCGCGGCAGCGGCATCGCAAACCTTGGCGATGTCGTTGACCTTGAACACCAGCCCGCCCAGCACCTCCGCCGGTCCCTTGACGAAGCGGAATGTGCAGTTGACGAACGTCAGCTCCGGATCGCCGTTCGCGGCTTTCCCCACCGGCACTTCGATGAGCCTCGCCCAGTGCGCGGCAAGGCCTTGTGGATCAGGGCTCTCGATTTCGAGACCAACCAAGGCCTGCGTCGTGTCCCGGCGGATGAAATCCTGCCAGTTCGGCCCGGCAACCGTGTAGGGACCGTAGATGCCGTCACTGTCCTTGGTGCGATTGAAATCGACGAACGATGCGCGACAGTCAGCCGGATGCAGCTGGATCCCGTAGAACGTCGGCTTGTCCAGCACGTGCGCGACGCGGACGCCGATCGCCTTGGCATGCTCGCGGCGACGCTCCACGTCGTCGCAAGTGAAAATCACCATGTAGCCGCCGTGCTGACCGTTCGGCCCGGTGATCTTGTTGAGGAAGCGACCCGCGGCCGTTCCCTCTCTGGTCGGCGCGACCACCTCGAGCAGCGTCGCATCGACCGGATAAAGCACGTTCTCGAGACCGTAAGCGCCGACCGCCTCGTCGCGGTAGCAGACATCGAGCCCCATGACCGCGCCGATGTCGGTTGCAGCCGGCTCGATGCCGGGGGCGACAAGGCAGATCTGCTTCAGCCGCAGGAATTCCGCCATGTCGCACGCCCTCTTGTCTCGAAATCGCCCAGCTTCGGCTCAGCGGCCGACGAACACCGGCTTGCGCTTCTGCACGAAGGCAGACGATGCCTCCTTGTGATCGGCGGTTTCGCCGCAACGCGAGTGATGCAGCGACTCGCCATCAAAGCACGCTTCGAGCGAGAGCTTCTCGGCATTGTTGATGTTGCGCTTGATGTAGCCCAGCGTGATGGTGGGGCCCTGCGCGAGTTGCGTCGCAAGCTCGGTGGCGACCTTCACCACGTCTGCATCCGGCACCACACGGCTCATCATGCCCGCGGCATGTGCTTCCTTGCCGCTCAGGATCGGCGACAGGAGATACAGTTCACGCGCCTTGGCGCTGCCCAGCATCTTGGTGAGGTAGTAGGTCCCGCCGTAGTCACCGGAGAGACCGACCTTGGCGAAGGCGGTGGTGATCTTGGCGGTCTCGCCGACCACGCGCAGATCGCAGGCCAGCGCCAGCGACAGGCCAGCGCCCGCTGCAGCACCTTCAACCGCCGCGACCACCGGCTTGTTCATCTCGTGCAGCAGGCGCGATGCTTCCATGCGGCTGCGCAGGCTGACCTGACGCTCCTCGAAGGTCGGCGCCTTGCGGTTCGGATCGGCAAAGCCGCGCACGTCACCGCCGACGCAGAACGTGCCACCGGCACCCTTCAGCAGAACCGCGCGCACGTCCTGATCGTCCCACGCGCGCTGTGCCGCCTGCAGCAGGCCGAGCGTGAACTCGGCGCTCATCGCGTTCTTCCGCTCGGGGCGGTTCATGGTGATGGTCAGGAGACCATCTTTCAGATCCTGCAGAATGACGTCCGTCATGGCTTCCTCCGGTGATTGATTGGCCGAACAATGACGCGACTGCCGACCCGAGGGCAACAGGAATCCGGCCGCGCATAGGCCAGCCATGGTTTTGCATGGTGTAAATTCCGAAGCGCGAAACACGCACGGCTCTCGGACGGGATCGTGCTGTCCAATCCGCTGAACCGATATCGAATGGGTGCAGGCCCGCGCGAGCGATCGCGCTCAGGCTTTCGGATAGAGGATCATCTGCGTGCAACGGAAAAGCGCGATCACCTTGCCGCTTTCCTCGTGCCTGGCTTCAGTGTCCCAGACCTGCGTCGTCCGGCCGCCGTGCACCATCCGCGCCTCGCAGGTCAGCGTGCCATCGCGCGCTGTGCCGAGATGATTGGACTTCAGCTCGACGGTGGTGAAGCCCGATGCACCATCCGGCAGCGAATGGAAGCAGCCGATGCCGCAGGTGGAGTCGAGCAAAGCAATGACACTTGCCGCGTGCAGGAAGCCGTTCGGCGCCATGTGCTTCGGCGTGATGATCATCCGCCCGGTCGCAAGCCCTGGCTTCGGCACGACGATGTCGATGCCGAGCAGATGCGGCAGCGTGCCTTCGATCGTCCGGATAGCACCGTCGCTCTTGTTCGCCATTGTCACGTCCACCGTTGCAGAGCACTCTTGTCCATCAGCGTAGCACAGTCACCGAATGATTTTCGCCCAGACCCGCGCCATGGCATCCACCGCATGACCGCCCCGCGAGCCTCTCGTCTGCGCCCGTTCGGTCTGCTCGCTTGCGTCGGCGCGATCGCCCTCGCCATGGCGCAAGCGCAAGCCCAGGAGATCCGCTGCGCAGGCGAGGTGATCGCGCAAGGCCGCGTCGCCTCGATCATCGACGGTCGGACACTGGCATTGCAGGACGGTCGCACCGTGCGCCTCGCCGGTGTCGACGACACGATCTCCGGCATCTCGGCGAAAGCAGCACAGCGCGGCGCGCTGGAGACTCTGGTCGGTCCTGGCGAGGTGATTGTCCGCGGGAACCCGAAACCCGACCGCTACGGCCGCCTCGTCGCCTTTGCGTTCGTTTCCGGACAGGAGGAACCGGTGCAGGCGAAACTGCTCGAAGACGGTCATCTGGTCGTTACCGCGCCAGTCGACGATAAAGCCTGCGCGACGCTTCTGCAGGCTCGCGAGTTCCAGGCCCGGCAGGCGAAACGCGGCCTCTGGGCGGAACCCGCTGCCTTAAAAAACGCGGAAATGCCCGGCGATATTTTGACACTGGTTGGGCGGTTTGTGGTGGTTGAAGGCCGTGTTCTGTCGGTCCGGGAAGCGGGGGCAACGCTTTACATCAATTTCGGCCGGCGCTGGACGCAGGACCTCGCAGTGACTATTTCAAGGCGAAATGTTGCTGCCTTCGAGGCTGCCGGTGTTCCAGTCAAGTCTCTCGAGCGGAAGAGAATTCTCGTTCGAGGCTGGGTTGAGCAAAGGGGCGGGCCAAGACTTCACGCGTCGTGGCCCGGGCAGATCGAAGCGGTCGACAGAAACTAGAGTCGTATACTCTAGGATCACATACGAACTAGGGTCGCATATTTAAGGGGTGGACTGGATCAGGCCGTGACAGTGCGTTCGGATCGGCAAGGGGTCGAGCAAGGCAGGAAGCGGAATGCGGCGACGCCAGTGGCGTTGCTGAGCATTGCGCTGCTGCTTGGCGCGTGCTCCGACTGGAGCCGCTTCCACACCACAGCCACCGAGCCGCGCCCGCAGCAGGCGTCACGCCCTGCCCGCACGCCGGTGCAGCAGACCGCCGCAGCAGAACGTGAGCACGACCGGATTCTCGCCTCCTATGGCGGCGTTTATGAGGACGCGAAGCTCTCCAGCCTGATCTCCAAGGCCGTTGACAAGCTGGTGGCCGCCTCCGAGCGCCCCGACCTCTCCTACAAGGTCACGATCCTCAACTCGCCGGCGATCAATGCCTTCGCGCTGCCGACGGGACAGCTCTACATCACCCGCGGCCTGATCGCGCTGGCCAGCGACACCTCGGAGCTATCATCGGTGCTCTCGCACGAGATGGCGCATGTAATCGCACGCCATGCGGCGATCCGCGAGGACCAGGCCCGACAGGCGGCGGTTGTCAGCCGAGTCGTCACCGACATCGGCTCCGATCCGGATCTGACGGCGCTGGCGCTGGCCCGTTCGAAACTGACGATGGCGAGTTTCTCCCGCGCGCAGGAATTCGAAGCCGACGGCATCGGCGTCGGCATTGCCGCGCGTGCCGGCTTCGATCCCTACGGTGCATCACGGTTTCTGACCGCGATGGAGCGCAATGCGGCGCTGAAGGCCGCGCGCAGCAATGGCGATCCGCGCTCGCTGGACTTCCTCTCCTCGCATCCGGCAACACCGGAGCGCGTGCAGAACGCACAGGCCAACGCCCGCCAGTTCTCCTCGCCCGGCGCCGGCGAGCGCGACCGCGCTGCCTATCTCGATGCTCTCGACGAGATGATCTACGGCGAAGACCCGGACGAAGGCTTCGTCCGCGGTCGCCGCTTCATCCATCCCAAGCTTGGCTTCCCCTTTCCGGCGCCGGATAGCTTTTAGCTCGACAACACTACACAAACGGTGATCAGCGTGCCCCGAAGTTGGCAGTAAGCGATGTA
>JACXTT010012481.1_pt1 | contig 11277 bp, 12 predicted proteins | sample 9270951 | NCBI WGS metagenome assembly JACXTT01 (sample SAMN15532306, study PRJNA645909) | rock metagenome | isolation source: weathered quartz diorite | place: Puerto Rico | collected 2017-06-21 | reverse complement strand
AAATTGGAATATTAAAAAAAAAAATTGAACAGAATACTAAAATGGGTAAAGAACCCGTCCTTGCTGTAATTGAACGGCGCGGAGAAGTAATTTACTATAAGGTTTCTAGGATTCAATTTCAGCTTAATAAAGATCAGATAGGCGTTTCTAATATAGAGTTTTAAATGGAATGATTTGCCATTAAATTTGATGGAATTTAAAGAAATTTACTGTTTTAACTGCAAAAGAAGTCTTGGGAGATATAGTGAAAAATATTTTTCAGACCAGAAAATGGGCGAAATTATAAAAGTTAACCATTCATCGCATATTCACGAAGGCCATGAAATAGTGATAAGAAGAATAAGCGCGTAATTTGTTTCGCTTTGAAAGGAAACTTGAGAGCGTTAACTCTAGAATTTAGATTTAAGTCTTAGGTAGAAATTCCTAGGATCAATCCTTCGTATCTTTTAATTAGAATCAGATTTTTCGGTTTTTGATGCCTGACGAATCGTGTAGAACCTGTGGAGGAGAACTTGTCAGATACTCCTTATGTTCAGAATGTGGGAAAGTGACGCAAAAAAAGTGCAATCTTTGCAATAGTTTAACCCGTAAACAAATCCACGATAAATGCACAAAGACAATATCATTAACAAATTCTCATACCCGTCAAGCTGTTAAGGTGGTGCATAAAAACCAGATATCAACTCAACGTAAAGTCATTCCTTCCTATGTTGTGCTATTCGGAATAGCTGCAGTCATTCTTGGCATTACCTTGACTGCATATTTTGATATCTTTCAAGTATCTTCAGATAGTAAGACAATCTACTCTAACGATAAATCTTCAGAACAAGTGACATATCCAGCAGTTGCATATCAGAAGTCATTTCAGAATTGTTTAGCGTATGGGAGTGGCCAATCTGTTACAGTAACATGTCCAACAGATTACGGCTCTGCATATAGGGCAATTTTAGACATGCCAAAGGATCTATCCGAGAAATTTTCTCACGCTATGTTCTCTATCCGGGGTGTATCTGTGAACGAGAACGCTGACGGTTCAATAGCTTTGCTATACCTAAACAATGAATACAAGACTACATTTTTTGCAAACTGACACCAATACAGACCGGCCACTTTATTTCATATTTCTTCAATTAAAAATGGAATGCTCCCGCCGGGATTTGAACCCGGGATCACTGCCTTGAGAGGGCAGTATGCTTAGCCGGACTACACCACAGGAGCTAGCTTAAAGCCATAAAGTATAGCAATTTAAAGGAATATGCTGATTTACATTTTGTAATTCGTGGTCTCTCTTATTCAGTTCTTTTGTAAATTGCTTTAAAATCCTCTGCAATTAGGTACGCTGTATTTTGAAGATGAGTAACTTCAGTCATGTTTGATTTGCCTCTAGCTATCTGTCTCATCTGTGTCATACATTTATGGATCTGATTATGATCAGGAGGATCATTAGAAGACCAGGCATGAAAACAATCGATATAATCTAGACAAAAATTCAAAACTATTAGTTCCCAATCTTTTGTATTAGTTGGATATCCTATTCCCTGTGCAAGGATGCGGAATTCGTTGCTTCTGTCAATAAGGAGCATTTGCAAAGCCTTTTGTGCTTTTTTTAAATCAAATTTGTCTAGGGCACTAGAGCCTTGCATGACATTATTATGTATGAATTGTATTTTAAGATGGAGCTCAATTTAGGTACTAATCGGTCGTTAAGTGATATGATTATAGTGGTGAAGCACTTTGCCTCTTTGGCAATTTGTATAATGCAACTTTTTATACTAGAATTAAAGCATGTTTTGCGAATGAATGGGTTTGTAAATTTTATCAGCTTAGAGACTTTATAGCAAAAATCCTAAATTTAATTTTCTATGGAAGTAAAAAAGATTCCAGAGTTATTATCCATATCACACCTTCCTGTTGGTCTGGGGGGGTGCAGAAATGAAGGTAGGCATTTCGATTGTTGTGAATACAATATTACAATAATGGATGAAAAGTCAGGAGAGGCAGTAGACAAAATTTCAAATCACTTGGTAAAATCGTATCATTGTTCTTCATTGGAGACCAACGCAGGAATCTTGATACAATTAGTAAATATGAGTATTTTATGCGATGACCAATGGAAACTCGGAATGTTTTTATCAAAAATAAAAGAGAAAGCTGGTAAGATCTTTGCATCATATGCTCAGAACTGTCTTGTTGATACAAGAATATTTGCTAACAGGGCAAGAGAGGCTGTAAACAATAAGGACCCACTTGCTGGCGTGTGGGTAAAATGTGCATCATATTTCTTAGCAGATGCATTGTTATCAATTAACTCCAAGAGACCAAGCCCCACTCACATGCTGGAGATGATGAGGGATATGAAACAAGACACTCTCAACCAGAACTTCTCTCTCACACACCAAATTCTTGGAATTGAAAGAACTTCTACATCACTACTTTCAAGAATGGTCAAATCTACGATTGGATTTTCTGATATGGTGGAAAAAAACGGACATTCTGAAATAATCAAAATGAAACATGATTATTTGGTAGAACATTCTCTTCTTGCTGATTGCTATTTCTACTTGGGATACATAAACAGGAATAATGTACTGAAAGTAAAGAATGGTCTACACAAAAAGCCGGAATATATTCATGTTCTAAAGGTTGGGCTTGATACGGAAAGCGACTTACTTACCATTGATAAACAAGCATTATCGCTGATACAAAGTACCAACGAGCTCCTTGTCCATATGAAAAATCACAAGTAAGGATACGGCATGTTGTTTTTCGATAACTTTTAAAACCCTCAGGTGATCTCCCTGATATGACAGACGCAGCGTGCGGATGTTCCGCATCAAAAGACAATGGCGTAGAATGCGATTGCCAAATGCAGGGAGAATGCTATTGTGATGCTAATTGTTCTTGCAAAGCTTCCGTTTGTAAAGATCAAGTGGCTTCATTCAGATAGATTTAGGAATACCCTTTTTCTTTTCTTTTTTAAAAATCTCTACTTGTCACTTTTTTTCGTCTTCATCCTTGAAGCCCCAAGACTTTACAAGTTCTTTTTGAAATTTATCGACCTGTTTTTCATTTAGAGCTTCTCCACAGTTCTTGTGTGTAGGAACTACTACCATTCCATCCAACTTAAAGTCCACTTCGTACATGTGGACTTTTTCACATTCACACATGTGCAAAATAAAAAGTGTCCACTATATTTGCTTATTTGAAAGATTTAACTATGAGAGTTTTTTGTATATGAAATACATGCAAAAGTACTTTGTATTATCACTTTTTGCAGTATTACTAATTACTCCTCTTAGTTTGCAATCAGCACATGCAGCAACATGGTATACGGGTCAAGGTCTGAAACAAGGGGATTATTTTAGATATAACGTTTGTTGGATTGACTGGCACAATTGCTCTCCATTAGAAATTGATTTTTGGGTAAAAGATCAGGCCAGCGATGGAAGCGGTTGGAACTTGGAATTTTTGGTAATAGACGGTTCAATAAAACAGAAAGGTAATGTGACAATAGCAATGACTAGTCCTGATCCAACATATTCAGATACTAATGTTGCAGACTATGCAGGAGTATACAAAAGCACTATCGCATGGCTAGATTCGTTTGCAACACAAGACGCTCCAAAAGATTTCAGCTATCCTGCTTGGGGTAGAACAGGTTCTGTAGGTGGACAATCCGTAGGTCCAATGGGTCAAGAGGATATAACAGTTGGAGGAGGCTCGTACAAGGCGTGGAAAATTGGTTGGTACAAGGGCGGTGTGACTAATGTTATTTGGGTAGTACCTAATCTTCCATTTCCCGTAAAGGCTGTGGTTTATACAGACGTAACAAGTGGTGTTCCACCGCCAGATTATACTTTAGAATTATTACAAACAGGAAATAGCTCAACAGAACCAGATTTCTTGAAGGGCGGTTCTACTACACAAACTATTGGAAATCCAAATTGTCCAGTACCTGATATGCAAAGTGACGCTGTTCATGATTCCACAACAACTGACAGTGGTTCGGCCACAATTGAATATAGGTATAGTCCTTCTATTCCCCACCAAGGATGTCCTTTAGAATGGCGACTTTCGTTTGAAAAGAACTTTGATTTAAGTCAAAAATACTCAGTTCTACATTATGACATATTCACTGTGGACGAAAACGGTGTAAAACTAGATTCAGTTGCACAAGATAATGGCAGAACTGATTTGTTTGCACCTGTGGGCGATGATGATAGAACTATTCTACTAAAACAACCTCCACCTACTACCCACTTTGTGATAGCCATACTTGGAACTGGTCCTCAAGACTCGGTAACTGATTCCAGCTTATCTGGCTCAGTGAAAATAGATGTAAAGACTGCAGAGTCTATACCAGAATTTCCTGTAACGGCACTTCTTATAATGGCAATAGTAATTTCAATGGGGATTTTCTTTACAAGAGCCCGATCACTATTAAGTATAAAATTTTAAGAGATTTTTTGAAATAAATGGCCAATGTCAAGATAATAGCTATTTTTGCTATTGTAATAGTTGCCGCCGTTGCAGGTATAGCTTGGCCATTTCTTGCAAACTTGGGAACCATTAAAGTTATTCCAATACAAGCAAGCCAATGGCATATGGGAAAAGGTTCTCAATATGAACCTGAAATGTCATACCAAGTTTCATTTAATAAGACTGAATTTTCTGCTAACATGAAGTTTCTGCCAGCAAAAGAGCAAAATCAAGATTTGTTAGTTGAGATAATGCCATCTGATAACAAAATAATAAACCAAACAGTGCAAATAGGATTGGTTTATGACTTCAGGGACGTATCAGCTGAGTCAAAACCCTACTTTGATATCCTGGACCAAACGGTTTTCTCAATGAGGGATTACGCCACTGATGACAAGTATCTTGCAAAAGGAGCGGAGTGGGGAGACTTGTACATTGGCGCAAATCATGAAAAATTGATTGTAACAGATGCTAGCAAAAATTCTTTTGCTTTTGGTACTGCAAATTCGTATATGTTATCATACCGAATAGGAGCTCACATAAACAAGTTTTGGATAGTAGATAACTTACCTTTACCTGTAAAGGCTGAAGTATACGATCCAGATGGTAACCTTGAATATACTTATGAATTGGTATCACTCAAGGCTCCATCTACTCCAGGTTTTAGCTGATAGCAGTTAATGAGCAACCAATCACAGAACATTGTTATTTTATCGTCGAACTTTCCCCAAACATGTAGTGATGCAGGAAGAACATCGATCCTACAATTCTTCCAGAGAATCCTTACGCCTTCTTTTCCTTCATACATATACGCATCTTGAATTTGAGCATCTCTGAGAATCTCGCTCGCTTTTGTTTTTATCAAATTCCGTGGTATGGCAAAGACTTTGCTATCTCCGTGAAAAACGATTCCTAGATTTTCTGTACCATATGATTCATAATCTTCTATTTTGCCTCTATCAGGAAAATTTACTGACAATATTACGTTGTATCTTTTGCCTATTTTTTCTGCAATCTCGTTTATTATAGTAAATGCCAAACTAGGATTTCTTTTTAGAAGGAATCTAATTTGTGGCATATTTGATTTGAGCTCAGTTTGTAGCGCAGAAGTAATTTTAGCAAAACTCACAAATTCGCGTTTGAAATTTTCTCATATAATCATTGGGTTTGACTTAATTACGAGCGAATTGGATATTTGACATGCTTCCTCTTGATAAAGACGGAACCCCATATGACGAAGGCTCCGAACGTGCAACAAGCGTTGAAGACTATAAAGTGACATGCATGCAATTTATCAAAGATATTAGTAATGATTATCTTGCATGGGTTGATTACTACAAACTTCCTCCAGAAGAAGACAACTTAAGACGCGGGCGAATTAATGCTATAATTGAAAGAACGAATGATTGGATAGCCAAAGTTGCTACCACAATAAAAGCAGTAGATGTTGTGATGAACGATGGTATACAAAAAATGGCAGAAAATACTGCAGGATACCCATTTCAGATTGGAGTCTTTGTCAACAAAATGTCAGGCTATACACTTGCTAAACCAGGAATAATTGATATTAGTGTTAAAGCCACTGGAAGAGCAGATTGTAAAGTAAAACTTGGGTGGCATCAAAAAGAAAAACGAATCATAGTAAATTCCACCGCTGCTGTTTCTATTGATGATTCAAGCATATCAGATCAAGATTTTGATATGATGGATTTACATCTGAAAATGAACGCGCAAAAATGCCAGCCAAGGGATGTAATATCGTTCACAGTTGTAATAGCTGAAACAAAGGAAGGAAATGAACAGGAAAGACGTGGTCTCACCACTATTATTCACATATCATGATTTTAGTCTCTTTTCTTCAAGGAAATTGAAGAAATCTTTAATTTTCGAAATCTAGTTTTGTTCTAAACAATTTCACCCATTAGATTGAAAACTCTGATACCGGATTCAATAAACTGGCTTGACAAGCAGCATCCAATGGCTACTAGAATAGAACTTGATCGAAAACAGATCAAAGCAGATGAATTCAAAGGAAAAAAGGTCATTGATAGAGAAGGAATCGAATATGGAAAGGTAAGACATGTACACATAAACTCTGATACACTGGAAGTAGTAGGAATTACAGTTCATGAAGGATTGAACAAAGAATATTTCCTATCTCGTGATTATGTGGATAGGTTTACTGAAGAATCGGTTTTACTTTCTTCTGCTCCATTAAGAACAGATATACCAGTAGTAGACATAGACGGTCGTAAAATTGGTAAGGTGAAGAGACTTCATATGAGCAAAGCCACCGATGAACTGGAATCAATAGAGGTATCAGAAGGACTTACTGGCTCAAGGATTTTCCACACATCAGAAATCTGGGGAATAGGGGAGAAAATAATTCTCAGACAAACAAGGGCAGAATACAAAAAGCCCTAATCATTTTTATTTTACAAGAACTTGGGTTTCAATCACATCTGTCAAAGGACTTGCCATAAGATAGCCATTCAATAGAAATGTCCTAACTGTATATGTTCCGGATTCTTTTGGTATCCAAGACTGTGCTACGGTGTATGATTGGTCTGGACCAATAGATGCCGAAAGGCCTTCTTGTGATTCTATGTGGTTATCTTGGTTCAGTACTAACACAACATACGTGAATCGTATTTCACTAGTTCCATGATTTGTGATAACTGACGAAAAACCTACAGGCTCGCCTACACGTATTTCATTTTTTTGGTGACCGCTCATATCAACAGTTTGCGGAGAAGTCAAGGTAAGATTGCTTGATGTTGCATAGGCATTTCCAAAAATACAAATAACTATGGCCAAAAAGCTTATAGCTAATATCGTACGCACAGAAAACGTTTATTCTTTTATTATTAATAATTTACTGCACTTTGTTACGTTAGCGATATTTGTAAGATTCATGTAGTAGCAATTTATAATCCGGAAATTGCTTGTTATATGTTGTATGCAGTAGAAACACAATCGCTGTCTAAAATTTATTCAAATAGCCTAAAAGCAGTTGATGAAATATCTATAGCGATTGAGCATGGCGAGATCTTTGGTTTCTTGGGGCCAAATGGTGCTGGTAAAAGCACTACAATAATGATACTTACAACATTACTAAAACCAACATCTGGTAAAGCTTTTGTTGCTGGTTTTGACGCGGTAACACAAGCAAAAAATGTAAGACAGAATATTGGATATGTACAACAAGATTCTACGGTAGACGAGTATCTTACAGGAAGAGAAAACTTGGAACTACAAGCGAAGTTAAACCATATTCCACGAGAGATTATGGAAAAGAGAATAGATGATATCTTGCAGATAGTGGAGCTTGATGATAGACAGAACGACGCTGTTGTAGCCTATTCGGGGGGCATGAGAAAGAGACTTGACATAGCAGGAGGTTTATTGCACAGACCGCAAGTTCTTTTCCTAGACGAACCAACCTTGGGTCTTGATATACAAACAAGATACAAGATTTGGGACTACATAAAGAAAATCCACAAGGAGTTTAGCATGTCTATTTTCCTTACAACACATTATATGGAAGAAGCAGACAAACTATGCGACAAAATATCCATTATTGATAAAGGTAAGATCAAAGTTACTGACTCGCCAAAAAATCTGAAAAGCTCTTTAGGCAATGAAGTTGTGTTTTTTGAAATAAACTCAGAAATAAAATTAGGAGAACTAATTTGCGAAATGCGGAAAATTCAGACTGTTAAAGACATCACTGCTAACGGGTTGGAAATTACTGTTTTTACAACTAGTGGTGATCAGCTTATTCCACAAATATTTCAACAAGCAAATAATTTAGGTATAAAAATAGAATCTATTTCGCTTACAAAACCGACTCTTGACGATGTATTTTTGTCATACACTGGGCGAGAATTGAGGGAGGATAATGGTAAATATGATAGGAAAAAGGAACGGGAACGGATTAAAAAAATTAGGACATGATGCTATCAGATACCTATACAATTTTTTGGCGCGAGATGAAAAGGTACAGAAAATCTCGGAGCGGAATATTAATTCGACTAATCCAACCAGCAATATGGATAATAGTAATTGGCAACACATTTGCAAGTACTAGGCCGCTCATTCAATCAGTAGGATTCAGCGGTTCATATATCGAATTTATGGCTCCAGGCGTGATAATGCTTACTGCAATATTCACTAGCATTTTCGGTGGAGTCAACACATTGTGGGATAGAAGATATGGTTTTATGAACAAGGCACTTACTGCTCCGATTTCGAGATCATCAATAGCATTAGGTAAAATGCTTGCAATTTCCTTAATATCTGCACTACAATCAAGTCTTATCCTAGGAATAGCACTTGCTTTGGGTGTTAGTATTCCAAACTTGTTGATGGCCTTACCCATCATGGCCATTGTTATTGCATTCTCTCTTGGATTTTCTGGTATATCTGTAATAGTGGCAGCAATATCAAAATCTCAAGAAACTTTCTGGGGAGTAATTAATTTTCTCGGAATGCCTTTGTTTATGTTAAGTCCGGCACTTTTCCCTCTTGAATTATTGCCCCACTGGCTTGCATTTATTGCGAAATTAAACCCAGTTACATATTCTGTATTATTAATCCGACAAATGATGACAGGGTCAGTTGAACCGCTCTCGGTAATCCTTGATATATCAGTTATTTGCGGCTTTGTTGTAGTAATGGTCGCTTTAGCGAGTTATGTTTTTACACGCGAAGTAAACAAGCCCTTCTAATTTACCTTAATTGACTAAAATTGCAATAATTCCTCACTTATGAGATCTTTTTGATATTTTGCGATTCTCAGCCGTTGAAGGCTGCGCTTACGCTAATTGGCATTATAGCTATTGTATTAGCTAGTAGTATAGAATATTCTTGGGCAGTTACTAGTTTACCATTTTCACTACAGTGGGGTTCTTATGGCTTGCAGACCACCGGTCAGTTTGCGTTTCCTCAAGGCATATCTGTTGATTCCTCCGGAAATGTCTACGTAACAGATCTTGGAAACAGAAGAATTGAAAAATTCGATAATAATGGGAACTTTTTGTTTACATGGGGCATCAAAGGCTCTGAAAAAGGTCAGTTTCAAGCTCCTATGGGAATAGCAATTGGCAGTAATGCGATTTATGTTGTTGACAATGAGCTTAACAGTGTTGAAAAATTCGATACAACTGGTAAATTTGTAACACAATGGGGTGGCGAAGGTAACGGCAATGGCCAATTCTTACTTCCACAAGGAATTGCAGTTGATCCAAGTGGTGACGTTTATGTTGTTGACACTGGAAATAGTAGAATTCAAAAATTTGATGGTGACGGAAATTTCATTCTTTCATTTGGACAAAGTGGACTAGGTGATGGCCAATTTCTTTCTCCACGTGCGATAACGGCAGACTCGCAAGGTAGTATCTATGTTTCTGATTCTGGCAATAATAGAATAGAGAAATTTACTCAAGACGGAGTGTTCATCCAATCTTATGCAACAACATCTGGTTCTAACTTAAAAACTCCTCTTGGTCTGACCACAGATAAATCTGGAAATATCTATGTCGTAGATAACGGCAATAACAGAATAGTAGAATTAGATAGAAACGGCGTCATGTTAACTTCGTGGGGAAGTCAGGGGAAAGGGCCTGATTTTTTTGATAATCCGAGAGATGTCGTAGTAGACGCGAGCGGGAATGTGTTTGTAGTAGATACTGATAACAACAGAATTCAAAAGTTTGGTACGCAATTAATTCAGCCAACTCAGACACAGGCTCAAGCCACAAATCAGACTCAAGCAACACAAACGCAAACAGTTAATCCAGTGCAACAAACCACTGTTCCAATTATCACAAATCCTAATGACAAGACGCCTCCTAGTATAACTGCTCCAGCAGACATGACAGTGGAAGCATCCGGTGTGCTTACATCAATATCCATAGGGCAGGCTACAGCTACAGATGACACTGGAATTGCATCAATAACAAATAACTCTCCACAAAAATTTCCTCTTGGAATTACTATGGTCACATGGACAGCTACTGATAACGGAGGAAATGTTGCCAAAGTCATACAAAAGATAACGGTTGTAGATACAACCACACCTGTTTTAACTGCACCACAGTCAATAACTGTGGAAGCAAAAAACCCAGATCATAATGATGTAGATCTCGGTCTTCCTTCAGTAAATGACGCAGTAGGAGTGGAATCGGTTACAAATGATGCACCGGCATACTTTGCATTGGGACAAACTACAGTTACTTGGACAGCAAGAGATGCATCAGGTAATACTGCCACTGCAAAACAGGTAGTTACTGTAAAAGATACTACATCGCCAGTAATTCACGCACCAGCTGATATCACGGAAGAAGCAATCAATGCTTCAAGCATAATTACAATCGGTAATGCTACAGTAACTGATAATGGACTAGTCAAATCCGTTGCCAATAACGCTCCTGCAGTTTTTCCTCTTGGAAAGACAACGGTGACTTGGACTGCTACTGATGAGGCTGGCAATACTGCTAGTTCCACACAAGTAGTAACCATAACCGACACAACACCTCCAAAGATTACGCCGCCAAAGAATGTGGTTTTTGAAGTTACCTCTGCTACAGATAATGTGGTTCCAATCGGTAATGCCACAGTAACTGATAATGGACTAGTCAAATCTGTTGCCAATAACGCTCCTGCAGTTTTTCCTCTTGGAAAGACTGTCGTACTGTGGACTGCTACTGACGAGGCTGGCAATAAAGCAAACGCAACTCAGATAGTAGATGTGGTTGATACTACACCACCAAAGATTACACCGCCAAAAGACATCAG
>JACXTT010012480.1_pt1 | contig 11278 bp, 5 predicted proteins | sample 9270951 | NCBI WGS metagenome assembly JACXTT01 (sample SAMN15532306, study PRJNA645909) | rock metagenome | isolation source: weathered quartz diorite | place: Puerto Rico | collected 2017-06-21 | reverse complement strand
CCTAATCCGACGTTCACAAAATAGGAGGATTCCGGCGTCGGTCCCGCCAATGCTCCTCGCTCCCAGAGGCTGTAGAGGTAACTTTCGATCATGGCCTTGACCTTGAGCCACGTTGTCGCGTCGTTCGGTTCAAACACGGCGAAGCCAGTGGCTTTTTGCGTAGACTCCTCGATCAAATTGAAAAGGCGCCGCACCGGAATATAGCGCCATTCATTGTCGTTTCCTGCAAGCGTGCGGGCGCCCCACACGAGCGTGCCTTTGCCAGCGAACGCCCGGATGGCATTGATCGATTTGCCGGCCGTAGGGTCGACGTTTAAACCCTCTTGTTGTTCCTGAGTAATCTTGCTGACCGGACCGATCACCGACGACACGCTGACGTTGGCCGGAGCTTTCCAGACACCACGATCGCGATCGACGGTGGCGTAGATACCGGCAAGTGCGCCGCTGGGCGGCAGTACCACGCGCTGTTGACCAAGCGCGGATTTCGTTTGATTGTACATCGCAGTTTCCGTCGCTCTCATCGACGCAAGGGCGACGGTCGCAGCCGGAGTCGTTTTTGGAGTGGATTCAACGTTGCTGGTGCCTGTGTCTGGAACGCTTCCCGAGCCATCGCCCGTGCCTACCTGGACGTCCGCTTCCAGGTACTGGTATGTCAAGGAAGTCTGGAGATACGGGTAATAAGCTGCGCCATATAGCAGCGCGTTCGTGCCGATCCCGTCTCGAAACTTGGACACACCGTCCCCTTGCAAAACGTCGATAATGGTAAAGCGGTCCTTGAGCTTATTGCATTGGGCAAGCGACTGCTGGCAAAGCGCATAGTAGTCGGCAGGCGGAAGATTGACGGCGTCGGTGAGTACGATCAGAGTGGGCTCATCTTCCTGCTCGAGCAGCGCCAGCCCCGCTTCAAAATGGGCCTTGGCGGGAGCGTCCGTGTAATTTCCCACCGACACCACATAGCAGCTTCCGCCACCGTTTTGAAAATACAGGCTCAGGCTGTAATAGAGGATATATTCGGCCTCACCGGCCGCCAAATTTCGCACGACGTTCTGCACTTCTTTCAGGCCGGTTTGGGAATTCAAACGCGTCGTCACCGTAAATTTACTGGGCTTCGCCTCGCCGAAAATACTTTCGTACTCCAGCAGCGTGTCAATGCGAGCGATCTTTGGGCCCTTCTCCGTGTAACCGAGGAAAGCCGGAATCGCTGTCGACACCTCCGCAACCGAAGGCGGCAGGGTTGAAATTTCTTCTACGTAAACACCGGGAGTTTGATAGGTCGGCATGGTTACTCTCCTAGTTGTTAGTCAACTTTCCTAGTTGTGGATCAACTCTCCTAGTTGTTGGAGTTGCGTGGTTGAAAATGCTTAATAATGTGGAAAAGGACATCCTGCTTCTGGACAGTTCCCCCCACATCGACCTCCATCGTCGAGTAATTGCTTAGCGAGGGATTGGGCAGGGCGTCCGCCAGCCGATTGTCGCCCAGGCGAAGCTGAAATTGCTTTCTTGCCGCCTGTTGAGTCCGTATCACGCTGTCCGAGACAAATCGGAAGCGTTGCTTGTCTGGATATTGTTTTTCGAGAGCGCTGGCGATTTCATCCGTGGGATCCGGATGTTGGTTCAGGTACGTGCGATTGCTGTCACTGAATACGACTGGAGAGGCGCCGGCATCAACGATTCGTAACCCGCCATCCGCGGCCTCCAGATCCGTCACACAGTAGTATTTCCACCTGGCCTGTTTGGCCGCAAAGTTGATAACAAATTCGCCGGGTCCGGTTGTCGTGTTCGGTAGAGACTCATTCGCGGAAATCTCGATTTCGGCAAACACACCCTTTCCCAACATCGCCTTGGTCGGGTACTGAACGGTAAACACATCACCTTCCTCCGCCGCGGTGCTATCCACAGTGATCGTTTTACTTGGTCCATCGTAGCTTGCCGCCCGGGCTGTGGACCCAAGCCCCTCGATCTCGAAATCCGTGGGCTGAAGGCCTTCGAGCGGCTGTCCCGCCAACACAAAACGATCTGTCCGGGCAGGGCGCTGAACGGCGAAACTCTCCGTCTTCCAGGCCTGACGGAAGGATTGCATGAGCCCGGTGGCACCCGCACCCAAACCCGCGTTCGTGAAAACGGGTGCTTTGCCAACAAAAGGGGAGAGATCGGTGAACAGGGCAAAGTCTGAATTCTGCAGCCGCAAGTCGAAAATGAAGAAGGCGCCTCGCGGAACAGGAATCAGAGGTTCACGCCCGTCGGTCCCCGCGCCAAGGATACGAATCCCGTTGGAAAAGGTCTTCGTCACACATCGACAATTTGCGAGTAGCCGTTGTGTCTCCACCGTGGGCTCGATGACGAAATCCGGGCACCGGCCGTCGGTGTAATAGGAATGCAGCAGCTTTACATCAAGAACAGGAAAAAACTTCATGATGTCGTCTGGATCGAGCGTTCTGCAACTCCAGGCGCTTCGATGGCTCCTTCGTCTCTGAAGACAACCATCTTTACCTTATAGAGAACGCAGGGATGGTACGTTGTTCGCAGGGCATTCCACACTTCATTTTGCTCAGCGAAAGAAAGCGTGTTCAATTCCATGATCAACTGCTCAATGTCGTCGCTCAGCTCCGGGGCGTTTTGGTGCGCCAGGACGCGATGTTGCTGGAAATATGGGATGATCAAAGCCAGATATCGGACACGTTCCCCCTATTTTTTAAAGCGAGCCACAAAGAGCACAAACAGATTCATCCGGATTTCGGGCTGCACTTGAATTCGCTCTCCGTCCGGAGAAACCCGGCTATACAAATCCGGTGGTCGCAGGGTGAACTCTTCCTGGATATTGATCAGAAGAACCGAAACAGCGCCCAACTTGAAGGTGACCGGATCCATCTGTTCCCCGTCCAGAAAAACGACCTTATCCTCGCCCGATTCATCCAAACTCCCGCTGGCATAGACGCGGAGATATGCGTTCAAATGATTTCGGAGAAACAGCAGGACACTGTCGATCACGCTAGGTTCTCGCTTTGTTGTCGGTATTTGTCCTTCGAAAAACAGGGTGGAACTACAGCACAGACGCCGCCGGTAATCAAGGATTTCTTCTTTCTTCAGAATTACTCGCGAAGGGGTTCTACTTGTGCGAAGCGCAAATCTGCCGGGTAAGGCGCTTGCATTCGGCGAGATCGTGGAATTCCGGCTTTGCCTGGAGTAAATCGCAAATGCCGCATGCGGATTGATCAGCAAGATGACGGAGGTCTGTCGGAAAGATTCGCACTGTTCCATCTTCGCTTCCTGTAACGACCTTCTTACCGTCAGGAAAGAATGCTGCAGGACCAACGGGAGCCGCGTGTCCTTGTAGCGCTGAGATTCCCGTACCGTCTCTACCCCACAACCACGCCAGGTTATCGGCGCCGGTCGTCACGACAAGTGACTGTGGCGGAGGCGAGAATATGATATTGAGCACGTCAGCAGTGTGAAAAGTCAGGCCCATCACCTGCCGGTCCAGCTCGAAAAATGGCCAAAGCTGTGCGTTGTGGCCGCGAACTCCACCGACCAGGGTTTCATCGGGCGAGAACGTGAAATTCGTCTGCGGGCCCCAGAAGCCAAGAGCCTGCTTATAGAGCTGCATCTTCTCATTCAGCGTCCACATGCGCAGACCGTTTTGCGGATCGTTGGTTACCAGATAGCGGCTGCTCGGAGAGAAACGCGCAGTTTCGGGATGCTGCCCATCTGGAAATACATCGCGCACGCGGCGGAGCCTTCCGCTCCGCATATCCCACTCGGTCCAGTTCTCCCGCGACACGGTGAACAGAGCGCCTGCGCCTTGAAGAAAGACGGCATCCAGGATTTGTCCACCACCGGCATCAGCGATCAATGTTCCGGTGCCAGCCTCCCACAGTTTCAGAGTCCCATCCTGTATGGTCAGCAATCGTGAGCCGTCAGGTGAGAATAAAGCGCGAGCGCGAAAGCCATTCAGCGGCAGAGCGTAGCGCAACTTCTTTGTGCGTGTATCGAAAAGGCAGAGGCTGCGGCCGCCGACGGTAACCAGAGAATCACCAGCCGGAGACGCTATGATCGAATCGATTCTCGCCGGTTCGCCATTCGAGTTCAGGCACTCGGCGGGGAGCGGAAACTCAGAAAATCCACCACCAACGGACGGTTGCCATACGCCGACGGACGCCCGCCCGTCACGGCCGATAAAGATTTCCTGTCCGTCGCGGGATACAGCCACCGCGCGAATCCTTGAGGGTGGTATACCAGACACGTCCAGCACCTGCGGCTGAATGAATGAATAGCCTTTCCAGTTCCAAATGCGCGCCGCGTTATCCATGCTGTCAGTGAGGATCTTCTCGTTGTCGCCGGAAAAAACCGCGGACTCCACGGCATCGGAATGTCCGCTTAAAGTTTTGAGCAACTGTCTGGAGTTGGTGCTCCAAATCCGAGCGGTCTCATCATGAGACGCCGAGACGATGTAGCGCCCGTCCGCAGAAAAAGATGCGGATATCAAGTCGGGGGTCTTTGGGTCGACCTTCCCCTCAGGAAGCGAATGCTGCTGCTCGCCGGGACCGAAGAGCCGGATCGATTGTTTCTGGATACAGAGAAACATATCGCCCCCGGGCGCAAAGCGGGGCGCCAGACAAGCATCGACCGTCTTCGTTTCGGCGGGGCCTTTCGCTGGAATTGCCGAAATATCGAATAACCTCGTCGTTCCGCCGTCGTCGAGCGTGACAACGTGGGTCCCATCACTCGAAATCTCAGCTTCAGTAATTCCCCGATCGTGGAAACGCAGCTTTCCCAGAGGTTCGCCTGTTGAAACAGATAAAACCTGGGCGTCGCCTTTCCTGCCCCAGACCAGGATCAACTGGCCGTGTGACGAGAAAACAGCATAGTGATCGCTGTCGGGAAGGGGAGATTGATCGTAATCCGGACCCTGTAACTCACGAACGCGCTCCCAGTTCATGGTGTCCCACAAAGTGGCACTGCCCGTGAAAGAGACAGTCAGTAGCAAAGCGTGGCCATTGTCGGACACATCTTCTGGAGCAAATCCGGCGAACCCAGTTTTGGGTCCGGCGTCAATAGTGCGAATCATGCGTCCAGTTGCGGTATCAACAATGAAGACCTTGTTTGCAGGATCGGTGAAGACAGCGAGTTTACTGTCTGGCGAGAAAACCGGCGCTGCAGGCCAATGGCCTGGGGCAACGTGCTGTCCTTTCCAGGAACCTAGCAGGAGCCCCGTCGCGGTCTCCCACAAATAAGTGGAGCCGTCTTCACAGATCGTAGCGATATGCTGTCCGTCCGGAGAGAAGACGCCACCGCGCACGTCGATCGGATGAATCAGAGGCAATGAAAAACGCGCGGCAGAAATGGCATCGATCAGTGCGGTCAGGACCTGCGGCTGCGGCTCCTGTTCGATAAAATCGTCGGGAATAGCTTTGGCGGCGGCGGCCAGAGCTTCATATTCCTGTCCTGGCTGTTTTGAAAACAAGATGGCTGCGGACGCGCTCAGTTGTTTGGACAAAACGTTTGTTTTGCGCGTCTGTTGCAAGGCGTACACCGTCAGCAGAGACAGAACGAGCACTGCAGCGAAGCTGATGATCGCTGCACGATACGCAGCGCGCCGCTTCATTTCACGCCGTTGAACCTCGGCCCGTTGCCTGGCCTCGTGGGCCTGCCGGCTTTCCTCCAGAAACTCGATCGTTTTGCCGAAGTTTTCGTCGTATCGTCTGCCCCATGCGCCATTCGGATTGTTTTCGTCGCGCCATCGCAGCCCCAGGGCAAGTTCGGGGTGGGACCAGAGGCCACCCGTTCCCAGGCCGTAACGGCTCGCCGCGTCGGAAAGACGCCGATACATTTCGGCCGAAGCGGCCTCGGCCCGGGACCAACTCCACAACCTCTTCCAATTTCGGATCAAGCTTTCGTGAGAGATGTCGATCACGGTGTCCGGTTCGGGTTCCTTTTCCAAAGAAGGTGTCAGAAAAGACCGGTCGGGCGCCCGGAACTCATTGATCACTGGTATCACTTCGTCTGGGCCCGCATCCACAACAACGCACAGTTCCCTGATGGTTGTCGGACGCCTTCGCTGCCGGCCGTCGGAACCAATTTCGGTCAGGCACTTGAAAATCTTTTCTGACAGAGCTTGCGCTCTGTCGTTCTGCAGTTTGGCATAAGCTTCCTCGGCGTGATCGGAAAGCGCGTTCGCAAGCGAGCCGACGGCAAGGTAATCTTGAAGGTCGAGCGGACCATCACCGCCGGCCGTTACTCTCCAGTGTTCCCACGTCCGCATTAGAGCGTGCTGCATAAGCGGAAGTTGGTCCGGATCGCTGCCAACGTCGTTCAGAATCTGCTGCAGAAGGCCTGGTGAAATCCGGGCCCCGCTTACCGCAACGGGTCCGGCGATAGCGGCTCGACGCTGATCGCGAGTCATGCGCGGTACCAGGTATTGGCTGCTGTTCAGTGCTTCGGGCAAGTCTTCAAACCGCGCGCAGTCACCGATGAAGTCGGACCGCATCGTGATCACGACATAGATGGGATTCCCGCCTTGATGGGAACAGTCCAGCAGAAGCTTGACGAATGCGGCTGCATCGTCGGATGCCGATGACTCCCGCAAGCGCGCAAAACGGAATATCTCTTCGAATTGATCCACGACGACGAGCAAGTTCTCGGAATCCGACAGGCTCAGTTGCTGCAACACTTCAATGAGCCCCAGCGAGCTCTTTCTGAGAACAGCTTCGCGCAGGTGCAAAGCAACATCGTCGCCGGGATGGCCGGGCTCGCCGGCCTGCCCGAGCGCGTGATTGAGATTCCCGAAAGGATCACTCCCAGGCCGGAAGATCGCTATCTGCCAGTCCGAACCTGCACGGTTTAGCTGTCCTCCAGCCAGAGCCGGCAAGAGGCCGGCACGAACAAGTGAAGACTTTCCACTACCCGATGATCCGACCACCGCAAGGAAATGAGTCTCGCCCAATCGCCGGATCAGATCGTCCACTTGTTCTTCCCGGCCGAAGAAGAGATGATTCTCCGATGCTTCGAAAGGCCGGAGCCCGGGAAACGGGTTGAATTTTGCTGACTGCGGCATGATCAGGGCCGCGGAGGCGTCGATTGGAGCTGGTCGACGAATGGCTGGAGTGCAGCAACGTCGAACTTCTCTCCGCCCCGGATCACCAGAGCGCTCTGGCTCCGGAAGAGTGTCTTGGCAGGAGACGGCGGACCTGCAATATAAACCGCCGTTGCGAGCCATTCCTTCGTACGTCCATAGCCAGCCGCTTTTTGCAGATCTCGCAATTTGGTCCGGATCCAGATTTCACTGGCCGAACCGAAATGAAGGATAGCGGCGTCGCAACTCGTCAGGCTCTCAATGTGATTCTTGGAAATTTCAGCGTCGTCCCCCTCGAACGCTGGAAGGACGACCTCAAACCCCGCTTCAAACAGAGCGTCATAAATTGCCGCGGACGCTTCAATATCTTTGCGGTCGCAAATGAGGTACACAAGACGAGGCCCATCCTTTTCTGGGACGCTTTTTCGAACCCCCGGATTAAGCAACCGTTGAAGAAGGAAGTTTCGCAGCTCCTCGATGCTCGTTTCAAGGTATTCGTCCTCCCCACGCGAGGAAAGCGAATTACGGATATGAGTCAGAAATGCTTTTTGCCGCTCGTCCTGCGGCTGCAGTCCTGAAGCCGACCAGCTAACGCGCGAAAAGTCTGGCCGTGACACCTTCGCTGCGATGTCATATTGCATTCGCGAGATCGACCTTTCGTCGCCCTCGGGAACGATGCCAAAGCGTTCTCCGAGAATCTGGATGAACATGCTGGCTCCCTCGAGCGCTTCCGAAACGTCTCGCTCCAGCGCTTCGACTTGAAGTGGGAGCGAGACGCGCGGAAAAACCGTGCATCCGCGGCCGACTAATTCGCGCCGGATTCTGTCACGTTCGACACTGACATCGCTGGTAGATTCGGCGAGATAGACGACAGGGCCGGAGCCGGAGCCCTGAACAGCGAGCAAGCTGTCTTTGTGGGGGACCTTCTTGAGCAGACCGTGGATGTCGTAAGCCAGGTCCTCCAATTTCGACCAATAATTCTTGGCTGCTTCCGGCCCCATATCGAGAAGAAACTCATGCGGTCTGCCGGAGGAAGGATCGAGTTGATAGAACTCGTAGCCCAGGACGTTTTGAAGCTCGGGCGGATGCTCCTTCCGGGGGACGAAAGTCTTCACCACTTTAAAAATTCGGGTGGCGTCATCAATAGCGATGCCGCCCGTCCCCTGTGCGGCCTGCAAAAACGCCTGTACCTCGTTCAGGCACCATTCGGATTTCAGATAGCGAGGGGACAAGATAGAGACCAGCGCCCGCGTTCTTTCGAACTGTTTGTAGATCACTGGGCTGAACTCGTCATTGCCGGTAAGCCTGTCGTCCCGCCAGATCGTCACCTCACAGCCCATGAGCTGGCGCAGCCGCACTTGCAGTGAATTGTGCAGGAGAGTGATCCAGCCCTTCTGTCCCTCCGTCAAAGGTTCATTGTCAATGTGAGCGTAGCTGATGAATACGTCGATATCGGCAGGCAAATCTGATGTTTCCATCGGTCAAATTCCTGAACTACGTGTGGCAGTTGTCCATAATCGAACGCATCAAACCCTAGGCCCCCAGCCGCTATTCGCGGCTTCATCGTTTATGGAACTGATCATCGGATTCACTACCCGGCGCTCCGCAGTATCCGTGCGTCCCCCAGGTCGGTGGTCATCTGCAATTCGACGGGCGCACTCGTTGAACCATTGATTGAACCCCGCAGTACGAGCGGGAATAAATCCTGCCAGAGCCTGAATGTGATTTTTGGCGGCGGCCTGGCTCAAATGTCCCGGAGCCGTGAGCCCGTCGAACTGCTCTTCGATCCTGGAAGCCCGCGTACTCAAGGCCGTCAGGAACTGAGACTTGTGAACGTCTTCATGATCCTGTACGGCTTGCAGCATGTACCATGCGGCCCCGCCGGCAGGATTGCCCAAGGCTCGAAGGTCCTGAATCTGGTTGGCATAGTTACCGGCGTTGCTGTTCCCAGCCGGACCCGTGACTTCCGCCGCTCCGGGAAGGAGCCGAACCTGCTGGGAAAAACGACCTTTTATCTTACGGATATCCATTTTCCAAAGTCCGTTCTCCAAAGTGGGGTTGAATGTCAGGCGAATGTCTTCAGGGATAGTCAGTCCCCAATCGCCTCCAAGAGCAACCACCATAGCCGGACTTGGTGGTTTTTGGGCCACCTCAACATCTGGTCTTAGCTGCAGACATGCAGAAAGATTTGTCGGACAAGCGGCATTGGCTACCGCGCTACTACTCTTTTTGTCGAATAGAGCTGAGATATTCAGGGCTTTGGCGCCCATGAAATCCGCTTCTTTCTCCAATGCAGCATCATCATTGATATTCACCCCTCCTTTCATTTGCATCGTAGGTTTTACCCGTCCCTGTTTCTGCTGCACCACATGCCAGGCCTCGTGGGCGATGTGTTTCTCCTGTCCCGGCGCGATATAAATGTCGGTGCCCTGAGTGTACGCCGACGCCTGCAACCGAGCGGGTTTGGACGAATCATAGTGGACTGTTACATCATCCATCGACATGCCGGACAGGGTTTCAATGCCGGACTTGAGATTGCCGGGCATTCCCGCGGTGTTTTTCTTTTTGGGGATCGCCTCAAACTTTCCTTGGACCGGCTCCTCTTCTTCCAGAATTTGATTCTGGACTAGAGCCTGCTCGGCCCTTGCCTCCAGCTCATTCTCGTCATGGTCCAAGGCCTTCCGCAGTAGCGGAAGGCCCTCGGCTGTGAGGGGCTCGCCGCCCATCCGCTCCAGTTTCCGGCGCTGTACCGCCGCATACGCGCTATTGTCGATCACGTCCTTTAATTGGGCAGCCTTCTTTGCCCCAGGACTGCCGTTGGCGATTGTCTCCAGCTTTCTAAGCTGAATGGCCTCCGGGCCGTTTCTGCCAAAATGAACACTGGGGTTACTGTGAATCGTTTTTGCCGCTGCGTAGTGTCGAACCGGTCGGGTTCTGGTTTCCTGGCGTTTATCAGCCTGGGTATGCATAACTCAATCGGAGATTTTGGAGTTTCGGTTGTCTTTCCCGATTTGGTGGTCTTCTTATACCATGAGTTCCCAAACAAACATAATGGCAGGAGGTGAGATTCAAGCGGCACGTTCTAACAGGTTGCTGAAAAAGTGTTTCCTAATGGCTGAATCAACTGTAGCGGCGGTCTATGACCGCCGGTATTTCGTTGATTCCAGGAAAAACCGGCGCTCATAGGGGGCCGCTACAGTTGCTCAATTTGAGGTTTTCAGAAGCCGGCTAAATCGTGTTCAGCTCCCCAATCATCTCCTCCGCCAACGCATACGCTTTTTTCGCGTCAATTTGCCCAACGGGTTTCTCCGTACCTCCCTGGTACAACTTCTCCATTTTGAGCAGTTCGGAAGTGGACTTCAGGACGCAGCCGTAGGTCAGGATGTCTCGAGATTTAGCCAGGTCGGGCATTGCTGCCGCAATGGTAACGATTTCGTAGGCGCTTCTTATCGATTCGTTCGAAGCCAGGCCGGGCAGGTGATTCAGTCCGACAAGCATGACACCGGACTCGGGCTTGGCAGTAACGGCCTTCGCTATACCGATATTGCGTATATCGACGGCTTTTTCGATGTACTCGGCCTTCGCCTTCCGGAGACTTTCTTCGCTTTCGAGTTCGGAGCCAGGTTTTGGTGCGAATTCACGAACGGACTCCTTATAAATGTCGACTCCGGTAACGGAGCCTCCCTGCTGATACAGGCCGTGAAAGAAGTGCGCGCGGTGGGTTGGGTCATCCACGCCGGACGTTGGAGGGGCCTTTTCCCGGTATGGCTCAACATGCTGCTTGACTTGTTCAGGCGTCGCTTCAATGTACAGGCGATTGGCTTCAAGACGTTTCAGTGCGCCGGCCAAAATGGTCACCATCACCCGGCTGTACGGATCGTCATGGGCTTCGCCCACGATGACGAGCAGCTTCTTGCCCGATTTCGCAGCCCGCAGTTGGGCCTCGTCGATCGACTTCCCCACTCGAGAGGCGTGGAACTTGACGGCTTCCCCGATTAGCTTCTCAAATTCCGGAAAGTCGGATTTGGTGACTGTCGATTCCTCCTTACCCGTCTCATCTTTCGAGGGCGGATTCTTCAGCAGCAGGAGTAGGGCAGCGGCGAACTTCTCATTGCTTGTCTCTAGTGCCTCTCCCAGCGCTTTCTTAATGGACTCGTTTGACATGGCCCACTTCAACGCTTTGGCAAGGTCATCGGAGCCGACTTCATC
>JACXTT010012479.1_pt1 | contig 11279 bp, 7 predicted proteins | sample 9270951 | NCBI WGS metagenome assembly JACXTT01 (sample SAMN15532306, study PRJNA645909) | rock metagenome | isolation source: weathered quartz diorite | place: Puerto Rico | collected 2017-06-21 | reverse complement strand
GCCGATCAGGGCGACACCCACCCGCTGCGCATCTTCCAGGGCATCGCCACGCCGACGCGGCTCACCATCACCAGCCCGCTGCGGAGCGGCGTCGATCCGGTCACCACCTCGTGGGACGCCCTGCTCGCCGACCGCGAGACGCTGGTGTGGCGCCACGTCGCGGTGGCGCGCGGCCTGCTCTGCGCCGTGCTGCCGACCTTCGTCGAGCAGACGCGCGCGCTGCTCTCGCCCGATCACACCCCGACCGAATGGCGCCGCGGGGCCACCTCGATGGTCGCGCGCGTCGCGGTCGATCGCGAGCGCGGCCTGCCCGAGGCGATGGATCTCATCGACGGGCAGCTGCTGCGCAAGGATCCGGGCATCGCCATGGCGATGGTGTGGGGCCTCACGCCGGTCGCCGAGATCGAGCCCGAGGCGGCCGAGGAGATCCTCGAGGCGCTCGCGGGGATCTCGCCCATCTCGATCGCCGACAGCGTGGTGGAGCTGCGCGATCAGGTGCCCGGCTTCGGCGAGCGCGCCGCCGAGACGTGCGCCGCCGCCCTCCGCTCGAGCCTCACCCGCCCCGAGCTCGACGACGGCCTGTCGGCGCTCGCGCGTTGCATCCTCGAGGATCTCGAGACCGGCGGGATGCGCCGCGAGCTCATCGCCACCATGCGCGCGGCGATCGGCGCCTACGCCGAGAGCGGCACGCGCCCGGCCATCGATCTGGCGCAGGAGGCGCTCGGCGCCGCGTCGGCGTGCGTGTCCGAGCTCGAGGGGCTCGACGTGTCCTACGACCCGGGCAACGCCGCCGCCGACATGCGCCGCCAGGCCATGGGCGTGCTGCGCGACGTCGACTACTCGCTGCTCGAGTCGCACGGGCTGCCGAACCTGCTCCTGCTCGATCGGCCGCCCGGCTCGGAGTCGACCGGCGTCGACGCGGTGGACGACCTCGACGCGCGCCTCGCCCACTGGCTGCTCGATCCGAAGCGCCGCGACGCCGCGCCCGACGAGATCAAGACGCAGGCGACGCTGCACCAGCGGCAGCTGCGCATGCTCCTGCACCTCATCGACGGCGGCTCGACCGACTTCGGCGACGATCAGGAGCGCCGCCTGCGCGTGCGGCAGCGCTGGATCCTCTCGGTGCGCGCGTTCACCAGCTACGTGCGCAAGCAGCCGAACACGCGCCTCACCCGGGCGATCATCGCGACCGTGGCGCGCGCGTTCGACGCGCTGGTGCGCGACAGCGCCGCCGAGGCGGTGGACGTGTTCCTCTACACCGCCACCTATTTCACCGATCCGGCGCACATCGCCATCGTCGCCGAGGCGAGCATGCACCCCGACGTGGTGCAGCTGCTCAACGCCTATTTGCGCTACGTCGGCACCGAGTTCAGCGGCATCCAGGCCGAGCAGGCGCGCTCGCGCATCGACGCGTTCAAGCACTTCCTCGAGGCGTTCCCCAGCCAGACCACGCTCCGCGCCGAGGCGCTGCGCACCACCTCGTGGCGGCTGGTGCGCGCGCTGATCAGCGTGCTCACCACCAACTCGCTGCGCGGGCTCTTGCCCGAGACCGCCGGCGCCGACTCCGGCCCGCTCGCCACGGTCGAGGACTGCATCGCCCAGCTGCAGCAGCTGGTGGTCGGCGCCGAGCGGCGCTGCAGCGATCAGGTGAGCAAGAACCGCGCGGCCCCGCTGCCGCGCAAGCACGCGCTCGCCCACGCGGTCGAGAACGCCGTCAACACCGAGGAGCAGGCCGAGCTGCTCGACGCGCTCACCGCCACCGCGCGCGCCGCCGACGCCACCTTGCCCGGGCCCATCGCCGTGCTGGTGACGCAGATCCTCCCGCGGCTGTCGACCTTGCAGATCGACCGGCCGAGCGTGCCGGCGATCCAGGTGCACACCCGCGAGGTGCAGCTGCCCGAGTGGATGCCGTCGAAGCGGATCATCGGCGGCTTCTACGTGCTGCACCAGCTCGGCGGCGGCAACGTCGGCTCGGTGTTCGTCGTCACCCGCGCCGAGGAGCGGCACGACAAGGACGCGCCGCGCTTCGCGCTCAAGGTGCCGGACTACAACGCCACCGCCGCGCGCACCATGAGCGAGGCCGAGTTCCTCAAGCTGTTCCGCGAGGAGGCCGGCGCCCTGCTCGCCATCCCCGAGCACCCGAACATCGCCGGCTTCGTCACCTTCGACGCCGGCGCCAAGCCGAAGCCCATCCTGGTGATGGAGCTCGTCGAGGGGGTGAGCTGCGAGCGCATCCTCGGCTCGCAGAGCTTCTCGCACGAGCTGGCGCTGCACGTGCTCGACGGCATGATGGCCGGGCTCGAGGCGATGCACGATGTGGGCATTGCCCACTTGGACGTCAAGCCGTCGAACGCGATCCTGCGCGAGGGGACCGGCGACCCGGTGCTCGTCGACTTCGGCCTGGCGGGCCGCAAGGTGCGGCCGGGCTGCGCCACGCTGTGCTACGGCGCGCCCGAGATCTGGGAGGCCACCCCCGGCGCGGTCAACGGCCTGCCCCCGGCGGCGGCCGACGTGTACGCCTTCGGCTGCTGCGCCTACGAGCTCCTCACCGGCAAGACCCTGTTCGACGGCACCAGCGACGTGGCGATCATCGCCCAGCACATCACCCACGACGGCGCGCCGCCGCAGATCGGCCGCATCAGCCAGATCCAGGGGCTGAACCTGCTGTCCGCGTTCCTGACCCCGTGCCTGCGCTACGACCCGAACCGCCGCGCCACCATCCGACAGCTGCGCGAACGCTTCCCCGCCGTGCGCGAGCTCCTGCGCGAAAAACCCTGGCCCATCCGCGTCGATTGAGTCGCTAGGCGCGAGGCGCGACGAGGCCGAGGTGGAGGATCCTCGACCCGGTCGTCGCCACCGGGTTGTTGCTCTTGCCCACCACGATGCCGGACTCCGGCGCGTGGTAGGTGCGGATGCGCTGGCCCCACGGGTCGGTCAGGTAGGCGATCGGCTCGCCCTGCTCCACGCGGTCGGTCGGGTCGGGCAGGACCTCGAGCAGGCCGCCGGTGTCGGTGTAGAGCCAGTAGGAGCGGTCGCACTCGACCGGCTCGTAGGGCGCGACCTCCTCGTCGGGCGGGACCATGCCGAGGTGCTCGAGCACGTCGCGCACGCCGATGCGCGAGGCCTTGATCTTGCGCCGCGAGAAGGTCTGCGGGTTGCCGATCTCGATGGTGATGGCGCGGATGCCGAGGTCCGCGGCCGCCGCGCGCAGGGTGCCGTCGCCGCCCTCGTTGTGGACGATGATCTGCGGCGCGACCCAGCGCGCGAGCTCGGCGGTGCCGGGCGAGCGCATGTCGGCGCGCACGTAGAGCGAGTTGACCCGCCCGAAGCTGGCGGTGTGGAGATCGAGCAGGATGTCGAAGTGCCGCACGATCCGGTCGATGAGCCGATAGGCGTACACCTGCGACTCGATGCCGTTCGGCTTGCCCGGCATGACGCGGTTGAGGTCGCGGCCGTCGAGGAACTCGCGGCGGTTGCGCAGGTAGCCGGGCATGTTGGCGATCGGCACCGCCACGACCGTGCCGCGCAGCGCCGCCGGATCGATCCGCTCGAACACGCGATGGATCGTCGGGATGCCGTTGAGCTCGTTGCCGTGGAGCGCCGCCGTCAGGCCCACCACCGTGCCGCGCTCGGTGCCCTGGGCGATCATCACCGGCACGCGGATCGACCGCGACGCGCCGTCCTCCATCAGCGTCACGGCGAAGCGGTGCAGCCTCCCGGGCTCGAGCTCGTCGAGCCGCAGCGCGTCCACGTTGCGCGGCTTGTCGCCGCCGTGCTCTTCGATCCAGCCGCCGTCGTCCGGTGGCCGCGGCGAGCCGCGCCCCGGCTCGAAGGCTTTGGCAGAGCGCATACCATTGACTACACGAGCGGACCGGCGCGCGCCAAGCAAACGGCGTTTCCTTGACGAAACGTATTTTTGAGCCGTTCGAGGGCCGTCCTACCACCCGAATCCATTGGTGCACACGGCTCTGCTCCGCGCCGCGGATCGCAAAATTTGCGCAGCGTCCACGCAAAATCCGCGTGGCGCCGACCGTCTTGCGGAAGGGGCGCCGGCTGCGCAGACTGTTCCGAATGGTCGAGGTCCGCGGATGAAGATCCGCACGATGATCGTGGCGGGCTGCGTGGCCATCGGCGGCCTGGTGGCGGCCAGCGTCGCGGCGGGGGTCAACGCGGCCGGCATCGCGGCGCTCGCCGTGGCGTCGTCGATCGGCGTCGGCTGGCTCATCGGCCGGCGCGTCTCCCGGCGGCTCGACGAGCTCACGCGCCTCAGCCGAGCCATCGGCGAGGGCCGCCTCGACGAGGTCTCCTCCCTCGACGCCTCGGACGAGCTCGCCCCCGTCGGCGACGCGTTCCAGCGCCTCTCCGGCGACATCGCCGCGCTGATCGAGCGCGAGAAACGGCTGGTCAACTCGCTCGCGCTCGGGGTGTTCGCGGTCGATCGCGCGGGCCGCATCACCTCGGCGAACAAGACCGCCTGCGAGCTCGCCGGCTGCGACGAGGACGAGCTCGTCGGCGCGCCGGTGCGGGCGCTGTTCTCGGGCGAGCACGCCTTCCTGCTCAGCGGCGCGCACGAGACCCGCCTCCACCCGAAGTCCGGCGAGCTGCTGCCGGTGGTGCTGTCGCAAGCGCGCCTGTCCGACGGCACCGGCGCGACGGTCGGCGAGGTGTGGCTGTGCGAGGACCTGCGCGAGCGCCGCCGGCTCGAGGCGCGCCTCAACGAGACCGAGAAGCTGTCGGTGGTCGGCCAGCTCGCCTACGGGGTCGCGCACGAGATCAACAACCCGCTCGCCTACGTCGTCGCGAACCTCGAGTTCGCGCGCGCCGAGCTCGCCGGGCGCGCCGACGCCGACGTGGTGGCGGCGCTGGACGAGGCCGCCGAGGGCAGCCTGCGCGTGCGGCAGATCGTCCGCGATCTGAAGGCCTTCGCCCGCGCCGACGAGGACCAGCACACCACCGCGGTGCTGCACGAGGTGCTCGACACCGCCGTCAAGCTCGCCGGCGCCGAGCTCAAGCACCGCGCGCGCGTCGAGCGCGATTTCGCCGCGGCGCCGCCGGTGAGGGGCAACGAGGGGCGCCTGACGCAGCTGTTCCTCAACCTGTTGGTGAACGCCGCGCAGGCCATCCGCGAGGGCGCCGTCCAGGACAACACCATCACGGTGCGCATCGCCAGCGACCGGCGCGGCTGGGCCCTGGTGGAGATCCACGACACCGGCTGCGGCATGACCCCCGAGGTGAAGGAGCGCGTGTTCGAGCCGTTCTTCACCACCAAGCCGATCGGCGTCGGCACCGGGCTCGGCCTGCCGATCTGCCACGGCATCGTCAGCGCGCTCGGCGGCGAGATCGAGGTCGACAGCACCCCCGGCGAGGGCAGCGTGCTGCGCGTCTACCTGCCGCCCGCGCCCGAGCTCGCCGAGCCCGCCGCCGAAGCGCCCGCCAGCGTGCGGCCGGCGGGCAAGGCGCGCGTCCTGGTGATCGACGACGACGAGATGGTCGGTCGCGCGGTGCGCCGGATGATCGCCGGCGATCACGAGGTCGAGCTCAGCACCAGCGGCAAGGACGCGCTCGCGCGCATCGAGCGCGGCGACCGCTTCGACGTGATCCTCTGCGACCTGATGATGCCGGAGATGACCGGCATGGACCTGTACGAGCGGGTGCAGGCGAGCCACCCGCGCATCGGCGAGACCATGGTGTTCATCACCGGCGGCGCCTTCACCGAGCGGTCGCGCGCCTTCGCCCAGACCGGCGTGCCGGTGCTCGACAAGCCGTTCGATCCGCGCAAGCTCCGCCAGACGATCCGCTCGGTCGTCGAAACGCGCGCAGCTTAGGGCCCGCCGAGTAGTCGCGCAGGGTCTTCTCGTGGCGTGTCGCGAAACCGCGCCCTCAGTGACCTCGTAGGTGACCGATAGGCACTACCCGCGAAGCTACCCATAAACCAATAAATATGGCCGTAATCCCTTAAATATTGGAATATGGCCATAAACCAATAAATATGGGTCAGCTTTTCGAGGGGCCATGCTCAGTGCTCGTCGATGGGTCGTGCGGCGAGGAGGAACGCGCGTACGTAAGACTAATTAGTCTCCAATCGTCGTCGCTTTCGCGGGAATGACGGGCGCGAAATATCGGCGTTTTGGACCGCGAACTAACTAGCGCAGCTCGGCCGGCGCCTGCACCAGCTCGATGAGCACGCCCTCGCCGCCGATCGGCGCCGCCTCGTCGCCCTTCGGGTGGATGAAGCACACGTCGTGACCCGCGGCGCCCTTGCGGATCCCGCCCGGGGCGAAGCGTACGCCCCGCGCCGACAGCCACGCCACCGCCGCCGCCAGGTCGTCGACCCACAGCCCGACGTGGTTCAGCGCCGGTTCGTGGACGCGCGGCTTCTTGTCGGGATCGAGCGGCTGCATCAAGTCGATCTCGACCCGCGCCCTGCCCTCGCCGCAGGCGGCGATCGCCTCGTCGACGTTCTCGCGCTCGCTCGTGAACGAGCCGGTGAGCTCGAGCCCGAGCAGATCCACCCACAGCCGCACGAGGCCCGCCTTGTCGCGCGCGCCGACGGCGATCTGCTGCACGCCGAGGATGCGAAACGGCCGGCTCATGCCGAGGCTAAATCCGCGGGCCCGCTGCGCGGACGGCTGCGCTCGCGCCGTCCTGGTACTTGGTGAAGTTCTCCTTGAACAGGAAGGCGAGCTTGCGCGCGGCCTCGTCGTAGGTCGCCGGATCCTTCCAGGTGTTCTTCGGCGTGAGGATCTGCTCGGGCACGCCGGGGCAGCTCTTCGGCACGGCGAGGCCGAAGATCGGATCCTCGCTCGTCGGGATCTTCGCGAGCTCTCCCGAGTGGATGGCGTCGATCAGCGCGCGGGTGTAGCCGAGCTTCATGCGCGCGCCCACGCCGTAGGGCCCGCCCGACCAGCCGGTGTTGACGAGCCAGGCGTCGGCCTTGTGCTTCTTCATCCTCTCGGCGAGGAGCTCGGCGTACTTGGTCGGGTGCCACACGAGGAACGGCCCGCTGAAGCACGGCGAGAAGGTCGCCTCGGGATCCTTCACGCCGACCTCGGTGCCCGCGACCTTGGCGGTGTAGCCGCTGATGAAGTGGTACATCGCCTGCTCGGGGCTGAGCTTGCTCACCGGCGGCAGCACGCCGAACGCGTCGCAGGTGAGGAAGATGATGTTGTTCGGGTGCACCCCCACGCTCGGCACCTTGGCGTTGGGGATGAACTCGATCGGGTACGAGCCGCGGGTGTTGTCGGTGATCTTCGCCGAGGCGTAGTCGACTTCGCGGGTGGCGTCGTCGTAGATGACGTTCTCCAGCACCGAGCCGAAGCGCAGCGCGCGGTAGATGTCGGGCTCCGCCTGCTCCGACAGGTTGATCACCTTGGCGTAGCAGCCGCCCTCGATGTTGAAGATGCCCTCGTCGCTCCAGCAGTGCTCGTCGTCGCCGATGAGCCGGCGCTTGGGATCGGCGCTCAGCGTGGTCTTGCCCGTGCCCGACAGGCCGAAGAGGATCGACGTGTCGCCCGCCTGGCCCTCGGTCGCCGAGCAGTGCATCGACAGCACGCCGCGCCCGGGCATGAGGTAGTGCATCACCGTGAACACGCCCTTCTTCATCTCGCCGGCGTACTGCGTGCCGAGCAGCACCATCTCGCGCGCGGCGAAGTTGAGGTCGATGCTGGTCGTCGACGTCATGCCGGTGGTGTAGCGGTTCGCGGGGAACGAGCCGGCGTTGTAGATGACGTAGTCGGGCTCGCCGAACTCGGCGAGCTGCGCGGCCGTGGGGCGGATGAGCATGTTCTGCATGAACAGCGCGTGGTAGGCGCGCGCGCACACGACCCGCACCTTGATGCGGTACTTCGGATCCCAGCCGGCGTAGCCGTCGACGCAGTAGAGGAACTCGCGGGTGTTGAGGTAGTCGACGGCGCGCTCGCGGTTGATCTGGAAGGTGTGCTCGTCGAGCTTGATGTTGACGTTGCCCCACCACACGTTCTTGTTCGACGACGGCTCGTCGACCACGCGCTTGTCCTTGGGGCTGCGGCCGGTCTTCTCGCCCGAGAGCGCGATGAGCGCGCCCGACGCGCTGATCGCCGTGCCGCGCTCGTGCCGCAACGCCAGCTCGTACAGCACCGCCGGCGAGGCGTTGCGGATGACGTTGGAGACGTTGATGCCGTGCGTTTTCAGGCTGAAGTCGGCCACGTTGGTCCCTCTCGCTTCTTCTATGTGACTTTGACCAGATCCGGCGCGGTTGCAACAGCTCACGCTGCAGGCGACAGCGCGACGAGGGCCGTGGCAAGATGCGCCACGTGACCTTTCGGAAGCTTGCTGCGGCGCTCGCCAGCGGCGCCGCGATCCTCGCGTGGGCGCCGCCGGCGCCGGCCTGAGGCATCGGCCCGCCCGTCGGTCCGACGGGCGCAGCGCTGTCGTGCGGCGGCGAGGCGGAGCGCCACGAATGGCGCCTCAGCGCCAGCTACGCCGCGAGCGGCACCAAGTTGTTGTTCGTGGACGACGGCGGCGTCGACTTGCGGCGCCGCTCCGCCAGCGTCGCGCTCGAGAGGCAGATCGCCAAGAGCTGGACGCTGCAGATCGCCGGCGGCGCGTCGATCGACGGCGACATCGTCGAGAGCGATACCGCGGTGCGTCACGTGCTGAAGCCCGGGCCGATCGCGGTGGTCGGCGCGGCCTACCGCATCCTCGACGGGCACGGGCAGCTGCCGTTCATGCTGTTCGGCGTGGCGCTGTCGTTCGCCTCCACCAAGACCGAGTCGACCGTGTCGGACGAGAGCGCGCGGCTGTCGGCGCTCGACGCGCGCGCCTCGTTCACCATCGGCAAGCTGTTCGGCGGGGTGATCGCGCCCTACGGGGCGGTGCGCGCCTTCGGCGGCCCGGTGTTCTGGCAGCGCGGCGGCGAGCACGTCATCGGCGGCGACGTCTATCACTTCCAGATCGGCGCCGGCCTGCTCGCCACCACCGGCCGCGTCGACGGCTTCTTCGAGCTGATGCCCGCGGGCGAGCGCAGCGCCACAGTCGGCGTCGCCCTCGCGCTGTGACTACTCGCCGCCCGCGCGGGTCTTGGTCGGCAGCTTCTCGAGGATCTTGCGGCGGCGGCGGAGCTGCATGAGCTCGACGAGCAGCGCGAAGCCCATGGAGAAGTAGATGTAGGTCTTGTCGACCTTCTGGCCGAAGGCCTCGGCGATGAGCAGCACGCCGATGAGCAGGAGGAACGACAGCGCCAGCACCTGCATCGACGGATTCTTGCTGACGAACTCGCCGACGGCGCGGGCGAACAGCATCATCACCATCACCGCCATGACCATCGCCGTCGCCATGGCCCAGAGCTCGCGGGCGATGCCGACCGCGGTGATGACCGAGTCGAGCGAGAAGACGATGTCGAGCACCATGATCTGCAGCACGGTGACGAGCAGGCTGTTCTGGTCGCGCGTCTTGCGCGTCTCCTCTTCGTCGTCGACGCGCTCGACCTTCTCGAACATCTCCTTGCTGCTCTTGAACACCAGGAAGGCGCCGCCGCCGGCGAGGATCAGGTCGCGGCCGGAGATGGCGCGCCCGGCGATCGTCGCGAGCGGCGCGGTGAGCCGCATCATCCACGACAGCGTGAACAGCAGCATCAGCCGGGTGATGAGCGCCGCGCCGAGGCCGAGGCGGTAGGCCACCCGGCGCTTCGCCCGCGGCAGCCGCTCGACCATGATGGCGATGAACACGATGTTGTCGATGCCGAGGATGATCTCGAGCCCGGCGAGGGCCGCCAGGCTCGCGAGCGTCTCGATCGACAAAAGTCGCGTCACCGAATCATCCAGCACGCGCCCGGGTGGCGAGTCAATCGCCGCGATCGAACGCGGCGCGCGCCTCCGCGCGGAGGGCGTGATCGAGCAAGACCTCGGCGGCGGCGCGGGCCATCGCCTTGGCCGCGACCACCATGCCGTCCATGCCGCGATCGCTGGCGGCGCAGGCGGCGAACTCGCGCTCGTGGCACATCGTCTCGCCGCGGTCGCAGATCGCCAGCCACGGGTGGATCGCCGGCAGCGCGTGCGACACGTCGCCCATGTCGGTCGAGCCGGTGCCGACGGTGGGGTCGACCATGGCCGGGTCGCGGCCGAGCTCGCGCAGGTGGGCGGCGAAGCGCGCGCCGAGCGGCCCGTTGTTGCGCATGTTGCGGTAGCCGCGCTTCGAGTCGATCGTCACCTCGACGTCGCTCGCCATCGCCGCGGCGCGCGCGCAGCGCTCGACCACCGCGCGCACGTGCTCGAGATCGGCGCTGGTGAAGGCGCGCACGCTGAACTGGCAGCTGGCGCGCTCGGGGATGATGTTGACCGCGTCGCCGCCGTGCTTGATGTAGCCGTGGACGCGCACGCCGTCCTTGAGGTGCACGCGCTGGCCGTCGACGAGGCGGAAGGTGTCCATGCAGGCGGTGAGCGCGCTCGCGCCCTCGTGCGGCGCGACGGCGGCGTGGGCCGGGCGGCCGCGGAAGGTCATCTCGAGCCAGAAGGTCGCGAGCGTGGGGTGGGCGACGAGATCGCGGTCGAACGGGTGGAACATCATCGCGGCGTCGACGCCGGCGAAGGCGCCCGCCTCGAGCAGGCGGATCTTGCCGCCGCCGCCCTCCTCGGCCGGAGTCCCGACCAGGCTGACCTTGCCGCCGAGCTCGCCGGAGACGTCGCCGAGGGCGAGGAAGGCGCCGACCGCGCCGGCGGCGATGAGGTTGTGGCCGCAGGCGTGGCCGACCTCGGGCAGCGCGTCGTACTCGGCGAGGATCGCCACGTGCGGCCCGGCGCCGAAGCTCGCGCGAAACGCGGTGGCGAGGCCGCCGAACGGGAGCTCGACCGGGCGGCCGCCGCGCGCGCACACCTCGGCGATCCAGCCGGCGGCGCGCTCCTCGTGGTAGGCGAGCTCCGGGCTCTGGTGGATGCGCCGGGCCAGATCGACGAGCTCGCCCTTGCGACGATCCACGCCCGCGTCGATGCGCCGTTTGAGATCGTCGCCTAGCATGGCTAGCGGCCGATGATCCCCTTCATCCGCAGATAGAGCACCAGCACCGCGCCGACGACCAGGAGCAGCACGACGATGCCGACGATGAGGGCGATCTTCAGCGCCCCGCCCTCGTCTTCGGCTGGGGCGACGGGCGTCGGCGCGGCGCGGCGCGGCAGGGTCGCGGGCTGTCCGGCGAGCACCCGATCCACCGTCGACTCGTGCTTGGCGCCGGGATAGGGCTCGATGGCGGACACCGGGTTCGGCGGGGTCGCCGCGGCCGGGCCGGGCGCGGGCGGCGGTGGGCCGGG
>JACXTT010012478.1_pt1 | contig 11279 bp, 10 predicted proteins | sample 9270951 | NCBI WGS metagenome assembly JACXTT01 (sample SAMN15532306, study PRJNA645909) | rock metagenome | isolation source: weathered quartz diorite | place: Puerto Rico | collected 2017-06-21 | reverse complement strand
GGGCAGGCGCACGGGGGATAGGCAAATCAAGCAGTCCAAGACCAACATCGGAGTCCGTGGCAACCTTCTTCGCAGCGTCCAAGACCGCCAAATAGGATTCGAGAATTTTTTTCCTGTCTCTCTCCTTCGTTTGTTCGCTGGCTATTCCAAATCGGGTTCCTGACACAAATGGAATTGTAATCAACAACTTATCAATCTGCTTAGAGATGTTCTCGCACAGCGTAGCTCCCTGAGAATCGATCACGACGCATTGGGTCAAGTTCTCCCCGAGGAGATCGCAGGAGGGAAGATCTCCATACCAGCTTACCAGCGCTGTAGTGAATCCCGCCGCGCGGGCCTCTGAGAATACATTGGGCTCGCGGCTCCAGCTCACTGACTTCTCGGTATCAGCGAAGGTTATTATCATCTTAGACTGGTTGACGAGCCTGGTGTCAGTTAGAAGTCTTCCAGTGGTAAGGGCGGGCAACGATACTAAAGTAGAATCGGACGGTGGGTAGGCATTGGTAGCGTACAGGGCCTGGCTGCGAAAACGATCCAACTCGGGCAGTTGTAACGTCGCAGGCCGATGCGCAAAGGTGACACCCTCGTCCAATTCGTCGAAGATGAGCAAGAGCACGCGATGAGCGGAGGTGCTTCTGGCACTTACAGGCGAGGCCAGTACGATGTGGTGAGGGCTTATCAATGCCCAGGTTGCCTGAAAAACTGAAACAAGGAAAAACGGAAACAGCACTATCACAACACCCTCGGCACCACGAATAGTCCAGCGATACCAGGGCATGATCTCGAACACCCCCACTACTGCCAGTGCAATCACCAAAACAAGTGCGTTGACGACAACACCTTGCTTAGGCAACAAGATCTGCATTAGCCCATTCAGTGGCAAGAGAGCCACTAGTAGGAAAAAAAATCGCACGAGTCGCATTGCCAAGACATTGCCGGAGCGCCGCGCCAGAGTAACGACGATCCAGAAGAGCGCGCCTAACAACATCACATTAACTATAATCGCCAAACAAGTATTGAACCTGCGTATGGGTGAATCCAGCAGTTCGTTCCAGGCTACTATGAAGCATAAGTTGGCTAATGATAGCGCACGTATCAGGTCTTTAAGCATATCCAGATTCCCACGGTCGCATGAAACAAAGACCCGCTGAGGAGAGCGCGGTTGCTCCGTCATTAAGATTCCGTAATGTGTTCATTTCTTCATCAACGCGTAAAGCCAGCGGCTTGTACCTTCCAGATGCTGAGAGTGGACTATTTTAAACTTTTGTCTGCAAGTGTCTTCGAAGACCTCCGTCGTCAGACCGGTAAACAGATGATCTCGACCACGGGTGAGGCGCCGGAACATCGAATCCTCAGGGGCAATGAATTCGATTACTAACATATCGGTCGTCAGCTCAGCAGCAAGGTCAATGATCTCCGATAACGGTATGCGCTCGCTTACCAACATGTGATGAACCACCGCCAGCATCAGGACGGCGTTAAACTCGCCGCGCGCCCTATCGAGAAAGCCCGGGCACTCACCGTTGCGCCAGCCAATAGCTGGAGTCGGTCGGGTTAGATTAACTACTAGCGGCAGGATATCCAGACCTTCAGCGCGCGCCCGTCGCCACACCTCGCCGACCACTACGGCATCACTGTCAATCGCCACCACGGACGCCCCCCTTTTGGCAGCGATCGAGCTTTGGTGGCCGGTATTACACCCAACATCCAAAACCTTCTTTGGGCCGAACTCGATAAGGGCATCTTCAACGAATCTGTTCTTCGCGATGAAATGAGCTTCGGAATAGTTGTTGTTTTTTGAGGTGTAGTCTGACCAGACGGAGCTCTTACCCCTCTCGGGCTCCAAGTTTTCAAGAATGCGGCGCAGGCGTCTGAACTGAGACTTGAGTATGAAGCGTGCTTTCTCGACATTATCCAATATCTGGTTTTGATAGATCCCCTGGTTGTCTTCGTCGTGTCTTGCCGCAAGCCAGGCTGGTATAGATACCAGCGACAGGAAGGGCGGGAAGAGCCTTCGAAACGGCCCGGACAAGCGATAGACTTCTTCGGGCTCGAGGCCATCTCGTCGCACACTCAAAAGCTGGTCCAGTTGCACCCCAAAATATTTATTCACGAGCAGCGGCAAAAGGAAGGTCCGCTCGAATTGAGCTTGCGGCAACCATACGGGGTCCCCCGGATTTCGCTGCTCGAACGAGAGTAAATCGACGAAGACCGGGTCCGGTCCGCGAAAAAGAATATTGTATGGCGTCGCATCCTTGAGTCCGAATCCCTCGTCCAAAAGGCTTTCGACAAGATCCAGCGTCAAACGAGCGGCCGAATGCAGCATCTCTGGCGGCCATTCATATGGAAAGCTCTGAAACTGCACTTGTTCGTGCTCAACGATGATTGAGCCATTTTTAGCGTCGAATAGATTCTCAATTGCCCTGTTCCTAAATAGATTTTCGGCTGTACTCGAGTCTAGAATATCACTGTGTACCAATCGTCCCGCTTCCATGAACTTCTGCGATGTGTTTGAATCCATGAAAGCCCTGAGGTCGCGCACGCCCGAGCTATTAACTATGCGTATTATGCGGTCATCAATTACGAGGACCCGTCCTGCCGGATCACGAAACGAAGCCAGGATTGCTTGGTTCAGGCTTGAGTGAGAGCTGCTCATCGCTTATCGCTAACATCAAAGTCGCGAACCGTGCCTATTCCCGCGGGAAAGTTAACGATTGGAATGCAGTGTGGTTGCACACCATGCGAAACCGAGTTCAGTGGGTCAGATGAACTATCCCTTGACTGATTCTGGTTCTGCTTCTGCCTCTGTAGCAAGAGCTTTGGTCGACTTAGCCTTTTGCTTACGCGACTTCAGGCCGCGAAGCCAGGCAATTAGTCTTCGCAGGTAGAACATTACGCCAAAAGACGCAGCAAGCAGAAGCTGCAAAATCAACGTTCCTGATCCCGGATCAGTATAAGCGTAGACTTGAATCTGGGCTACAATCAGGACTCCCACGCATATCAGCAATATCCTGGTGAGCATATTCGTGTACTCCTCTGACTGTTTACTACAGATAAAATGATTAATATCAACCGGTTTTCACTCACTGCTGACTCACAAACCAGCAAAGTTTCGCGGCGTATCTACTTTACCTGGTTGAAAGAGCAGGTGGTTGCGGGGTTCTTGATTCATTATCTCCAAATATTCGGTTCTGTCCAGTCTTAAACCCGTGCTAGAGTGACCAACTAATTGGCATGGCACGGAGCAACCTAGCTAATGAGGGGTTCGAAAATTTGGTTAAACAGCTTGGCTCTCTCCGCACGATTTACCACTTGATTTTCGACACTCACTGGTTTTATTTGGTCCGGATTACCAAATCAGCCCGGACTGGTAAGATCGAACCGCGAGCAACTGATAGTCCGGCAAGGTGGCCTCTCAACAGAAATCTCCCTGATTCAACGCGTGTCTTCGAAATCGGCGATTCGCGACGTTGAGTCCTTAGCCTCAGAGACCGCAACTGATGACCAGCGCTGCAATCACTTCGGCGTTTCCCGAATATCCAAAACAATCGCCTCCAACAAAAGCTGGAACCCCAATATCAATGGCAATAGCGCCAGCATTATCGTCCCCGTCGGCGTCAGGTGGCTGGACCCTATGCTCTCAATCCAAAGATAAAGCCCAAATAGCGATCCCCAGCCAAAAAGTAACAACCCCAGTATCAAAAACAGGGCAATCGGAGAGAAATCCCTCAAGATGTATTTTTGATAGACGCGATAAAAGTACCGCAAGAGCAACAGCACCGGGAAGGTAACAGCGACTTTGAGCGGATTGAGCTTCGTTCTCTCATCGCCGTACCGGGCGGGAATTGCCACGTCGATCACCCGGCGTCCGAAGAAATTCAGGTGAACCAGCATGTCATTCTCGAAGAAGAATCGCTTGTGAACCGCGTCGAGATCCATAGTTCGCAAGGTCTCTGTTTTGATGGCAGTGTAACCGTTCTGCGGATCGAACACGTGCCAGTAGCCCGAAGCTAGCTTGGTCATGAAGGTCATAGCAATATTGCCGAAGAGGCGATGTCTGGGCATTGCAGCCAGCGACTCCCCGGCAAGGAAGCGATTGCCCTTTGCATAATCGTAGCCCTGTTCGATAAGTGGATCCAGTAAGGCGCCCAGGTATTCGGGGGGCATCTGCCCGTCACCATCCATCTTCACGATGATTGCGCTATCAAGCTCGAGCGCTTTTTGATAACCCAGAATCGTGGCCCCGCCGACACCTTGATTCTGTGGCGTAGTCAGCACTATCAGGCGATCATCTTTGCACGCTTGCGCAGCGTCTCCGGTTGCATCCTGGCTGCAGTCGTCAACAACGATTATGCGATCGACAAAATCGGGAATGCTTCCGATGACCTGGCCAATGTGCTCCGCTTCATTGTAGGCCGGTACCACGGTCGCGATGCAATGTGACTTGTACATTGTTATGCCCGCTCCGTACGCAGCCCGCTTGCACGTCAGGGCTTCCTGCTTATGGAGATAAACTCGTTGTACTTGAACATACGCCCGAACAAGCGCGGAAACGGAAAAGAGAACTCCCGAACAAATACTAGCCCGGCGCAGCTCGACGCCAGTCTCAAACTCGCAAAATCCATGAATAGTTCGTGCGTTGGATCTGTTCTGTATCCGTACTCTTGTGGCGTAATCAGGATCACCTGTCCGTTCCGTCTTAGAAAGCGAAGATATTTCATCAATAGCCGTGTAGATTCCTTCTCTCCCAGGTGCTCGGCAACATGAGACAACAGGATCGAGTCGAACCCCTCGGGAATATTGAATTCAGAGTCTTGAAACTCGTCAGGCGTAAACGCGCGCAGGCCTTGCGACCTGGCGATTTCGACTGAATAGGGATTGTGGTCGATGCCAACCCCATTGCCGTTCAGGTTGATAAGGTTCCTCCCTAGCCCGCAGCCGATATCAAGAGTAAACCCAGGGTTCAAACGTCGAAGGTTCCAGCGATACGGATATTGAACATCGAACAGTCTCTTCCACCAGCGACCACTTTCCGTGAGCAGACGAGACGCGTAACGCGGGTCCCTGGTGGTCAACCCATCTTGCGGTCCAGTGTCCCGTGACTTGTGAGACACCTGCTTCCAAAGCATCGGTGTGTACTCCCCTGAATCGCGCAGCCTCGGTCGCGGCAAAGGTTCAACCAGCACCGCGCACGAGAACTTGTGTGACCGATAATGTGCGTCGGGCGCTCCAAAAAGCCCCAGGTCTGGGTGTTCCAACGTGGGCACCCTACCACCACACGAGCGCCATTGTTGCCATCTTCTGCACGAAAAACAACGGTGTAAAGACACCCCGCGCCAGCCAGCCAAGGAATCCTCTGCTCACCTGGTCGAAGTCGAGCCTGAACTCAGTGTTTAGCAGCAGACTACGATCAGGAGTTCTTCTTAGCGCCTGTGTCGCTCTTCTCTTATTGAGCACGTAGCGCCAGTTTGCGGCAAGCCAGCGATACGCGCGAAGCTTATTGCCGATGTGTGCCCGGTCCTTCAATAGTACGAATCCCCACGTCATCAATTCGGCGAGCATTTGTCCAGGCAGGAGAATGACCAGGGTGGGCCACCTCAGGCTCTTGACCAACATGAGATACCGATTTCGTTCCTGGTAGAAGACTTTCAACGGCGTCAGCTTGAGCTTGTAATGATGGCGCACAACCGACTCAGGCGAATATAAACATCGCCAACCGGCCAGCCTCGCTCGCCAGGAGAGATCCGTGTCTTCCACATAAAGAAACATTTCCTCATCAAATCCCCCGAGCAACTCGAACAATGTCCGGCGGATAGCAAATGCCGCCCCGGACACGGCAGCCACTTCCCCAGGGTCCTTCAAGGCATCTCGCTGCAAACCGAGACCACGGCACAAAGCAACGCCAGTGATGTGAACGGTGTTCCCGCATGTGTTTATTGTGTTTGGGTTGCTAGCCAGTACTATCTTGGCAGTTACCAGTCCCGCGGTTACATCCGTGTTCAGCGGCTTAATCAAAGCTTCCAACCATCCATCTTCGACAATAGTGTCAGGGTTGAGGAACACTAGGTATTGGCTGCGGGCTCGACTCGCCCCTAGATTACAACCCGCGCCGAATCCCAGGTTGGTCCGGGAACGAATCACGGTCACTTCGGGAAAACCAAGTTCAATTAAATCTGCCGCGCCATCGGTGGAAGCATTGTCTACAACGAAGATCTCACAACTTGAACGCGCAACACGTACGACTTCAGACAAGCAATGCAACAGCTTGTCTCCGGCGTCATAGTTGACAATGATGATACTCGCGTCGGGGCGTTGATCATCGACTGCCGTACACGGACCTCCTGTTATTGACTGATTCGCCCAATCCAACCACTAGCACCTCGCCTCTACGGCGCATTGATAACGTGTCACTGTCTGCATTCTCAGCGTTTGGTTTAGTCTTTAACTCCGAAACCGATTAGACTGAGTCCACCCCAGGGCAACAGGCGATCTATTCGCTTAAGAATAGGGACTATCGTGTCGAGGGCTTTTAGTTGAACACGAGAAAATTTCTTCCGGCGGAGCAGTTTGCCATTCAGCCACCATCCAGGGACGGAAATGCGGTTGAAGTCAATTGTTTTCTCGATGCTGAATCCGGCGTCGGTCATTTCTCGCTCGAGGCCGGCCCGAGTATATCGCTCGCGGTGCTCGAGCGCTTCGTCGAGAGTACCATACAGCGAAGGATGCTGTGGTACCAGGACTATTGCTTTTCCACCGGGCTTCAACACGCTCCAGAGATTCTTGAGCGTCCTCGTAGCGTCAGAAACATGTTCGAGAACGTTGAGCATCACGACGGTATCAAACTGATTTTCTAGCCCACTGAAGTGCTCAGCGTTCGCCGCATCGATATTCATGACCCGCAGGTACGGTTTGCCAGAGGAGTACGATCTCAAGTAGTGAAGGTAGTTAGGATTGATGTCCGATGCGATGTACAACTCCCGCGGTATGAACTGATTCGTCAGATTCCCAATTCCCGCACCGATTTCAAGGACGCTGTCTCCGATATACGGCCGCAAGGTGTCGCCTAACCATATATTGAAGCGCTGAGCTCTTTCCAGCTCCACCAGTATGTGAGAGCCGTACTCATCTTCATTGTACAGATCATCAATAAGAGCGAATCGGATCATCGCGAGTATGGCCAGCAAACCGTCGCGCGCCCGGATTTTCTTGCCTTCCTCATGAGTTCTCGGTAAGTAGCGGATCGGCGCTTCAAAGATTCGCGCTCGGCGCTTAGCTAGCTTGAACACTATCTCGACCTCCCAGCGAAAATCATTGCTCCTGAGCGGAATAGATTTCAGAAAGGTGGCGTTGACAGCCTTGTAGCACGTCTCGATGTCGGTCAGGGTGAGGTCGGTAAACCAATTGCCGAGCGTCTTGAGCATTTTGTTGATCATCGTATGACGATACATCAATGCTCGACGATAGGGAGCCGAGAGGTAACGTGAGCCGAATACAGCATCCGCGCCCTCCTTCGCAAATGGGACTAGCAAAGCGGGGATATCCGCCGGATTATATTCAAGGTCAGCGTCGTGGATGATGATGATTTCGCCGGTCGCCCGGGCAATCGCCGTGCGAATTGCCGCGCCCTTACCTCGATTCTCTCCATGGCTGAGCAGCGTGATCCGTTTGTCTTCATCCGCAAGTCGCTCCAGAATCTGCCGGCTCCCGTCTGTGCTGCAGTCATCGACCACTATCAACTCAAGGCTGCTAATCAATCCGTGTTCGAGCGCAAGAACCCTCCTTAGGCTGGCTTCTACGACGTGCCGTTCATTGTAGACCGGCACCAGGACGCTCAAACGAAACGAGGTCGCAATGGTTTCGTCAAAAGTTGGCAACTCATAAAGGAGAGAGCTGATTGTTTTCACCCCGATATCTCCTCAAGAAACCCTTCGCCTGCGAGCACCTAGGAACAATCTTTAAAGATATCCAATAGAGGTTAAAGCCCAGGATTAACTCTGGTCAGGGCCAACTCATCTGAACAAACCAGCTTAGTTATTTCAAGCCAAAACTTCGATGAAACCCACAAGCAAAAATGCACAGAACCCGAAAAAGAGCTACGGTCCATCACCCTTGTTCTCTTCAAAAATGATGCGCTCGTATAACTAGCGAGCGCTGTATTGCTTTGTTCCGGCTAGTTATCCTCATCCATGTATCTGGCTTGAGTTTTCAAGTTATTTTGCCGAATTGGGAGCACAATGCGATTGATGGTTTTCTGAAACCGAAGTGCATCAGATGCGCGTCTCAAAGCCCGCTCAGGTCACGAAACAGCCCTGAACTGCAACGGTACCTTGCGTCTTGAGACCCGATTCGGAAGATACTGTATGCTTCGGCTGCTTGTCAATTTCTGGCGGAACTCTACTAACTCTTGAAGCTGATTTAAGCTGATTGTAAAATGAGTCACTATCAACAAGTGCTTGATTAGATTGCTCCCCGCCGATAACCCTGACCCCAAAATTCCTGTAGAGGCTAACTGCGAAATCGCCTGGATGCCTGATGAGATCCGACTCATCCGCATGGCTCGCTTTTTGCTGGAGTACGTCTGCGGGCGTGCTGTGCACGGTACAATTCAGATGTTGACTATGAATATTGAGCATCGATCGAGGTACTGAACAATGACTATTCTGGGATGGGTGATCGTGGGGCTGATGGCTGGGGCGATTGTGCAGGGTGTAATAGCGCCTCAAAAAGCTACAACAAAACTGGGTAAGAGAGCGCCGCTCATTGCGGCAATACTGATCGTGAACATCATGTCGGCACTAGACGCCACAAGCACGATTTACCTAATAGCTCACAACAAATCAAGCGAGATGAACCCGGTGATGAACGCCCTGATCGAACGCAGCTACCTGCTGTTCTTCGCGGTGAAGTTTGCAATAACGCTTGTTGCAACGCTCGTTTGCTGGCACTACTACGAGCGCAAGCGAAGAGCCAGGACGATCCTAAGGCTGACATCCCAGATCTACTGCGCATTGATGGCGTGGCACTGTCTGCTGCTTTCCAGCGTGTTGCTGTGAGATGTTAACGTTCTCGGCCTGATCACGATAACCCAAAGAATCATACGCACCGAAATGGTCCGACGAGCTTCCAGCTTGTCGTGATGGTCCGACGAGCTGCCAGCTTGTCGGGCCCGGTCCGAGCTGCCAGCTTGTCGAGCCCATTGATAAAGATGCCCGATCCCCGACAAGCTGGCAGCTTGTCGGGCCCATTGATAAAGATGCCCGATCCCCGACAAGCTGGCAGCTTGTCGGACCTTTCATCCTTTTGTTAATCGCCAGCCTCGGTCAAAAAACGTCACAGAGCTCGAGCCACGCGTACCTCACCACTTGTGTTACTATGCGGGCGCCCACGAGATGACCTCTATGCGAGCGCTGTGGATATCGCAACTCCTTCTGGCTTTGGCAGGGATCGCGAGCTCCGCTCACTTTTCCGCCGATAGTGGTGCGCAGACCGACGGAGGCGCGCTGGTATACGACATCGGCGACGGCCCCTCTTCCATCGCTGTCGTCGATCTCAACGGCGATCACAGACCAGAACTGGTAGTTGTCAATCGCCATATCAACAGCGTCTCTATCTTGCTCAACAACGGGAGCGGTGGATTCGCTCTTAAGAGCAGGAACACCACTGGCCTTGCTCCATCTGCCGTGGCTTTTGGCGATTTCAATCGAGACGGCAAACCGGACATTGTGGTGACCAACTCGGGCAGCGACTCGGTCTCAATACTGCTCGGCATCGGCGACGGAACTCTCGCAAAGAGGACCGATTATCCCACCGGCGCGGTGCCCTGCACGGTGTTGGTCGCGGACCTCAACCGAGACGGCAACCCCGACCTTCTTGTAGTCAATCGCTACGGTGGTTCGGTTTCGGTTCTGCTGGGTAAGGGAAACGGAACGTTTGCTCCGAAGAGGGACTACGCCACCAGTAGCCTCCCTTACTCCGTTGCAGTAAGCGATGTGGACTCCGACGGAAACCTCGACCTGGTCGTTACTAGCTGCTTCGATCACGTGGTGTCACTCCTGCCTGGAAACGGAGACGGCACTTTCCGTCCAAAGGTGCGCTATGCGACGTCAAAGACAAACTGCGGGTTCGTGATCGGGGATCTAAATAGCGATGGCAGACCCGGTCTGGTCGAACCGCATCGCTACGGGTACTTGATCTCAGTTCAACTCGGCGCGGATGGCCCCGGCCGCGAAGTGCGCAGCGATTATCTCTCCGGAAAAGGACCTCGCTCCATTGTGGCTGCGGATTTCAACGGCGACGGCATCGCGGACCTGGCGGTGGCGAACGCAGGGCACAGCCAGGGCGAAGCGGGCTCGGTCTTCATTTTTCTCGGCAAAAGGAATGGAGGCTTGGAACCTAAGGGCAGCTACGTCACCGGCAGCGCCTCTCACTCTCTAGCAGTGGGCGATCTTAATGGTGACGGTAAGCTGGACCTTGCTGTTCTCAACAGCAGTCACGACTTTGGCGGAAGTGTTTCAGTATTGCTTGGTAACGGGGACGGGACGTTTGGGGCCAGGACCGACTATGCGACTGGCGGGTATCTGATTTGGGTGTCATTCGGCGAAGACACTAAGGGTGGGTCCGCACACGTCGTGATCAGGGATAAACCGGTGGAGAAGTGAATGTAAAAAAACCGCATAACTGAAATCGCAATTCGATGTCCCAGGGGTAAAGGGGAAGGCGGAAGCCAGAAGACCGAAGGCAGAAGGCAAAAGGAGGAAAGCGGAAGGCGGAAGGCAGAAGGCGGAAGGCGGAAGCCAGAAGGCGGAAGGCGGAAGCACTCGCCGGGATCGAAAAATTGCTTTGCCTTTGAGCAAAATGCCTGTATAGTTGCCTACCGCAGGCAAGCTTCCTGTTACTAACCAAGTAGCCCTGGGGTGCAGGCTCCTTCACGGAAGGAATGAACCAATCATTTGAGGGGAATTTTGCCAGGCCCTTGGGGCGTCCCTGTAGCGGTATAAATAGCCTATTAATGGTTGTAAAAAGACTGCAAGAGTTCGCGTAGATTTTTCGAAACCCGGGCTGGGCGTGGGCCCACCCGGACCACCGGCCCGCATTTCTGTGATGTGCGGTGTCTTACATCCTGAAACTGGTGGGATACGGATGGAGGTTCACTTGGCCATGTCACCTTCTCGAACAAATAACTTCGTTGTCAACCTGCTCATAAGGCCCCGGCTGATCCTTTCCGTTGTGCTGGTCGCTCTTTGTCTACTGGCTTTCCCGAAGCGAAGCGCGCAAACATC
>JACXTT010012477.1_pt1 | contig 11280 bp, 6 predicted proteins | sample 9270951 | NCBI WGS metagenome assembly JACXTT01 (sample SAMN15532306, study PRJNA645909) | rock metagenome | isolation source: weathered quartz diorite | place: Puerto Rico | collected 2017-06-21 | reverse complement strand
GGCTGATGTTCGCCATGCAGGCCGGTGCGACGTTCGCGCGGGCCTTGCCGTTCTCGCTCTACGCCGTCGGCAGCGCCGCGATTCTCGGACTGGCGGTCTCGCGCTTCTGCGCGCGGACGGCGTGGCCGGGCGAGCTGCGCGCATCCTTCTATGCCGTTCACCTGCTCGCCGCTGCGGTCTATGCCGCCGTCTGGTCCGCGGGGATGTTCGCCTTCGACTGGATGGTCGACGGCAAGGCGGCACCGCGCACGTTGATTGCGGTGTGGGTGCTCGAGGGCGTATGGCTGTACGCGATCGTGGCCGGCTTCTCCTACGCCGTCCTCACGCAGCGACGCGCATTGCTGGCCGAGAAGGGGCTGGCCGTAGCGCGCCTCGACGCGCTGCGCAGCCGGCTCCATCCACACTTCCTCTTCAACGCGCTGCATACGGTCGGCGCGCTGGTGCGGCACGACCCGGCGGAGGCGGAGAGCGCCGTAGAGAAGCTCGGCGACATGCTCCGCTACACGCTGCACGCCGGCGACGGCGACGGCGACAGCGTCCCGTTCGCCGAGGAGTGGGAGTTCACGCGGCGGTACCTCGAGTTCGAGCAGTTGCGCTACGGCGAACGGCTGCGCGTCTCCGCCGACATCGATCCGCGAGCGCTCGCCTGCAGCGCGCCGTCGTTCGCCTTGCAGACGCTGGTGGAGAACTCGGTGCGGCACTCCATCTCGCAGCGCGCCGAGGGGGGGCGGGTGGAGATCAGCGCGCGCGTGGGCGGTAACCGCCTGCAGATCCGCGTCCGCGACGACGGGGGTGTAGCGGCGGCCGCTCCCGGCCGCCGGCCGGCGCCCGAAGCGGGCGTCGCTAAACAATCGAGCGCAGGTTACGGGCTCAACGCGCTGCGCGAGCGGCTCGAGACCGTCTACGGATCTCGCCTGAGCGTTTTCCGAAACGACGCCGCATTCGAGGTCGAATTCAGCATTCCCTGTACGCCTTCAGAGGGAGACGACAATGAATGACGCGCGCGTGCTGATCGCCGATGACGAGCCTCTGGCCCGCCGCACTCTGCGCGAGCACTTGAGCGAGGTCGACTGGATCGCCGAGATTCATGAAGTCGGCGACGGACTCTCCGCCATCCGCGCGGTGGACTCGTTGCGGCCCGACCTGCTGTTCCTCGACATCCGCATGCCGGGCGCCTCCGGCATCGCGGTGGCCGAGCAGATTTCACACCGCCCATACATCATCTTCACCACCGCGTTCGATCGTTACGCGGTGACCGCCTTCGAGATCGGCGCGCTCGATTACCTCCTCAAGCCCTTCGGGCGCGAGCGCGTGCTCGGCGTCCTGGCCCGCGCCCATGCCGCCATGGAGCACGGCATGCCGGCCATCGCCGCGCGGGCCTGGAACGCGCTCTCCGCCACCAAGCCGCTCTCCCACGTCTTCGTCAAGGAGCGCGGGCGGATGATCGCCGTGCCTCTGGAAAAAGTGGAGCGGCTCGAAGCGTGCGACGACTACGTCGCCGTCTGCGTCGACGGGCGGCGCCATCTGCTGTACGCGCGGCTGCAGGACCTCCACGCGCGGCTCGATCCGTCGCGGTTCATCCGCGTGCATCGGTCGCACGTGGTCAATCTCGGATTCGTCGCCGCCATCGAGCCGCGCGACGGCTCGCGCCTGACCCTTGTGCTCACCGGCGGCGCGCGCGTCCCGGCCAGCCGGGCGGGCTCGGCGCAGATCAGGAGCTTGCGTCATCCCGATCCGGAGCGGATTCGAGGCTCGGGATGACGGAATACATGATGGCGACCGATTGTAGAAAACGGCCTCTGCCCTGTCCGAACGGACGGTTCGATGAATGGGTTCTTCTCGTAACGTAACGCGGGCGCCGCAAACGGCGTTGTAAGGTGCAACTCATGGCAAAAAGAATGATCGCAATGCTCGTCGTGGTCATCGCGGTGATCGCGGTCCTCGGCGGCTTCAAGTACTCGCAGATCAAGACCGCGATGTCGCAGGAGTGGTCGGCGCCGCCGGAGGCGGTGACCACCGTCGTGGCCAAGGCGGAGCCGTGGAACGCCACGATCAGCGCCATCGGCACGGTCGAGGCCGTGCAAGGCGTCACCGTTAGCGCGGATCTGCCGGGCGTCGTCACCGAGATCAACTTCGATTCCGGCCACGCCGTCAGCAAGGGCGACGTGCTGGTGCGCCTCGATACCAAGCAGGAGCGCGCGCAGCTCGCGGCCGCCGAGGCGGCGAAGGAGCTGGCGCGACTCAGCCTGGCGCGCAAGCAGGAGCTGCTGGGCAAGCAGGCCATTCCGCAGGCGACGTACGACGAGGCGTCGGCCCAGTACAAACAGGCCGACGCGCGGGTGGGGGAGATCCGCGCCATGATCGACCGCAAGACGATCAAAGCGCCGTTCGCCGGCGTCCTCGGCATCCGCCAGGTGAACCTCGGGCAGTACCTCGCCGGCGGCGCGCCGATCGTGTCGCTGCAGGCGGTGCGCCCGGCGTACGTGAACTTCACCGTCCCGCAGCAGGAGATCGGACGCCTGAGGGTTGGATCGAGCATCGAGGTGACCTCTGATGCGCTAGGAGCGCCCGAGTCCGGCAGGATCGCCGCCTTCGAGCCGCAGATCGACGAGGCCACGCGCAACGCGCGCGTGCAGGCCATCTTCGACAACCGCTCCGGCAAGCTCCGCCCCGGCATGTACGTCGAGGCCAAGCTGGCGCAGGGCGGCAACGCCACGGCCATCACCCTTCCCGCCTCGGCCATCAGCTACGCGCCGTTCGGCGACTCGGTCTTCATCGTGGAGAACGTGACCGATCCGAAGACGCACAAAACCTACCGCGGCGTGCGACAGCAGTTCGTGAAGCTCGGCGGCTCGCGGGGCGACCAGGTCGCCGTGCTCACCGGCGTGAAGGCGGGCGAGGAGATCGTCACCTCGGGCGTGTTCAAGCTGCGTCCCGGCGCGGCAGTGACGGTGAATAACAAGGTGCAGCCGGGGAATCAGGCGGCGCCGAAACCGGAAGACTCATAGGTTGCTGAGTTGCTGGGATGCTGGGTTTCTTGCCCCAGCACTCCCTGCAACCGAGCAACCCAGCAACCGAGCAACCCAGCAACTATGAAACTCACAGACCTCTTCATCAAGCGCCCCGTCCTGGCCATGGTCGTCAACCTCGTGATCCTGATCGCGGGCTTGCAGGCCGTGCGCTCGCTTTCCGTCCGCCAATTCCCGCGCAGCGACATGGCCAATGTGGTGGTCACCACGGCGTACGTCGGCGCGAACGCAGACCTGGTGCGCGGGTTCATCACCGGCCCGCTGGAGCGCGCCATCGCCGGCGCGGACGGCATCGACTACCTCGAGTCGTCGAGCCAGCAGGGCATCAGCACGATCACCGTGCACCTAAAGCTCAATTTCGACACCAACGCCGCGCTGACGCAGATCCAGTCGAAAGTGGCGCAGGTGCGCAACCAGCTCCCTCCGGAAGCAGAAGCTCCGGTCATCGATCTGCAGACGGCCGACGCGCAGCTCGCCGCCGCGTACCTCGGCTTCTCCTCGAAAGATCTCGACCAGAACCAGATCACCGACTACTTGACGCGCGTGGTCCAGCCGAAGCTCAGCGCGCTCGACGGCGTGCAGAAGGCGCAGATCTTCGGCGACCGTACCTTCGCCATGCGCGTCTGGCTCAAGCCCGAGAAGATGGCGGCGCTCGGCATCTCGCCGTCGCAGGTGAGCAACGCCTTGGCGGCGAACAACTACCTCGCCGCGCTCGGGCGCACCAAGGGGACGATGACCTCGGTCAACCTGGTGGCCAATACGAACCTGCAAACCACGAACGAGTTCAAGCAGCTCGTGGTGAAGGAGGAGAACGGCACCGTGGTGCGCCTCGGCGACGTCGCCGACGTCGTGCTCGGCGCGGAGACCTACGAGCAGGAAGTGCGCTTCAACGGCCAGACCGCCGTCTTCATCGGCGTCTACGTCCTGCCCAACGCCAACACGCTCGACGTGATGAAGCGCGTGCGCGCGGCGCTGCCCGAGATCCAGTCGCAGCTCCCGGCGGGAATGACCGCTGGCATCCCGTACGACTCGTCGGAGTACATCCAGGAAGCGATCAACGAGGTTCTGAAAACCCTCGGCGAGACGCTGCTCATCGTCATCTTCGTCATCTTCCTCTTCCTCGGATCGGTGCGCGGCGTGATCATCCCCGTCGTGGCCATCCCCATCTCGCTCATCGGCGCGGTGATGCTCATGCTGTCCTTCGGCTTCACCATCAACCTGCTGACGCTGCTGGCTATCGTGCTGTCTGTCGGTCTCGTGGTCGACGACGCCATCGTCATGGTGGAGAACATCGAACGGCATCTGCACATGGGGAAGACGCCGTTCCAGGCGGCCATGGACGCCGCGCGCGAGCTGGTGGCGCCCATCATCGCCATGACCATCACCCTGGCCACCGTCTACACGCCGGTGGCGCTGCAGGGCGGCCTGACCGGATCGCTCTTCCGCGAGTTCGCCTTCACCCTGGCCGGCGCGGTGCTCATCTCCGGCATCGTGGCCTTGACGCTGTCGCCGATGATGGGCTCCAAGCTGCTGCGCGCCGGCGACACGGAGAAAGGCTTCGCCGGTTGGGTCAATCACCGCTTCGACGCGCTGCGCGACCGCTACGTGCGCACGCTGACGGGGACGCTCAACTATCGCCCCGTCGTGCTCACGCTTTGGATCATCGTCGTCCTGCTGATTTTCCCCTTCTACATGTTCTCGCAGAAGGAATTGGCGCCGGCGGAGGATCAGAACTTCATGTTCGGCATCATGCAGGCGTCGGCGAACTCGACCATCGACCAGACGAAGCTCTTCGCTAACGAGGTCGAGAAGATGTATCAGTCGATCCCCGAGCACAAGGCCACGTTCCAGGTCGTCTTCCCGAACTTCGGCTTCGGCGGCATGGTCACGCAGCCGTTCAACCAGCGGCATCGCGGCATTCAGCAGATCTATCTCGACGTCTCCAAGAAGGCGTCGACGATCGCAGGAATCCGGATGATTCCGTTGGTGCCGCCGGCGCTTCCCGGCAGCGGCGAAGGATTCCCGGTCGAGCTGGTGATCGTCTCCACCGAGGAGCCGGCGCGCATCGCGCAGTTCGCGCAGCAGTTGATGCAGAAGGCCTTCACCAGTGGGAAGTTCATGTTCGCCGACACCGATCTGAAGTTCGATCAGCCGCAGGCGCGCGTGGTCTTCAACCGCGACAAGCTGCGCGCGCAGGGCGTCGACCTGGCGCAGGCCGGGCGCGACCTCTCCGTGCTCATGGGCGGCAACTACGTCAACCGCTTCAGCATTCAGGGTCGCAGCTACAAAGTCATCCCGCAGGTCAAGCGCTCGGAGCGCCTGACGTCCGACCAGCTCTCGCAGATGTACATCACCGGCGGGGGCGGCAAGCTCGTGCCGCTGTCGACGTTCGCCACCCTGGAGACCACCACCGAGCCGCGCGAGCTGAAGCGCTTCCAGCAGCTCAACGCCGTGCGCGTGCAGGGAGCCATTCCCCCCGGCGTGTCGCTCGACTCGGCGCTCAAGTACCTGGAGGACGAGGCGCACAAGATGCTGCCGAACGGCTACACGCTCGACTACGCGGGCGAGTCGCGCCAGCTCCGCACCGAGGGCTCGAGGTTCCTCGGCGTGTTCCTCCTGTCGGCGATTCTCATCTACCTCGTGCTGGCCGCGCAGTTTGAGAGCTTCCGCGATCCATTCATCATCCTCGCCGGCTCGGTTCCTCTGGCCCTCTCCGGCTCGCTCCTCTTTTCGTTCCTCGGCCTGACCTCGATCAACATCTACAGTCAGGTCGGTCTGATCACGCTGGTCGGACTCATCTCGCGCAACGGCATCCTCATCGTGCAGTTCGCCAATCACCTGCAGATGGAAGGGCGCGACAAGCTGCGCGCGGTGATCGAGGCCGCCGGCACGCGCCTGCGCCCGATCATGATGACCACCGCGGCGACGGTGATGGGCCATCTGCCGCTGGTCTTCGCCAAGGGCCCCGGCGCCGGCGCGCGCAACTCCATCGGCATCATGCTGGTCACCGGCATGATCATCGGGACGGCGTTCACGCTCTTCGTCGTGCCGTCGATCTACGTGCTGGTGGCGCGGCGGCACGGCGCCGCGGCGCCCGAGGCGGCGTCCGAGACCGAGGGGGAGATGGAGCCGGCCACGGCGTAAGGCCACGGAGCGCCGGCGTCCTCGCCGGCTGGGCCGAGAGCGTGCTAGATCTCGAGCTCGAGAGCGAGTTGCCGCTGGCCTTCATGCTGCCGGAGGCGCTGCACCAGGAATCGAGAGGGAAGGTGAGCATCGCCCGGGCATTCAGAGAAGTGAGGGGAAACTCTCTGACGGCGCGCGGGGAGTCGTACCTCACCGCGGTTCATCCTCACCCTCTCCCGCCTCCGGAGGCGAGCGCGGTGATCGATGAGGTCCGGCGCCGCCTGCGCGTCAAACGCCGCGCCTCTCCGCGGCGCCTGCGCGGCGCGTCACGAATCATCGTGGAAGCGTGGGAGGACATGCTCGATCTGCTCGCTGAGCGAGCCCGGAAGGCCCGGCGTTGCGCAACAGGGACGGCGACCCGTTCCTGATGGTCGCCGACCGCTTCGAGACCGGCGGACCGATTGCCTCCGCGCTGGCCGCCATCGCTGGGGTCGAACAGCCCAATGAGGAGACGTTCCTCTTACGCGATGACCAGACCGTCATCGCCACGGCGCATCTCGCGGGGTGGGCGCTGAAGGTTGAGACCAATTCGCTTCGCCGCGCCGACGCCGCGTGCGAGATCGTCGAAAAGGCGTGCGGCGACCGCCTCCGCTTCGTGGCGCGCGAGATCGTCGACCCGCTCAGCGAACCGGTGCGGGAAGCGGCCGCCGCGTGCGATGCGCTCCCTCCTCCGTTGCCTGAGGAGATGGCCGACGTGCGGGAGTTGAAACACCGGTACTACGCCGGATGGATCGAAGAGCCGATTCCGGCGCTTGGCGGGAAGACGCCGCGGCAAGCGATGAAGACAGCGCGCGGCCGCGAAAGAGTCGATGCTCTGGTGCGCCACATCGAGCATAGTGAGGCGCGACTCCACCGGGAAGAGCGCTTCGATGTCGGCGAGCTCCGGCGCGCGCTCGGTCTGGAGTGAGCTGGCGAAAGCGTCTTCGTGTTGACGCTGCCACGTTTTTCGCGTACGGTCCGACGGCAAACAATCATTAAGGGGAACCGCGGCGTGCGTAGAGCCGTCACAATAGCTGTATTCCTCATCCAGTTTCCCTTTGGAGCAGTGCGCGCCGCGACCGCCGACGTTCCAGTGACGGTACGCGTCCGATCAAGCGCCGGCAGCGCTATCGCTCCGGCGTATGTAGCCCTCTTACCCGCCTGGCGGCCGTCGAATCGGCCGATGGCGGAAGAAATTGCCGAAAAATCCGTGACGGGTTTTCGCGTCCCTGCAGGAACCTATTGGGTCATTGCCGGCGCGAGGGGATTTGCGGTTTCTACGCGCGGACCGATCTCTATCTCGAATACTTCCGCGAACCTGACAATTGTCTTGTCTCCGCTCAAGCCGCTGAGCGGCTCTGTGCGCGATGGCGAGGGCAATCCAATCGCCGGTGCGCGCGTTGCCGGAGTGAACGGCGCCACTCCCCCTCCCCTCGGTTCTCTAAGCGAGCTGGCCGTTCAATATCTCGCTCCGGATCTGTCGGCCACCACAGATCAAGCTGGCCGATGGACGCGAAACGTTCCCGACGGAGCGGTTCCGCTGCTGTTCGAGGCTGCCGGGCGCGCGGCCGAATGGCGGATGCGGCCGGAAAACGATACGACGACGCTCGACGTCGTTCTGTCCAAAGGCGCGACATTGAGAGTAATGGCCGATCGCGCTGATCCCAACATGGTGGTGACGTTATCGCGCCAGGATGCCGACGCGTCGAAGAGCATTCTCGCCGACGAGCAACCGCGAGTGTGGGCGCGTTGGATGAAGCGCAGCGCGGCGACGTGGAACTCACTGCCGGCAGGCGTTTATGGGATTTATGCGAAGTATCCCGAGCCGCGCTTCTTCATGCAGACGGCGGCCAAACTCGCAACGGTCACGCTCGCGCCGGGCGACCAGCGTTCCGTCAGCGTCACACTTCCGGTGAAGCGGCCTGCAACAAGCTGGGCTGTGCTGTTCCTTCGGGATGTCCCGCGCGAAGATTTGGGAGAGGAGATCGAAACGTTCGGCCGCGACGGCAGTGGCAGAGCGAAACGCGCCGAGCACTTCGTTGAAGATACCGTGGGCGGAAGCGTCGTCTACATCAAGACGGACTCCGTAAGAGCGCCGTACTACGGAACCACCAAAGATCGGTTCTTCTTTACGGCGTCCGATACCGCGGAAGGGAAGCAGGACGAGAGCGCCGAGCCCCTAACGGCAGCCGCTCTTGCGCGCGCTGACGCGCGTTTGCATCTTCGTTTCTTGGAAAAAGACCTCGAGGCTCCCGGTGCGGGCACGGCGACGCTCCGCGGCTGCGGTGACGGTGCGCGGGTCGGTGTGCCGGTGGCGATCAGCAAGGACAATATCGCGCGATTTACCGCGCCTGCCGGCTGCCGGAGCCTTGTCCTCGCCTTCGCGCCGTTCGAAGCGATCGTGACCGCCAAAGTACTTCGACCGGGAGACCAGTCATTGGGCGAGTTCGTCCTCCACGGCGCCGGGTCGGCCGACGTGCATGTCACACGCGATCCGGGCGGCGCGCTCGTCACAGGAGCGATGGTGCGAGCGGTCAGCGACGAAGTCCCGGGGGAGCGTTGGATCGAGGTCACGGAGGGTGTCACGGATGACCGTGGCTGGGCGCATCTCTCGGGGCTGCCGGCGCGCTGGCGGCTGCGCGTCATGGCCGAAACGCGCTACGGCGCTATGTCCGATGCAGCCGCGCTTCGAGTCGAGCCGCTGGAACGCGACGTCATCGACCCGCTCCTCGTCACCGAGCCCGCCACCGTGATCGTTGATGTCAAAATTGAGAAGGCATTTCTCGAACGGTTTCCGTCCGCCCGCGTGGTCAGCTTGCTGATGCGGCCGGACGATCCCTCCCGCGATTCGGAAGGCCGGCAGGAGAGCATGCCCAAGGCGAGCGATACCCCGGTGCGATTCGACCGCCTTCACGCCGGGACTTGGCGAATAACCGGCGTGGTGAGTGTCGCTGGCACATATTCGCCTGTCGAGATCGATCATCTCAGGCTGAAAGCGGGAGAAACGCGCCATCTCGAGAAGACGATCACGCCAAATGTTTTCGAAGGAATTGTCACCTCAGAGGGGAAAGGCCTGCCGGCCCGGATCACCATCGAAGATCGCGGGCAGAAGATTCACTTCGATTCCGACGCGGGGGGGATTTTCCGGGCCGTCTTGCCACAGAAGGGAACGTATCGCGTAGTGGTGGCGCGGCTTCGCGCGCAGGGAAACAACATTCCGATCGGAGAGGTGGCATTTGACGATCCCTCACGCCGCATCGAGATCGCCATTCCGAAGGGCGGCAGCGTGACCACACGTGTGCGGAATGGCGGCCGCCCCGTGCCGCGCGCGGTCGTTTGGGTATCGCGACGCGAGGGATCCGGCCTGGTCGAGGAGATGACGAATCGGGGAGGGACGACGGACCCCAACAGTGACGTCACGTTCGACGACCTCGTTCCCGGCGCGTGGACCTTCTCGGTCCGAGAGACGGAAAGTCGGCGCGGCGCGGAGAGGACGGTCACCGTGGACGAGGGGGCGGACATCGCAATCGTCCTCGATCTCGTCGATGCCGCGACAATCGCCGGGACAATCCGCGACCTCGGTGGGGCGCCACTTCCTCGTGCGCGCGTGGACTGTCTCTTCGTTGGCCCGACGGGCAACCCCGATCGGGCGAGTACGGACTCGGACGCCGACGGGGCGTTCTCAATCGACCTTATCCCGCCTGCCCCTCCGGTCGCGCTCTGCAGCATCATCGGTGCCATGGGAGCCGTCGATGCGTTCAAGTCGATTCCCGGTCAATCCGTGGACCTTGTAGCCCCCGCGGCGACAGCCGCGCTCACGATCACCGATTGGAGCGCGCATGAGAATCGCGACCTCTATTGGCTGGTGGCGCCGGACGGTCGCGCCATCAGTCTGAACGCGGTGGCGATGAAGATTGGTGGCTTCGGGACGGCATTGAACATTCCCGCCCTTGCCGCCGGCCGCTGGACGATCGTCCGTGTCGACTCCCTCTCGCAGTCGCTTGCTATTGCCGCGGGGATGGCGAATTCGCTGCCGGCGGTCGTCGACTTCACTCTCCGCGCCGGAATGGCGGAGACGGTTTATTTGGATAGCAGCCCAGCTCGGCCCACGAATGGGTTGGAAAAAGAAGCAACTCATTGAGAGGAGGATTCATGAAACGCGCTTTGTTGGCTCTTGTCGTCTCAATCGTTCTCGGTTCTCCGGCGCTTTTGGCGTGCGAGAAATGTGTGGCGGCAGGTTCGGCGGATCCAGCCGGCAACGTTCATAACTATCCATCCTGCTACAACATCGGCAGCGGTGAATACACTTGGTGTATTAGCGGATATGTCGGCGACTCTACCTGTCAAAAAGGCACTGGCGACGGGTGCCCTGAGGGCGGCCAATGCCAAGTGGAGGCCGGATGTATTCTGAACCCGGAGTCGTTCGATCCAACTCCAGCTCTGGCCCTTAGAAAGTGCGCGATCGACGTGGCTGGCAGGTGCACGCCCGGGGGCCGCGCTCGAGCCTCGTTCCTGAATTGAAGAATCTCATTGCTCCTGCTGCTGCTTGGCACTTGCACCTTACTCGAACTTCTTCAGCCACGGCCATGCGCTCTGCAGTGTGAAGCCGCGGGGCTTCTTCACCAGGAAGAGCGTGAAGTGCTCCTGCGCCATGGCGTACGGGTGGCCGATCTCCGCCATCGGGATTACGGTCTCGAACTTCTTCTCCAGCGTCTCGCGGTCGTCGCCGAGGACCAGGATGCTCTCGCCGGTGTAGTGGCGCGGGCCCCAATACCAGTAGCTGAGGTGGCCGCCGATGGCCCTCGGCAGGCCGTACTGCGGGCCGTAGAAATCGATCGCGCCGGCCTGGCCGTAATCGTTGCCGAAGATCGCGGTCTTGGCGCGCTCCTCCGGCGGGAGGCTGTTGTACGCGCGCGCGACGGTGGCCACCATCTCCGGCCAGCCGAAGCGGTCGGCGAAGAACTGCGGCATCGACGTCGTCTGCCGGTGCTCGAAGCGCGGCTGGTTGATGTGGGTGACCTCGGTGAAGCGGAAATAGAGGGGGGGTGGGAGGACGGGGACGGCGATCGGCGCGATGAGCGCGCCGCCG
>JACXTT010012476.1_pt1 | contig 11281 bp, 10 predicted proteins | sample 9270951 | NCBI WGS metagenome assembly JACXTT01 (sample SAMN15532306, study PRJNA645909) | rock metagenome | isolation source: weathered quartz diorite | place: Puerto Rico | collected 2017-06-21 | reverse complement strand
ACCACTTCCAGCTTGAAGCTGGCATCAAATTGTCGGCGCCTTCTTGTCATCTAGCTTTTTTCCTCGTCGATTCGGGATTGTCCTCCTATCGACCTGTCCGAGGAAATTAGACCACTACACTTCCGACTTGACCCCGCGCACGATGTCCGAGTCGCGGGGGAGCCAACCTATCAAGTCGGGCCTTCGCGGGAGGCGATCAAGCCAACTCTTTTTCCCGGAGGGCTTCGCCATGAAAAGCGGCGTCGATACGAAGGCAAAGCTAATCTTTGCAGCGTTCCTGCTTGTCCTGGCGATCGCCGGGGCAACCTGGTATGGGCTCTCGGTGAGCCAATACGCGACTTACCGGGTTAACACGCGTGAGCCTGTATCGGGACTCATGGTGGACGCGCCGGTTGAGTTCCACGGTATCGAAGTGGGGAAAGTCAAAAGCGTCAGGCTGGTCAATCCGCAGTCCGTGGATATCCTTTTGGCTATCGACAAGACGGCACCGGTGACGGCGGCTACCGTGGCCACGGTTACTTCCCGCGGACTTGCGACAAGAGGATTCACCGGCTACGTATTCATCGCTCTCGAAAACGTTGGCGCCAATTCCGGGCAACTGCTTCCACAACCACGCGAGCGTTATCCTGCGATACCGGCGGCGCCGTCAAAAGTCGTGACGCTCGATACGGCCATCAATCAAGTCAACGAAAACTTCCAGGCCGTTACCCTGCTGCTCACATCGATTCTCGACACGCAAACCGTCGCTTCCCTAAAGCAATCCGCCGCCAGCCTGGAAAAAATCACTCAGGCAATGGAAAAAGATACCGGAAAGCTGGATGCCATCGTGGCCAATACCGAGCGCGCCAGTCATCAGTTTGAGCCCCTCATGGAGTCATCACATGAGACTGTGAGTGCGCTTCAGGCGCAAATCCTGCCTGAGTCCTATAAGGTGCTGACCGAGCTCGATAATTTGTCGAACTCGCTTACTGCCGTCACGAACAGGATCAACCGAGACCCGTCAATCCTGATCCGCGGGGCGGCGCCTCCGCCGGCTGGCCCAGGGGAAAGGCCATGATGGCGGCCGCGACCACGGGTGCACTGAGCATCGTTTTGCTTTCGGCTTGTACCTTGCTCTCGCCGGTCAACGTTGATACGAAAAAATATGTGCTGAATACAATCCCAGGCAATGTTCCCATCGAACGAACACGCGCCGCGACGCTGTTGGTCCTGGTTCCGGAGAGCGCGCCGGCCTACGCCACGCCGCGCATGGCTTATACCGTTCAGAAGTACCAGATCGCCTATTTCAGTCAGAACGAATGGGCGGAAGCACCTGCACAAATGATGCAGCCGTTAATCGTCGAGACCTTCCGTCGCACACATTATTTTGGCGCCGTCCTTTCGCCCCCGTATTTTGGCCGGCACACCTTTTCGCTTCGCACTGAAATTATTGAATTCCAGCAGGATTTCACTTCAGATCCTGCGGTGCTGCGGCTTACGATGCGCTGCTATCTCAGGCGTGAGGCAACCAATCAGCTAATCGCTGAAAAGGATCTCTCGGTGCAGGAACCGCTGAGCGAAAGAAGCCCCTACGCGGGCGTCGTGGCGGCCAATGTGGCCGTGGGACGATTGCTGGAGGGGCTCTCCAGTTTTGTGATTGAGCGGGCCCATTAAGGCAGCATTCGGCGCAGCGTGTCATCCTTGAAGACCAGATGATGTCGCAAGGCCGCCCCCATGTGGACTGCGATCAAAAGAATGAGCGCGTATCCCAGCCATTTATGGATGTCGATGAATCGGGCAAACAGGTAGTCGTTGTGCTGGATAAAATCGGGCAGCACAAAAAGGCCGAAAAACGAGACCGGAATGCCGGCGGCAGACGACATGAGCCATCCTGTCATCGGCAAGGCGAACATGAGGCCATAAAAGCAAAGATGGACAAAGCGAGCGGTGACCATTTGCCACTCTGGCAGATGCTCAGCCAGTTTTGGTAGCACCTGTGTGACACGCCAGCTCAAGCGCAAAGCGAACAGCGCCAAGGCCAGCAGCCCGAATTCCTTGTGATAGAGAATCAGCGTGATCTTTTTCGTATTGAAGCCAGCATCTGGAAGTGCGGCCATGTAAAGCCCCAATGCCACAAGGCCGATCATGAGCAAAGCCATCGACCAGTGAAGCACGATGGCGATAGCACCGTAGCGGTCTTCGGTATTCTCGATTGGGGTCATGAACCGTCTCCTTGACTGGATCGATGCGGTCCTCGAAAAGTCTCAGGGAGCGGACCGCCTGCGGTGCAGGCGGTGGGAGAGTCAGGAAGCAGCCGCCTTTTGAGTTTGGCGCCAGTCAGGTTTCCGAGTCCTTCACCGCCCGCTAGCCGGCGCTCGGCCGGCTTCGCGAGCAATGTTCTCTGCTTTCTGAATCGACTCCATGGTCAGTTGCCGCCGGTCGGGCGCAACGTCCAGACAGTTGCCGTATTCGTGTTGTCGTTCACCGCCGCGAATTGTGACTGGCCAGTGCCGCTCAGTCCGAATGCGAGACCGAACGCGGAGCCAGGCGACGGATCGACCTGCATCTGCGCGACGAACTGCCCTTGGGGCGTGAATTCGATGATTTCGCTCGGATTTGGCTGAGTAGAGTTGGTAATGGAAGGCGCGTCGCCGTTCGCTGTCACCAGATCTCCATTCGGCGCAAGCGCCAATGCCAATGGCCCGCGAAGGATCGCTTGGTCCGCATAGATTGTGCTTCCCATTCCATGGTCGACCGCCGACGAAGCGTGGAATATCGCGAACACCGCATTGTCCTTGGTTGATGCGACATAAAGCACATCGTGGCGCGTGTCCGGTGCATTGTCATAGGCCAGTCCTGTTGGGCCGATAACGAGCGCTGCGGGATCGAGTCCGTGCGCGTAGCCGGATGCAATGATATGCGAGCTATTCAAGAGCGTCGCGCCGCCCACGCCAATATTCATATCAATCTTTGCCACCGTTCCGCTCAACACGTTCGACACGAATACCGTGACCTGAGGTGTCTGATCCTGTTCATTGGCTACCGTCAGGTCCCACGGACCGGCCAGGAGGGTCGGATCCTTCAGCTCGCTGAGAAGCTGTCCTTGGGGGGTGATCACCAATAGCGAGCCGTTTGAGTTGATGGTTGTGCCATTCGTCGTCGGAAGATTGCCGACCAGCACAAATCCGCTCTTCAGCACAGCCAGTGCGGTGGTGAGTCCCAGATTCTGCCCCTGAAAAAAGGTGACTGGCTTGCCGTCGGTCACAAGCTTCACGATGGTCGTTCCGGTGCCCTGTTTGTTGGAAGCCGCGTTGAAATTGGACACCACTACGTCCCCCGCATTCAGTACAGGGCCCGATACGCGGGCCGGCACGAAAGCAATGCCGTACGGATTGACGTTATGGTTGGTCGGAACGGTCGACGCGACCGTGGACGTCGGTGGAAGGATCGGTTCTCCCACTGCAAGGGAGGACAGAACAAGGAGGCCAACGCCACATATGACGCCGCGTAAATGGTCGGACAGGAGCCGGGTCGAGGGAGGGACTTCCGGTGCTTGGATACAGCGCGTGGATGATCCGAAGGCAGAGACGTGACGCGAGGCTTCCATGAGGCACCTCCGTTATTTGCGGAACCCCCGGCTGCGCGATGCTTCAACGCGAAAAGGCACTCAACATAAGGGCTGAAGGCGCTTCACTTGTATCCTTAGGTGTCCACTGCGCATCCGGTATCACCGACTTCTGCGCATTGAAATCCGCCTGGAGCGATAGCCGCCTCCGCATAGGGGCGAGTGTGAATAAATTCTAGTTTATCGGACCTGTCTGTGGGGCCGATGTCGACGCGGGCGGAGAGCGCGCAGACCAAGTATTCAGACTCTCCAGCCTGATCGACAGGCCGCCCTGATCCGTGCCCTGGAACAGCGTACGACGTGGCCTGCCTGCTGGGGGGGCTAAGCGGCTGCCGGCGACTCGCGCGGCAGGCCCAGGATCCATTCCCGAAATGCCTCGAGCGCTTCCGACGGCGGCTGGCCCTCGGGGTAGGCAAAGTAATAGCCCTGCCGTTCATCGAGCTCGCCGTCCACCGGTATAACCAGCTCGCCGCTGCGCAGTTCGCGCTCGACCAGCAGCCGCGGCGCCAGGCCGATGCCGAGGCCGGCCGCGGCGGCGGCGGTCATCATCGTGAACAGCTCGTAGCGCGGCCCGCGCGAGGCGGCAATGCCGTAGTCCCAGCCCTGGGCCGCGTACCAGTCGCGCCAGGCGTGGACGCGCGTGCTCAGGTGCAGGTGGCGGCAGCGCGCGAACGCAGCCGCGTCGGGGACCGGGTTTTCCTCAAGGAATGCCGGGCTGCAGACCGGCACCACGCCGCCTTCGCGAAAAATCATGCCGCCGCGCGTACCGGGCCAGAACTGGTCGCCGAAGTAGATCGCGGCGTCATAGGCGTATTCCTGGAACGAGAACGGCTGCGAGCGCGCGTTCAGGTTGACCGTGATGTTCGGGTGCAGGCGCGCGAAATCGGCCAGGCGCGGGATCAGCCATTGAGTGGCAAAGGTTGGCACCACCGCCAGTTCGAGCGTGTAGCCCATGGCACGGCCGGCGGTGATCTCCAGCGTGTCGCGCTGCAGGTGGTCGAGGTGGCGGCGGATGCGGGCCGCGTACTCGCGGCCCGTGTCGGTCAGCACCAGCCGCCGGCGCACGCGCGTGAACAGCGCCACGCCCAGGCGCTGCTCCAGCATCGCCACCTGGCGGCCCACGGCGCTCTGCGTCAGCGCGAGCTCGCCGGCCGCGCGCGTGAAGCTGCCTAGCCGCGCCGAAGCCTCGAAGGCCAGCAGCGCACCGAGGTTGGGGATGTCGTTTCTCATGGGAATGACTGCGGGGAAAGACTGCGGATGGCGCGGGGGCGACCAGTATAGCGCCCGCTATCGGCACGCCACTTCGTGCGCGGCACGCACAATGTTGTGCGGATTCCGCGCTTGTCCGCGCCACCGCGCCGCCACTATCCTGCTGCGGCCAATCCCCGCATCCCCGCAAATATCCCATGCATCCGAATATCGCCACGCTGCTGTCCGCCAACCTCGGTGAAGCCCGTACCCGCCACCTGCTGTCGCTCGTCAGCGTGCCGGACGGCCTGCCGGCCGATGCCGAAGGCCGCGCCACGCGCGCCGAGATCGCGCAGGCGCTGAACATGGCACTGTTTTCGGGCATCCTCGAGCGCGTGCCCACCGGCCGCGCCTATACCGACGATGTCGCCGCCGCCGGCGGCAAGGTGGTCTTCGACCACGGCGCGCTGCGCACCGTCAAGTGGCGCGACAACGGCGTCCTGCCCGAAGGCGAGGCCGCGTTCACGCGCATCCTGCGTCCGCTGGGCTACCGCCTGAACGGCACCTATCCGCTCGCGCGCATCGGCATGACCGGGCGCTCGTATGCCCATGCCGACGCGCCCGAAGGCATTGCCCAGTTCTTCGTGAGCGAATTCCATCCGGAGCGCTTCAGCGACGCCTTCCGCAAGGCGGTCAGCAGCGTGACCGGTACCTCGGCCGATCCGCTCGCGCCGCGCGCCCAGACGCTGCTGTGGCAACTGGAGCGCGATGACGCGCTGGCCGTCGCTGACGGCGCGGAGCTCATCGGCCTGCTGGTGCCGTGCTTCGAGCGCCAGCATGACGTGCCGCGCCTGGACGACTACGAGACGCTGCTGCGCGAATCCGCGGAGATGGCGTGGATCGCCACGGAAGGCAACGCCTTCAACCACGCCACCGACCGCGTCGACGACGTGTTCGCGCTGGCCGAGCAGCAGAAGGCGCTGGGCCGGCCGATGAAGGACAAGGTGGAAGTCTCCGGCAGTGGCCGCGTGAAGCAGACCGCGTTCCGTGCCGACACCGTGCGCCGCCGCTTCATTGGCACGCAGGGCGAGACCGTCGAACGCGACGTGCCGGGCTCGTTCTATGAATTCATCACGCGCGACCGCTTTGCCGAGGCGCCCGCGGCCAGTCCGCGCTATGACCTCGGGTTTGACGCCGGCAACGCGCAGGGCATCTTCAAGATGACGGCGGCGGCCTGACGCGGGGGATCCGCACGAAAAAAAGGCCGCGACGTGATCGCGGCCTTCTTCTCAGGCGAGGGGCGGTGGGTCGCTATGCGACCTTCTTCGCGTTGGTCACCGCTTCAGCCACGTTGGCGGGCGCCTCGGCATAGTGCTTGAACTCCATCGTGAAGGTCGCGCGTCCCTGCGTCAGCGAGCGCAACGATGTCGAGTAGCCGAACATCGTCGCCAGCGGCACCTCGGCCCGCACCACCTTGCCGCCGCCGCCCGCGATCTCTTCCATGCCGTGCACGATGCCGCGTCGTGACGACAGGTCGCCCATCACGTTGCCGGTGAATTCCTCGGGCGTTTCCACTTCCACCGACATCATCGGCTCGAGCAGGATCGGTCTGGCGCGCCGCATGCCTTCGCGGAAGGCGATCGAGCCGGCCATGCGGAAGGCGTTCTCGTTCGAGTCCACGTCATGGTACGAACCGAATACCAGCGTGGCCTTGATGTCCACCACCGGATAGCCGGCCAGTACACCGGCGGTCAGCGTCTCGCGAATACCCTTGTCCACCGCCGGGATGAATTCTCGCGGCACCACACCGCCCTTGATGGCGTCGACGAACTCGTAGCCGCCGCCGTGCGGCGTCGGCTCGAGGTTGAGCACGACGTGGCCGTACTGGCCGCGTCCGCCGGACTGCTTGATGAACTTGCCCTCGACATCCTTCACCGCCTGGCGGATGGTCTCGCGATAGGCCACCTGCGGCTTGCCTACCGAGGCCTCCACGCCGAACTCGCGCCGCATGCGGTCGACCAGGATCTCCAGGTGCAGTTCACCCATGCCGGAAATGATGGTCTGCCCGGATTCCTCGTCGGTCGTCACGCGGAACGACGGGTCTTCCTGCGCCAGCCGGTTCAGGGCGATGCCCATCTTCTCCTGGTCCGCCTTGGTCTTTGGCTCGACGGCTTGCGAAATCACCGGTTCCGGGAAGCTCATGCGTTCCAGGATGATGACTTTGTTCGGGTCGCACAGCGTATCGCCGGTGGTGGCTTCCTTCAGCCCGACCGCTGCGGCGATGTCCCCGGCACGCACCTCCTTGATCTCCTGGCGCACGTTGGCGTGCATCTGCAGGATGCGCCCGAGCCGCTCGCGCTTGGCCTTGACCGGGTTGTAGACCGTGTCGCCGGAATTGACCACACCCGAGTACACGCGGAAGAAGATCAGCTGGCCGACGAACGGGTCGGTCATGATCTTGAACGCCAGCGCCGAGAACGGCTCGTCGTCGTTCGGGTGGCGCTCGGCTTCGCGGTCATCTTCGGTATGGCCGAGAATGGCGGGCACGTCGGCGGGCGAGGGCAGGTAGTCGATCACCGCGTCGAGCATGCTCTGCACGCCCTTGTTCTTGAACGCGCTGCCGCACAGCATCGGCACGATCTCGTTGGCGATGGTGCGCTTGCGCAGGCCCTGCTTGATCTGCGCCTCGGTGAGCGGCTCGCCGGCCAGGTATTGCTCGAGCAGCGTCTCGTCGGCCTCGGCGGCGGCCTCGATCATCTTGTCACGCCATTCCTGCGCGACGGGCAGCAGCTCGGCCGGGATGTCCCGGTATTCGAAGCGCACGCCCTGGCTCTCATCGTCCCAGACCACGGCCTTCATCTTGACGAGATCGACCACGCCCAGGAAATGGTCTTCCGCACCGAACGGAATCTGGATCGGCACGGCGCGGCCCTTGAGCCGGTCGGCGATCTGGGTCTGCACGCGGAAGAAGTCCGCGCCAACGCGGTCCATCTTGTTGACGAACGCGATGCGCGGCACCTTGTACTTGTTGGCCTGGCGCCAGACGGTCTCGGATTGCGGCTGCACGCCGCCGACGGCGTCATAGACCATGCACGCGCCGTCGAGCACGCGCATGGAACGCTCGACCTCGATGGTGAAATCGACGTGTCCCGGCGTGTCGATGATGTTGATGCGGTGCTCGGGATAGTTGCCGGCCATGCCTTTCCAGAACGCCGTGGTCGCCGCCGACGTGATGGTGATGCCGCGCTCCTGCTCCTGCTCCATCCAGTCCATGGTCGCGGCGCCGTCGTGCACTTCCCCCAGCTTGTGATTGACGCCGGTATAGAACAGGATGCGCTCCGTCGTCGTCGTCTTGCCGGCGTCGATATGGGCACTGATGCCGATATTGCGGTAGCGCTCGATGGGGGTTTTGCGAGACACGGTGATCTCTCCTGGGTGACACCAATGAAATAGAGTAGCACCTGGCGCGGAACCCCGTTTGCCCCTGCACCCGTAAGGGGCAGTGCTGCGGCAGCGGCGCGCGGCGGAGCTCGCGCGTCGGCAGCGAGCCCGCGATTCTGAAGCTGAATCGGCCCTAAGAACGCAAGGAAATTGCTTCGACCGAAACAGACTCCTCTGCATTCCGGCGCGCGGGTGCCTGCCTATACTTGCCCGCTTACACCGGCGTTTCCCTCCTGCGGGTGGCAGTCTTCCGGCGCCCGGGCGCCTTCCTGACCGATTCCGATACCAAGAGACAGACAGGCAAGCATGGCTACCGTCCTGATCGTTGATGATCACCCTGCGTGGCGGCTGGTGATGAGATCGCAGCTTTCCCAACTGCTTGGCGTGGAGCATATCCGTGAAGCCGACAACGGCCAGTGCGCGATCGAGGCTGTGCGCCAGCACAAGCCGGAACTGGTGATGCTTGACCTCGACATTCCGCGCGTTGGCGGCCTCGATGTGGCGACAAGGGTGCGCGACATCCATCCGGCGGTGCGCATCCTGGTCGTGACGGCGCTCGATCCGGCCGTGTTCGTGTCGCGCGCGTGGCAGGCCGGCGTGCAGGGCTTCGTCAGCAAGACCCAGGACATCCGCGAGATCCTGCGTGCGGTGGAGTCGGTGCTGGCCGGCTACACGGTGTTCCCGGCGCTGGCGCGGCGCGGCACGTTCGGGCTGGCGCTGTGCGGCGATGACGAAAGCTTGCGCCGCCTTTCCGACAAAGAGCTGGTGGTACTGAAGATGCTGGCGCGGGGCATGTCGTACAAAACCATCAGCGGGGAACTCTTTATCAGCAACAAGACCGTGAGCAGCTACAAGGCGCGCATCATGGCCAAGCTGCAGGTCGGCTCGCTGGTCGAACTGGTCGACTTCGCCCGGCGCTGCCGGCTGGTCCAGTAGTGGTCCAGCAAGGGCTGCCGCCCTGCGGCCCGAAGCTCAAGGAATTTGAAGGTCCTGTGCAGCGCGCGGACGTGCACGGCGGCGACGACGCTGGCAAACTGTCGGTCTCATCAATGTTTGAGACGAAGGCGGGGAGACGGCCGTGGGCGAGTTACAGACCATGCTGGAGCAGCATGGCTTGATGCTGGTGTTCCTCAACGTACTGGCGGAGCAGGCGGGGCTGCCGATTCCGGCGTATCCGATGCTGTTCGTGGCCGGCGCGCTGGGGGTTCAGGAGACCGGTCCGTCAATCGGTGCGGTGCTGGCGGCCGTGATCGCAGCCTGCCTGGTTGCCGATACCGCCTGGTATTTTGCCGGCCGCCGGCTGGGCCAGCCGATGCTGCGCACCATCTGCCGGGTATCGATGTCGCCCGACACCTGCATCCGGCAGACTCAGTCGCTCTACCTGCGCGTGGGGCCGCGTTCGCTGGTGTTCGCCAAGCTGCTGCCCGGAGCGGGTGCGTTGTCCACCGCCATGGCCGGCATGACGGCTACGCCGCTGCCGGTGTTCCTGTTCTATGACGCCGTCGGCGCCCTGGTGTGGGCCGGTGCGGCCCTGCTCGTGGGTGTGGTGTTCAGTGACTTTGTCGACGTCATCCTGGCCGGATTCAGTGCCTACGGGCACCTGGCGGTGATGGCCTGCCTGGGCGCGTTCGCGCTGTTCCTGGCCTGGCGCTGGTGGTGGCGGTTCCGCCTGTTGCGCCGCACGCGGCGCGTACCGCGCATGACAGTCGACGAACTCGAGGCCCGCCGCCGCGCTGGCACCCTGCCGCTGGTGCTGGATGTCCGCGCCCATGGCCCGCTGCCGATCGAGCGCATCCCGGGCGCCATGGTGGTCGACATGCACGGGTCGCTCGACGCTCTGGGCAGCCCGCTTGAGTCGACGGACATCGTCGTCTACTGCGCCTGTCCGCACGAAATCTCGGCGGCCATCCTGGCCGAGCGGCTCAGGGCCGCCGGCCACCGCCAGACCTGGGCCCTGGCTGGCGGCTTCGATGAGTGGAAGCGCCTGCACGGCACCGAATCGCCGCCGCATGCGGAGGAGGCCGCCAACGACGCGGCGGCCGGCTGATCCGCAGCGCCGGGGGCGGAAGGCTAGGCTTAGCGCGTGCCGGCGGTCTGGAACACCGACAGGTCCGGGTAGACCGCGCGGATCTTTTCCCATTCGGCGGCGTTGAAGAACTGGCACTTGCCGGCGCCAAAGCGCTTGCCCACTTCCACGCAGAAGCGTACGGCCTCGGCAATGTCGATTTCGTGGTTGGCCGACGTGGCGCTGCCCGACACGACCGATTGTGCCGTGACCGCCACACCGACCACCGGCGCGCGCGTGGCCACGTGGGGCTGCATGATGCTGTTGAAGTGATACAGGCCGTTGTGGTACGGGGTGATGTCCTGCTGAGAGATCGGGAACGTGACGGCCGGGCAGCCGGTGGTCGACTCCATCGTCGCGACCAGGTCCGGGCTCACGCGCAGGATGTAACCCTGCATGGCCGTCGGCGAGATCGCGAAGCCGCGGTGCTTGATGATGCTGTTGCCCTTGGACGCATCGATCGACAGGATGGCGTCCATCTCCGGCAGCACCTGATGGTCGTTCATGGTGTCCGACGACACCGGCATGCCCATGAACGGCACCGGATCGTGTGGCTGCATCGAGACATTGGTCGACAGGTGCGTCGTCACGATGATGTCGCCAGCCAGGTGATCGCCGCGCCCCTTCATCTGCGCGAGCTTGAGCGCCACGGCCAGGCAGCCGATCGGGCCATCCGCGTCGGAGACCAGGCCAACCAGCTCGGGCCGCGCGCCGATTGCGCCGTTGCGGCCGATCACGCCCAGCGTGGGCGCCTTGCCGCCGCCGCGCTTGCCGGCCATACCCGGAATCACGATGGTGATGAAGTCGCTGGTGTTGTCGGTGTTCTCGGGCGGGGCATTGTGCACCGTGGTTACTTCCACCGTTACGCCGGCTTCGGCGTAGGGCGCGAACAGTTCCCGGACCACAGCACCGTTGGCGTTCGGGCTGTCCAGGGCTTCATGAATGACCAGCGTCTGCTGCAGGGCCATGGTTTTCTCCAAATG
>JACXTT010012475.1_pt1 | contig 11281 bp, 9 predicted proteins | sample 9270951 | NCBI WGS metagenome assembly JACXTT01 (sample SAMN15532306, study PRJNA645909) | rock metagenome | isolation source: weathered quartz diorite | place: Puerto Rico | collected 2017-06-21 | reverse complement strand
ATCGTCTACGACCGTCCCAACCGGCCGTTCGTACGGGGGAAGCTGATCGCGGTCGGGTTCATGGTGACGTCCCTGGTCGTGCTGTTCGTCGGTCTCGTCGCCGGCGGGTTCGGCTTTCGGCTGCTAGAGCGCGATTCCGGCGGCGTCGTCGCCAGCTCGTGGGTGGCCGTCCCGCTGAGCATCGGGCTCTCGACGCTGACGGTGTTCTTCTTCCTCGCCGTGGCGTACCACCGGCTGACGAACGTCGCACTCACCTGGCGAGACGTCCTCCCCGGCGCCGCGCTGGGAGCGGTCGCGCTGCAGGTGACGTTCCAGGCGCTCCCCGTTTTTCTGCACGTGTCCAAGCACGTCGTCGCGCTGCAGGCGCTGGGTGCAGGGATCCTGCTCCTGATCTGGCTCTACGTGATGGCGAACGTAATCGTGTTCGGTGCCGAGGTGAACTGGTGGCTCGGACGCCGCGACGACGAGGAGATCGCCGGGCTCGCATAGGGTCATTCGCCGGAGACGCACGGCGCCTGGCATCACCACGGCCGCTCTCCCAGCTTCGACGCGAGAGCGCGTGCGGCCCGCGCGCGATGAGAGTGCTCGGCCTTCCAGGCGTCCCCGAGCTCGGCGACCGTTTGCGTCTCGCCCACCGGCACCATGATCGGGTCGTAGCCGAAGCCCTCGCTGCCGCGCGGCTCGGTCGCGACGACCCCCTCCAGTGTCCCGGTTGCCACGAGCTCGTCGCCGCCTGGCGAGATCGCGACGATGGCACAGACGTAGCGGGCATGCCGATCGCTCACGCCGTCGAGCGCTGCGAGCAGCGCCGCGACGCCGTCCTCCGCCCAGCGGGCCGACTCCACGCCCGGGCGGCCGCCGAGACCGGCCGCCTCGACGCCCGAGTCCTCCCCTGCCACCCACGCATCTACGGGTGCATGTGCCCGCGCGTAGCGCGCCTTGATGCGGGCGTTCTCCTCGAAGCTGTCCCCGTCCTCGGCGGGTGGATCGGGCGCCTGCCAGGCTTCGATCTGCCAGCCGGGGAGCGTGCGGCAAAGCTCTGCGACCTTGTGCGGATTGGCGGTGGCGACGAGCAGCTTCACCGCGTCACGGCTGCCAGGCGATCGCCTCGTCCTGGGCGGTGCGCAGCTCGGAGACGCCCGCGGCTGCGAGGTCGAGCAGCTCGCCGAGCAGCTCGCGGGAGAAGGGATCGCGCTCCGCCGTCGCCTGCACCTCGACGAGGCGCCCGTCGCCGGTCATGACGACGTTCATGTCGGTCTCCGCACGCGAGTCCTCGGAGTAGTCGAGATCGAGCAGGGCCACACCGTCGACGACCCCGACCGACACCGCCGCGACCGAGCCGGTGAGCGCCTTCGACAGCCCGAAGCGGTCGAGGGCGCGGCGACCGGCGATGTACGCCCCGGTGATCGAGGCGCAGCGTGTGCCGCCGTCGGCCTGCAGCACGTCGCAGTCGAGCCAGAGCGTGCGCTCGCCCAGTGCCTTGAAGTCGCAGACGGAGCGAAGCGCGCGGCCGATCAGCCGCTGGATCTCGACCGTCCGGCCGTCCGGACGACCCCGCGAGACGGCCCTCTGCGTCCGCTCACCGGTGGACGCGGGCAGCATCGCGTACTCCGCCGTCATCCAGCCCTGGCCCTTGCCGCGGAGCCACGGTGGCACCCCCTCCTCGATCGTCGCAGTGCAAAGGACGACGGTCCGCCCCTGGGCGTAGAGGATCGAGCCGTGGGGCTGCTCCAGGAAGTCGGGCTGGAGATCGAGTGCCCGCAGCTCGTCGGGCCGCGCCCGGCCATCAGCTCGGCTCATGCCGCCGCCCGCTCGAGCACGGAGACGTCGACGTGCTCGACCTCGCCGAGCGGAAGCTGAAGGAAGCGTCTCCCCATCTCCCGGAACGACTCGGGTGCGCCCGTCGTGAGGAAGCGGTACGAGCCTTCGCGCCCGGCGCCGTTCTCGATCCCCTTGCGCGCCAGCGTCTCGGCCACCTCGCGCGCGGTCTCTTCGGCGGAGAAGACCAGGGTCACGTCGCGGCCGAAGACGCGCTGCAGGATCGGCCGGATCAGCGGATAGTGGGTGCAACCCAGGATGACGGTGTCCACACCGGCCTCCTTGAGTGGGGCGGCGTACTCGCGGACGGCCGCCCCCGTCTCTTCGCCGTAGGGATCTTCGCCCTCGATCAGCGGCACAAGGCGCGGGCACGCGAGCGAGGTCACCTGCACACCCGCGTCGAGCGCGTGCACGAGGGTCTCGTAACGGCCGCTGGAAACCGTGGCCTGGGTGGCGAGGAGACCGATCCGGCGGTTGCGTGTCGCCAGCACCGCAGCGTGCGCCTCCGGTGCGAGCACCCCGACCACCGGGACCGCCAGCCGGAGCTGCAGATCGGGCAGGGCAGCGGCGGTCGCCGAGTTGCACGCCGCGACGACGAGCTTCACGTCCTGTGCCTCGAGCCAACCGCCGATCTCGAGCGCGAACCGCGTGATCTCGTCGAGCGGACGCGGCCCGTATGGCAGCCGTGCGTTGTCGCCGAGGTAGATGACGTCCTCGTTCGGCATCGTCACGAGGCACTCGTGCAGGACGGTCAAGCCGCCCACGCCCGAGTCGAACACGCCGATCGGCCGCCCGTCCATCGCGCGGGATCGTAGCGCCGGGGATGGTTGATCGGTGATTGGCGTCGATGCGGGGGATGAACGAGGCCAAGCCGGTGGCGCCGATCGCCGCAGCGCGTATCGGTCAATGCGCGCGAGGCCGAGCGGCGACAACGGCGCCGTGTCTCGGCCACCACCTGCGCGGCGCTGAATCGCCGATCAACCATCCTGGGTTCGTCTACGCTTCCCACTCGTGCGCCGCCTGCTCGCGCTTCCCGTCGCGGTCGCCGCGCTGGCGCTTGCGGGCTACGTGTCGGTGGTGGCGTCCGCATCGTCGTCCGCCGAGCCGGGCGTCACGCCCACGTCGATCCTGATCGGCGGGACGGTGCCGCTCTCGGGAGAGGCAGCGGCGTTCGGCTCGGTCGGACCCGGCGCCAAGGCCTACTTCGACTATGTCAACGCTAGCGGCGGCGTCTACGGGCGGAAGATCGTCTACCGCTACTACGACGACGGCTACGACCCCGCCCGGACTGTCCAGCTGACGCGTCAGCTCGTCGAGCAGGACAAGGTCTTCGCGATCTTCAACTCGGTCGGCACCGCGGAGAACGTCGCGATCCGCGACTACCTGAACGCGATCAAGGTTCCCCAGCTCTTCGCCGGGGACGGGTCGGATGCGATCGGGGGCTCTCCTCGCAAGTACCCGTACACGATGGGATTCCTCCAGAGCTACCGCGGCGAGGGCGCCGTCTACGGTCGCGACCTCGCGAAGCGGAATCCGAAGGCGCGGATCGCCGTCCTGTTCGAGAACACCGACCTCGGCAAGGACATGACGCGCGGTCTGTCCCGTGCCATCGCGGGCAAGGGCCCCAAGATCGCCGCGTCGCAGTCGTACGAGTACACCGCCTCGGACGTTTCCTCGCAGATCGCGCAGCTGAAGGCGTCCGGAGCGAACACGCTGATGCTGTTCGCGACGCCGAAGTTCATGATCCAGGCCGTCGTCGCGACGCACAAGCTCGGCTGGAAGCCACAGCTCTACATCGCCTCGGTCTCGATCGAGCCGACGATCATGGGCATCGCCAGCGTGAACGCACCCGAGCTGACGAAGGGCGCGCTGTCCGTCGCGTTCGTAAAGAACCCGAACGACCCGATCTGGGCGAAGGACAAGGCGCTCGCCCTCTACCTGAAGGTGATGAAGACATACGACCCGTCGGGGAAGCCGAGCGACGTCTACAACTGGTACGGCATGACTGTCGCGTGGACGATGGTCGAGACCCTCAGGGCGGCAGGGAAGAACCCGACGCGGGCGTCGCTGTTGCGGGCGGCCACCCACCTCGACCTCCGCGGCAACCCGTTCCTGCTGCCCGGCATCGTCATCCGCACCAGTCCGACGCAGTACTTCCCCCTCGCGCAGGTCTATCTCTACCGCTGGAACAACAAGCAGTGGGTCAAGTCGAGCGGTCTGCTGCCCGCATCGTGAGTCGGTGCGAAGGTGGCAGCCACGCCGACAATCGTCGACCAGGAGGGCAAGGCATGACGAAACGGATCCGCATCGTCCTCGCCGCCGCGGCGGCGGCGATCACGGTGCCGGCACTCGTGCTCGCGGCAACGACCGCCTATACGTCGCCGACGCTGAAGGTCTCGTATGCAGGCTCGACGACGGTCATCACCGCGTCGGCCGCACCTGCTGACGACGCGACGGCGGTTGCGACCATCTACGTCCCCACCGGGACGACCTTGACCACGAACCAGACGCCCGGAACGCCGATCGGGAGCGTCAAGGCGCAGGTCAGCGCCCTCGCCCTCGGCGGGGCGCTGCTCCCGCTGGCGGGGCCCATCATCGTGGCACCTCCAGGGGCGGTCCCCGCTGCCGCGCAGTCCGCGTGCGTCCAGGAGGCGACGCCGACGGCGACCTGGCTGCTCCAGCTCAGCGCCGCCGGTCAGGTGATCAACCTTCCGGCCTACGTCCTGCCGACAGCCGGCGCAGAGGCGGCGCTCGGGCCGGCGAAGATCCGGTTCTGCCTCGCCCCGCCCGACATCCCCGCAGACAAGGGCGGCGCCACGTTCGGTGCAAAGTTCCTGAGCGCGGCGCTCACGCTGAATGGCGTGTTCAGCCCCGTCGTACAGGGTGCGTGGATAGCGTTCTGGACGCCCTGGCAGGCCGGCAACGGACAGGTCAACCAGACGGGCACGGTCGCCTCTCCCGCCGCCGTCGCGCCAGGCGCAGTCACCGTGAAGGCGAAGAAGAACGGCCTGGGCGCGATCGTCACCGGCAAGGTGACGCAGGGCGGTCTCGCGCGGCCGGGTGCTGCAGTCTCGGTCTGGGGAGCCAAGGGCGCGGCGGCGCTCCGAAAGCTCGGCACCGTGAAGAGCTCGACCGCGGGCACCTACTCGTTCCGGGCGCGGACGGGTGACGTCTTCCAGGCGCGCGCCGTTGCGGGATCGATCGCCGCTCCGCCACTCTGCCAGCTGATCAGCGCGCAGCTGCAGGGGATCCCCTGCATCAACCCGACGGCGAACGGCTTCACCGCCAAGAGCGGATCGGTGCACAAGAAGTAGGGGCCCCTTGCGTCTTCTGGCTTCGGGAGAGGGCGTCTGCGGGCGCCCTCTCTCTATGCTCGGCGCATGGCGACGACCGTTCGCCTCGGGACGTGCAGCTGGGCCGACGAGGGCCTGCTCAAGCGCTGGTATCCGCGCGGCGTCTCGACCGCGGCGGCCCGGCTCGGCTTCTACGCGGAGCGCTTCGACACGGTCGAGGTGGACTCGCCGTACTACCACCTGCCCGATCCCGCGGTGACGCGACGCTGGGCCGAACGGACGCCGGACGAATTCGTCTTCCACGTCAAGGCGCACGCATCGATGACGCATCACGAGGAGGCGGAGCAGGAGACCGCCTTCGCCGAGTTCCGCGCCTCGCTCGAGCCGCTCGAGCTGTCCGGAAAGCTGCGGGGTGTGCTCTTGCAGTACCACCCGTCGTTCAAGAAGTCCGACGAGGCGAAGGAGGAGCTGAGCCGCGTTCGCGCGCTGCTCGATCCGCTCGTGCCGCTCGTCGAGTTCCGGCATCGCTCCTGGCTCGAGCCGTGGGAGCAGGAGGACACGTTGTCGTTCCTCGAGGCGCACGGGTGCGCGTACGTCTCCGTCGACGCGCCGGCGACCAGGGCGTCCAACGTCGTGCCGCGGGTGTCGGCGGCGACGCACCGCGTCGCGTACATCCGCTTCCATGGGCGCAACTGGAAGACCTGGAACATCCGCGGCGGCAAGTCGTCCGACCGGTTCGACTGGATGTACTCATCGGAGGAGCTCGGCGAATGGGTCGGGCCGATCGAGCGGCTGGCCGCGGAGGCGGATGAGGTGTACGCGCTCTTCAACAACAACCGCGACGACTTCGCGCCGCGCAGCGCGGTGATTCTCAGAGGGCTGCTCGACGAGGCGGGGGTGCCGGCCACCGGCGGCATCGAGCCTGCGTCCGAGCGGCCGACGCTCTTCTAGGTCTTCCCCGCAGTACACGTGAACCGACCACGCGTCGAGCAGATCACCCATGTGATGCGCCATGTACCGAAGCGAGTCGACCTGAGTGTGTCCAAGCGGGTTCGTCGTCCCGACGAGGTCTCCACCCATGAAGTGGACGCGATCGCGAATGCCTCGGGTGCGCAACTCGTCGTCGAGTGATCGATAGACCTGCTCGTATTGCAGGAGAGTGAGCCGCGTCGAGTTCGGCTCGTTGAACAGCGTTACCCAGAGGGAGCTGATCCCTCCCGCGCGCTCTGCCGCGCCTTCCTCGACATCGCGGCAGCTACTTCCTTAGACAGAGCGCCGCGAGATCCATGCCGTAGATCGGCTGGTAGACCTCGCAGCCCATGCGTGCGGAGAGCAGATCGCCGTTCTCCGTGTAGTCGTACGAGACCGACGGCACGATGTCGCGGGTGAGCTCGGCGTCGAGTTGCGCATAAGCACGAATTCGCGCGTCTCCGGTAAGCCGCTCCGCCGCACGAAGCCTTCGCGTGACGACTGGATCGTCGAGCCGTGAGAAATTGGACAACGGGATCGTCGACAGGTCGTACGAGCTCATCACGCTCGCTGGGTCCGCGTAACCGGAATTGGCGACGCTTGCCGTGAGATCGTAGGGCTCTCCGCGCGTTCGGATCTTGCCGAGCCAGACGCCGATGGGAAAGGTCCTGATCACCACCTGGATCCCGATGCGGGCGAGATCCTTCTGGACGATCGAGACGAGCTGCTCCTGCCCGCGTGCTGCGTAGAAGACCGCTACCCCGCCGTGACCGTGCGCCAGCCGCCTCGCCGCCGCGAGATCCGGTCGTGCCGTGAAGACGTTGACCGGCCTGTAGCCCGGGAAGCCCGGGACGAGGAGTTGGTCCGTGACTCGTACCGCTCCGAACGCCTTCGCATCGAGCGCAGCGAGCGCCGAACGGTCGAGTGCGTACGCGACCGCTCTGCGGAGGCGTGCATCCCTGAAGAGCGGCCGGCTGGTGTTCAACGAGATCCCGAACGCACCCAGCGCGGAACTCGGGTTCTCGAAGTACTGCTGTTGGCCCTTCTTCGCGGCCGAGCTGTCCGGGCCGTACCGCGAACGAAGCCGGGGGATCAGCGATGGCGGGAACGCCGCGACGTAGAACTGGGACGAGAAATAGTCAGCGCGACCGCCCTCGACGTCTTGCACGGCCTCGCTGCTCGAGGGGATGATCTCGTACACGATCGCCGCGAGGTGATGCGGCCTCGGCCCGTGATAGTTCGGATTGCGCTCTAGGACGAGCATCCGACCTGGCGTGTACGCGGCGATGTAGTAGGGCCCGGCCATGGGAATGCCCGGGACGCCTTGGTGGTTGGCCGGCGTCGCTCTCGGCACCGCGCAGAACGCGGGGCTGGCGAGTCGCGCGGGCAGGTCTCCCGCGGCCTGGAGCAAGTGAATCGTGAGCACGTTGCCTTTCGCGACGACGCCGGTGACGTGGCGTGCCTTGCCCTTCTCGAACGCCGTCGCGCCGACGACGTCGTCGAGCGAGACGGCTGGAAGCCTGGTCGACTCAGCCGGGCTGAGCGTGCGCTCGATCGTCGTCTTGAACGTCTCGGCCGTAACCGCCTCGCCCGAAGGTGGCGAGAAGCGGTAGCCGGAGCGGATCACGAAGGTGTAGGTCTTGCCCCCGTCGGACATGGTCGGCAGCGCGCTCGCGACCTCGGGTACGAGATGCTCGCCAGCCGGAGCGGGCTGGTCCGGGTAGTTGAGAAGCTTGGCGCAGGTTGCGTCCAGCACCTGGAACACGTCGGTGGAGTTCGCCACGCCCGGGTCGACGTTCAGGAAGTCGTTGTCGGACTGGAGGACAACTCGGGCTACGCCACCGCGTCCGGCAGCGACGATGCCGGAGACGTTTCGCTGGACCGAGACCCAGACACGGCCGCCAGCGACCGTGACGCCGGTCGGGCTCTCGCCCACGTGAATGGTGCGGACGACACGATCTGTCTTCGGATCGATCCCAACCACTGTGCCGGCGCCGGTGTCCGCTACCCAGACCGCCTCCCCGCCGACAGCGATCCCTGCGGGCCCGGCGCCGACAGAAATAGTCGCCTGCGCCGAGCCGGTATCGGGGTCGATCCTCGTGACGGTGCCGTCCGTGCTGTTCGTCACCCAGACGGAGCCCGCGCCCACGGCAACGCCCAGGGGCCCGTGGCCGACTGGAATCGCGGTTGTCGCTCCGCCGGCAAGATCGATGCGCGTCACCTCGTTCTCGGTGTTCTCGGCCACCCAGACGGAGCCGGAGCCGATGGCGATGCCGGATGGGCTAAACCCGGAGGGCGTCTTGTTGACGACATTCCCGGTCGCGGGATCGATCTGCGAGATCTCTGTGTTTCCCGCCACCCAGACCGATCGGGCACCAACGGCAACCGGGCTCGGCAGCACGGAGCTGGTGATGAAAGTCTTCGCCGCCGGTCGTACATCCGCGACGGAGTTGAAGTCCGGATCGATGCGCCGCAGGCTCCCGTCGCTCGAGGCGACCCACACGGCTCCACTCCCTGCCGCGAGACCGATTGGCGGAGCTGGAACGGAGATCGATCGAAGCGCCTCGTTCGTCTTGGGGTCGACCCGAGTGACGGTCGAGTCGCCGACGTTGGCGACCCAGAGCGAGCCGGAACCGTAGGCGACGTCGGAAGGGCGTGTGCCGACCGGGATCGAGTCGACCACCTTGCCGGTCATGGGGTCTATGGCCGCGAGCACGTTCGCTGGGACCAGCGTCTTGCCATCGTTGCCGCCCACCACGAGGAGCGGCACGACGACCGCGGCAGCGATCACAGCGATCACCGCCGCAGCAGCCGCTGCCTTGGCCTTGCGCGAGAGCCCCGTCGCGACCCGCTCGCCTTTGAGCGGCGGGAACTCGGCGGGCAGCCCCTCGGCAATCAGCTGAAAGAGCTGCTCGGGGCGATCGAGATCCTTCAGCCGGTAGGCGCCAACGTCGCGCAGTGTGACACCGGCCGGCAGGTCGTCCTCGACCAGCTCACGCGTCGCGTTCGAGAGCAGCACCTGCCCACCGTGACCCGCAGCCGAGATCCGCGCCGCCCGGTGCACACCCAGCCCCACGTAATGCTCGCCGCCCGCATCCGGCTCGCCCGAGTGCAACCCTATCCGCACCCGGAGCTGGACTCCCTCCGGCCACCGATGTTCGGAGAGCGCCCGCTGAGCCGCTACTGCCGCCGCAACGCCCGACTTCGCAGTCCTGAAGGAGACGAAGAACGAGTCACCCTCCGTCCCCACCTCGTGACCGCCGTTCGACGCGAACGCGGCCCGCAACAGCCGCCTGTGATCCTCGAGCACATCCCGATAGCGGTCGCCGAGCTGGCGCAGCAGCCGTGTCGAGCCCTCGATGTCGGTGAACAGCAGCGTGACGGTGCCGCTCGGGAGCTCGAGCGGCCTCGCGAACCGCTCTGCCAGCAGCAACGCCAGATCGTTCTCAAGCTGCTCCCCCAGCTGCTCGGCGTCCGAGAAGGTCTTATACGACACCCGCCCTTCCGACTCGATGCGCCCGATGAGCGCGGCCAACCGCGCGTCGCGAGCCGGAGCCGGGTCCAGCACATAGAGCAGCGACGGCTTTCCTGCCGACAGCACGAACTCGTCCTCAAGCCCCGAGATCTCCATCTCCGGTGCCACCCAGCCGTACGACTCGCCATAGATCCCGACGAACACGTCCGACTGCTCCAGGTACGAGCGATACAGCTCACGCGGCGGATGCGGGCGCGCACCCAACTCGAACATCACCGGCGCAAGATGCAGCCGCTCGATCGCCGCGCGCACGACTTTCCGCTCCTCGGCCAGCTCGCCGAGTGTCGACGACACGAAGACGCGCAACCGCTGGTCCGGCGTTCGGATCTGTGCGCCGCGAGACTCGGCCATCCCCAGGTGCGGGGGTTACGCCACTTTCGTCACGATGTCAAGTCGGCGATCGAGCCATTACCACTCGACTGGCAGCGTCGGATCCGCTGCCCATTCGTGCCACGAGCCGCCGTAGTTGCGCGCGTCGTAACCGGCCGCGCGAAGCACGGCGACCGCCGTCGCAGAGCGGCTGCCGGAGTGGCAGTACGCGATGATCTCCGCGCCTTCCGGGAGACCGACGCGCTCGCGCACTTCCTCCACCGAGGTACAGCCGAGGAGCTCGCCCAGATCGAGATGGCGCGCCGCCGGGAGATGGCCTTGCCTCGCGTCGCACGGATAGCCCACCCGACCCGTGAACTCGCCCTCGCTGCGAACATCGAGAACGGTCAGCCCTGCGTCGCCGAGCCGCGATTCCAGCTCCGCCCTGGTCGCCTCCAACTCGGTCACGAGCTCTACCTGGAAAGCGCGATGACGGTGTCGATCTCGGCCGCGACCGCCGGACGTTCCGTCAACCGCCCGAGCCACTCGGCGAGCGCCGGGTACTCGACGAGCGAGAGTCCGAGCATGTCGCGCGCACGGATTACCCACGGGACGTAGTCGATGTCCGTGAGGCCGTACGAGCGTCCCGTCAGATACGGCATGTGCTCGAGCAGACCGTCGAGATGCGCGAGCTCGCCGGCGAACGCCTCCGCAGCGCCGTCCTCGCCGCGCCTGAGCGCGTAGTAGGGGTCGGAGAAGTCGTCGAAGCGAAATACGAGCAGACGGGCAAGCGCCCGCTCCGCCGCATCCGCCGGCAGCAACGGTGGATCGGGAAACCGCTCCTCCAGGTACTCGGCGATCACGGCCGACTCCGGCAGGATCCAGTCGTCGTCCTCGAGTATCGGGACCTTGCCGGAGGGGTTCTTCTGGTAGATCCAGGCGGGGCGATCCGCGAGGTCGATCACGACCGGCTCGTACGGAACGTCCTTCTCGGCGAGCACGATGCGGACACGCGCGCAATACGGGCAGCGGGGTGCATCGTAGAGCGTGAGCACACCGAGAGGCTACCCGTGCAATAGCCACCAGTTCCAGGTCACCTGCGACGACGCGGGCAGTGCAGGCGAGAAACGACCTGCCGAGTCTTGCCGACGCCTGACCGTCGCGAGCCGGGTTAGCTCACGCCCAGTGCCTCGTAGGCTGGGAAGAGTTCGCTCCAGCGCGCTTCGACGTTGCGGAGCTCTCGACCGCTGAGGTAGTCGGCTAGGTGCTCGACGTGGAGTTGGATTCCGGTTCCGTAGGCAGCGAGGAGGTTGACGGGCATGCCGCGTTCTTCCCAGACGAGCTTGGTCTGTGCGCT
>JACXTT010012474.1_pt1 | contig 11281 bp, 12 predicted proteins | sample 9270951 | NCBI WGS metagenome assembly JACXTT01 (sample SAMN15532306, study PRJNA645909) | rock metagenome | isolation source: weathered quartz diorite | place: Puerto Rico | collected 2017-06-21 | reverse complement strand
TCATTACTAACGCTTGCGGCTATGTACTTGCCTGCCGTTTCGCCACGTCAGCCAGGTGCATGGCACTCAACAGGTTTACCTGCTTTACGCGAAGCTTCGATCTTAGCAATTACTTCCTTATCACCGCTCAACACTCCGGGGAAGTTCATCATTTCGGTGAGGTATTTGATCTCGTCGCGCTCCAGCAGTTTGGCTACATCTTTAGCATCCAAATGTGCCCCTGCGGTTTCAAAAATGGTAGCCGGCACGCAACTCGGCGCACCAAAATTGAATTTGAAGGGAACGGTATTGCCATTCGTTATCATGTATTCTACACCTTCAAGGCCACAAACATTGGCAATCTCGTGTGGGTCGCTAACGGTGCCAACGCTCCCATGTACTACCGCCAGTCTTGCAAACTCAGCAGGCACCAGCATTGAGCTTTCAATATGCACGTGCGCGTCCACAAAGCCCGGGAGCAAATAGGGAAGCTTATCTTCGGCAATATTTAATGGTTCTATCGACCTGATGAATTGATCAAAAGTAACTTTAGCCGGGAATATTTTCCGGTTTGGGATATCTACGTAGCGGGCAATAATTTCTTGCGGCATTTATATGCTTGTTATTTTTTCTTTCTCCTGCCTTCCAATATCCTGAAGAACGAACGGCTGCGTATCTCATCCAGCGTTAAACCTGTGGCTAAAGCTTCTTCTTCGGTAATGGCGCCACAATTCATGGCTTTCAAAAAGAAGTTCAATAAACCCTGGCCGGTGGCTGCATCATCAAAAATATCGCCTGTAAGGGTTGATATGGCTGCACGCTCCACAAAGGTTTTTAAACGGAACACGGCATCGCTATAGCTGCTTAAAAAGAAGTTGTAGGTGGCTGCGTAGCGCATGGGCAGGTGCGCGGGGTTTAAGTCCCAGCCCTGGTACATGCCGTTAATGAGCGAGTGCATGGTGTGGCCGTAGCCTACCTGCCAGGCGTGGTGTACAGAATCGCGGTTCTCTTTCAATTGCTCAAATGTCAGGTTATCACCTCGGTGCGGACCGATAGGGATAACGTTCGTAGCGCCATCCGACAGGAAAATACCTGTCCCGCCAAGGGCAACCTTAGTCATGTGGTGGGCAAAATCACAAACAGAATGCGCCATGGTTTGGTATTTGGCGGTAATTCCTGCGGAAGCCGTATAATCATAAGTGCCAAAATGCGCGGCTATACAACGGCCTTCGCTGGCTTTAATAATGCGGAATAGCGGGTTTCGGCCCTCATCGTCCATTACAATTTGTGTAGCCTCCACCATAGTTTCCATTTTGAGATAACCTGCCGGCAGATTGTGTTTCTTTTCGATGATCTCGAATAAGCGCACCAAGGTAATTACCTGTTCGGGGATAGTTACTTTGGGCAACATTACCACAAAGTTATCAGGCAATTTGCCACCAGTTTTCTTGAATAATGCAGTCAGAAAGATATCGAGCGTACGAACACCACGTGCTTTCAAATCTTCGGTAAAAGGTTTGATGCGAATACCAATAAAAGGGGAGATGGTGCCGTTTTTCATACCTATAGCCAACTCATTGGCCGCGTTTACCGCCGTTGCATCCTCCTCATCATCGGGACGGTTGCCAAAGCCATCTTCAAAATCTATACGGAAATCTTCAACACCTTCGGTTTTGAGTTTCTTTACGATCTTATTGTAAACCGAATAAGCCAGCCACGCGCTTTCTTCTTTACGTTCGGCTTCGGTCATTGCGTCAAGCTTTTTGGTGAGCTTCTCAATATCCTTTTCAAGTGACGGTAAATGTTCATAACTATCCAGTTTAAGCACCTTGGCTAAAGTGACAAAATCTGGCGCGTAGGTTTGCAGGTTACGCAGGGCAACTTCGCCCATTTTAACGGTTGTGTCGCTCTTAAACAGGTTGGCGCCACCGTATACGGTATGCACCGGCTGGCGGTCGGGCTTATCTCCAGGGTATTTTTTTTGGAACTCAACGTTGGCGGTTTTGAGTTCGTTCAATAATGATTCTTTATCAGTTTCTAAAATGCTAAAATTCATATTTACAGTATTTTACATAGTTTATATTAAGAACCACGATAGGTTGAATAGCCAAAAGGATTTAATAATAAGGGCACGTGGTAATGCTCGCCCGCGCCGGTAATTTGAAACACAATCTCCACAAAAGGATAAAATGCAGCTACACCCAGGCCGTCAAAATAGGCTTGCGTTTCAAAGTACATTTTGTAGATCCCGGCGGGTAAAACTTTGTCCTTAGGCAGCAGGTCGGTAATACGGCCATCGGCATTGGTGGTGCCTAAACCAAGCTCCTTCCAATCCGAACCATGTTGCTGGTACAGCGCAATGGTAACGCCCTGTGCAGGTTTGCCCAGCGTAGTATCTAAAATATGTGTAGTAATCTGGCTCATGCGAATAGTTTATTTAATCGGATAGCAGTTATTTTTGCCTGTTCGTCTGCAGCGATGCGTATTTCCTTATCGGGATCATTCGGCAAACGGGCCATTAACAGTTCGAGCATTTCTTTTGCTGATTTGCCTGTTGCACATACAATAAAGATAAAACCGAATTTGTTAAAATAGTCGTCATTCCCTTTTGACAGTGCGTCAATTATATCATCAGAAGCGGTGTTAACGCCTGATTGTTCATTTGATGCCCAGGATGCGGTAGAAGCGAACTTCTCCTTCAGCGAGGCCTTATTGCCAATACGTGGGTGATGGGTAAATGCTTCCAGACAGTCCTTTTCGGCGCATTGCAGCCATTTTTCATCAGCGTGTTGCAGCAAGTCGACCAAATCTTCCACCGGGAAAACGGGCAACATACTAACTACCCACCGGGTAGAGCCACAGCAGTTGAACAAGTGTGTGCGTTTTTCGCTATCACTGAGATGATCAAATTCGGCTATCGTCATATTTGCTTAAACTACTGTTGGAAAGCGGTTTACATTCTTATAATAAATATATACAGCAGGCTCTTTACCCATGGCCGTAAACCACTGCTGGCAGTATGGGGCCATCCAAATCGAATCGCCTTTTTTAATGGGGTACCACTCATGGTCGAGCATGTAAATACCCTGGCCTTGTAAGTAGAGCAGGCCATGCTCCATAATATGGGTTTCAACCATTGGCAGGTTACCGCCGGTTTGATAGGTGAAAATGTTTACCGCCATGTCAAAACCCAAATCAGCAGGAAGCAGCACCTGTATGCGCAGGGCTTCATCGTTCATGTAAACCGGGCCTTCGATATCGGCTTGATCGCCAAATAACGTATCCGGTACTTCATAACCTTCCAGATGCTCGTAAACCTTATGGAAGGTTAGGAGTTGAGTGCCTTCGGCAACCTTTGTAAAAGAATAGTCCTTATTGAGAGGAATATAAACAAACTGGCCTTTAGTCAATGCCTTAGTTTCAGATCCAACTTTAGCAGTCGCACTGCCTTCAACCACGTAAAAAAATATTTGCGAGGCTTTGGTAGTGCCTTTTAGTTCGCAGTCTTTCGCTGCGGTAATAAGCGTTTGGCATAGGTTTGCACCCATTTGCTCGTTAATAATAACGTTCACGGTGCAGTTTATCCAGCCGGGTACATTGCTGTTAATGTAACCATCGGGTGCTATAACCGCATGGTTGCGTTTAACCACCGAACGTGTTAATGCTGATATTTCCATTGTATTATTGGTATTTCTGTATTAATTGAGTTATAAAATTATCGCTCACGCGGATAGCAGCAGCTATATCTGCAAGTTCGGCATTTTCGAGCGGATTATGGCTGATGCCTTTGTAACATCGTACAAAAAGCATCGAAACAGGAGCCACTTCTGATACCGGAACGGCATCATGCCCGGCACCGCTCACCAGTTCTACCAACTCATAACCCGAGTTGCCGATGGCTTGTTTTAGCATCGCGTTCAGATCATCATCGCAGGCTACAGGTAAAGTTTCCTGTACTAAGTTCCATTTTGGCGTGATACCGCGTTTTGCGCAAATGCTCTCACTTAATTCTTTGAGATGGGTGTAAGCCTTTTTCAATTTTTCCTCATCAGGACTACGCAGGTCTAAACTGAAAACAACTTCGCCGGGTATCACATTGCTGGCTGAACCCATTACCTCCAATTTGCCTACTGTTGCCACCAAATAATCTTTGTTTTGTGTGGCGAACTGCTCTGCAGCCAAAATAAACTCCGAGGTTGAAGTTAAGGCGTCGTTACGCATATCCATCGGTACGGTACCTGCATGGCCCGCAAAGCCCGTATAAGTTAGTTCTACACGCTTTTGTCCCGCAATAGCGGTAACTAAAGCAACAGGTATTTTATTCTCCCATAAAACAGGGCCTTGCTCAATGTGTATCTCGTAGTATCCAAGCCAGTTTTCGGGTAATATAGCATCAACTGCAAGCAGCGTATCATCGCCACCCATTATGTTGATGGCTTGTTTTAGTGCGATGCCGTTCTTATCTGTTTTATCCAATAAAGCCCTGTCAAAAGCTCCTGTAACTACTTTACTTCCCAAAAAGGTGGTATGGTAACGCACACCTTCTTCATCGCTAAAGGCAATAAGCTCAATGTTAAAAGGTAGCTCAGTTTTGGTCGCGACAAGCTGCTCCAGCAAGTCTAAACCCATTATAACACCCAAAGGGCCGTCAAATTTACCTGCTTTAACTACAGTATCAATATGCGATGCGATAACGAATGTTTTAGCACCAGGCGTTTTGCACAACAATTTACCACGCACATTGCCGATCTGGTCGATACGGGTTTGCAGGCCTGCATCTTTCATCCATTGGGCTACTTTAGCGCTGCCTTGTAAAAAAGCTTTGGTGCCAAAGGTACGGGTTACGGTACCCGGCTCTTCGGTAGTGGCCGCAAGCTCTTCTATGCGTTTGAAAACCTTATTCGCTCTATCTTGATGATCGCTCATTCCTTATAATCGTCTGTCCGTTATTTAAAATGTACTCCCCGTTATCAAAAACCTTAACGCCGCCAAGGTATGTTTGCTCAACCACGCCAAACAAAGTTTCAGCGAGGTATGGAGTAATTTTATGTTTGTGTTCTATCATTTCCTCACGCAGCTTAAAGCTCTTTTCCTCATCCCATATCACCAGGTCGGCATCGTAGCCTTTGGCTATCTTACCTTTACGGGCCGACATGCCGATCAACTTTGCCGGGTTTTCACTTAGCCATTTTGCCATGTCGACAGGCGTGCAGTAGTGGTTTTTAGCCGCCGACCATAACGCAGGCAAAGCAAACTGTAATGATAATATACCTCCCCAGGCTTTTGTAAAGTCGCCGCTCTCAATTTCCTTGAGTTCGGGTGGGGCAGGCGAGTGGTCGGTAGCAACAAAATCAATAATGCCATCTTTCAACGCTTCCCATAGCAGATCGTTATTTGCTTTTTGGCGGATAGGCGGCGCGCATTTAAACTGCGTTTTGCCATCCCTTATATCTTCCGCATTAAAATACAAGTAATGCTGGCCCGTTTCAACTGTTATTGGTAGCCCGCGTTTTTTAGCTTGCGCGATAGCGTAAATGCTGTTTGCTGAGGATAAATGGACAATATGCACCCTGCATTTAAACTCTTCGCACAGGCGTATCATCATATTAATGGCGTTGTCTTCCCAATATTTTGGTCGCGAAGCCAGGTAATCGGAGTACGATCGCGAATCAGGGTGAGGCAGCTTAAAATCATCTGTCAGTTCACAATGGACCAATAATGGCAGATCATATTTAGCGATGATGGGCATTGCTTTACGCAGGTCGCGCTCCGTCACGTTAGGAAAATCATCTATTCCCGAATGTGTTAAAAATGCCTTAAATCCTAATACACCACGTTTGATAAGTGGTTTTATCTCTTTTGAATTACCCGGTACAATACCGCCCCAAAAACCTACATTTGTATGGAGCTGACCTTTTGTTGCTGCCAGTTTTTCATCAAAAGCCTTTACTGTTGTAGTAACGGGTGATGAGTTCAAGGGCATATCCACCAAAGTGGTGAGGCCACCTGCAAGTGCCGAACGGGTGGCGGTGTTAAAACCTTCCCAATCGGTGCGGCCGGGTTCGTTGATGTGTACATGTGGATCAATAAGCCCGGGCATTACAATTTTATCACCGGCATCAAAAACGGGGCAATCTACATCAACATCATAGTCTAACACGTCCTGTATCAGGCCGTTATCAATAACAATGAGCGCTTTTACCATGCCATAAAGTGTTATAATTTTTGTAGATTTTATCGCTGATCGGCTCATTTAGTGTAAAAAATGCTAAAATTTGTATATTGCACCGCAAAAATGGTTTAAATTTTTCTAATTAATGAAATGTTTAGCAATAATTAAAGAAAACTAAAAGTAATGAATATAAAGCTGGGAAAGAACGCGTACGGAAAAAACGCTGTCAACTTATCGAAGATAATACGCCATGCCGACTATCACGAGTTCAGGCAAATATCGGTAAACGTTGCCCTGCAGGGTGATTTTGAAACCGCGCACACCCTTGGCGACAATACCAAGATATTGCCTACCGACACGCAAAAGAATACCGTTTACGCTCTGGCAAAGGAACATTTTACAGGTAGCATTGAAGATTTTGGAATTTATTTAAGTAACCACTTTATAAAAAACAACCCGCAGGTAAGCCAGGCCGAAGTTGAAATTACTGAGCATTTATATGCCCGTATGAACATTGATGGCGCTGTTCACCCACATGCTTACATCAGCAGCGGCAACGAAAAACATACGACACTTATCGTGCAAAACAGCAGCGGTACTACCGTAACATCTGGAATAAAAGACCTTTTGATACTGAAAACAACCGACTCTGGCTTTGAGCATTATATTGTTGACCAGTACACAGTACTGAAACCTACTGCCGACAGAATATTGGCCACGCAATGCGAGGCTACCTGGGAGTATAGCAAAGGAGGTCTAAACTATTCGGAAAATTTTGATAAAATAAGGACAACATTATTGAAAACCTTCGCTTTCCATAAAAGCCTTTCGGTGCAGCAAACCTTATACGCTATGGGCGAAGAAGTTTTAAAGGCTTACCCCGATGTGAAAGAGATAAGCCTTATTATGCCGAACAAGCATCATATTCCGTTCAATCTCGACCAGTTTGGGATGGATAACAAAAACGAGATATTTATGGCTACCGATGAACCGTTTGGCTATATTACAGGGACTATTGTACGAGGATAGTTATGGTGTTTTTGTAAAAGTTGATGGCGTTAACACATACTGGCCACCATTAATCGTGTCTCTGTCTATTAATGGATTTAAGGGATATTTCGGGCTGTAATAATTAGTGCTATTTAATTGATCCCTGAAATTAAACTGCAAATAAAAACCTCCGGTATTTTTCCTTATGGGAAAATAAACTACCGTATCATTACTTGAGCCATGAATTATCGTATTACCGGGATACGTAATTAAATCCGGAGACGCTAAGAAATTATACAGGGGCGGATAGGGATTGTTTTTAAATATAACCCGGGTTTTCATTACGTATAATTTCTCAATTTCAAAATCCCACACAAGGGTAGAACCAAAGCTGGTAATTGATTTTGAGTTGTCCGACAAGTAGTATAAATTATTTTGTTTATCTCTTACATTAATTTTATGAGGACCAGCATAGCAATATAGTTTATACGTTTCAGTACTTTCTATAGTGTGCGATTTAAAGCTTAACTTATAATTGCCGTTAGCATCGGTAGTTGTGGAATCTAAAACTACGATGTATGATGAATGATCACCTGAAAAAAGACCTGTGCCCGATTTAGATTCTGTTTTGCCTATAATAACACTAAAATGACCAGGCTCTCCGTTGCCGGTATCGTAAAAATTGCCCGAGATAGTGGTAGTGACCAAAGGGTTATTATCCTTAGTGCAGGAGTAAAAAGCAAAGCACAATAGCAAAATTATTGATAACCTAACTTTCATACCCCAATATAAGGATATATTAATTAAAAGTTTGTGCTGTTGTCAGTCATAACCGTATCACATTATTACAGGGACTGCGGTGCGAGGGTAATATGACTAAGTGGCCTCAGATTTACGGGGTCTGAATAATCATATTGATAAATGCCGTTCGCACCGGTAACTATTAACGATTTTGGTCCTGCAATAACATCCTGGGCATCAAGTCCCTCGGTAAACGATAACTGATTTTTACCAATGTTAATGGCGTCGGCATTGCTAAAGGCTTTTAGCCCGCTGGCGCCTTCACACACAAACAGGTAATTATTTGTAACGGTTAACCCATGAGGGTTTATCATGTGAGTAGCCGAAATCAGATGGGGATGGGCGGGGTCTTCAATATTCAATACATCCAACTCGTTAGTACCAACCTGGCAGGTAGTGCCCGAACGGAGCGTTACGTAGGCATATTTACCCTGAACTACAACCGGGTCGCAACTGGTAAAGTGCGAATAGATCGAAAGGCGTACAGGTGCCGATGGCACCGAAGCATCGTATATCTGCATACCAGTAGTACTACCCAAAAATAGTTTGTTTTGATAAGGGAATATGGTTTCGACATTAAAGCCAATATTATTAATACTGTTTACAAACACCGGACTTGACGGCTGCGACACATCGAACAGCTTTAAAGTATTTAGGTTAACGGTGTATAAATAGCCATTCATCAGTGTAAAGCGGGCCGTTGAGCCGCCGGTGCCATAGCTTTGGCTTTGCGATGAACTGCTGCTTGCAGCAATATTTATACCTGCAGAATAATACACAGGCTGTATGCCTGTTATTACGCTGTCTTTGTAACCGGCTACAATTATATCACTTCCTTTGCTGTAATAGAGCGCATCAAAAGTATCATCTATCCTTTTTACCTGTACTATGTGTTGTGGATTGGATATATCAAAAGCTAACAGATCAACGTAGTTATCGGCATACAAAACATCGTTGTTTATGGCCATATCAACATTACCGGGTATGCTGATAAAGTTGATAAACTTTGGAAAGGAGGGATTAGTATTATCCACCACATGAATACCCTTTTTAGGTTCGGTAATAAAAAGGTAGTTACCGTAGGTGTATATTTTACCTGTAACAGCGAGCTGTCTGCCGAATTGCGCAACGCTTACCAAAGAGCGGGCATTGTTAACAGAAATGTAAGTTGGTACTTTAATATGGTAGGTTTGTACATCATCGGTGTTGTGCTTACATGCGATAAGAAACATGAAGGACAGCAAAATAGTTAACACACTTAGCTTTGGCGAGGTAGCGTTTGGGTTCATAATGGCTTTTGTTTTTTTAACCATTACGATGATGTGGTAGCAAACGCTACAGTTAAATAGCAATTTTGTGTTGACTGTATTGTACACAATTGCAGTCTTTTAGATAAGATCTTACACAATAAGGTCAACATTGTACAATGCTTTTTAAGGATATCAAAAATTCATAGGGGGTAAAACTACTTTTTTTAACAATTTCAACACAATCTTTATTTTATTATGAAAATATTATAAAAATTACACTTTATTTGATGATTTGATAATATATATATACTTTTGTTGTGTAAATTAAAAATTGAAACTATGAAAAAAGTATATATCACAGCCTTATTGATAGGCAGCTTATCAATAGGTAGCGTTTTTGCGATGGATGGTGGCAAAAAAGATAAGGATAAAAATAAAACTGAAGCAAATGTTTCGAATATGGTTTTAAACCAGTTTGCTTATGAGTTTAAAGGTGCTAAAGAGGTAACATGGACAATCGATGCCAACTGCCAAAAAGCATTGTTCACTTTCGAAGGAAAACAAATGACTGCTTTCTATTCGTTGTCAGGTGAATATATGGGTGTTACGCATGCGATAGCTATCACAACCATACCTGCCGATGCTCAAAAAGAAATAGCAGCAAAATACAAAGATTATAAAGTTGGCGACGTGATCGAATTTCAACCTGCGGCCACCAACTCGGTGAGCCTGTACAGCTTTTCGAGCTACGCCGAAGATGAAAAAGTTTACTTTGTAGATCTGAAAAACGATAAAGAAGAGTTTTTACTGCGCGTTACTCCAAACGCATCGGTTTACTTCTTTAAACAAGTAAAATAATTTAAGCCGAATCAATAAACAAACAACTAATCAAAGGGTCTTGGTTTAAAACCAAGACCCTTTTTGTTTAAAACAAAGCCAATTGTGCATTTTGCGGAGGTTTAGCTTTGCCAAAAACGGTGCGGCCACCGTAGCGCCATGAGTCATTGCGCTCTTTTTGCACCAGGTCATCAAAGTTATTATTGGGGATAAAATTCCTTTCGGCTTGCTCTGCTATTTTTGATAGGCGTTTTATCGCATCCTGCTTATCCGAAATTCCTATTTTAGATTGATAAACAGCTTTTTGCAGCGTAGCTATCGTTTCATCGTAAACCTTTATGGGAACAGGGAAGGGATGACCATCTTTTCCGCCATGCGCGAACGAAAACCTTGCCGGATCGGTAAAACGAGATGGGGTGCCATAGATAACTTCGCTCACCATGGCCAAAGATTGCAGTGTCCGCGGTCCCAAACCTTCCAATAATAGCAGGTCAGCAAAATCAGATGGTTTTTTTTCATGCGCCAGCCATAAAACTGAACCCAGACGCTTCAGATCAACATCTTTTGCGCGTACATCATGGTGTGCTGGCATTACCAGTTGTTTTATCTCAGCAAGCATTATATTAGGATGTTCGCTACTTATCTCCATCACCGATGTGCGGGAGGAAGAAGCCTGTTTATCCACCATATTTAATATTTGACCTCCATTTTTGCCATATATAAAAGCATGCGGCTCATCAACAAAGCTGGATAGTGTAGGGGAGTGCCAATGATAGCGGCGTGCTGTTGAACTGGCATCGTTCATTCCCTGTTGTACAACCGCCCATTGCCCCTCATCAGATACTATAAAATTATGCAGGTATATCTGGAAGCCATCCTGTATGGCAGTATTATCAACCTTAGCTGTTAACTTACTGCAACGCGCCAGGTAATTGCCATCAAGACCAGTGCGCTCACCAACATTGAGTAGTTCTGCCGGTGTGTTGCGGGATTGATTGCCTTTGCCACCGCAAATGTAAATACCAAGCTCTTTAGAGTGGGGATTAACAGCGCGCTTTAAAGCACCCATAACTGATGTTGTAATACCCGATGAGTGCCAGACCATACCCATAACAACACCCAGGCTTTGAAACCAGAACGGGTCACTTAAACGGCTTAAAACATCAGCTTTTCAAACATCCAAAATAATAGTTTCAACAACAGCAAAACCAAGCTTATGCATAAGTAGTTATAACCACAATAGTAAACTGAC
>JACXTT010012473.1_pt1 | contig 11281 bp, 9 predicted proteins | sample 9270951 | NCBI WGS metagenome assembly JACXTT01 (sample SAMN15532306, study PRJNA645909) | rock metagenome | isolation source: weathered quartz diorite | place: Puerto Rico | collected 2017-06-21 | reverse complement strand
TTGCCCACCCGGTCATTGCGGAAGCGGAGCTGCCCACCCGGGATCATCTTCACTGCGAGCGGCGAGCCCTGGAAGATGTTCTTGCCGTCGTCCATGAGCTTGCCCAGATCGGCGTAGATGAGATCGCCGTAAGCTGCGACGCCGACCACGCTGTTGTAGGCGATCGTGCAGCCGCGGACCTTGAGCTGCGGAAACAGGCCCATGTCCGCCTCGATCCCAGTGCTGTTGGATTCGATGTCGATGCCGGTCACCGTCGCGCCGCCGCTATTGAGGTAGAGTCCGATGAACTGGTCGGTGATCTTCGAACCGCCGCCCGATCCGTCCATGATCAAGGTGCCGCCCGACTGCCGCACCCCATACGCCCCGCCGCCGACCACGCTGAAGCCGTGGGCCGTCACCTTCGCGCTCGCGCTCACGAACAGCCCCTCGGTCAGCGTGCCCGCGTCGGTCAGTTTCACCGAAGTCAGCGAAAGGGTCGTGTTGCCGAGAGCAGCGACGACTTCTTCCGCGTCGGCCGCCGCGGTGATGTCGGCCGAGTCGACGCTGCCGGTGGCGCTCTCGGTCAGCGTCAAGAAGGTGCGGTCGACCGCCTTGGCGGTGATGTTCTTCAGGGTGATTTTGGCGGAGCCGGCGGCGTTGATGAAGACGTTGGTCGCGCCGGGTGCCGGCGCATTCATGATCGTCACGTCCGTCATCGCCACTTGCGCGGACTCCTTCGCATTCGCGGCCACGGCCGTGTCGGCGAAGGCGCACGACTCGACCAGCGACACGTTGCCCATGCCGTGCGCGTTCAGGGCGACGTCGTCGGAGCTGAACTTCACCCCTTTGAAGGTGAGCGGCCCGGTACCGGCGTCGATCGCCGTCTTGAAGCCGTCGAACGCGACGTGCTCGACGGAAGCGGTCCCCTTGGAGGTGAACGCAAGGTCGGCCGGGCCTTTGAGGACGACGCCGTCGGAGTTGGACTTGATGACGATGCCGTCGGGCAAGTCGTAGCCCCAGGTCTCGTTGCTGGCCGGGGAGTAGGTGCCGGCCTTGAGGATGACGGTTTGGCCCGCCTTCCAGCGCTTGACGGCCTCTTTGACCGTCTTCAACGGCTTGTCGAAGGTGCCGGCGTTTTGATCCATGCCCTGCGCCGCGTCGACGTAGAGGTCGGTCTGCATCATCGCGCCGCCGGATCCGCCCATCCCGCTCGCGGCGCTGCTGGCGTGGGTTGCGCCGCCGGCGCCGATGCTCGTGGTCGCAGCCGTCACGCCGGGAGCGTCCGGCGCGAAGCCGTGGCTGCAAGCCCAAGCCCCGAATACGAGCGTCGACACCACCCCGCCAAGACGTTTCATTTCTCGCCTCCCGGAAACGCTACTTAACGCGGAAGTGCCCGACCTCGCTAGCCTGATCCAGCTCGGTTGGACACCCCGCCACCGGCGGGGGCCGGGGTTCCGCCGGGCGCGTGTCGTCAAGCCTTGCGGGCTCGGCGAGTTCGGACCAGGCTCTGCATCCTTTCAGGAACCGGGGGCGCGGCCCCACAGGAGGATCACATGAGTGGCCGTTTCGTTTGGCACGAGTTGTTGACGATCGACGTCAAGGGCGCGATGGCGTTTTACGGCGAGGTGGCGGGCTGGAAGACCGAGCCCTTCAAAGACTCCAAGGAGCCCTACACGATGTGGGTGGCCTCGCAGGGCCCACTGGGCGGCGTGATGACGCTCCCCGAAGAAGCCAAGAAGATGGGCGCGCCGCCGCACTGGCTGGCGCACGTCGAAGTCGACGACGTCGACGCGACTGTCAAGAAGGCCAAGAGCAAGGGCGCGAAGGTGTTCGTCGAGCCGACCGACATCCCCAAGGTCGGCCGCTTCAGCGTGTTCGCCGATCCGCAGGGCGCGGTCATCTCCGCGTTCAAGCCGGCCGAGCCGATGAAGGCGCACGACACGTCGAAGCCCGGCGAGTTCAGCTGGAACGAGCTCATCACCAGCGACGCCAAGGCGGCGCTCGCGTTCTACGGCGACATCTTCGGCTGGAAGGTGTTGCAAGAGCACGACATGGGGCCGATGGGCACCTATTACCTCTATGGCCAGGGCGACAAGCAATACGGCGGCATGATGACCAAGTCGCCGGACATGCCGATGCCGCCGTCGTGGATCCACTACATCCAGGTCGACGACGCCGACGCCGCGGCCAAGCGCGCCACCGCGATGAAGGCGACTCTGTTGGTGGGCCCGATGGACGTGCCGGGCGGCACGCGCATCGCGCAGCTCAAGGATCCGCAAGGCGCGGTGTTCGCCGTGCACGGGCCCGGCGCGAAGAAGTAGCAACGACGGCGGGGGTCGCTGCGGCCTGCGTCAAATCTCGGCGGCCGCCTGGCGCGCGCGCAGCGCCAGGCGGCTGTATTTGGCGATCGCCACCGCCGCGGCGTACACCGCGAGAAACACCGCCAGCGCGGCGAACGCCATCCACACTGGCGTCGGCTCGCCGAGCCGCAGCCCCTTCGGAAAGCGCGTCGGGTAGCGCTCGACCAAAAAGGCGATGCCGTTGAACGCCACGTGGAAGCACAGCGGCGGCCACAGCGAGCCGCTCATCGCGCGCAAGCCGCCGAGCGCCGCGCCGAGCAAGAAGATCGACGGCATGAGGCGCGGGTCGCGGTGCACGAACGCGAACATGAGCGCCGACGCGGCGATGGCCGTGCTCAAGCGATGCTCCTTGCCCATGGGGGTGAACACCGCGCCGCGGAACAGCAGCTCCTCGACGGCCGGCGCCATCACCACCAGCGCCAACGCCAGCCCGGCGACCAGCGGCGGACCGGCCGAGGCGAGGCTGTCGACCCACTCCTGCGGCGGCTTCTCCTGCGGATAGTGCTCCTGCATCCACGCCGACGCGGCCATGCGCTCCTCGAGCCACGAGGCCCACAAGCTGCCGCTCACCCCGAGGATCGCCGCGAGCGGATAAAAGCCGGGGTGGGTGCCGCGCAGCGCGACGAACGCGGAGAGCGAGGTGTTTTGGCCGTACCTGCGCACGATGGCAAACACCACGAAGCCATAGGCGGCCGCTTGACACGCCGAGAAAGCCACCACGCGCGCGGCGATCCCCGGCACGGGCTGCACCGCGAAGAACGACAGCTGCAGGTGCAACAGAAACGCGCCGAGCACCCACAGCCCGGCGACCAGCAGCGTCATCGGGCGCACGGCGTCTTCGCGCGGCGGCGGGGGTTGCGACGGGAACGCAGGCGGGCCGAGCATGAAAACCGAGGCGCGTTACGCGACGCCGCCCGAGGCGCGCAGGTGGGCCACGAGGCCGCGCTTGACGATGGTGTCGGCGACCAGGCGCTCGTCGCTCGACGGGTGGTCGATGGTGTGGTGCAGGCCGCGGCTCTCCTTGCGCGCCGCGGCGGAGCCGACGATCAGCTCGGCGACGGTGGCGATGTTGCGCAGCTCGAGGACGTCGCGCGTCACCAAGTGGCGCCAGTAATACGCGCGTATTTCTTCCTGCAATAGCGCGATGCGGCGCGCCGCCCGGCGCAGGCGCGCGTCCGAGCGCACGATGCCGACGTAGTTCCACATGGTGCGCCGCAGCTCGTCCCAGTTGTGCGTCACCACCACGCCTTCGTCGGTCGGCACCGCGTCGCCGGTCTGCCACTCGGGGACGTCGGGGTGCGGCGCCCCGCGCAGCTCGGCCACGCGCGCCCGCGCGCGCAACGCCGCACGATGCCCGAACACGAGGCCCTCGAGGAGCGAGTTCGACGCCAGGCGGTTGGCGCCGTGCAGCCCGGTGAACGCGCACTCACCCACCGCCGACAGGCCGGGGATGGTGGTGCGCCCGTGCAAGTCGGTGGTGATGCCGCCGCACATGTAGTGGGCCGCCGGCACCACCGGGATCGGCCCGGTGGCGAGGTCGAACCCCCAGCGCTTGCACGCCTCGTAGATGGTGGGAAAACGCGTTCGAATCCAGTCGGCGGGTTTGTGCGAGATGTCGAGATGGACATAGTCGTAGCCACCGCGCTTCATCTCGAAGTCGATGGCGCGCGCCACGATGTCGCGCGGGGCGAGCTCTTTGCGCGCGTCGTGCCGCGCCATGAACGGCGTGCCATCCGGCAGCTTGAGGATCGCGCCCTCGCCGCGCAGCGCCTCCGACACCAGGAAGTTCTTCGCCTCCGGTTGGTAGAGGCAGGTCGGATGGAATTGATAGAACTCCATGTTGCCGATCTCGGCGCCGGCGCGGAATGCCATCGCCACGCCGTCGCCGGTCGCGACGTCCGGGTTGGTGGTGTAGAGGTACACCTTGCCGGCGCCGCCGGTGGCCAGCACCGTCTCGCGCGCCAGCACCGTCTCGACCACGTGGCGGCTCTCGGTCGACGCGGCTTCGTTCAAGAAATACGCGCCCACGCAGTGATCCGGCCCGCCGAACGCGGTCATCATGATGAGGTCGATGGCGGTGTGGTGCTCGACGATGCGGATGTTGGCGTGCCGCTCGCACGCCGCCACCAACGCGCGCTGCACCTCGTGCCCGGTGGCGTCGGCGTGGTGCACGACGCGCCGCGCCGAGTGGCCGCCTTCGCGGGTGAGATCGAGCGCCGCGCCGTGCATGTCGAAGCGCGCCCCGCGCGCGATGAGCTCGCGCAGGCGGTCCGGCCCTTCGTTCACGCACTTGTCGACGGCCACCTCGTGGCACAAGCCCGCCCCGGCGACGAGCGTGTCGCGCTTGTGGGCCTCGGCGCTGTCGTCGTCGGCCATCACCGCGGCGATGCCGCCCTGCGCGTAGTTGGTGTTCGACTCCATCCGCCCGCGCTTCGTCACCAGCGTGACCTCGCACTCGTCCGCGGCATCGAGGGCGACGGTCATGCCGGCAATCCCCCCGCCGATGACGCACAGCTCGGTCTTGATGGTCATGTCACTCCCAGAGCTTGATGCCCCCGAGCAGGCCCGCCACGTTGTCGACGATGACGACGTTCTCCGGCAGCCCGTCGCGTTCGACGTGCTTGGCGTTGCCCCCGCCGAGGTAGAGCTTGCGGTAGTTGAAGATCGGCTCGAGCTGCGCGACCACTTGGCGCACGCGCTTGTTCCACTTCTTCTTGCCGAGCTTCTCGAACACCGCGTTGCACACGCGCTCTTCGTAGCTCGCGCCCTTCTTGAAGGGATGGTGCCCGAGCTCGACGTTCGGCACGTAGCGGCCGTCGATGTAGATGCCGCAGCCCATGCCGGTGCCGAGCGTCACCACCATCTCGAGGCCGCGCCCCTCGATCACCCCGAGCCCCTGGATGCCGGCGTCGTTGGCCACGCGCACGGGTTTGCCGGTGCGGGCTTGCATTTCCTTGGCGAGCGGAAAGCCCGCCCAGCTCGGGTGCAAGTTCGGCGCGGTCATGGTGACGCCGTCCACCACCACCCCCGGAAAACCCACCGACACGCGCGCAAACTCGCCGAGCGGCGTCACGAGCTCGGCGAGCGCGTCGATGACCGGCTCGGGCTTGGCGGGACGCGGCGTCTTGACGCGCGCGCGCTCGCACACGGCGTTGCCGCCCTTGTCGAGGACGATCGCCTTGAGGCCGGTGCCGCCGATGTCGATGCTGAGGGTGCGCATGCCCCCTGTTACCACGGCGGCCGCGCGCCGGGAGGATGGCAACCGCGGGCCGGGCGGCGGTACGGCAGAGGCATGGACGTCGCCGCGTTCCTCGCCGAGGTGCCGCTGTTCGCCGGGCTTTCCGCCGACGAACGCGCCGACATCGCCGCCATCAGCGGCACGCGCAGCCTCGCGGCCGGCGAGCTGGTGTTCGACGAAGGCGAGCCGGGAAGCGACATGTACCTCGTCGCGTCGGAGGCGGTGCACATCGACAAGCGCGCCGACGACGGGGCGCCAATGAGCCTGGTGACGCTCGGCGCCCCCCGAGTGGATTTCAGCGCGGCGCGCCGGCGGCAAGAAGGTGGCACGTTGCTCGGCGAGCTCACCGAGATGTCGCCGAGCGGCCGCCGCTTCACGTGCGCGGCATGACCTACGCGGAGGGCATGTTCCATTAGCAGGCGCTCGCCGGTCGCGGGGCGTTTCGCGGCTTCAAGGGCGAGTCGTTCACGCACGCCGTGCCGCTCGACACCGATCGCCTCCACGTGGCCGACGCAGCGGCGGGCGCGCCGAGCGCGACCGACGGCGACCGCTACGCGTCGTTGTTCCCGTGGCTCGGTTGGTACCGCTGCGAGGCGCGCGGCGACCGCGACGTGTTCTCCACGCAGAAATGGACCGCCACGAAGCTCGCCGGCGTCGAGCTCGGCCGCGGGCACCGGCTCGCCATCGAAGGGCAGCCCGCCATTCCAGCGGCTCCACGCCCCCCTCGCGGAAAGACTGGATCGCACACAGTCCATGCCAAGGTAGGATACATACCCACCCGCGCCCCAAGGGCGCACATGATTTCAATTAGTTGGGCGCGCACAAGCGTCGGCACGCTGCTTGCGGTGGCGGCGCGCATGAAACGGGCGAACTTTTCCGGCTTGGTGGTGGTGGCCGCGCTGTCGGCGTTGGGTTGCACGGCGCCGAGCACGGACGAGCAGCAATCGGATGACCTCACCTGGTTTTGGAACAAGGTGCCGCCGGCCTGGGACGCGCCGGTCGCTCGGCCCGGTGACGAAGCCATGGCCGCGGCAGAGCGCGGCAGCTGCACGTTCAAGCGCGGCGCGATGCCGGCCGCGACCCTCGGCAGCGAGCTGCCGGTCGACAAGAACATCCCCATCGAGCACGTCATCGTGCTGATGCAGGAGAACCGCTCGTTCGATTCGCTGCTCGGCCACCTCGGTAAGTACACCGGCCGCGACGACATCGAGTCCGCGCCCGAGGACGCCAGCGTCCCCGAGGACATCAGCGATCCGGCGAGCCCGCGGCACTACTGGCAGCACGCGCCCATGGAGTGCATCTCGGACACCAACCACGAGTGGGCCGGCAGCCACCTCGAGTACAACGACGGTAAGATGGATGGCTTCTATCAAGCCAACCACGGCTTCTACGAGAAGGGCGAGGTCACGGTGCCGGCGAGCGCGCTCGACGGCGAGCGCGCCATGTGGTGGTACGACGAGCGCGACATCCCGCTCTATTACCAGCTGGCCTCGACCTTCGCGATCGCCGACCACTACCACTCGTCGCTGCTCGGCGAGACCTACCCCAACCGCGACTACCTCTACGGCGCGACCAGCCGCGGCGTGGTGACCGGCAGCTACGTCAACGTCGAGGGCGACAGCTACCCGAAGAAGGACGTGGTGATCTTCGACGAGCTCACCAAGCGGCGCGTGACCTGGAAGATCTACGCGCAGGACTTCAAGGGCGTGCCGGGCATCCTGCCGGGCGTGGCGCGGCTCAACGCGTTCTTCGGCCCGAAGAAGATGACCGAGCGGCTCATCATGTGGGGCGGGATCCGCATCTGGGGCATCGCGGACTTCAAGCTCGACGCCAAGCTGGGCCGCCTGCCGCAGGTGGCGTTCGTCGACGCGACCATCTTCGAGAACGTCAACGGCAACGACGACCACCCGCCCGCCGACATCCAGAGCGGCCAGGTGTTCGTGAGCGACGTGGTGCACTCGGTGCTGAAGAGCCCCCAGTGGTCGTCGACGGCCCTGTTCATCACCTACGACGAGCACGGCGGCATCTACGACCACGTGGCGCCGCCGACGGCCTGCGCCCCCGACGACATTGCGCCGAACTTGGCGCAAGACGACGACGATCCACAGTACGCCGCGAACCAGGATTTTCCGGGCGGCTTCGACCGGCTGGGCGTGCGCGTGCCGTTCATGGTGGTGTCTCCGTACGCGAAGGCCGGCTACGTCGGCCACCAGACCTACGACCACACCAGCATCACGCGCTTCATCGAAGCGAAGTTCAAGGTGCCGGCGCTCACCGCGCGCGACGCCAACGCGCTGCCACCCTACGACCTGTTCGACTTCGAGAATCCTCCGTTCATGACGCCGCCCGCCATCCTCGAGCCCGCCGTCGACCAAGCGCAGCTGAACGCGTGCCGCGCGCTCTTCAAGAGCAACGACAAGTACAAGACCGGCTCGGGCCTGCCGAAGCCGGCGGGGCACTGACAGCTCAGCGGGTGACGGCGGCGGCGCGCGCGGCGAGTAGCTTGCGCAGCTCGGTCGCGTCAAACAGCGTCTCGTAGCGCGCGATCTTGCCGTCCGCGACGCGAAAGAACGACGCGATGCGGAGCGTGCCGACCGGCGGCGGCAGCTCGCAGTCGTAAATCATCGCCGCGCGGTCGCCGGCGACCAGCAAGTCGGTGATGCGCGCCGCCTTGGTCATCGCCGCGAAGCCGATCAGCGCCGGCTTGAACTCGGCCGCGCTCCGATAGCTCGCGGTCGGCCCGACGAACTCGAGGTCGTCGGCGAGCAGCGCGTAGGCGGCGGGCACGTCGTTGTTGGTCCACGCCGCGAAATAACCCTCCACCGCCGCGCGCGTCGCCTGTTCGGTCGTCGTGGTCATGCCGCTTTTTAGCGCGTTCCTTGACGCGCCGCGCCATCGTTTGTAGCCCAACGCGCGTGAAGATCCTGGTCGCCCTCAAGCGCGTTGCCGATCCGGACAACGCCAACAAGGTCAAGATCCCCGCCGACGGCAGCAAGATCGACACCGCCGGCCTCGAATGGAAGCCCAATCCTTTCGACGAGTACGCGCTCGAAGCCGCGCTGCGCCTCACCGAGGACGGCAAGGCGCCGAAGGTGCGCAAAGGCGAAGTGGTGGTGGTCACCTTCGGCCCCAAGGAAACCGAGACCACGCTGCGCAGCGCGCTCGCCACCGGCGCCGATCGCGCCATTCGCGTCGAGTCCGGCGACGAAGCGATGGACGGCACGGTGGTCGCGAAGGCGCTGAAGAAGCTGGTCGAGACCGAGAAGCCCGACGTGGTGGTGATGGGCAAACAGGCCGTCGACGGCGACACCAACCAGGTCGGCCAAGTGCTCGCCGAGCTGTGCGATTGGCCGCAGGCGACCTTCGCGGCGACCATCCGCGAGGAGGCCGGGGCGCTGCTCGTCGGACGCGAGGTCGACGGCGGCGTGCTCGAGGTGCGCGTCAAGCTGCCCGCGGTGGTGACCGTCGATCTGCGCATCGTCGCGCCGCAGAGCGTGTACTCGGCCTCCACCGACCAGGCCTTCAAGTACAACGAGGGTGTTCGCTTCGCGCCGCTGCCGGCCATCATGCAGGCGCGCAAGAAACCGCTCGACACCAAGCAGCTCGCGGAGCTGACCGGCGACAAGCCGAAGGTCCGCTACCTGAAGTTCGAGGCGCCGCCGCAGCGCAAGGCGGGCGTGAAGGTCGCCAGCGTGGACGAGCTGATCGGCAAGCTCAAGAACGAAGCGAAGGTGCTGTGATGGGTAACGTTCTCGTCGTTGCAGAGTTCGCGGACGGCAAGGTCAAGAAGACCACGCACTCCGCGGTGACGTTCGCGCGCCAGGCGGCGCAAGCGCTGGGCGGCACGTACTCGATCCTCTTGCTCGGCTCGGGCACCAGCGCGGCCGAGGGCGAGGTCGCCAAGCTCGGCGCGGCCAAGGTGCTGGTCGCGGACGACGCGTCGCTCGCGAAATACACCGCCGAGCGCTACGCGCCGACGGTCGCGGCCGCCGCGAAAGATTTCACGGTGGTGGTGGCGGCGGCGAGCGCCTTCGGCAAGGACCTGATGCCGCGCGTCGCGGCGCGCCTCGACGCCGGCTACGCGTCCGACATCATCGAGCTGATCGCGTCCGGCGGCACGCTCCATTACAAACGGCCCATGTTCGCGGGCAACGCCTTCGGGGTGTGCGCCGTCGAGACGCCCGTGCAGGTGGTGAGCGTGCGGCAGAGCGCGTTCGCGGCCGCCGAGCCCGCGGCGCAAGCGTCGCCGGTCGACAAAGTCGCCGTGGCCTCGCCCGGGCAAGCCGCGGCGCGCGTCGAGTGGGCGCAGTTCAACCAGGTGAAGAACGAGCGGCCCGAGCTCACCGAGGCGGGCGTGGTCGTGTCGGGCGGGCGCGCGCTCAAGGAGCAGTTCTACCAGGTGTTGAACCCGCTCGCCGACGCGCTCGGCGCGGCCATCGGCGCGAGCCGCGCGGCCTGCGACAACGGCTACTGCGCGCCCGATCTGCAGGTGGGCCAGACCGGCAAAGTGGTCGCCCCGGGGCTCTACTTCGCGATCGGCATCAGCGGCGCCATCCAGCACCTCGCCGGCATGAAGAGCAGCAAGGTCATCGTGGCCATCAACAAAGACCCCGATGCCCCCATCTTCCAAGTCGCGGACTACGGCCTGGTGGCGGACCTGTTCAAGGCGGTGCCGGAGCTCACCGAAAAGGTGCGCGCCGCCAAAGAAAGCTGATCCGCGCTATCGTTGCGCGCTCCGCTTTGCTAATTTCGGCTCCTGCAGGAGGAGGATTCATGGTCGACCGGACGCGCGGGTGGGCGGCATCACTGGTCTTGACGGGCTCGTTCGCGTTCGCGGGGTATGCCAAGGCCGACGACGGACCGAGCCCGTCGTCGCGGATGGAGACGATCAACGCGGCCGCCGTAGTGATGGTGCGCACCGAGTTCACGTGCGCGGCGTTCGTCGGTAATCAACAAGCGCTGTCGACGACGTTCGCCTCGCACGGTTCGGGCTTCTTCGTGAGCCCCGACGGCTACATCCTCACGAATGCCCACGTCGTCAGCGACGCGAAGGAGGGCGATCAAGCGATCGCCCGCAGCCATGCCCGCTTCTTTCTGGAAGAGTTGATCAAGCACTATCAGCTGTCGCGGGAGCAGGTGATTGCCATGCTCCAGCGCGACGCTTTTTCGGTGCGTTGCCAGCACAAAGAGGTCGTGGTGATGCACAACGCCAAGACCTACAACTACGAGATCAAGGCCTACGGGACGCCCACCGGCCAGGGCGCCAACGAGCAGGTGGTAGGCAAGGACTTCGCGGTCCTGAAGATCGAGGTGAAGAACGCGCCGACCATCAAGCTCGGCAGCTCGAGCGAGGTGCACGTCGGCGACAAGGTCTGGGTGCTCGGCTTTCCCGGAGCCTCCGAATCGCATGCGGTCGCCGGCAGCGAGAGATTTCAACCGACCTCGTCTTCGGGTGAGATCAACCGGGTCGTCACCAGTCAGGACGGCGCGCCATTGCTCCAAACCGACGCCGCCAACTCGCACGGCAGCTCGGGTGGGCCGGTGCTGAACGAGAAGGGCGAAGTCGTCGGGCAGCTCACGTTCGGCGGCGAGGGCGGCTGGGGCCGAGCCGAGGATCAGCGCTTCAGCTACTGCGTCGCGAGCGACACCGCCAAGGAGTTCGTGCGCCAGGCCCGTGCCGAGCCCAAGCCGAGCCACCACGACG
>JACXTT010012472.1_pt1 | contig 11281 bp, 11 predicted proteins | sample 9270951 | NCBI WGS metagenome assembly JACXTT01 (sample SAMN15532306, study PRJNA645909) | rock metagenome | isolation source: weathered quartz diorite | place: Puerto Rico | collected 2017-06-21 | reverse complement strand
CCGGCAGCACGCGTTGACTCGACAGCAAGACCTCGCGCCCCATCTGGCCGAAGACAGCCCGCACCGCGAACGACGGGAACGGTGCGATCGCGGGCCTCCGCAACGCGCGACCGACCGCTCTGGCGAAATCGCGGTTGCGAGCCGGCGCCGGCGAGACGAGATTCACCGCCCCCTCGACCGGGTTCGCGAGCGCATGGGCATACGCCTCCACAACGTCCTCGATCGCGATCCAGCTCCACCATTGGCTGCCGCTCCCTAACGGACCGCCGAGACCGAGCCGGAACGGCAGGAGCAGCCGCGCCAGCGCGCCACCCCGGCGCGAGAGCACCAGTCCGTGACGAAAGTTGACGACGCGGACGCCCGCGTCCCGCGCGGGCTGCGCCGCCGCCTCCCACTGCTCGGCGACACGTGGCAGGAACCCGTCTCCCGGGCGCGACTCCTCGGTCAGGACCTCGTCGCCGCGATCGCCGTAGATTCCGACTCCCGACGCGCAGAGGAACGCCTGCGGAGCCGGCTCGAGCGCGGCCGCGGTCTCGGCGAGCAGCCTCGTGGCGCCGACGCGCGAGTCGAGGATGCGCCGCTTTCTCGACTCGGTCCAGCGCGTGCCGATGGTGTAGCCGGCGAGATTGACGATCGCGTCGACACCGGCGAGCGCGTGCGCATCGATCGTCCCCGCTTCGGGGTCCCAGCCGATCTCGTCGGGCGCGGTGGGCTCCCGGCGCACGACCCTGAGCGGCTCGTGACCGTCTCGGCGCAGAACCGGCAGTAGGGCAGAGCCGATCAGGCCCGAGCTGCCCGTGACGGCGACCTTCACGCCGCGACTGTACCCCTCAGCGGAAGTGCTCGACCTCTAGGATCGCGCGATGCACGAGGAGGTGGTCGCGCGAATCTGGCCCGGGCGCAGCGCTCGGGTCAGCGTGCTCGGCGGCGGCATCACGAACCACAACCTCAAGATCGAGCTCGGCGAGGGCGAGACCTACGTCCTGCGCATCGCCGGCGGCCAGACCGGCCTCCTCGGCATCGACCGCCGACTCGAATACGAGGCGTCGCTGGCCGCGGCCGCCGTCGGCGTCGGCCCGGAGGTGATCGAGTTCGTGGAGCCGGAGGGCTGGCTCGTGACACGCTTCATCGAGGGCGAGATTGTGCCCCTCGAGCGCATGCAGGAGCCCGAGACGATCCGCCGCGTCGTCGCGGCCCTGCGGCCCGTGCACGGCGGCCCGCCCCTGCCCGGCCGGTTCGATGTGTTCAGGGTTGTCGAGGAGTACCGCTCCACCGCCTTCGCACATGGCGCCCCGGTGCCGGCGGCGTACGTGCGCGCCCGCCAGATCGCCCGCTCGATCGAGCGGGCGCGCGGCCCGATTCCGGAGCGCCCCTGCCACAACGACCTGCTCAATGCCAACTTCATCGACGACGGCAGCCGCATCCGCATCGTCGACTGGGAGTACGCGGGTATGGGCGACGTGTTCTTCGACCTGGCCAACTTCGCCGTCAACCACGACCTCGGCAGCGACGCGCGCGCCGGGTTGCTCGACGCCTACTTCGGCAGCGTTCGCCCGGCCGATGTGCGCGCGCTCGAGATGATGCGATTCATGTCGCTGTTCCGCGAGGCGATGTGGGGAGTCGTCCAGGCGGCGGTGTCCGAGCTCGACTTCGACTTCACCGCGTACGCCGAGGACCACTTCGAGCGCGCCGTCGCGATCGCCTCCGAGTCCTCGTTCGAGAGCGCGCTCGCCTAGCGAGCGGACTGCCGAGCAGGGCGCCAGAGGACGGCGGCGACGCCGACGACCTCGGCCAGCACGCTGAGTGCCGCTATCAGCTTGAGCCCGCGCATGTATCTCACGGTACGGATATCGGCAGATTTGTCACTCCTGTGTAGTCTCGGCGCGGCCTTTCGAGGAGGGACGTGAGGAACCGGGCGCGAGCGGTGGTGATCGGTGGTGGGGTCGGCGGCTGCTCGGTCCTGTACTGGCTGGCGCGGCTCGGCTGGGAGGACGTCGTCCTCGTCGAGCGCGCCGACCTGACGAGCGGCTCGACCTTCCATTCGGCCGGGCTCGTCGGCCAGCTGCGAAGCTCGCTGCCCCTGACGCGGATGATGATGGACAGCGTCGAGCTCTACCGCACGCTCGAGGCCGAGGTAGGCCTGGTCACCGGTTGGCACGAGGTGGGGTCGCTGCGGCTCGCCTCGTCGCGCGAACGGCTTGAGGAGATCACGCGCCAGGCGGGCTGGGCGAAGACGTTCGGCCTGCCGCTCGACCTCATCTCCGCCGGCGAGGCGCATGACCTCTTCCCCCCGATGACGACCGACGGCGTGCTCGGCGCCGCCTACCTCCCGACCGACGGCTACATCGACCCCAGCCAGCTGACGTTCGCGCTTGCGGAGGGCGCGCGCCGCCGCGGTGCGGCGCTCTACACGTCGACGCGGGTCGGTGGGGTCCGCGTGCAGCGCGGCCGGGTGACGGGGATCGTGACCGACAAGGGCGAGATCGAGACCGAGATCGTCGTCAACGCCGGCGGCATGTACGCCCGCGACATCGGCCGGCTCGCCGGCGTCGAGGTCCCCGTCGTGCCGATGGCGCACGAGTACCTCGTGCTGGAGCCGACCGGGCTGCCGACGGACATGCCGACGATGCGGGACCCTTCGCTGCTCGTCTACTTCCGTCCCGAGTCCGGTGGGCTGATCATGGGCGGCTACGAGCGCCATTGCGCGCCCTGGTCTCTCGACGGCATCCCCGCCGACTTCAACGCGAAGCTGCTCGACGAGGATTGGCCGCGGTTCGAGGAGCTGCTCGAGAACGCGATCGTTCGCGTCCCCACGCTCGCAGACATGGGGGTCGTCAAGCTGATCAACGGCCCTGAAGCGTTTACTCCCGACGGCGAGTTCATCCTCGGACCAACCGGGGTTGCCGGGTTCTGGGTCGCGGCGGGGTTCTGCGCACACGGGCTCGCCGGCGCCGGCGGGATGGGCAAGCTCGTCGCGGAGTGGATCGTCGACGGCACACCCTCTCTCGACGTCTGGCACATGGACTCGCGCCGCTTCGGCGCCGCCTACCGGTCCCGGCCGTACGCGCTCGCGCGCACGAAGGAGATCTACGAGACGTACTACGACGTCAAGTACCCGGGTCACGAGCGCGGGGCCGGACGGCCGCTGCGTGTCTCGCCCGCCTACGCGCGGCTGCACGAGCTCGGCGCCGCCTTCGGCGAGAAATCCGGCTGGGAGCGGGCGAACTGGTTCGAGCCGAACGCCGCCAGGGGCGACGAAGGGCTTCGCCCGCGCGGCTGGGCCGGGAAGCTCTGGTCGCCGGCGATCGGCGCCGAGCACCTGGCCTGCCGCGAGTCGGCGGCGCTCTTCGACGAGTCGTCGTTCGCAAAGATCGAGATCGGCGGCGAGGGCGCGGCGATGTTCCTCGAGTCGCTCTGCGACAACCGAGTCGCGCGAGACGTCGGCGCCGTTACGTACACGCAGATGCTGAACGCGCGGGGCGGGGTCGAGTGCGACTTCACGGTCACAAGGCTCGCCGACGACCGCTTTCGCATCGTCACGGGAACGGCGTTCGGCCAGCACGATCTCTCCTGGATCCGCCAGCACCTGCCCGACGACGGATCCGTGCAGGTGACTGACGTCACGTCCGCGTACGCCTGCTTCGGGCTTTGGGGGCCGGCGAGCCGCGAGATCCTCCAGCCGCTCACCGGCGCCGACCTCTCCAATGAGGCCTTCCCGTACATGCGTGCGCAGGAGCTCGCCGTCGGCACGGTGCCCTGCCTGGCGCTCCGCGTGACGTACGTGGGAGAGCTCGGCTGGGAGCTCTACTGCCCTGCCGAGTTCGGTCTCGCCCTCTGGGACGCGCTCTGGGAAGCCGGGCGCGCGCGCCGCATGGTCGCGGGCGGTTACAAGGCGATCGACTCGCTGCGGCTCGAGAAGGGCTACCGCGTCTGGGGTGCAGACGTGACGCCGGAGGAGAGCCCGTACGAGGCCGGGCTCGGGTTCGCCGTCAAGCTGGACAAGGGCGACTTCATCGGTCGCGAGGCGCTCGCCGCTTCGGGTGAGCCGTCGCGCAAGCTCTGCTGCCTCGTGCTGGACGAGCCACGGGCCGTCGCGCTCGGCTCGGAGCCTGTACGCGTGGGCCATGCTCTCGTGGGCCGCGTCACGAGCGGCGGCTTTGGCTACACGGTCGGCGCGTCGCTCGCATACGCCTATCTCCCCACCGCGGATTCGGCCGTCGGCACCGATGTCGCCGTCGAGATCTTCGGTGAGTGGATCCCCGGCAGGATCGCCGCCGAGCCGCTCTTCGACCCGGGCGGCGACCGGATCCAGGCCTGACCTTCGCCTACACTGGCCCGATGGCACCGGACGCCCGCATCGGTGTGATCGGCGCCACCGGCGCCGTCGGTACGGTCACGCTCGGGCTCCTGGCGGAGCGCGGCTACGAGCGTGTCCGGGCCTTTGCGTCGGCGCGTTCGACCGGGTCCCGCGTCGTCTTTGGAGACACGACGTTGGCCGTCGAGGAGGCGACACCGGATGCGCTCAGCCGCGGAGATCTCGACCTCTGCTTCTTCTCGGTCGGCACCTCCGCGAGCCGTGCGCTCGTCCCGCACGCATCCGCGGCCGGCGCGATCTGCGTCGACAAGTCCTCCGCGTACCGCCTCGTCGACGGGTATCCGCTCGTCGTGCCGGAGGTCAACGGCGGGCGTGCGATCGAAGCCCTGCAGCGTGACCGCATTGTCGCCAACCCGAACTGCTGCACGATCCCGCTCACCTGCGTCCTGAAGCCGCTCCATGACGCGGCGGGTCTGCGCAGCGTCCATGTCGCGACGTACCAGTCGGTCTCGGGTGCCGGCGCCCAGCGCATGGCCGCCCTCGAGGCCGAGCGGCCTGCGGAGCACGACGTGGTCATGGACTGGGACTGGATCGGCGACGAGTCCGACGAGGAGGCAAAGCTCGTGGCCGAGACGCGCAAGATCCTCGAGCTCCCCGACCTTGCGATCTCGGCCACCTGTGTGCGGGTACCTGTCCTCGTCGGGCATTCGGAGGCCGTGTGGGCAGAGCTCGACGAGCCTCTCGCCGAGGCCGACGCGGCGGCGATCCTCGCGGATGCCCCGAGCGTGCGCATGCTCGAGCTCCCGGAGTTCCCGACGCCGAAGCGTGCGGCGGGAGGCGACGACGTGCTCGTCGGCAGGATCCGCGTCGATCGCGCACAGGCGAACGGTCTCGCGTTTTTCCTCTCCTGCGACAACCTGCGCAAGGGCGCGGCGCTCAACGCGATCCAGATCGCCGAGCTCCTGCTCGCCGGCGTTGCAGCCTAAGGTGGCCTGAACGCCCCTGCGATCCCGCGCAGTCGGGGCCTGTGCGAGGCTGTAGCCTCTCCGCGGGCGCTGATGACTGAACCTGGCGCACAGCTCGTCGTTCGAACGGCCGTGGTGGCTGATGCCCCCTCGATTGCCGCAATCGGGCGGGTCGCATTCCCGGCCGTCCACGACGACGTCGTCGGCGTGGAGTTTGCCGCCGCCCTGGTCGAGCAGACCTACTCGATCGAGGCGCTGACGGAATGCATCAACCGGTGCATGACCGGTACCGACGCGGAGTTCCTGGTCGCCGAACAGGACGGCGAGGTGGTTGGCTACCTGCACTATGACTCGGAAGGGCCCGAGCCCGAACTTCATCGCATCTACGTCGATCCTGGCCGGAAGCGAGGTGGTGTGGGCAGCGCTCTGATGCGAGATCTCCACGCTCGCTTGCCGCCCGGCAGGCAGTACGTCCTTTTCGTCGCAGAGGCGAACACGGACGCCCAGGCCTTCTACCAGCGTCACGGACTGGTTGTCGAGCGCAAGGTTGAGGGCGGCAGCCACCTCGCGATAGGCATCAAAGTCGATGAGCCGCCACCAGCGCCCGCCTTCCTGATGCGTTACCCGGCGAGCACCACCTGACGGTCGACGCGGCCGGAGCAGCGCTCAGGGAACATGCCGGAACACTGGCGCAGGGGAGCGTGAGCGGCACACGCAATTCTCCGGTTCCGTTGCGTGATGCAGGCGATCGCTTTAGGACGGCAGCGGGATAAACCGTCGGAGCTTGCCGGTTTCCTGCCGGTCGAGGCGCGCGACGACGTCGAGCGTCACTTCGGGGGCGTGTAGGTGGAGAGCGCATAGCGCCTCGGTGATCGTGGCGTCCAGCTTGACGAGATCGACTTCGCCGGCACAGATGAGGCTGATCGCGGCGCCGCGCTCGGTCTGGCGGACCTGGTATTCGATGATCGCTCGTTCGCGTCCGAGTGGTGAGCGGAAGACGTGTGGATGCACGACGACGCCACCGGAGTAGCTGAAGCTGTCGTCCAATCGCCCGTGGGGGTCGGCGATCAGTCGGTGGGGGGAGCCGCAGGGGCATCTGCCGTCGAGCCGGGTGATCTCGTCGGTGAGCTCGTAGCGGATCAGCGGCAGTGCGTCGTTGAAGAGGTTGGTGAGGTAGAGCTTGTCCGAGCGAGTTCCGACTGGGACCGGGCTCCCTGATCGGTCGACTGGCTCGATTACGAGTAGGTCGTCGCTGAGGTGGAGGCAGTTTCCTTGCCCGCAGCCGATGGCCATCGGCCCGCCCTCCGAGCTGAGCCACCAATTCTGGACCGGGATCCCCCAGGCTCTGTCGCAGGCCGCTCGGATCTCCGCCAGGAGCGGTTCTCCACCGGTCACCGCGACTGACGGGGTGATGCGCAGCTGTCCGGCTTCGGCTGATTCCGCGAGTTGTCGCAGCGCCGTCGGGTAGCCGAACACGACGTCCGGCTGGAGCTGGTTCAGCTCGGCGCAGATTGTGTCGAGTGGGAGCGTCACCGGGACCCTGGTCGTGGCGATCGCCTGCGGGTCGGCGAATGTCCGAAGCAGAGCCGAGGACACATGTGTCGCTGTGCCGGACGCGACCAGGGCCATTGTGAAGGGGCGGCCCTCGAAGGTGCGGAGCAGGTAGCGGAACCAGCCGATGTAGTTCACCGTCCAGGCGTCCCAGCCATAGACGAAGACGCCGCGGCGGCCAGTCGAGCCGCCCGATGCGATCGCGTTATAGCGGTCGAGCAGGTAGGCGGGATCGCGGTCGAGGCCGGCGAGATGCTCCTCGACGCGGTTGAGCGTGAGTCGCGGATCGGTGACGATCCGATCGAAGCTCTCCATGAGATCGTCTTTCGTCATGGCGGGGAGGAGACTGATGTCCTCTTCCTCGAACGCGTCGGGGTCGACGTCTCGCAACCGCTCGCCATGCCAGCCGGAGCGCTGCTTCGCAAGCTGGAGGAGCGCTCGCAGCCGGGATCGTCGCTCTTCCGCCAGTCGATCGGCGGACCAGGAGATCTGCTCGATGAGGGACGGCGTCAGCGTGCGCATGTCGTCCACATGACGCTGCCGGCGCGCGGCGTCTGCACTGGGCGGCCCGGACATCTCCAGCATCGGCGCCTTGCTCATGGTTACCGCTTCCTCTCCGTCGAGCTCCCGCCGAGCAACCACGGGCGCAGCGACCATTGCACGATCCCCTCCAGCATCCAGGCAAGGAGCTCCAGCGGGACGACGTCTTGACTCACGAGCCGTTCGAGCGCCATTCCGTGGGCCATCGCCGAACAGGCGCGGACAACCTCGAGCGCGGGGACGGCGAGCGTTTCGCCCGTCGCCGCTGACAGATCGGTGTGCACCTCGGCGATCGCGCCGAGCAGGCGCTCGTGACGCTCGGACACCTGCTCCCGTAGCTGCGGATCGCGGGCAGCCGAGACCCAAAACTCGATCAACAGGAGATCGAACCGAGGGCCCTGCCGAACCCGCTCGGTCCAACGCTCACCCAGCCTCCTGTAGAAACCGGCGACCGAGTCCACCTCGCCGGCAACCTCCAGGACTTCCTCCGTACGCTGCTCCACGTAGCGGTCGAGTAGGGCGATCAGCAGGTCCGCTTTGCTCGGAAAGCTGGCGTAGACGGCACCCCTCGTGTAGCCGGCCTCTTCCGCGACCGCCTCAAGCGTGCTCGCGTGGTACCCGCGCTCCAGAAACGTGGAAAGCGCGGCATCCATCACACGCTCCCGGGTGCGGGCCTTGCTCTCCTGTCGTGTGAGTCGAGTCACCATCGGGATACAGTGTGTATTCAAATACATACTGTATCCCGATGTCAACCCTGAAGGGTTTGCGCGGGCGCGTGATGGTCGGCCGGGCGGTGCCGTCCGCGCCAACCCTCGACTACGGTCACAGCATCAGCTTCGGCGGCGCCACCTGTACGTCGATGCGCAATGGCCTACGCTGCTCGAACAGGCAGGGCCGCGGCTACTTCCTCAGCCGGCAGCACTCCTACCTCTTCTGAACCAGGCGAAATACTGCGTGCCGCTTCTGCTCCGCGACGATCACGTCGTCGGGCGAGTCCGGGTTCGCATCGAAATACGAACGCGTGACTTTGATTTCGGCGATATAGGCGCGGAGCACCGGGATTGCCATCTGCGCGGTTGCCTCTACGACCCCGAACTTCTCGGAGCGCCCACCTCGACTGAGCGTCACCTTTCCCGCGGCCCGTGCGTTTTGCACCCAACTCACCGGCCCGTACCCCGCTACCAGCCAGCGGTCGCCCCCGACCTCGATCACATCAACCGGTGTCGAGTAGAGGCGTCCCGTCTTACGGCCAGACACCGTCAGGATGTAGCGGTAGGACGCGCCGAGGCCGAGCCTCGTCATCAGCCGGAAAACAACGTTGATCAGCCGAGCGCCGACGTTCAACCGATACGCCTTCGCCATCTCGCTACCGGACTGTACGCCGCACCGACGAGGTCCGGGCGATCGGCGGGGCAGCCTTCAGCGACTGCCTCCGCGTGACCGCCCGCCTCGTAGGTCTCGCGGGCTCGCTGTTGCCTACGCCTGCGGCGGGACCGGTGCCGGCGCGGGTGTAAAGGCTTCCTGGACGACGCGGAGCACCCGAGCCCGACGCCCCTCCTCGACGGGCTGCAGACCGCCGAGCTCGAGCCGCACCAGCTCGACTCTCCCTTGCGCACGCACCGTCTCGAAGCCGAAATCGGCCAGGAAATCCCGAGGAAAGACCGTCCGGTGGACGACGAACCGCTCGAACGTCGAGACTCCGTCGGCGTAGCTGTACGCAAACGCCTCTAGGGCCTTCGCGCCCTTGTCCCGCGCCTCGCCGATTGCGGCGAGAAAGAGCGACTTCTCGACCCATTGCGCCGCCCCACCCGCGAGATAGGCACACGTGACGAGCACCGCGTCGTCCGACGGCGGCCCGGCCGGCAGGTCTTGCGCGAGCGGGAACAGCGTCGCCGGGCCGTACTGCATCGATCCGAGCACCTGGCCGTCGTCGCCGTAGTAGACCGTCCCCCACTCGCCCCAGTCGTCCTCGATCTTGTCGATCCAGCGCTCCTTGCTCGCGGTGCGGTTCCCACGGGACTGCCACCACACGCAACCGCGGCAGACCGGCGCCACGTCGTCGAGCGTCACTCTCGTCAGGCCGACGACACGACTGCTCATGCGGCGATTCTAGGGGCAGGCCGCAGCACGAGCTCGGTCGCCTCGGGTCGCGCGAAGAACCGTAGTGGCAGAAGGCTCGTACCGGATCCGGGAGAGACATGCATCGTCGCCGACCGCCCCGGGTGGAGCCCGGTCAGCTCCGGTGCACGCGGGTGCGCCAGCGCGAGACGTCCTCCCGGCAGCGGAATCGTGATCTGCCCGGCGTGGAGGTGGCCCGCGAGCACGAGGTGATATGCCCCTTCGGGCAGCTCCCTGACGACGTCGGGAAAGTGACAGAGCAGGATCCGGAAGCCCGCACCCGGATCGGCGAGACGCGCAGGCTGGGAGACACCCTTGCGGAAGCTCGCCGGGTCGACGCCCGCGATCTGGACGCCGACGCCACGCAGCTCGACGTCCGCTGCCTCGTCGCGCAGGAGAACCGCCTCGCGGAGGTCCTCCAGCTCGGCCGCACGCGAGAAGGGGTCGCGCGAGACGGCGACGTCGTGGTTGCCGAGCACGACGTACGGCCGACCGAGAACGGTCAACAGTTGGCGGAGCCCCTTCTCACCGCGGGGATGCGAGACGAGGTCGCCGGTGACGCAGACGAGCTCGGGCCGGCGGGCGGCGACCCACGCCGCCGCGCGTTGGGAGGCCCCGACACCGCGCGACAGCGGCGCGCCGAGGTGGAAGTCCGACAGGTGCGCGATGCGAAGGCCGTCGAGCGCTTCTGGCAGGCCGGGGACGGGCACCTCGAGCACGCGCGTTCGCAGCCAGCCGGCCTCGAACCAGGCGTAGGCGAGACCGACGAATGCAGCCGCGCCGAGCGCGACCACCAACCACGTCAAACCCGAAGCTTCTCCACGACGGGCGCGACCGAGACGACGTGCCGCTTGAAGCGAAGCTCGCTGTCGGTCAGCCCGGCGGCGACGCCGATCAACTGCGACAGGTGCAGGATCGGCAGCTGGAAGTCCTTGCCGGTCTGCTTCTTCAGCTTCGACTGCCAGGCGTCCAGCGAGAGATGGCAGAGCGGGCACGGTGTCACCATCGCGTCCGCACCGGCCTCCTTCGCCTGCTCGATCGGCTGGATCAGCTCGCCCAGGGCCGTGTCCTCGCGCGCCTGGATGATCGGAAAGCCGCAGCACTTGATCTTGGCCGGGTAATCGACCGGCTCACCGCCGCAGGCCCGGATGATGCGCTCGAGCGACTCCGGCTTGTCCGGATCCTCGAAACCGAGCAGCTTGGATGGCCGCAGGATCTGGCAGCCGTAGAACGGCGCGATCTTGAGCCCCTGCAGGCCCTTGTGGGCGGCTGCCTGGAGCTGCTCGAAGTGCGTGCCCGCAACGAGCCAGAGGAAATGCATCACCTCGACACGGCCCTCGTAGCGCGGAACGCCGACCGCCTCGAGGTTGTCGTTCACGCGCTCGCGCAGCGCCTCGTCGATCTGCAGCTGGTAGTTCGCCTGACGCAGGTTCAGCGTGCAGACGTTGCACACCGTCATCAGCGTGTCGCAGCCCGTCGCCTCCGCGTACGCCAGGATGCGCGCGTTCAGATGCAGGTAGTAGTCGGGCTCGGCCTCGTGGATGTCGCCGGCGCCGCAGCACGTCACGGCCTCCAGCTCCTCGAGCTCGATGCCCACCTTGGGCGCGAGCGCCTTGGTCGAGATGTCGAGCTCCTTTGCGGAGAGCGATGCCAGACAGCCCTTGTAGTAGGCGACCCGTAGCGGATGCCCGTTCGTCCCTGCCACCACCTATGCATCCCCTTTCTTGCTCTTGGTGTGGAACTCGATCCGCTCGAGCGCGTGCTCGCCCTGGACGATGCCGAGCGCACCGTC
>JACXTT010012471.1_pt1 | contig 11281 bp, 9 predicted proteins | sample 9270951 | NCBI WGS metagenome assembly JACXTT01 (sample SAMN15532306, study PRJNA645909) | rock metagenome | isolation source: weathered quartz diorite | place: Puerto Rico | collected 2017-06-21 | reverse complement strand
GGCTCCAACGATGAACAGCCCTAGGCTGGACTGGCCTGACGGGATACCCGCGATCAGCCCCAGAGTGTTGCTTCCCAACGCGTAAGCGGTGAGAAAGGCCGCCAGCAAAAGGCCGGCTCGGAGAATTGAGAGTTTACGCCACGTATCCTTGATGCTGTATCGATGGTCCAGCCTGATCAGGACTACCCCGAGCGTTGTCGCGACTATGGGAGTGATCAGCCAGAAGCCTAGAATCAAACCAAGATACGACTTCCAAGCGAATGTTCCGATTGCAACGCTCGTTCCGACCAAAGCTCCCGTAAGCGCCTTTGAGAGTGAGATGGGGACGCTAGCAAGCTCGCCGATCAGGAATACGACAAGCGTTCCTGCAATCGTCGAGACTACCTCTAACCCGGTCTCGTTGGGCAAGAAGACCCGCGGCAACCGGAAGAGTTTCGGGCCTTCGACCAGTAGCCCCAGCAGATAGCCTGTCGATGCGAGCGTGATTCCTGCTCTGGCCCGGACGATGCCGGTTCCGATGATCGTGCCGGAGACCGCGGAGAGATTGTTGCCGCCCACCAGCAACGCGAGCAATCCAACAAGGATGAGCGAGACCAAGTCCAGGCTGTTCAACGGGACGGGCATTCAGGATTCTTCCTATGCGCCCAGAGACTTCATCACGGTGACTACGAGGTCCGACGCGTCCTCGCAGAGGTCCAGGATGTCATCCGCTTCGATCGTTGTCTGGATGTAATTGTTGAACGAGGCGAAATCCAGTTTCTCCCAGGAGCCATAGATCTCGTCCAGCATGCCATCCTTCACGTCGTCACCCGTCTCCTCCATCTTCTCTATCTCCCTGGCGATCAACAGTGATCGGTCAATGTCTTTCCCGGCCATGTCCAAGAGTTCTCGGAACATTCTCAACTGTCTCACTCCAATCTGGACCAGCTCAGCCTGCCCGGACCTGATCTTCTCGTCCACTTCTTTGGCTTCGCGCAACGGATGCCTTGTCACGCGCCTTAGCTGCCTTGAGAGCGAGTGCGCCCTGTCTAGAATACTGTCCACAGCGTCTACTAACCGGTCGAACTCGTTGGTCAGCGATGCGGAGATTGCTCCTCGCCCGAACGTCTCCTCCAATGATTGAGTGAGAGCATCGCCATCTTTCTCCAATGCTGAGATTCTTTCTGTGCAGAACGAAATGTCGGCCAGCCCGTTTCGTGGACCAGACAACATTTTCACAAGGAACCCGAGCGCTTCCTCTCCCAGCCCAGCAAGCTCTCCGATGCGGACGAACGCTTCTCGTTCTCCGGGCAGGAAGAACTTCTTGACTCGTTTGACTATGCCGCTCAAATCGTTTGCTCGACCACACGCTGACGCGGAAAGAGCCCTAACGACTGGCTGCTGATAGAAAAGAATGCTGTCCCCGGTGGAGGTATAGTGGACTCTTACAGACGTAGCCGTCAAGAAAAAGGAGGGAGTAGGGTGGTTGCTAATCTGAGCCTGCACTGACTGGCGTGCTATGGCTAAAGTCTATCTCGAGAGGGCTGGCAATTGGAGACTGGAAGCTTTCCGGATAGTCGCCCTTGCCCAGGCACCTGAACTCTTCGTTGTGGCATTTGGGGCATTTGATGTCAAAACGCAACTGTCCCGGCTCTGCCCTTTCTTCACGATAGATCTTGTATCCGCATCCCTGTTGGGTGCACTCGAAGGCGAAGGTCGTTGTTGAGCTGGGTAATCGGTTCGGAGATGTTGGCATGGACCGGTTGCTTCGACCAGCAGCGCTAGTTCTTACCGCCGAACGTTTCGAGGCAGTCCGGGGTCGGCTGGGTCGCTTCGTATCTGTTCGGGACCGACTAGTGGCACTTCGATGCTTCCCCGATGAGCGGCTTCGTTTTTTGCTGCTTGTTGATGAGTGGGAAGTGGGTTTTCTTGCTTGTGCTGTCATTTTCTGTCGGGGATCAATTATGCCCCCCCGAGAAAATCAGGATGCTGTAACCCGCGTCGGTCGAAGCGATTTACTTGTGCTTGGTCTCAACATACTCTGCATGGTAGACCTGTTTCCCTGTTATCAATAGGTCAAACCTAGAATGCAATACTTCCAGCCTCGGGTTCTTCGCCACCACGTCGTGCACGTGTTGCATGTGGCCTGCGTCCTTGAAACGTGCGATCTCGATCCAGAGCTCTTCATCCTCCGCTGTGCTCACCGCCTCTGGAAAACTCAGAGCGCCAAAGTTGGCAGGTGTGTCTACCGGTTTTAGTAATTCTTCGCTAACGGCACCGGAGTCCTCGAAGAGTTTCATGATGGGCTTTAGGGCTTGGACGAAGGCCTCAGCCTTCTTCCTCGGTACTCTGTAGAGGAACACAGAACAGTATGCCATTAGCCCGCTCGCCCTTCCTCTTCCCCTATGTCGGCTCTGTACCCCATGCCGGTTTATTTAGGCTCATTAGCGGCACATCCCTAGCTCCTGTTATTAGGAAGAGGACGCGAGGGCGTCCCGTATTGCAGGCTTAGAGACATCTGCCTATCGCTGCTGTCCTTCTCTGTGGAATATTAGGTGACCCTAACTTAATTAGGGGGCACTAAATAACGTAGCCTGCTGACTCAGCCGAGAACTCGGCCGACGCTCAGCCTCTTTCGGGAGCAAAAACAAGCTTGCAGCCAGCCAGCCAAATGGAGAAACAGGAAGCCCGCCAAAGAAACGGGCTCCGCGGGTACATCGTCTACTTCGGTCCCGCAATGCTGGCCTCCGTCGCATACATCGACCCCGGCAATTTTGGCACGGACATTTCTGCTGGGGCTGGGTTCGGCTACGTCCTCCTCTGGGCTGTCCTGGTCGCCAACCTGATGGGAATGCTCCTCCAGTATCTGTCCGGAAAAGTAGGAATAGCAACCGGCAAATCACTGGCAGAATTGATCAGGGGCAGCCTCCAGACTCGGGGCCGAATCATCCCCTACTGGTTGGCATCCGAAGTTTTCGCTGTGTTCACCGACTTGGCGGAGTTTTTGGGAGTAACCCTGGCGATATACCTGCTCTCAAACCGCGCCATCCCCTTGCTAGTGTCTGCATGGATCGCGGCGTTCGACGTGATCGTCATCTTCGCGCTCGCGGGCAAGAAGTTTCGCAGGTTGGAACTTTTGATAACGACGCTCGTGTTCGGCATCGGGCTCGGCTACATCTACGAAACATTCCTAGTCAAACCGAACAGCGTGGAAGCACTAAGGGGTCTTACTGTTCCCAGCATCGCAGGATCCGAACAGCTGTTGTTAGTAGTCGGCATCATAGGTGCAACCGTTATGCCTCACGCACTCATACTCCAGTCCTGGTTGACGAAAAACAGGCTCGCTGACCCCGACGACCACGCTGAAAAGAAACGATTGCTCAGATACCACACTTGGGATACGATGGGGAACCTAGTTGTTGCAGGGTTGATCAACATGGCCATTCTCATCATGGCCGGCGCCGCCTTTTACTACACGGGGCAAACTGGAGTCCGGTATGTCGACGATGCTTACGCAACCTTGTCCCCTCTCTTCGGCATAGCCGCCAGTGTGGTCTTCGGAGTGACACTCCTCTTCTCGGGATGGTCCTCCTCCGTAGTAGGAGTCCTAGCCGGACAGTCAATCCTCGAGGGACTCCTCGGGACCAAACTAAGCCCTTGGGTGCGGAGGCTTATCTTGAGAGTGATCAACGTAGTGCCCACAAGCATCGCGATTACGCTAGGCTTCGACCCCTTCCGCATTCTCGTCTACAGCCAAGTCGTGCTTAGCCTCTTGATCCCTCTACCGCTCATCCCGCTTCTCTACTATAGTAGTAGACGGAGAATCATGGGAGAATTCACCAACAATCGGCTAACAACCTATCTAACACTGGCAACTACCGGTACGATCATCTCACTGAACATTGTTCTAATTGCCACCTACCTTTGACCGAAGACACGAGAGCTCGCAGTCAGAAAGATAATTCTAAGTCGAATTCCTAGCTCGGACTACAACTATGAAGAGTCCGGCCAAGAGAGTCCAGGGATTCACAGAATCCGTCATCCGAGAAATGACACGCAAGTGCGAGGCGAAGGGCGCAGTGAACCTCGCCCAAGGCTTCCCAGACTTTGACCCTCCCATGAGTGTCAGGAAAGCGGCCGCTCGAGCCATAGTAGAGAATGGGCAGAACCAGTATTCTACGCCTCATGGAATACCCCGGCTCCGACAGGCGATCGCGGAGAAGATGAAGACGTTCAACAAGGTCGAATGCGACCCTGAAACAAACGTGACCGTCGCTTGTGGAACAACCGAGGCGATGATGGCATCATTGATGGCACTCCTAGACCCGGGGGACGAGGTAGTAGTTCTGGAACCGTTCTACGAGAACTATGGGCCTGACACGGTCCTCTCCAGTTCCAAGCCCTGCTATGTTGGTTTGAGAGAACCCGACTACGATTTGGATGAGGAACGCCTTAAGGAAGCATTCTCGGCCAAGACCAAAGCGATAGTCGTAAACACTCCACACAATCCAACCGGGCACGTTTTCACTCGCGAAGAACTACGCGCAATCAGTGACTTGTGCATCGACTACGACGCTTATGCGATAACTGATGAGGTATACGAGTACATGCTGTATGACGGAAGAAAACATGTTAGCATCGCCAGCCTTGACGGCATGCATGAACGGACCGTGACGATATCCGGCTTCTCGAAGACGTACAGCATGACCGGATGGCGGATAGGCTACATTGTGGCCGAGAAACCAGTTACGGCCGGGATAAGAAAGGTTCACGACTTTCTGACAGTCTGTGCTCCGACTCCATTGCAAGAGGGATGCGTGCAGGCGATGAAACTCCCCGCGACGTATTATCTGAATCTCGTGAAGAATTATCGAAAGAGCAGGGAACTTCTTCTCAAGGTGTTGAGGCAGCTCGGTTTCGAATGCTTAACCCCTGAAGGAGCCTACTATGTCTGGACCAGGATAGACGGGACGGGCTTCAAGGATGACCGGAAGCTTGCAGAGTATCTGATCAATGAGGTCGGAGTCGGCGGAGTTCCGGGTTCCAGCTTCTATCATCTCCCCGAGATGGGTGAGCATTGGCTACGATTTTCGTTCTCGAAGAGCCCTAAGACTATTAGAGAGGCGGCTCGAAGGCTGGCGAAATTCTCCCAGAAGAACTGAGGGCGGTCATGGAGTCAACCTGTTCCTGTCGCGAGGGAACATCGTCGCTTCCCGAATATTCTCTCTCCCGGTCATTTTCATCGTGAGCCTTTCCAGGCCGATAGACCATCCCGCGTGATAGGGCGACCCGTACCTGAACGAGTCGACGTAATACTTGAAATTGTCAGGGTTCAACCCTTTCAGCTCTAGCTGCTTGTTCAACAGCTCCGGAAGATGGACCCGCTGAGTCCCGGACGCGATCTCCAACCCATCATAGATAATGTCGAACGCTCTGCATGTCTTACCGTCGTTGTTTGGCATGGCGTAGAAAGCCTTGAGCTCTACAGGCCAATCCACAATGAAGAATGCTTTCTCGCCAACATGTTTCGCAAGCTTCTTCTCTTGAGTCTTGGAAAAATCGGAACCGTACGAAATGTCTTCACCCTCCTTCTTCAACGATTCAATGGCCTCAGCGTAACTGACCCTTTTCAGCGGTAGGCTTAGCGGGTCGATTTTTTGGCTTAGCTTCTCGAACTCTTCCTGGCAATGCTCCAGAAGATGCTCTGTGCAGTACGCCAAGAATTCCTCGAGTACTTTCATCACTTCGATATCCGTCGCGAATGCTTGCTCAATGTCCAATTGTCTGATCTCGTTGAGGTGAGTGGGTTGCTCGAATTTTTCCGCGCGGAAAACTGGTAGGAGTGAGAAGACCTTCTCGAAGGATATTGCGCACATTTGCTTGTAGAGTTGGGGGGACTGGGCTAGGTAGGCGTCCTTCTCGAAATACTTCAATGGAAAGAGCTCCGCGCCTCCCTCACTGGCTGAGCCGATTATTACGGGAGGTTGGATCTCCATGTATCCCCGGTCCAGGAAGAACGTCCGGAAACTAGTGAGAATCTGAGATTGTACTCGGAATATGGCTCGTGACTCTTCGCTCCGGAAATCGAGGAAACGCCAGTTCAGGCGAGTGTCCAATAATGTGTTCTGAACGCCCCTCGGGTCTAGAGGAAGCGGGGTCTCGGATCGATTCACGACCTCCAGCTCGTCCGGCAGTACCTCTATGCCCTTTCTGGCGATCTTGCTCTGAACGACTTTGCCTTTGACTGCCACGACATCCTCCTGATGAAGCGTCCCGATCTCTTCGAGCACGTAAGCTGGAGTTTTTGACTTGGGTGCTGCGACTTGAACGATTCCGGAATGGTCTCGGAGAAGCACGAAGGCGATCCCTCCAAGGACACGGACGTCATGAACCCATCCGGCAAGGACGACCTCTTTCGCCACTTGGCTCATGAGTTGAGATACCAAATGTGTCCTCTTCAACCCAGTAGGCTGCCCCGTTTCGTTGGAAGCGCTTCCGTTCTTAGAGCTCGTCAAGTCCAACACACCCCGTTTCAAACACTAACGACCTCTGCCCGAGAGGGGCTTTTCATTAAGCTTAGGGGTTACAATCAAACTTTGAACCCAACAACACCATCCTGTCTGTAGCCACGAAGGGCTCGGAATGGAAACGGTCAGTCTGATCGTCGGGCGTTCGGTCAAATGAGTGGGAAAACAGTCATCGCAGTCATAGTGATGGGCTTAGTCGCCCTGGGCTCGGTTGTCGTCTACAATGCGTACTTCAGTTCAGCAACGGCCACATGTGGGCTCAGTATGACGCTGGCCTCGTACAAATTTACCTCCGATTCGACCCTGACTGCAAACCTATGCCGAGTGGGAACTGCTGAGACTCTAACCTCGTACCAAGTGACCACTACCTCTGGAATAATAGTTCCTTCGGACGGCAACCGATCGCAATCCACTCCGATCGGGAGCACGCCCACAACCATTCAAGTTCAACTAACAAGTGGCTATACCTTTCAGAGCGGATCAACCTACTTCCTCTACATCAACACGAACGTTGGGACCCACAAGTTCACCGTAACACGGTGAGCAAAGTGTTCTAGTCCTAACTAGGAATTTTTGGCCTCACTAACCTCTATACAGTGCTCGGGCTAGCTCCAGCTTGGCGGACAGAATTCCAGTGAGAATCATCATGGTCGTGATCGATGGAGCCAGCGACCGCCCCAGCAACGGAAAAACGCCGTTGGAAGCCGCGAAAACCCCGTTCTTGGACCAACTCGCCAGCGGAGGAAAGCTAGGGCAGTTGTACACGGTTGGACAAGGAGTCGCACCAGAGAGCGATGCGGGAGTTTTCTCCCTCCTCGGCTACGACCCACTGAACACCCACCTCGCAAGAGGAGTCGTTGAAGCACTGGGGGCTGGAGCTCCGTTCAAGGACGGAGACCTTGCCTTGCGTGCTGGATTCGCGACCGTCATTGGAGATCGACTGACGGACCGACGCGCCGGGAGGAACCTCTCGACGGAAGAGGCCCTGCAACTCGGCGAAGCGGTTAACGCCAAACTTCGCTTGAAGGACGGGACGAAGTTCGATTTTCGACCGACTGTCGGACACCGCGCGATAGCGGTATTTCATGCGTCACCGAATCAAAAGTTCTCCTCGAACATTTCCAATTTCGACCCGGCCTATGTTAGGAAAGGAAATGTCAGCGTGGCCGTTCCGAGTAGCAGAGATTACCCGCTTCCCACCTGCGAACCTTTGGACAATAAGACAGATTCCGTCAAGTCCGCAGCTCTGGTCAATGAGTTCGGATTCAAGCTCCGGAAAATACTGGACGAACATCCAGTAAATGTCAGAAGGAAGCAAGAAGGAAAACTGCCCGCAAACTGGGTCCTGATGCGTGACGCAGGGACCTCAAGGCCCACGGTTCCGACATTCGAAAAGAAGTGGAAGTTGCATTCGGCTATGGTCGCGGACCTTCCCGTCGAACTGGGAATCGGAAAATTGTTGGGCATGCATGTTGAACAACTCAGGCCGGGAACTTCGATCGAAGGATACCGCGAAAGAGCAAGACTAGCGACGAGTCTTAGCGGGAAGTACGATTTTGTGTACGTCCACCTGAAGGGTCCCGACGAGCCAGGACATGACGGCCTCTACGATCTTAAGGTGAAACGGATCGAGGAAGTAGACCAAGGGTTCTTCTCAGTCCTAACGGAAGATTTCGATTCTCTGCCGGACGACATCAACATCTGCGTAACTTGTGACCACTCGACACCATGCAAGGACAAGGCGCACAGTGACGACCCAGTGCCCGTCCTGCTTGTGAAGCCGGGAACGAAGAGCGACGAAGGGTCACGATTTACAGAGAAGAGTGGTGTGGAGGGTGCATTGGGAACCATGCTGTATGGAAGAGTGGTCCTAGAGCGCCTTACGTCGAGGAAGGTCTAGGGTCGACTTGGGCGTTTTACGGTTCCGTGATCTTGATCGCTTGTACGGGGCACTGAATCTCGCATGCTCTGCAGAAGATGCAGTCCTGCTCGCGTGCGGGGTCGGCCTTCCAAATGGCTAGCAATGATTTTCCACTGTCGTTTACTGCGCCACTGTCCATCTTTGCTTGTTCCTCTGGAATGTCCATTCGATCGAAGACGTTCGTCGGGCAGACAGTAATGCAGATACCGTCTGCTATGCAAATGTCAAAGTCGACGCCAACGGCAGTCCCGTGGATGCCGTACTCTTTGCTCACCCCGTCCTTCCAGTGCGTATTGTGGCCAAGGTGATCCTCTTTCTTAGGCCATTGGTTGGGGAAGCTCGGGTCGTCGATGAGTTTCCTGATGTTTGCTTCAGCCATTTTTGCGGGCTACCTCTCCTACCGTACGCCCTAGAAAGACGGAGTATAAAATTGTTGGACTAGTGAACATGTTACACCTACCGTCTCCTTTTTAAGAAGAAGACATCTGGAGCGGAATCAAGTCCTACAGGGGTACTGAGACTTTCGATTCAGCAAACGCTCATAGAAGGAGGACGCCAAATTGAAGGCGAAGCATGTTGGCAAACTGGGAAGAGAGTACGACCCCAAGGTCACCGAGCAACAGGTCCTAGACTATTGGCGTAAGACTGACGCTTATCAAAAGACGAGAAAACGCCTTCTCACTCGGCCGAAATACTACTTCCTAGACGGACCTCCCTACGTCAACGCGGCGCCTCATGTCGGGACCGCTTGGAACAAGACATTGAAGGATACTATCATCCGATATCGTCGCATGAGAGGATACAATGTTCGAGACCAGCCTGGATACGACTGCCACGGGCTTCCGGTCGAAGTGATGGTCGAAAAGATCCTCAAAGTGACGAACAAGAAAGACATCGAGGACGTTATTGGAATTGCTCAGTTCATCGCGAAATGCAAGGAGTATGCCCTGGAGAATGTTGAGGCTCAAACTCGCGTCTTCAAGGACATAGGAGTGTGGATGGACTGGGACCATCCGTACTTGACCTACACCGACCCGTACATAGAGTCCGTTTGGTGGACGGTCAAAAGAGCGGACGAGAAGAAATTATTGTTCAAAGGGCTTCGGGTTGTCCACTGGTGCCCTCGATGCGAGACGGCTCTGGCAGGATACGAGGTTACCGACGAATATCGAGTCGTCAGCGACCCTTCCGTCTACGTAAAAATGGTGGTCAACGAGCATCCCGACGAGTCGATCCTCATCTGGACTACGACACCCTGGACACTCCCTGCAAACATGGGAGTCATGGTTCATCCGGACGAAGAGTATGTCAAGGTAGAGGTGGGAGGCGAGAAGCTCATTCTTGCGAAGAAGAGGCTCGAACATGTTCTCGGTGACAAAGCGTATCGAATATTGGAAGAGATGAAAGGAAAACAGCTTGAAGGAATACGCTACCGTCCTCCACTCCTAGAAGAGACAGGGGCTGAGACCAGTGGGAAGTTACACCGAGTCCTCTTGAGCGCGGAACATGTTACGATGATGGATGGAACCGGCGCTGTCCATACGGCTCCCGGACATGGAGAAGAAGATTTCGAGGTGGGCGAAGAGTACGGGCTACCGATATTCTCGCCTGTCGATCCGGCGGGACGGTTCACAAGGGAAGTTGGAAAGTATGCAGGCATGCAGATACGCGAGGCAAACCCTGTCATCATGGAAGACCTAGCAAGAAAGAGGCTCCTTTGGAAGCACGGAATGATCGAGCACTCGTATCCTCACTGCTGGCGCTGCAAGACGCCATTGTTGCTCAGAGCGACAGAACAGTGGTTCATCAAAGTCACAGCGTTCAAGAAAGCCATGCTGCGCGAGAACCGGAAAGTGAACTGGACACCGGAGTGGGCAGGGTCGAAGAGGTTCCAAGACTGGCTCGCAGGCGCGAGGGACTGGCTCATCTCCCGCCAAAGGTACTGGGGAGCGCCCATTCCCGTGTGGCGTTGTCAAGATTGCAAGTCCTACACAATCATCGGATCAAGGAAGGAACTGCTTAAGCGCGCGTTCAATGCGCCAAAAAAGTTCGACCTGCACAGGTCGGGCGTGGACTCGATCGAGGTTCGATGCCGCAAGTGTGGGGGCAGGGCGAAACGCGAACCCGACATCGTCGATGTTTGGCTGGACTCGGGAGTCGCGTCGTGGGCAGACCTTGGCTACCCCAGCGAGAAGCAGAGCTTCAAGGCATGGTGGCCCGCAGACGTGATAGTCGAAGCGCACGACCAGACTAGAGGATGGTTCTACAACCAGCTAGGGTCCAGTATGGTAGGGTTTGACCGTTCCCCTTACAGGCGGGTCCTAATGCACGGACATACGCTTGACCTTCAAGGAGAAAAATTCAGCAAGTCCAAGGGAAACTTTGTCACTCCGGACGAGGTCACTGGAAAACACGGGCGAGACGCCCTTAGGTTTTACGCACTCCAAGCGACCGTCTGGGAGGACTTTCGGTTCGCCTGGAACGAGGTAGGAAACGCCGCCAAAGATCTGCTGGTGGTATGGAACGTCTACAGCTTCGCGACTCTCTACATGAACCTCGACCGGTTCGACCCCGCAAAATGGACCATAGCACGGCTGGCAAAGAAACTGCGCCCCGAGGACAAGTGGCTGGTGTCCCGGACCGAGAGGTTGAACGAAGAAGTTACCGCTCACATGGAAAAACTCGAGATTCATCTTGCTGCAAGGGCACTCGCAGGGTTCATGATCGATGATCTGAGCCACTGGTACATTCGCCTCGTCAGACGAAGGTTCTGGCAGGAACGGGAGAGCCCTGACAAGCTTGCCGCATACTCCGTCCTGTACAACGCGCTCAAGAAATGGCTCATCCTCGCGGC
>JACXTT010012470.1_pt1 | contig 11282 bp, 11 predicted proteins | sample 9270951 | NCBI WGS metagenome assembly JACXTT01 (sample SAMN15532306, study PRJNA645909) | rock metagenome | isolation source: weathered quartz diorite | place: Puerto Rico | collected 2017-06-21 | reverse complement strand
GCACTGATGAACAATCCCACCGAATCACAATTCTTCCTGATCACCGGCGAAAGTGAACAGGAAGTGTTGCAGCATGAGGAAGCCTTGCTGCCAACACTCGATGCATTGCAGGCGCAGGGCGTCATCAGTTCCTATGCCGCGCTGACGCGCGCGCTGCCTTCGCAGAAAACGCAGGCTGACAATGCCGCGCTGCTGCTGCGTACTGCATATGCGCCGGATGGACAGCTGAAGCGCATGCTCACCGAGTTTGGCTTTGAGCCTGCCCAGGTTGCAGCAAAACTGGCGGAGGCACAGGCAGGCACGCGCGCAAGACTCACGATGAAGGATTGGCTGTCCAGCGCTGCATCCGATTCCTATCGCCATTTGTGGCTCGGCAATATTTCGGGTCGCTATGCCACGGTGATCACGCTCGGCGGTATCCGCGATATCGCAGCCTTGCGTGCAGTCAAGCAGGCGGATGTGCGCCTGATCGACAAGGTTGGTGACATCTCCGCGCTACTGGCGCGCTATCAGCGAATCACCTTGTGGATTGTCGCGCTGGGCTATGTGGGTGTCCTGCTGCTGTTTTCCCTGCGCTACGGCTTCCGCAGTGCGCTGCGCGTGGTGCTCAGTCCGGCGATTGCCAGCGTTGGCACGCTCGGCATCTTTGGCCTGATGGGCGAAGCCCTGAACCTGTTCAGTACTTTCTCATTGCTGCTGGTGCTGGGCATCGGCATCGACTACGCCATCTTCCTGCGCGAAGGTCGCGCGTCACCACTGTCATCCATGATTGCAGTGCTGGTTTGTGCCGCGACGGCACTGCTTTCGTTCGGCATGCTGGCCTTTTCCAGCACGCCATTCATCCATAGCTTTGGTCTGACATTGCTCATCGGCATTACGCTTGCCGTGGTGGTGGCACAGATTCTTGCTCAGCCCGCAGATGTTGTTTCAACTGGTGGAATTCGCAATGACTGATGTCCTGATTATTGGCGCCGGACCCGCAGGCGCCGTGGCGGCAGCGCTGCTGGCGCAGCGTGGCTACAAAGTACTGGTGCTCGAGAAGCAGCTGTTCCCGCGCTTCTCCATCGGTGAGTCGTTGCTGGCGCAGAGCCTGGGTTTGATTGATGAAGCCGGCATGCTGGAAGCGGTGCAGGCGGCCAACTTCCAGTTCAAGAACGGCGCGGCATTCGCATGGCGCGGCCAGTACGCGGAATTCAATTTTGCGCAGAAGGTATCAGCGGGCTTCGGAACGACCTATCAGGTTATTCGCGCCGACTTCGATCAGATCCTGATCAATGAAGCGCAGCGCATGGGTGCTGAAGCACGCTTTGAAGTCGAGATCACGGGCGCCGAGTTTGTCGATGGCAAACCCAGGATCACGGCGCGTGATGCAAAGGGGAATGTTGAAGTCCACACGCCGAAATTCGTGCTTGATGCCAGTGGCTTCGGCCGCACCTTGCCACGTTTGCTCAAGCTGGAGTCGCCCACCAACCAGCCGGTACGCGTGGCCTATTACACGCAGGTCTACGACAGGATTCCTTCCGGCGCTTTCGATCGCCAGAAGATCCGTGTCACGACGCACCCGGAACATCGTGATATCTGGTTCTGGCTGATCCCGTTTTCCAACGGACTCTCCTCGATGGGCGTGGTTGGCACGGAACAACAGCTGTATGCGCACGGCTCGACCTACGAAGAACGTTTGTGGAAGCTGACCAACGATGACCCTCAGCTGCGCGAGCTGCTGAAGGATCACCAGCCCTTCCGTCCCGTGGGCGAACTCAAGGGCTATTCCGCCAACGTCAGCACCATGGCTGCGCCAGGCTTTGCGCTGCTTGGCAACGCGGCGGAGTTCCTCGATCCGGTGTTTTCGTCCGGCGTCACCATCGCGCTCAAGTCCGCGCACATGGCCGTGCCCCTGGTTGAGCGCACGCTCAAGGGAGAGAGCGTGGACTGGAAGGAGGAATTCGAAGCGCCGCTGCGTTATGGCGTTGAAACCTTCCGTGCCTTTGTTGATACCTGGTACGACGGCCGCCTGCAGGACATCATCTATTACGAAAAGCAGGACCCCAGGATCAAACGCATGATCTGTTCCGTGCTGGCGGGTTACGCCTGGGACAAGAGTAACCCTTACACTGGGCACAAGACCTTGCAGCGCCTTGATGCACTGGTCCAGACCTGCCGTAAGGAGGGACAAAAGTGAAACATGTGTGGCCGCATCGCGGATTGGGCGCAGCGTTGTTGCTGTCTGCGCTGCTGCTCGGCGGCTGCGCCATGTTCAGTCCCGCAGCTCCGCAAGCGGCGAACATCACCGCAGTACCACCGTTGCCTGCCGAGACGCTCGGGCAGACGCGCAGTGCACTGCAAATCGTGCGCGCGGCATTTGGCCAGCAGGAAGCAACCATGCAGTGCGCCGTGGATGTTTCGCCGCAACGCATGCAAGTGGTTGCACTCAACGCAATGGGCCTGCGCCTGTTCGGCGTGACGGTGGAAAACGGCAAGACCACGGTTGAACGCGCGCCCGGCGTGCCGGAACAGGTGCAGCCGGAACAGATCCTGCGGGACATCCAGTTCTGCTACTGGCCACTGTCGGCACTGCAAGCCGGATACAAGGGCACCTCATGGGAAGTGAGCGAGCCGTTTCCGGGTACGCGTCGCCTCAAGCGTGATGGCCGCCTGATCTCCGAGGTGCACTACTCGCAGCCGGGTTCGGATCCCTGGCGTAGTCGCCTGTGGCTGGCCAATTTCGAATATGGCTATTCGCTGGCGGTTGATCCGGCGCCTGCGGACAACGAGTGATGGAAGTCCTGCGAGCCGGGGAACAATACACGCCGCAGCAGGTGCTGCCGCATCGTCATTCGATGCTGTTGGTGGATGAAGTGAGTTATGGCCCGGATTACGGACAGGCGATGCTGACCGTGCGCGCCGACTCATCGTTCTGTGATGGAACCCAAGGCGTTCCGGCCTGGGTCGGCATCGAATACATGGCGCAGGCGATCAGTGTCTTCTCCGGTGTCGAGCAGTTGCAGCGCAATAAAGAAGTCAAGATCGGCCTGCTGATTGGCACGCGACGCTACGAAAGCGAAGTGCCCGTATTCACCATTGGCACGCGCCTGAATATCATTGCGCGACTGGCGGACCGCGAGGATGGCGGCATCTCGATGTTCGCCTGCGAGATTCGTGATGACCAGCGCGTGTTGGCGCGTGGTGACATCAAGGCCTACAGGCCAGAAGATATCCGTGCTTTTTTGGGGACGTGACTGGGAATGGCAGCACAATGAAAAAATGGGTACTGGTTACGGGCTCCAGCCGCGGCATTGGCCGTGCAATAGCCCTGCGTCTGGCACGGGACGGTTACAACATCGTGCTGCATGGCCGCAGCGCGGCATCCGCGGAGGCTGCGCTGGATGAAGTGCGTGCCGCAGGCGCGGAAGCGCGCGCACTGGCGTTTGATATCAGCGACCGCGCAGCGACGCGCGAAACGCTGGAAGCAGATGTGCAGGCCCATGGCGCCTATTACGGCGTTGTCTGCAACGCCGGCCTGTCGCGTGATGGTGCTTTTCCTGCCTTGAGCGAGGATGACTGGGATACGGTGCTGCGCACCAACCTCGATGGTTTCTTCAATGTATTGCAACCCTTGACCATGCCAATGATCCGCACGCGCAAGCCGGCGCGCATCGTCACGCTGTCCTCGGTGTCGGGCCTCATCGGCAATCGCGGGCAGGTGAATTACAGCGCGGCAAAAGCCGGCATCATCGGCGCCACCAAGGCATTGGCAGTTGAACTCGCCAGTCGCAATATCACCGTCAACTGCGTGGCACCGGGCTTTATTGAAACCGATATGACGGATCACTTGCCGATCGAAGAGATCATGAAAATGATTCCGGCGAATCGCGCGGGCAAGCCCGAAGAAGTCGCGAGTCTGGTCAGCTACCTGATGTCTGATGCCGCCGCATACATCACGCGCCAGGTGATTGCGGTGAACGGGGGGCTCTGCTGATGCAGCCGAAGCGCGTCGTCGTCACCGGCATGGGCGGCATCACTGCGATCGGCAGTGACTGGGATACCGTTGAAAAGAATCTGCGCGCGGGTGTCACCGGCGTGGAGTACATGACGGACTGGGACCAGTACAAGGAACTCAACACGCGCCTCGGCGCGCCGGTCAAGGAATTCAAGCTGCCGTCGCACTACACGCGCAAGCAGACGCGCACGATGAGTCGCGTCGCGCAGTTCGCGGTGCTCGCGACTGAACATGCGCTGGCACAGGCGGGCCTGCTCGGTGATCCGATCATCCAGGACGGACGCATGGGTATTGCGCACGGCTCCTGCAGCGGTGGCACCGACGCCTTCATGGAATTCGGCGGCATGCTGTGGGGCGGTGTCGCGGGTCGCTCGCTCAATGCCACGACTTTCCTGCGTTACATGTCGCACACCGCGGGCGTGAACACCGGTCTCTACTTCGGACTGAAGGGACGCATCATTCCCACGACCAGCGCCTGCACTTCCGGCAGCCAGGGCGTTGGTTACGCCTACGAGGCCATCAAGTACGGCAAGCAGCAATTGATGGTTGCCGGTGGCAGTGAAGAACTGCACGCGGCCTACGCGGCGGTGTTCGACACCATGTTCGCCACCAGCCTGCGCAACGACGCGCCCAAGCAGTCACCGCGTCCATTCGACAAGGCGCGTGATGGCCTCGTCATCGGCGAAGGCTCGGGCACGCTGATTCTCGAAGAACTGGAACACGCGAAGGCGCGCGGCGCGAAGATCCTCGCGGAAGTGGTGGGTTTCGGCTGCAACTCCGATGGCGACCACGCCACGCATCCCAACACCAACACCATGCAGATCGCGATGGAGCTGGCGCTCCAGGATGCGGAACTGCCGCCCGAGGCCATCGGCTACGTCTCCGCGCATGGCACGTCAACCGAGCAGGGCGATGTTGCAGAAAGCCAGGCGACTTCACGCCTGTTCGGCGAACGCATGCCGATCAGCTCGATGAAGAGCTATCTCGGGCACACGCTGGGGGCCTGCGGCGCCATCGAAAGCTGGTGGGCGATCGAAATGATGAACCGTGGCTGGTACGCGCCCACGCACAATCTCGTCGACATCGATGAACGTTGCGGCAAGCTCGACTATATTGTCGGCACCGGCCGTACGCTGGATTGCGAATACGTCATGAACAACAATTTTGCTTTTGGCGGAATCAATACATCACTGATTTTCAAGCGCTTCAAGTAAATTGAAGCGTTGCGGGTTTCAAAGACAACCATCTGCTGACAAGGTGAAGTCCATGTTGAAGAAAGTGCTGCTGCTCATCGCTATCATCATTTCGTTCGACGCCTACGCACGGGCAAGTAGTGTCCCGCTGGTGGATCCGGCCCCGGTGCTCGTATCTTCGACTGCTACCAGCGCCTCGATTGAAAAGGCCATCGTTGCTTCGGGCGTTCGCCGTCACTGGGTGGTTGTCGACAGGCAGCCGGGTGTCATTACCTTGCGTTACGCGGCCCGCGGCTTTTCCGTGACGGTTAAAACGCAGTACGACGGCAAAAGCGTCACGATCAAGTATTCGGATAGCACCGATCTGGACTACGGCATGGAAGGCGGCGTTGCAGTGATTCATCCGAACTACAACCGCTGGGTCAACAATCTCGCACACGACATCGCGGCCGAGTTGAGCGCGAGTTCGGTCAAGTAAGCTGTTTCAACCTCGTGAGGACATAGAGATGAACATGAAATTGATGAGTGGCGCACTGGCCCTGGGCCTGATGCTTGCAATTCCAGGCGTGGCGTCGGCTCGTAATGATCGCCTGCATTTCCCGATTGCCGATGCAGCGGGCACTGCCGAAGCCCAGGCCAAGCTGGATGGAAGCGTGAAATTCTTCTGGGGTGACCAGAAGCACCCCAAGGTTTCGAAAACCCTGGGCACCGACAAGACCAACAAGAAGACCAACGGCTTCAACAAGGGCGACAAGGACAGCTGCGAATGGGCCTGGCTCTCGGCGATGATCACGATGCAACAGCGTGCCAAGCAGCTCGGTGCAGATGCCATCATCAACCTGCACAGCATCTACCAGAACGAGGATTTCACCAGCCAGACCGAGTATGAGTGCGGCGTTGGCACCTTCACGAGCGGCGTTGCCGTGCGTGGCGACTTCGTGAAATTCTGAAGCACGGCTTCAGTAGCAATGGAAAAGGGGCGGATCATCCGCCCCTTTTTATTTAGTGCGACTTCACGCGTTCGACCGCGTGTTTCCAGCCTTCATACAAGGCATCAATCTTTTCCGCGGCTTGTTGCGGTGCGAAGCGACGTTCGGTCTGCCACAGCGCGGCGATGTCATCCAGTGAGGAGTACACGCCTGTTTGCAGGCCTGCGAGGAATGCTGCGCCGAGTGCGGTGGTTTCAACCGTCTGTGGACGTACGACGGGAATCTTGAGGATGTCGCTCAGGAATTGCGTGAGCCAGTCGTTGATCACCATGCCGCCATCGACGCGCAATTCGGTTGGCGGCAAAGCGTCTTCAGCCATCGCAATCAAAAGATCGCGTGTCTGGTAGCAGACGGATTCCAATGCGGCGCGCACGATCTGTGCGATGCCGGAATCACGCGTGAGCCCGAAGATCGCGCCGCGCGCTTCCGGATCCCAGTAAGGCGCGCCGAGCCCCGTGAATGCAGGCACCAGATAAACGCCCTGCGTATCGGTGATCGATTTGGCGAGGTTCTCGGTTTCGCTGGCAGAACCAATCATGCGTACGGCATCACGCAGCCATTGCACGGCAGCGCCCGCGACGAAGATGCTGCCTTCGAGCGCGTAAGTCGTTTTGCCGTTGAGGCGATAGGCCACGGTCGAGAGCAGGCGATTCTTCGACAGCGTGAATTTGTCGCCGGTGTTCAGCACCATGAAGCAGCCGGTGCCGTAGGTGGATTTGATCATGCCCGGCTTGAAGCAGGCCTGGCCGACGGTTGCCGCCTGCTGGTCGCCGGCGATACCTGCAATCGCGATTTCGCCACCGAGCAGTGCAGCTTGCGTGCGGCCGTAGTCGGCAGCGCTGTCGCGCACATCGGGCAATAGCGCGGCAGGTACGTTGAAGAATTTCAGCAGTTCGTCATCCCACTGCTGCGTGATGACATTGAACAGCGCGGTGCGCGATGCATTGGTCGCATCGGTTGCATGAACCTTGCCGCCGGTGAGATTCCACAGCAACCAGCTGTCGATGGTGCCGAATGCGAGCTCGCCTTTTTCCGCGCGTGCACGCGCGCCAGTGACGTGATCAAGGATCCAGGCAATCTTGGTCGCGGAGAAATAAGGATCCAGCAGCAGGCCGGTTTTCTGCGAGAGCCATGCGCTGCGTTCCTGATGCGTGCGGCAGAAATCCGAAGTGCGGCGATCCTGCCAGACAATGGCGGGATGAATGGGCTTGCCTGTCGCGCGTTCCCAGATCACCGTGGTCTCGCGTTGGTTGGTGATGCCGAGCGCGGTGATGGCGGATGCATCAAGCCTGGCTGCAGCCAGGGCTTCACGCGTGACGGCCAGGGTGTCATCCCAGATACGCAGCGGGTCGTGTTCAACCCAACCGGATTTCGGATACGACTGCGGCAATTCGCGCTGCGCAAGGCCGAGCTTTCGGCCTTCGCGGTCGAACACGATAGCTCGTGTGCTGGTGGTGCCCTGATCAATGGACAGCAAGGCTGTCATTGGCGATCTCCATTCGTTTGTGTCATTTTCGCCTCGGGAGAAAACTACACGTGCAAACCAAACAATTCCAGTTCGCGCTGTCCGATGGCGGCAGTGCCCATGTTTACCGCTGGTTGCCGGAAGGCAAACCGATTGCGGTGGTGCAGATCATCCACGGCATGGCCGAGCACGGCGGACGTTATGCGCGTGTTGCGCAGACGCTGACCGACGCGGGCTTCGCCGTGTATGCGCAGGACCTGCCGGGACATGGCCGTACCGCGCGTGCGCCTGATGAGCTGGGGCACTTCGCTGATCACAGTGGCTGGAACCTGGTGCTGGGCCAGATCAACCAGCTCCGCCAGCATATCGAACACGAGCACAAGAACCTGCGCTTGTTCGTGCTGGGACACAGCATGGGCTCGTTCCTGTTGCAGGATTACCTGGTGGAGCATGGACGTGGTTTGGCTGGCGCAGTGTTCTCGGCGGCCAGCGGTGACCTCGGGCCGCTGCGTGTCGTCGGCATGGCGCTGTTGCGGGTTGAATCACTCTGGTACGGACGCCGCAATCGCAGTGCTTTGGCAGAGCTGATGTCGTTCAAGGAATTCAATCGCCGTTACAAACCTGCGCGCACGGATTTTGACTGGCTGTCACGCGATACCGCGGAGGTGGATCTTTATGCCAACGATCCGCGTTGCGGTTTCCGCTGCAGCAGTGGCTTGTGGATGGATTTCCTGGGCGCTGCCGGGCGTCACGCGGATCCGGCTCGCCTGGCCACGATTCCGAAAGAGTTGCCGACCTTGATCATCAACGGCGCCGAGGATGCGGCAACGCAAGGTGCCAAAGGGCCGCGTGCGCTGGAGCGTTTGTATCGCAAGGCGGGCATCAAGGATCTGACGACACATATCTATGACGGCGCACGCCATGAGCTGCTGAATGAAACCTGTCGTGCCCAGGTGACCGGGGACCTGCTGCGCTGGCTGCAGGAGCGCGGTTAGGAATCAGCCTTCGAATTCGTTCGGGTCGTTGCCGCAGTAGGCCAGTGAAACGGCCCCGGTCCCAATGTTGATCGCTGCCGCGGGCGACATCACCGACAGCATCAGTTCCACCCCATGTTCGGCGGCCGCGCTGTTGAGTTCGGCAAAGCCCGGCATCGAGCGCAGCTTGTCGATATCGCCGCCGTAGCTGACATTCATCATCGGTACCAGCAGGCCGCGCCGGATTTCCGTAGCGCCGTGAGCGAAAACCTTTTCAACCGCTTTGTCGAAATGCCTGATCGTTGCGATTGGCACGGACATGGAACGGTTGGTGCGAATCACCGGCTTGATGTCGAACAGGGTCGCCAGTGTGTAGCGGAACCAGCTGATGGAGTCTTCTCCACGCTGCGCACCACGTACGCGCAGGCTGAGGAGTTCAGACGGCACGGTGAAGTTGTAAATATGGGGCGCCAGTTCATCCAGCCGTTTGCGGATATCTACCGGCGCGTGGTTTTCGCGCACCATGCGCACGGCTTCCCAGGCGAGCACGCCGGGGCCGGAGAAAAGGTTCTGCGAGTCGACCACGCGCAGTGCGAACGGGCCCAGCACATCGCGTGTCTCACGCACGGACGTGTAGCTTTGCAGGATCGTGAACGAGGCCTTGTGGGCGTTGTCGTAAGTCAGGCTGTGCGTGCTGCTGAGCGTGATCAGGAAGATGTAGTCGTATTCCAGTACCAGTTTGCTGAGGAAAAGCGCTTCGACTTCCTTGACGGACAGCGCGATCGACTCGCTGTCGAGCAGCGTGTTGCCGCCGTATTTGCGATAAAACTCGCGCACACTCTCGGGATCACGCCCGCAAACCATGCTCTGTTTTCCCAATCGCAGGGTGCTGGGCAGCACAAAGATGTCGTTCCCCGTCACGAACTCGTGGGAGACATCTGTGGTGACATCAATCGCAATCCCTACCCGCATTCGCATTTAGGTATTTTCTTGAGCTGAAACCTGAGGGAACCCGATTTTGACATCGAGTTGGTGTGGGTGCTGTGCTGCAAAGGACAGATTAATCGGCGCGCAGACATATCCGCTATCAGATAAAGCTGTTTACGCAGAAGGCTTGTTATTAATTATTTGATAAAGCTGTTAATGACCAATTATTAATAACGAGCCGGAATGGGGTCAATCCCCCAGGTTGGGGACAAGGATGGATCAAGCCGGGCGCACCGCCGGCGCCGCGAGCAGTACAGGGCCCGTCGGTTTACCCGTCGGCGAACCACCGCGAGGTTCCAGGCTGATGGCCAGCGTCGCATCGCCGGCATCGAGCTGCAGGCCCTGGGGCATCGGCATTTCGCCATCGCCTTGCGTTGGCAGCAGGCCGAGCGAATGAGGACCGTCCTTGGACACCACCCACAATTCCAGGCTCTTGGCCTGTTCGTCGATCGCGTAATGACCGCTGGTGGAAACCTTGATCACGCCCTTGTCGGGATAGATGCTCACTTTCCACTTCGCATCGGATTTCGGCGGCTGCAGCATTGCCACATAGGGCAGTGGCTGGTTCACCGGCACTTCCACGCGGACGGTTTCAGTTTTGGTGACGACCTGCGGCGGGCGGTTCATTTGCTGGACAAGGCTGAAGCCGAGCAGGGCGCATGCCGCGGTCGAGACCACTGCCCAGTTCCGCCAAAGTGAGCTGCGCCCGGGCGAGGCATTTTCCGGACGCAGGGGTACGACCTTCCTGCTGCCGGCATTGATCTGGTAATGGATGGAGGCCCAAACGATGCCGCGTGGCGTTTCGGGTTTGAAGCGGCCATTAAGGCCCGCGAGGCGGTTTTCCCAATAGCGCACTTCGCGGCGCAGGCCGGCGTCATGCGTCAGCAGGCGCTGGAACCGTGAACGCGCACGGCTGTGCAAGGTGCCGAGCACATATTCGGCAGCCAGCATGCGTTGCAACCTGGGGCTCTGGTATCTCATGACTCAAGGCACTCGCGCAGGCGCGACAGGCCGCGACGCACCCAGCTCTTGACCGTGCCCAGCGGCGCGTTCAAGCGCTCGGCCAGTTCGTGGTGCGTATAACCTTCGTAGTAGGCCAGCAGCACGCTTTGCCGCTGCTCCTCCTGCAAACCTTTCATGCAGTTATCCAGTCGACCCATGCCTTCGGTTTCGATGGCGCCGTCCTCGGGACTTTGCGCGTCGTCAGCAAAAGACAGTGACTGCTCCTCGCCCTCTTCGGGCATTTCCACTTCCGGCCGCTTCACGCGCAGCAGGTCGAGTGCGCGGTAGCGGGCCACGGTCATCAACCATGTGAGCGGCGCACCCTTGTCGGGAGCGTAGGTCTCGGCTTTCTGCCAAACCTTGAGGAAACAGTCCTGCAACGCTTCTTCCGCCCAATCCCTGCGTTTGAGCATACGCAGCAGCAACCCGAACAGATGCGGGGAGCTGGCGTCGTAAAGCTCCCGGAACGCGCGCTGATCACCGGCTGCGGTGGCAGCAAGCAGTTGCGATAGTTGTGCGGCGTCGGCCATCGAATTGTTTTGGTTGGGGCACGGCGGGTAGCCGGTGCCCGATGATAGTGGATAACCCGGTGCAGCATTCGCTACGCAGGATCCGGGAAAACGGATGCACCGGAACAGGATTGAAGCCAGAAAATATTGCCCACGCCTTATAATC
>JACXTT010012469.1_pt1 | contig 11282 bp, 10 predicted proteins | sample 9270951 | NCBI WGS metagenome assembly JACXTT01 (sample SAMN15532306, study PRJNA645909) | rock metagenome | isolation source: weathered quartz diorite | place: Puerto Rico | collected 2017-06-21 | reverse complement strand
ACGCGGCGCTACCGGGTGGCGTGCGTGGTGGACTCGCGTCACGCGGGCGAGGACGCTGGGCGCGTGCTGGACGGGGAACCGCGCGGCATCCCCATCGTGCGCGACGTGCGGGCGGCCCTCGGGGTGGCGAGGTCGGCCGGAGTTCCGGCGACGCACTTCGTGATCGGGCTCGCGCCCGACGGCGGGCGTCTCCCCCCGGACGCTCGAGGCGCGGTGCTGGAGGCGATCCGCGCGGGCTTGGGCGTCGACTCGGGCCTCCATGACTTCCTGTCGGAAGACTCCGAGATCGCCTCTCTCGCCCGGGAGCGCGGCGTGCGCATCCGGGACGTCCGCCGACCGCCGCCGCGCGGCGAGATGCACTTCTTCCGCGACAAGATCCGCGACGTCGCCGCGCTCAAGGTCGCGGTCCTCGGGACCGACTCGGCCGTGGGGAAGCGCACGACGGCGTGGGTGCTCGTGGACGGTCTCGCGTCGGAAGGGCTCCGCGCGGAGCTCGTGGGCACCGGACAGACCGCATGGCTGCAGGGCGCTCGGTTCGGCATCGTGCTCGACTCGCTCGTGAACGACTTCGTCGCGGGAGAGGTCGAGACCGCGGTGTGGAGCGCGTTCGAGCCAACGCGGCCGGACGTGATCGTGATCGCGGGGCAGGGGACCTCCATGAACCCCGCCTACCCCGGTGGATTCGAGATCCTCTCCGCGGGCCGGCCCGACGTCGTCGTGATGCAGCATGCCCCCGCGCGGCGGGAGTACGACGGGTTTCCGGGCTACCCGATCCATCCCCTGGCGAAGCAGATCCAGGCGGTGGAGCTGATCTCGGGGAAGCCCGTCGTCGCCGTCACGGTCAACCACGAGGGGCTCTCGGGGGCCCAGATCCCCGAGGCCTGCGCCGCGATCACGCGCTCGACGGGTCTTCCCGCCTTCGACGTCCTGGTGGAGGGCGGCGGCGGCTTGGTGGACGTGCTCCGCCGGCACCTGAAGCGGTAGTCGAGCGGAACGTGGGTCGCCCATCCTCGAATCCGCTCCGCATCCTCCGGGTCATCGACCGGCTCGAGGTCGGTCCGCCGAAGCTCGAGCCCGGGCGGCTCACCGCGACCTACCGCCTCGTGCGGGACGGGAAGGCCGCCGCGGTGGATCTCGTCTACCGGTTCGAGGAAGAGGTCTTCGACCCCGAGGAGCCGGCGTCGATCAATCTGGCTTCCATGGTCGCCGCGCAGGTGGCGCTCAACTACGGTCTCTTCTGCGACGAGATCGTGTTCGAGGGGAGCTACGACGAGGCGGACCGCCAGCTCCTCGCCGAGATGGCCGCGAACACCGCGCGGGAGATCTACGTCAAGAAGTTCCTCGAGCCGAACCCGTTCCTGCGGGGCGCCGCGTCGGAGCTCAGAGCGGTCAGGCGTCAGAGCTACCTCCAGGCGCGGCTCGCGTTCAAGTCCGTTCCGCGTCCCCGCCGCGGCGGCGCCGCGTCGGCCCGCTGGCAGGTGGACCACTCACGTCACGCCGTGCTCTCGAGCGGCGGGAAGGACTCTCTCCTGAGCTTCGCGCTCCTCAAGGAGCTCGGGTTCGACACCCACCCGATCTTCGTCAACGAGTCGGGCCGGCACTGGTTCACCGCGCTCAACGCCTACCGCCACCTCAAGGCCCACTGCCCCGAGACGGCGCGCGTCTGGACCTCCTCGGACCGTGTGTTCTCCTTCATGCTCCGGCACTTCCCGTTCATCCGCGACGACTTCCAGAGCGTCCGCTCCGACGAGTACCCCGTGCGCCTCTGGACCGTGGCCGTGTTCGTCTTCGGCGCGCTTCCGGTGATGAGGAAGCGCGGCATCGGACGCCTCGTCATCGGCGACGAGTACGACACGACCCGCCGCCTCTCCCGCGCGGGGATCACCCACTACGACGGCCTGTACGACCAGAGCCGTTACTTCGACAACGCGCTCACACGGTACTACCGGCGGAAAGGCTGGGGCGTGAGCCAGTTCTCGGTCCTGCGCCCCCTGTCGGAGATGACCATCGAGAAGATCCTTTCCGAGCGCTACCCGGGACTGCTGCGCCACCAGGTTTCCTGCCACGCGGCGCGCATGGAGGACGGCCGGGTCCGCCCCTGCGGCCGCTGCGAGAAGTGCCGGAGGATCGTCGGGCTGCTCCTCGCCTGCGAGGCCAGGCCGTCGGAATGCGGCTACACGCGGGACCAGGTCAGACGCTGCTTGAGGGACCTCGCGGCTCACGGGGTGCACCTGGAGGCGGAAGGCGCGGAGCACATGACGTGGACGCTCGCAAAGAAGGGACTCGTCGCGGCAGACTCGGCGCGGAGCCGCCCGGAGGTGATGAAGCTCCGGTTCGACTCCGAGCGCTCGCCCATGGAGGAGATCCCGCAGGAGCTGCGCGCGCCGATCTACCGCATCTACCTCGCGCACGCCGCCGGCGCGGTGAAGAAGGCGGGCAAGGTATGGGTGCCCATCGACCCCTTCGCCGACCCCGCGATCACGAGGCCCTATCCCTTCGAGTCGGCCGGTTCCACCGCGCCCGCGCGGCGCGGCCGCAGTTCCGCCCGGGCCGTCGCGAAGGACTGGCTGCTCGCGGAGATGAGCTGGCCCGAGGTGCGCGTCCGGTTCAAGGAGACCGACATCGCGCTGCTGCCGGTCGGGGCCATCGAGCAGCACGGCCCGCACCTGCCCCTCGACACCGACGCGTGGGACGCGGACCACCTGGCGCGGCGCGTCGCCGAGGTCTGCAGCCGGCCCCGGCCGCTCGTCCTGCCCCTCGTCCCGTACGGCGTCTCGTACTCCCACGAGGATTTCAGCGGCACCCTGAGCGTGACCCCGGACACGCTCGCGCGCTATGTCTACGAGGTCGGGATGAGCGCGGCCCGCCACGGGATCACCAAGCTCGTCATCATCAACGGCCACGGGGGAAACATCCCCACGCTCCAGTTCGCGGCGCAGATGATCAACAAGGACGCGCACATCTTCACGTGCGTGGACACGGGCGAGACGAGCGAGCCCGACGTGGCCGCTCTGGCCGAGACGCGGAACGACGTGCATGCGGGCGAGATCGAGACGTCGACCTCTCTCGCCACGCGTCCCGAGCTGGTGCGCATGGACAAGGCACGAAAGTTCGTGCCGCGCTTCGAGAGCCAGTACATGAACTTCGGCGCCGCGAGGCGCGTCGAGTGGTTCTCGCACACCGCACCCATCTCGCCCAGCGGCGTCCTGGGCGATCCCACCAAGGCGACCCGGGAGAAGGGGCAGAGGATCTGGATGTCCATGGTCCGCCACCTCGTCGCCTTCGTCGAGGCGCTCAAGGGGACGAGCCTCGACGAGCTGCTCCACCGGCGGTACTGATCCGGCCATGAAGATCACGCGCGTCGTGGCGTGGCCGGTCTCGATGCGCCTCGCCGAGCCCTACGCCATCGCTTACGAAAGAGTCGAGTCGGTCACGAACGTGTTCCTCAGGGTCGAGACGAACGGGGGCCTGGTCGGCTTCGGCTGCGCGGCGCCGGACCGCGAAGTCACGGGCGAGACCCCCGAGAGCGTCCTCGCAGGGCTGCGCGACACGGCCGGTGCCGCGATCACCGACTCGGACCCGTTGCGCCGCGTGCTGCTCCTCGAGCGTCTTCGGCCCGAGCTCGACTCCCAGCCGACGGCGCGCGCGGCGGTGGACATGGCGCTCCACGACATCCTGGGGAAGGCCGCGGGGCTCCCGCTCTGGAAGCTCCTGGGTGGCTATCGCGACCGCATCAAGACGAGCGTCACCATCGGCATCCTCTCCGAGGAGGAGACCGTTGCCCGCGCGAAAGAGCGCCTCGCGCAGGGGTTTCGATGCCTGAAGCTGAAGGGGGGGACGAACGTCGAGTCGGACATCGCCCGCGTGCGCAAGGTCCGAGAGGCCTCGGGCGAGTCGATCGAGCTGCGCTTCGACGCGAACCAGGGGTACACGGTGGAGGAATCGCTGCGCTTCGTGCGCGAGACCCGCGCCGCGCGCCTGGAGCTGATCGAGCAGCCCACGCCCAAGGGCGAGCCCGACCTCCTGGGCCGCGTGACGAGCGAGGCGCACCTGCCGGTGATGGCGGACGAGAGCCTCATGACCCTGCGCGACGCGTTCCGACTGGCTCGGCGCGACCTCGTGGACATGGTGAACGTGAAGCTCATGAAGGTCGGAGGGCTCCACGAGGCCCTCGCGATCAACGCCGTGGCGCGGGCGGCGCGGCTCGAGGTGATGGTGGGGTGCATGGACGAGGCGGCGCTCGCGATCGCGGCGGGCGTCCACTTCGCGCTCGCCAGGAAGAACGTGGCCTACGCCGACCTGGACGGGCACCTCGACCTGATCGGCGACCCTTCGGACGGCGCGGTCGTCCTGAAGAATGGGACGCTGTTCCCGAACACCAAGCCCGGGCTGGGGTTCGATCTGTCCTAGAAGCCGGCTCTGGGATTGCGCAGGCGCACACATCGCTTGGCGCGGATCAGCGCGAGCGCGAGCAATGCGGCGAGCATCGCCAGGATGAGTGGGACGTGCGCCGTGAACCCGTCGCCGAAGAAGACCCAGCCGTTCTGCTGCTTGGTGAAGAGGTTCATCAGCGCGAACTGCGAGTAGCTGAGCAGCGTCTCCTCCGGCGGGCGGCCCGGTGTCAGCCAGCGATCCAGGGCGAAGCTCTGCGCCCCGAACTGCAGCGCGACGCCGAGCGCAAGATCGACGGTCGCGCCGGCGATCAGCGCACCCCGCCAGGCGATGGAAAGCGAGCTCCACCGCGCGGCGAGGAGCGCGAGCGCCAGCAGCACGAGTGGCTGCAGACAGATGTGAGCGAGTCCCCAAACGTCGCGCTCGCCCACCGCCCCGACGCCCAGAATCACGGTGCCGACCACGAGAGACATCCAAAACGCGCGCGGACTCCGCGGCGCCCGTCGCCCCAAGCGAACCGACGTCACGAGGAGCGCCACCCAGGCGACGCAGCCACACGCGAAGAATAGGTTCACCTGATAGACCTGAAAGAACCAGTCGCGCCACCAGCCCCAGGGGCTCGTTTGCGCGAAGAGCGAATAGTCCACGCTCCGGAGGAAATGGGGGACGAGCGTGTCGCGGACGTTGAGTGCCGGGACCACGAGTTGCGCTGTCACGGTCGGCGCCTTGTCGGCCACGCTCGTGTTCGTGAGAAACGTGCCTTTCACGCCGTAGTTCGCGAGCGCCCATCCAAACCACGTTGCCAGCAGCAGCGCGGCGGCGAGCGCCGCGGCGCCGGTGGTCCGCCACCAGCCGGCTTCATGGCGCCGCGGCCAGCCGAAAGCGAGCCAGGCCACGCCGAGAATCAACGCGTAGGGAGCGGTGGAATAATGGGCGAGGATTCCTGCGGTGAGGCTGGTGGCGCACAGGACACCCGCCGCGCGCGGAGCATCGGCGTCGTGGGCTCGCAGGAAAAAATACAGCGCCGTGAGGACGAAGAAGGCCGTCAGGAGCTTCGTCCAGGCGAACGTCGCGTTCTGCACCATCATCGGATTGACCATGATCAGGGCGGCGGCGATCGTGATCGCGCAGGCGCCCCCGACGTGTCCGCCGGACGCTTGGCGCAGCGAGAAGCGTCGCGCCAAGAGGGCGGCGGGGAGGAACGCGAGGCTGCTCAAGACCGTCATCGCGAGCTGATAGTGCGCGAAATCGCGTTGCGTGATGACGAGCAGCGCGCCGGTGACGACGTTGGCCAGCGGCGGCCGCGCTGTCACCGGATCGTTGCCGTTGAACAGGACATCGCGGGGCCCGCGGTCGAGGAAGAACTGAGCGCGCTGCCAGTGGCCGAACCAGTCACCCGTCCATCCGCCGCCCGAATAGCTGACGGTCAGCGCCAGCCAGCCGACGCACCAAACCGTCACCAGCGGCTGCCCGAGCAGGAGCGCTCGGCCCGCTTCGTCCCGACAGGTGACGAGCAGTGTCCGCCCGCCGACAAGAAGCCCGACGGCTCCGAGCAGCGGGAGCAGCCACAGCAGCCCGAGGGGCAGCGCGAGGACGTACACCGTCCAGCCGGCAAGAAACGCGATCACGAGCGACGTGGCGACGCTGGCGACGATCCTTTCCGACGGATCGAGTGCGAGCCGCTGCGCCAGTGGCCAGCCCGGGCCCAGCGTCACGACGCCGGCGACGAGCACCCCGAGGATCGCGCCAAGGAGCATGAGAGGAATCGCACTACACTAGCGAGCGGGACCTGTCGACAGGCTCCCGCGGAGGCCGTCGAGCGCTCCCACCACCGGGTTTCCGGAGAACGCGGGCGCCGGGAACGAATCTCCATCCCACGTCGCGCCCCGCGGGAAGACCGCGACCCAGTCCCAGACGATACTTTCCTCGTCAACGGAGTCCCACGAGAGGACGGCGGGGTTCTTGCGCGCGGCGCCGAGAATCGCGCGCGACAGCGACCGGCCCTTGTCCCAGTACTGAACCGCCCTCGGGTCCGTGACGCGGGAGAGCGTCCTCGACGAGGGCGGGCCGAGGTCGGTCACGATCACGGGCTCCCACACGACGAGCACGCGCAGCGGCGGGTCCGTCCGCTCGTCGAGGATCTTCTGGACTGCGGAGGCCCCCCGCAGGCAGACGGGTCAGGTCGGGGAGAGCATCAGGAGCAGGCGGGTGCGGTCGGCGGCCTCGTTGAATTGTCGGCGGAGCTCGTCGAGGCTCGCGTCGAGACTCGTGATGGGTGGCTGGGCCTGAGGCGTCCGACCCGGCCCCCCGACCAGAGAAACGCCCCGTGTGAAATGGGTCGCGGCGAGGACGATCGCCAATGCCGGAACGCCGACGCCGACGAGCAGCCACTTTTTCATCAACCGGCTCGTCCTTTTATGGGCAGGTGCCCGAGAGGTCCTGCGTGTACGAGCAAGCTCCGCCCGTACCCGCGGGCGGGCGCTCGCCCGAGCTTCCCCGTCCGTAGGAGCCCTCGACGGATCCGTTGTTGCCGACCACGACGAAGTAGACGCTGCTGCTACCGGGATCGAAGGTCAGGCTGCCCGACGTACCGAGTGAACAGAAGCGCTGGCTCCAGGCGATGCCGGTCGTTCGCAGCGTGTTGAGGCTTCCGGCATGGACGGTGTGGTTGCTCGCCCCGCACGCGGGCGTGTACGTCACGCTCACCGCCGTGCCGCTTCCGCGCCGGGCGGTCATGTTCTTCGCGGGGCTCGCCTCCTTGGGGTTCGCAACGGGGAAGACGCAAACGCCGACCTTCGACTGCACGATGGGGTCGAGGATCGCGACCGTGCGCGGGTGGAAGACGGTCGAGGAGGAGCAGCCGGCGAGTGTGTGGCAATAGCTCATCAGCGTCCCGCGGACGTTCGTCACGCCGTTGATGGTCTGCGGAGCGGGGCAGCTCGTGGGCCCCGAGTAGCAGCCGGACTCTTGGTTGTAGCACATGTCGATGGGGGTCGGGTTGAGATAGCAGTGCGTGTGCTTCGAGCCGAAGTTGTGGCCGTTCTCGTGGGCGACGACGAGCGTGTCGCTCGACGCGGTGCTTCCGGGGAACTTGAAGACCTGCGAGAACGAGTAGCCGGAGGTGAAACTGCAGAGGGAGTTCACATAGGCGATCCCGGAGGCGGCATAGGCGTCAGCCTGCTTGCCGGAGAGCATCATGGCCGCGGCCCGGCTCACCCCGGGGTAGTTCGCCATCCAGTAGTTGCGGAACTCGGCGAGCTGGGTGATGTTCGCGGCTCCGGGAGCGCTCTGGGCGTTGTACGGATCGGGCATTGTCGAGACGCGGAGAAAGGTCGTGCCCTGGAGGAGGCGGACCCGGAGGTCCCTCTCGTAGATGACGGTCATCAGTGCGAACAGGCTCGCGATGTAGTTCGTCGCGCTCATCGTGTCGTCCGCGAACTTGACGAGCATGAACTCGTTGTCGGTGTCCACGGCGAGGGTCGCCTTGTGAAGCGTCGTGATCGCCTCGGTCTGGGAGGGAGCGAAGGGGGGAGCCTCCGGGAGATCCTGCTCCCCGCACGTGAAGGCGGGCCGATCCGCGAGGGGTCCCAGGAACCCGCGCAGAGGTGCGACGAGATACTCGCCGGGAGCGTCTTCGACTGCACGCATCTCGACCCACCCGTCGGTCGTGCTGGCGTAGCCGTGGAGGGTGCGTGTCTCGGGGTCAGCCGAGACGACGACTCGGGTCCGCTCTCCGTTCTCGGCCTCGCCCCACAGGAACACGAGCTCCGATCGAGGAACCGCCGTCCACTTCTCGCCCTCGACCCTGTAGACGATCGCGTCCGATGCGTACACGTCCTGGCGCGTGAGAAGGACGTCGGCCCGGAGCCCCGGCGCGAGCGGCCACTCGAGGAGCCGGATGGATTCGCCGGGGAGAACGTCCAGGAGCGCCGCCACGACCTTCGGGTCCAGGGCGAGCCTGTCGGCGGGCGTGACGCCGTCGGGTGCGATCGTGGGCAGGCTCGGGGCATCCACTCTCAGGCGGGCGGGCTCGCCCGCTTCGAGGGCGTCCATCATCCCGAGCAGGAGCAGAACGGCGAGAGGGATTCGGAGTCCTTCCACTGCGCCTCCTCGGCCCCCCCATGCAGCCTACCGCTGTGCCGCTCCCCGAGCAACGATGACTGCTTTCGATCGCCTAGCGGGCCCCGAGCGTTTTCGCGGCGCGGTTGTAGTCCTTGTGCTTGACCCAGAGGATCATCCCGTAGGCCCCCCCGCCCGCGCACACCGCGTCGGCGGCGGTCACGTTGATGCCCTCGTCCGCCAGGCGCTGGATGTGCTTGTGCACGGCGCCCGGCCGGTCGCTCCCCTGCACGAGGAACCCCTTCTTGGACGCGCTCAGCTTCCAGCCGTTCTTCTTTGCACTCCCGCGCAGGGCGGCCGTGCTCTCCGCCACGAGGTCGAGCTGAGCCTTTCCGCCCGCGACCGGGAAACCCGAGTATGCGAGGAGGTTCACCCCCGCCTTCCGGAGGGCGCCCAGGACCTTGGCTCCCTGTCCCGGGCGGTTCGGAACGACCACATACGCGTAGCTGACCTTTCTGACTCGGTCGGCCATGTCGAGCCTCCATGCGAGCCGTGCGGGCCCGTCGTGTTCGCTTCGAATCGGCGCCAAACACTACCACACTGGTTGCCGCCTACGTAGTACGCTTCCAATCCCCGGAAGGGGATGGGGAGTCGGTCATGCAACGGCAGAACGTATCTTCGGGGACGCGGTGGGAGCCGATCGTCGGCTACTCGAGGGCGGTGCGCGTCGGAAGTTGCGTCCACGTCTCGGGAACCACGGCGACCGGCGCGGATGGGGTCGTCGTCGCAGTGGGGGACCCCTACGCCCAGGCCGTCCAGGCCCTTCGGAACGTCGAGGCGGCGCTGGTCCAGGCCGGCGCGCGCCTCACGGACGTGGTCCGCACGCGGATCTACGTCACGAACATCGCCGACTGGGAGAAGGTGGGCCGGGCCCATGGAGAGTTCTTCCGGGACATTCGGCCCGCGACCAGCATGGTGGAGGTGAGCCGGCTCATCGAGCCGGAGATGCTGGTGGAGATCGAGGCCGAGGCGTACGTCGCGTCTTCTCGCTGAGGGAACGGAAAATGGCACGAAAGGACACGCTGCCGCCCGCTGCGCCGCGCGTGACCACGACGCACGGAGCCCTCTTCCAGGCGGACTGCCTCGACTTCCTCGCCGCCGTCCGCTCGGAGTCGGTTCACTGCGTGTTCGCCGATCCTCCCTTCAACCTGGGCAAGGAATACAAGAACGGGTTTCGAGACTCCTTGGAAGACCCGACCTATCTCTCCTGGTGTCTTGGCTGGATCGAGGAGTGCCGCAGGGTCCTGGTTCCCGGCGGGGCGTTGTTCGTCTACGTCCTTCCGAGGTGGGCATTCCATTTCGCGGCGAAGCTCGATGGATGCATGGAGTTCCGCCACTGGATCGCACTGTCCATGAAGGGGACTTTCCCGCGGGGTCGCAAGCTCTATCCCGCGCACTACGCGCTCCTGTACTTCACGAAGGGCGCGCCCCGAGTCTTCAATCGGGTGCGCGTACCCGTGCCGACGTGCCGGCATTGTGGCAGGGACTCGAAGGCCTACGGAGGGCACCGCAAGTTTCTCAACCCTGCCGGGCTCAACCTGACCGACTTCTGGGAGGACACGTCGCCGAATCGCCACAAGGGCTCCAAGGCGCGCCCCGGGGTCAACGAGCTGAAGCCGATGATCCCCGCGAGAGCGATCGAGATCTCGACCGAGCCGGGCGACATCGTGCTGGACCCGTTTGGCGGGGGCGGGACCACGTACCAGGAAGCTCAGAGGCTCGACCGCCGATGGATCGGATGCGAGATCGGGGACTGCGGGGCGATCGAGCGACGCTTGCGCGCTCTCGCGCCGGTCACGGTGGGAGCCGGCCCGCCGCCGGAAGTGCTTCATAGTCTCGGCATCTCGTGAAACAGACGACACGCTGCCCGTCGTGCTCCGCGGAGCTTCCGGAGGAGGCGCGCTACTGCTCCTCCTGCGGAACGTCGATCAGCTCGGTCTCGCAGGCGCCGACGGAATTCGTGGGCCGGACCGCGGGACGTCTCTACTCGTCCGATTCGATCGACCCGGGACAGTTCGTCCCCGGCACCGTGATCGCCGCCAGGTACCGGATCGTCGGCCTGCTGGGAAGGGGAGGGATGGGTGAGATCTACCGGGCCGACGACCTGAAGCTCGGCCAGCCGATCGCCCTGAAGTTCCTCCCGAAGTCGCTTGCCGGCGATCCGGCGCGGCTCGCGCGCTTCCACGCCGAGGTGCGCCTCGCCCGCCAGGTCTCCCACCCCAACGTCTGCCGCGTCTACGACATCGAGGAGGCGGACGGGCAGCCGTTCCTCACGATGGAGTACGTGGACGGCGAGGACCTGGCCTTCCTCTTGAAGCGCATCGGCCGGCCGTCTCGCTGGGACCGGATGCCGGCCGACGCCTTGTACTTCTGGTACCGGCAGAGCCCGAGGTCGCTCGCCCCCGAACGCTTCCTCGACACGCGGGTGGATGAGGAGGACCCGCCGAGCGAAGTCTCGGGGATGGCGACGGTCCGGCTCGACCCTTCGGGACGGCTCGTCGGCTTCCTCGCGGTACCGCCGCAGGTCGAGAGCGATGAGGCGCCGCTGGCCCCAGGCGATGGTGTCGTGGAGCCGCCTTCTCGCGGGGAGCTGGAGAGACCCTCTGGTCGGTCGGGACGTCCTCGTCGGCTGCGTCTGGGCCGCCGTGCTCCGCCTCGTCGCCGGGGCGGGCCGCGTCCTCCCGTCGTGGCCCGGGGCCCCCCCCCCGGACCCGCCCGCCCTCCAACTGCGTGACCCTCCCCGCCGGTGCCCCCCCTGCCCCACCCCCCCC
>JACXTT010012468.1_pt1 | contig 11283 bp, 13 predicted proteins | sample 9270951 | NCBI WGS metagenome assembly JACXTT01 (sample SAMN15532306, study PRJNA645909) | rock metagenome | isolation source: weathered quartz diorite | place: Puerto Rico | collected 2017-06-21 | reverse complement strand
GGGGGGGGGGGGGGGGGAGGGGGGAGGCGGATGGGGGGGCGGGGGCAAGGTTACGCGGCCGGAACCTTTGGCGGGTGCAGCGGATGGGGTGGGCGGTTGTCCTGAAGACGTATCCCCACCGGGAAGGCGTCGCGGAGCTGGAACAGGATTTCATGCGCGTGCTGCGCCACTGGCCGGATTGCTTCGGTCAGCCGATCGTCGAGGTCGAACTCGTGCTCCGCGAGGGCATCACGATCAACACGCTGACCTACGGCCCCGGCAAGCATCGCGTGCCGGCGGCGGTGGCGGGGGATCTGCGGTTTATCGACAACAAGGCGCGGCAGGACTTCATCGATCAGCACATCCCGAAGAAGCACCAGGATAAGGTGCTGGTGATCAGCGTCTCCGGGGTCGGCTCGCAGGGGGAGATCCGGGATTGAGCGGCGAGACCCTCATCAAGCTCGCGGAGATCGTTGGCGGCATCATCCTGCTCGCAATCGGCCTGCAGGCGTTCTTCCGGCCACGCTACATGGTCAGCGTGCAGAAGACGACGAACTCGGCAAGTCAGCCCGAGATCGTGACGATGCAGGCGAATCTGCCGTGGTGGGCCAGCGCCGACAAGGTATGGCGCGAAACCGAGAAGCTCGGGGCCGTGGCCGTGTCACGCATGACGACGGTGAACGAGATGATCCTCGACGTGACGCGGGCGTTTCACGAGCGCGTCGCGAAGAACCGCCCGCCCATGAAATCGAAGTTCCTGCGTCGCCTCGAAAGGCGCAAGCGCCAGCACGCTGCGCGGGTGCTCGGCATCCCGGTAGATCAGATCACCGACGAACAAGTGCGGCAAGTCGTCGCCGAGACGAATGGCGTGGAGATCGGCGATCAGAAGTAGTCTTCTCGCGGCCCTCGCGCTACTTCTCGCTTTCGCGGCTCCCGCTGCGGCGATGCAGAAGAGGACCGCCAACGTCACCGACCAATCCGGGGCGGTGATCGCGGGTGCCCAGGTCGCGGTCTACATCGCTGGCACGACGACCCTGGCGACGCTCTATTCGGACAATGGCGTCACACCACGGGCCAATCCGATCGTCGTGGTGCCCTCGGACGGCTCCTATACCTACTATGCGGCAAACGGTCGCTACTCCGAGGTCATCAGCGCGAGCGGTTTCACGTTCGGCGGTTCCCAGACGAATGATCTGGTGCTTTTCGATCCGCAGAGTAATGAGTTCAACGTCAAGGATGCGCCGTATTACGCCAAGGGCGATAACTCGACGGACGATACGGCGGCGATTCTGGCCGCGATCACGGCGGCGGGTGCGGCGGCCCAATCGCTCACCCCAGCGGGGGGCCAGCTCGTCGGCACGGTGCCGCTCGTGGTCTTCCCGTCAGGCATCTACAAGATCAGCGATCACCTGGTTCCGACATCGGGCTACGTCCGCATCGCGGGCCGCGGCAATCCGATCATCAATCAGACGAATGCCGCCAAGGACATCTTCGACTTTAGCGGCGGGTATATCGTCACCGTGCGCGGCCTCTCACTCGTCGGCGGCCGCGCGCAGGTGCGCTTCTGCAATAACAACCTCGAAGCCGCCAAGTTGCTCGTCGATGAGGTCGAATTCCATCGCAATAATTCGGCCCCGATGGTCGAGTTCTATCTCTCATGTTCCGGCGCCGGGAATCTCTCGACGCAGGCCACGATCCGCGATTCCAAGATGATGCAGCCCTATCAGGCGGCGAGCACCGTCCTCGGTGTGTCGCTCTCGCTCCAGAACGTCTGGGTCGAGCCGCAGAATACCGGCGCGACGCCGCCGACGATGGTCGATGGCGCGCTATTTGTCAATAAGACCGATCTCTTTTTCGAACGGGTCTATGGCGTCCCGCCGACCGCCTCGACGAACGCGCGGTGGATTGACAACTATGGCGTCTTCCAGGCCCGTAATTCACGTTTCGGCTGCGAAGGCGGTGGCGGCCTGCCGATCGTCTATAACTTCGCTGGCCCCGGTCAAGGATCGCCCCCGTTGTCGACGAGCTCGATGGTCGTGTTCAAGGGGAGCCAGATTTGCATGGGGCCGAGCGCCAATGCGAATGCGGGCATCATCCGGGCGATGACAGACCTGCCGCAGTCGATCATCATCGAAAATAATTTCTTTGCGGATCAGGAAGGCAATCACTGGATGACGATCGACTCGGGCTGTTGCTCGGTCGGCGGCACCGGGTCAGGAGCCTTCACCAACTACCTCAACACTCTCGTCGCGAATACCCGAATCTGGATCACCGTGCGCGGGAATCAGGCGTGGGTGCCGCTGCATGCCTTCGGGTATCCGGCCTCGCTCTGCAATACCGACCAGCAGAAGGTGGTGTGCGCCTTCGATGAACCGGATGGCATGAAGGCCGTCGTCTATAGCAGCACCCCGCCCATCGATCCGGCTATCGCCAAGCACTTCCTCATCGTGCCCACGGATGGCAATGCCTTTACGGTCACGCTCTCCGGCGCACTCCCTGGTGGCGTCTATCCGACCTGGGCGGGGCAGGTGCTTACAGTCACCGTGAAAAATACATTCGGAGCGCTTGGCGCGATTAGCCACGGCACCGGATTTAAGGGTACGGCCTGGACGGCTCCCGCCAACGGCAATAGCCGAAGCAAGACATTTCGCTACGACGGCACCAACTGGGTGCAGATCAGCGAGACGACTGCGGACGTGCCGAACTAGATGAGTCCCGTTGGCGTCGGCTCTGGCGCGGTCGTCCTCGGCACGATGAGCGACTATATTTCGCAGGGGCTCAAGCTCGCGGGCAACACGGGGCTCTCGACGACGGACGCGCAGGATGCGCTCAATAACTTCCTGCAGAGCGAGTACCGGCGCAAATACCCCTGGCAGCGGAAAACGATCACGCTCACGCTGAGCGCGGGCGCCTCCTCGGACTCGACCGATTGGGATGCGACGTTCCTCGATTTCTACCAGCAGGAACGCGACGGCTCCCTCGGGCGGTATGTCATCCCCGGCAGCACGGCGCCGGGGTATCAAGCGAAGTTCTGGGCCTGGACCTATCGCGAATATATCGCGCGTCCGGATCGCCTGACGGCAGTCGGTCCGGTGCGGCGCATCGTCGGGGACTCGGTTGGAAAACTCTGGTACGTCTGGCCCGTCACCGATCAGGGCTACACGCTGTCATTTGACATCTATACGCTCCCGGCGAAGTCGGCACTCGGGGACACGCCGCTCTGGGCGCAGTTCGCCCCCGAGGAAATTCTCGTCCAGGTCGTGAAGGTCTGGGCCTTGGACTGGATGCAGGATGATCGGCACGCCTTCGAGCGTGCGGTCCTCTTCGGCGATGCCAAAGTGAATCAGCCGGGCATGCTGCCGACCTATCGCCGCCGGGTGCTGGCCGTCGAAGGCATCACGCATCAACCCGCACTCGACCCTCGCGTCTTCCCCGCGATGAATGGCTATACCGACGATCGGTGGGGAGATATATGGTCCTGACGCCGCTTCAGTGTTGCGAGATCGCCGAGCACTCACTCGCGATCATTAGGCGTGCGAAAGGCCCCGGCACGATCTGGGTGCCCGCCCAGCATCAGCTCATCGTGAAGTACGACCAGGCCACAGGCCAGGGTATGTGGTTCATGGTGGGGTTAAACTAATGGCGCGGTCTAAAGAGCAGATCAAGCTCGCCACGGGGTTCCGCGGCATCGATCTCTTCAGCGACCCGACGCAACTTGATCCGCTGCGCTGGCGGCGCCTGCAGAATATGTACCCGCCGCGAGCCTCGGCCCATATCCTCGCCAAGCGCCTCGGCTCGGCGAAATACAATGCGGCCGCCATCAGCGGGGCCACGCGGATCGATAACATGATCCGCGCCTGGAAGACCGACGGCACCAAGAAGCTCGTCGTCGCCGCGAATAAGGCTGGGGCCGACGAACTCCACGTCGGCAACGACATCGCCGGCACCTTTGCACAAATCACCGGCGGCTCGGCGCTTCCCACGAATGCCCGCTGGTTCTTCGTCAACTGGCCGCTACTCAACAAACTCTATGCCTTCTCGGGTGACGGCACGATCCCGATCCAGATCAGCAGCGACTTCGCGACCAAGAGCGATATGGCCGCGCCCGCCCCGAATCTTCCGGACGCGCGCTTCGGTCAATTCGGGGCGATCTTCTACTCGCGGCTCATCACGGCGCGGACGCCGACGAATCCGAACCTCTACTATATGTTTGACGTGGCCTCCGATACGGCCATCACGAACGCGACGCAATTCGGTCGCATCGCGGAGCCGATCACGGCGATGGGGATCAATAACTACGCCACGTCGGCCGCCTCGCTGCAGGCGATGCTCATGCTGTTCGGCGCTCACTCGACGTGGTACGTCGCGGGCGATCCGACGAGCACCGCGCCCCAAGAGGCCTCGCACGTCATCGGCTGCAAGAGTCCCAAGACGTTCAAGAACACCGAGGCGGGGGCGATGTTCCTCGGCGTGGATCGCGGCGGCACGCGCAATGTCTACCTCGTGAACGCCGATCCGAAACTGCCGCAGAAGGTGGGCATCCGCGTCTTCCCGGCCTTGCAATCGATTCCCGAGACGCAGCTCATCAACGCGACGGCCGAGTACCACAACGGCTTTTACAAGCTGCGCTTCGCGGCGGCGGGCGGGGCGACCAATACCGAAGAGTATTGGGCGGATCTCCTGCCGCTCGTGCTCGGCCTGCCGGATGCGGAAGTCGAATGGTATGGCCCGATGCCGAACCTGGCCCTCGCCTCGCTGATTGTTCTCGACGGCCCCGACGATACCGGCGTCTATGGGGGCGACGCCACGACCGGCACGGTATGGAAGCTCGAGCAGACGGCGAGTTATGTCGACGGTGCCTTGCCGATCGCCGGGCAGCTTTTCTCGCCCGAATATACCGAGGGCGATCCGCTGCGCGAGAAAATCTGGGGCGGCGTGTCCTTCGGCATTTTCAAGTCGGCGGACGGGCAGATCCAGATCGACATCGTGCTGAATTCCGGCGCGGCACGATCCTCCAAGCAAGTAGCCTGGACCGTCTCGGCCGATGAGTGGGACGTGGCGCAGTGGGACGTGGCGCAGTGGGCCGGCGGATTCTTCGATGAGATTTTCCAGAGCTGGGACACCCGGCTGGTCGGGCACTCGATGCAGATTCAAGTTCTGCACCCGACCGCGACCGACTTTCAGCTTCGGGACATCGGTCGGCGCTACACCGTCATTCCGAGGACCTGGGGATGAAATATCTGAGCGCGCTACTCATCTTTCTCTTCGTCAGCGTGGCCTCGGCGGGCACGATCTCGGTGCCGTTCAGCTTCTCGCCGAATACCACCATCCTGTCGTCGCAGGTCAACCAGAACTTCGCGACGATTTACAACGACTACAACGGCAATATCAACGATGCCAACGTCGCGGCGGTCTCTGAGGCGAAGATCACCTTTTCGGGCACGGGGCATGACCATTCCGGCGGCACCAAGGGCGCCCTCGTCGCCATGCCGGTCGTCAATGGGCGTCTGCAATATAACAGCGCTACCCAGATCAAGGTCTGCCCCTTCCAGGGCAACCGCCTCTTCATCAAGAAGTCTGGCACCTGGACCGAGGCTACGCTTTCCTCGTCCTGCGTTAGTGCCAACAACACCTCGATCTTCATCGATGGCACGGGGAGCTCGAACCTCGCGGCGAGCACACTCTATTACGTCTACCTCTTCGACAACTCCGGCACCACCACGGTCGATTACTCCACGACTGGGCACGCGACGGATGCCACGACCGGCATGGAGATCAAGTCGGCGGTCGACACGCGCGTCCTGGTGGGGATGGTCCGCACGAACGGCTCGAGCCAGTTCACGTCGTTCCTCGTGCTGTCCTACCACAATCGGCAACTGAAGAATCAGCAGACGAACTTCTCGGCGGATCGCTCGACGGCCAGCAATACCTATGTCGAGCTGAACACGGAGATCCAGAACACCTTTCTGACGTGGGCGGATGAAGCGGTGACGGTCTCGGTCAATGGGGCGATCTCCAACGGCAGCGTGACCAGCATGAATGCGAGTGCGGTCGCGTTCGACGGCACCACAGCCGAGACCGGATTCGAGTCGAGCGGGAATCAGCCGACCAGCGCGGGTGGCGTAGTCCTTGCCATCTCCGGGCAGAAGACGCTGAGCGAAGGCTATCACTACGCGACGCTGCTGGGGGCCGCCAGCGCGGGCACCGGCACTTGGCCTTCCTCAACGACCCTCGCTAGCGGCAAAGCGAAAGTGGGCCTGCACGTCCAAGTGAGGGGCTAGGATGGCCTTCCCCAATCCATTCGTCGTCCCGAGCGCCGCGAACTCGCCGTATCTCGCGAACCTCGCGGGTGTCGGCGGGGCCTATAACACGCTCCGGTCCGGTGCGACGCCGCAATTGCTGGACGCTTCGGGCAACCTGATCAATGCCGGCCAGGCGGCGATCGGCCCCGGCGAGTTCGACCCGACCGTCGCGCGCCTCCTCGGGATCTCCCAGGCCCCGGTGCAGAACGACCTCGAGGACTACTTCTTCAAGAAGTACATGGCCGACGCGAATGACCGCGTCGCCGCGCGTGGGCTGATTGGGCAGGGTGCCGGCGAAGGACTGCTGAACGAAGCGGCGAAGAATTACAGCTTTGGACGCGCGGATACCGCCCTGAATCGAATGCTCGCCGCCGGCGAAGGGGCCAGCGCACTCCGCACGGGCCAAGTCGGACGCGCGGCATCGCTGACCGGCGCGGGCCTCAGCCCCTACGATACGCTCACGAAGCTCCTGACCGGCCAGGGTAACACCTACGGCAACGCCGCCGAGTTGAACAACCAGGTCGGGATCACGAACGCACGAAACAATGCCGCGCTCATCCCGACATACTTCAACGTGGCGGGAAGTGCCCTCGGCGCCCTCGGGAAGGGCGTCGGCGGCGCCTATAGCGCGCTGACCTCTCCGATGTCCGACTCACAGATCGCTGCTGTGCGCGACCGAGGGCTGACGAGTGACACGGGGGCGAGCTCCTATCCTGACTCGGGCCAGACCCAAGTCACTGGGGGCGACACCATGTTCATTGCCCGCGGCGGCCGTATCCCCGGCCAGGGCGCCTATGACCACGTGAAGGCGCTCCTGACTCCACGCGAGTACGTGATCCGCCGCCCCGTGGCGATGCGGGCCAAGAGTGCGCTCGACCGACTCAACGCCGGCGACTTCGGCGGGGCCGCGCGGCGACTGGCCCACGTCGCGAGCACGGCCCGCTGATGGGGATCTTCGCCCTGGCTCTCGACTCCGTAAACATAATCGCCTACAGCATCCTTGGCGTGGCGGGCCTTCTAATCATCTGGGGCATCATCGCCACGATCCGGCGAGGGCGCTAGGTGGCGATCGAAGACATTATCTCCGGCGCCCTGCAGGCGGTGCCCGGCTTCACGGAGGGCACGCAGGCGCCCTATGTGACTGATTACCTCCGGCAGCGAGCGGCTGGCGAAGGCTTGCGTAACCAAGTCCTCGGCTCCTACCTCGAGGACGCCACCCGCCAGCGCGAGAAGCAGGCCGCAGCACCGGGCGCTCTCAGCCGCCTCTACCTTGCCGCGGCTGCCCAGCCGGGCACGATCAGCCGTCCCGGCGCGATGGATCTCGGGGAGAATCCCGAAGCCGCCGGGACGCCCGCCACGGTCACCCCAGGGCGCCCGGCCGCCCGCACCGCCTACGATCTCATCGGCCGAGGGACGGAGCCCGAGGATCTCGACCTGGCGACGAAATATCGCCCCGAGGGCGTGAAGGCCCTTGGGCTGATGACCCCGGAGGCCCAAGCCGCCGAGACGACGGCCCAGCAGGGCCGCGAACTCGCCCTGTCGACGGCCCAGCGCGGGGCCAACCTGACGGACCAGATCCAGGCGGCACTCGCCAACGGCAACGTGAGCCGCGCCAGAATCCTTGGTGCCGTCCTCTCGGCGTCTCGAGGCGACATCCGCGACCTCGACACGATTCTGCGAACGACCGGCGAGTCCGGAGGCGCACCCCAGCCCGAAGTCATGGAGATCAGCGGCGAGCGGTGGGTGAAAAAGCCGAATGCCCAGGGCCTGCCGGTCTGGCAGCGCGAGCAGGACCCGGTAATGGACTGGATTGCCGCACACCCGAAAGAGACGAGCGGGCTATCCTCTCAAGCCGCCCGCGATCTAGCCCGTAACGAGATCGCGAAGCGCGCCGTGACGACGCGGATCGAAGTCACCCAGCCGAGTCTCAGTCAGGACGCCGTTGATCGAGCGGCCGATTATCTGAATACGACCGGCCAGCTTCCGGCGGGACTTGGTTTCGGCAACCCGAAACTCCGCGCCCAGATCATGGACCGCGCGGCCGAGAAAGCGAAAGCAGTGGGCGGTGATCTAGGGCTCGCCGCCATCAAGGCGAATTACGACGCCAATAAATCCGAGCTGACGAGACTCCAGACACAGCGCGGGCCGACGATGGCCTTCGCCGAGACTGCCGACCGTAACCTTGCGATGGCCGTGAAGCTCAGCGCCCAGGTGCCACGCACCGAGATCCCGATTCTCAATACCTGGATTCAGAGCGGTCAGCGTAACTGGACCGGCAATCCCGCGCTCGCCCAATTCGCGGGCGCCGTTCAGACGTTCATTAATGAATACGCGAAGGTCACGGCGGGACTTACGGGGCAGTCGACCGATGCTTCTCGAGCCCATGCCGCCGCCATGCTGAACACGGCCCAGACGCCCGAGGCGTTCATCGCGGTCGCAAAGACGCTGCAGCAGGAAATGCAGAACCGCGGCACGGGCTTCGATCAGATGATCGCGGCAACGCAAGGTCGGATGAAGACCCTTGGCGCTCCGGAGACGACGGCGCCAGCGCCAGCGGCGCCGGTGAGGTGGGGCCGTGACGCCAACGGCAACCCGGTGCGCTTGCCATGAGCCAGGTGATCGAATTCGAGGGCCAGCAGCACGAGTTCCCAGATGACTTCACGGATGCGGATATTGCTAAGGCGCTCGGACCTGCACAGCCTGCCGGAGCGCCGCCATCCGAGAACTACGGCCAGCGGCTCGCCCGGACGGCGTATCCCGCGCTCGTCGAGAAACCGCTCGCTGACATCAAGGCGCTACCGGGGAAGATCGCCGAAGCGGGTCAAGCGCTGATGCACCCGAAGATGTCGACCCTATTGCCGCTGACGCTCGGCCCCGAGTCTACGGCTCTGACCCGGCTGGGAACAATCGCCGCCGGCAAGATGATGGATCAGCCGTCGAGCGATTGGTGGGAGAACTTGAAGACGGCGACGAAGGGCGTCGGGGGCGACTGGCAAAAACCCCTGACCGTCGCGACGAGTCCGGCCGCAATGGAGGCGGTCTTCCCGGCGGCGTCAGCGGCCGGGAGCAAACTCTATCGCTCGACCGCTGCGGGGCGTAGCGCGATCAATGCTACTGACGCGGCCAATTTCGGCAGGGCGGCCGAAGAGGTCGCACCGACGCTGAATCCCGGCAGGACCGCCGAAACGATGCAGCGCACGGCTGAAGGGCGTGGCCTGGCGAATATCGGCGCGGGGAAGGAAGTGGCGACGCAGGATGTCGAGGGCGCGCTGACCGCAGCATCGGGCATGCGCCCGATTCCCGGCAATATCTACATCCCATCGATGGGCCGCGCCATGTCGATCCGCGACGCTAACAATGAGCTCAGCAGCATCGGTGACCAGATGCGCGGCATCAAGCCGCTCGACCCGCGGTTTCCGAACGACGTGAACCTAAAACAGGAGTATGGGCGCCTAGCCGAAGAGATCAAGGCGGGCATCACGCATGTTGCCGGTCCCGATGCAGCCGCACGCTGGGCACAGGGACAAAGCGAATACATGGCCGGCCGCGAGGTCGGCAATGAACTCATCGGCCGTACCAATCTGTTCAAGCAGGGCGAGTTTACGATGGCCGAGTTGCAGCGCTGGCTGCGCAATCCGGACAACCGCGCTGAACTCGCACGCAAACTCGGGGGCGATCTCTCGACCGGGCAGAATCTCGGCGCCTATAACCGGCTGGTCGATGCGATTGAACGCGGCGCGGCGCCGGGCATGGTCGATCGGCTCGCGGGCGAGGCCCCCAGCTTCTTCTCGGGCCGCGGCTCTTATGGAACATGGCGTGCGCCGATGGAGATATTCCGCACGGCCTTCCCGAACTTCGCTTCGCGCTATGTCGGGCGCGTGCCCTACAACTACATGCGCAGCCCTGCCGAGCAAACCATCGCCGATGTCATCGCGGCCGGAGCCCAACGATGACAGACGTACGACGCCGAGGATCTGACTCGGATTGGGACGACAGCTACCGCCAGCGTGAAGACCCCACCGAGCTACGTCTCGGGTGGAACGGTAAATCGATTCGCGCACGCGGGCTCGGCGTAATCGTCGCGCTCGCGGTGGCCGCTATCCTCACAGGCATGTGGTATTTCTCGTCGAGCATCGCGACGGCTATGAGTCGTGAGCACCTCTCGCTTAAGGTCTCCCAGGATCGCACCTCCTGCATCATCACGATGACGGCCTCCGAGCGCGAGACGTTCCGTAATCACTACCAGCCTGGCGCATTCAAGCAAATGTGCCCGTGGGTGGATGAATGATCTGGAAGATCCTCGACGTCCTGAGCCTGCTCCTCATGGCCGGCGCGTTCTATAAGCACTTCCTTGACAACTGGACGAAGCGGGGACTCACCGACACTGGCTGGATTAGTCTCGCGGTGTTCTGCCTCGGCACGGCCCTCGGTGCGATTGCGACGCTCGGCACTCGCGAGTGGTGGCTCGCCGTGCTGTACCTTCCGCTCACCGTCGGATCAGCATATCTGATCCTCTTAAAGGTTAGGGATCTCATCGCGGTGATGACGGCACCCCGGCGTGTTAACCGAACTAGGTTCCGCTAATGCTCAAATCTTGGGGCACCCGCTGGGCGATTCCAAGGCCGGTCTGGTTTGATGTTATCAGCGTCGGCGGTGCGGCACTACAGCCCTTAGTTGCTCAGGCCGGCGTCACGCCACCGCCTGCTGGTGTCGATTTCGACTACGCAGAGATCGAGATTCAAGACAACCCAATCCGGATTCGCATGGATGGGTCCACTGCGCAGAGTGGGCCACAGCCAACAGCGGGTGTCGGGCACCTTTACCAGCCTGGCGTAGTCGACATTCTTTCCAAGTATGAACTAGTGACTACTTGGGTCATTCGCCAACTGAGTAATAACGGCACATTGGTATTGACCTATTACCGGGGAGACCGATGAGACGACTGCTCGTCCTATTGGCCGTCCTATTTTCTCCCGCTCTCGCATGCGGTCAGCCTTCAGGC
>JACXTT010012467.1_pt1 | contig 11283 bp, 7 predicted proteins | sample 9270951 | NCBI WGS metagenome assembly JACXTT01 (sample SAMN15532306, study PRJNA645909) | rock metagenome | isolation source: weathered quartz diorite | place: Puerto Rico | collected 2017-06-21 | reverse complement strand
TCGGGGGGTGCGCTCCGGTGTCATTGTGGCGACGTGCAGGGATGGTTGCGGGTTCCTGGCCCTCTTGGGGTTCGCGTCCCTGGTGATCCAAGGCCTGGTTTAGCCCCGCGCACGCGCTTATCCGGAGTTCTCGCAGCGGGCCGGGCCAGCCTGCGTCTTCTACCCAAGCGATCCACTACGAATAACTCGTCGAAGCCTTCCTGTCGCTCTGGCGGCCAGCGCTCCATCTCGGCCGCCATCTTGAGGATGACACTCCGCGGAACTACTCGGTTCCGAATCTGATTGCGCCGCGTGCATTCAGATATCGGAACCCGGAACCAGTAGCCGAGTATTCGTTTGGCGCCCAACTGCCTCATGTAGGCGAGCGTATCTCTCCGATGCGTTCTCTCCAAATTAGTCGCATCGTAAATCACGTCCTGACCGACGCTGAGGCAGCTCGCGACAATCTCATGGGCGACGCTGAAGACGGTTGAAGGGATCCCTTGCTCGGAGGCCGAGCCATAAAGCAGTTCCCGGATCCCATCGGAGCTCACTATTCGGGCAGTTGGATACGCTCGGAGAAGTTTCTCGGCGAAGACAGATTTCCCCGAACCCGGCATCCCAATTAAGAAATGAACCGTGGGCCTTAAGCGCCGCGGTGGTCTCGAGTCTCCCGGGTTATCTTGACAAGCGGCGGGTCGCGGGGTAGAAGCCTCGGGATTCTGCTTGTCCTCAGGAGCCATGTTCCATCTTCCTTACCGGCGAAGCCGAAAGCCTACGGCACGGGGTCTCATCGTTCAGCAACAGGTGAGCGAATCCTCTCGCAGGCCCGCGACCCCGGCCCAGTATATCGATCTCGGCCTGCCGATTCCTCTATCGTATGATGCCGATTTGCTCAGTGCCCTGATTCAGAGTCCCTTCAGTCTTCATGTCCTCTGGGAGGTGAGCGCGAAGACCTGGGATGCCTTCAAGCGGGTATTCGCTCGGCGGGCGAATGAACCATTTCATACTACCTTGCTCGTGCGCGATCCGGAAGCGAACTGGCGAGGCACATACCAGGTGGGATTGGCGTCGAGTTGGTGGTTAGCCGTATATCCAGGGAGAGCCTACGAGATCGAAGTGGGGGTGACATCGGGCGATCTCGGCTTCATCAAGCTTCTGGGACCGAGAAGGGTGACTACCCCACAGGCCTCGGTGCGACCGGTTCAGATGGACTCCGAACAGAATCACTTTTATCCACCCCAGTTTCAGGACCCGCGCGATCTCGTCCGCCGCCTGGAAGATCGAATCCGGGCGGCGGAAATCGAAGGCTTACCTGCCGACTTGGTGCGGGTTCTGCTGAAGCTTCTGCGTCAGGAGATCGTGCTCGACTCGGATTGGGAATTATTGCCCGTCTGGCTTCGCGAACGATTGCGCGCGCTCGCTTCGGTGAGTGACGACGCAGGCTTCGCCCGGGCTCTGCAAGAGTACCTCCCTGATTTGGGCATCGAGCCGCTCTGGCCGGATCGGATCCTGTTGGAATCTGAGAGGTCCGAGTCGTTCCACTTGCCGGGCTCCTCGGAAATCGTCGCGCGTCGGCCCGAACAAGTGGGATGGTCACCCGGTTTCGCGGGTCCGTCATGGCGATAGGACAGCTCGCTTTAGTTCTGCACGCGCACCTGCCTTTCGTTCGCCATCCTGAATACCCGGAGTTTCTAGAAGAGGACTGGCTCTTCGAAGCGTTGAGCGAGACCTACATCCCGCTGCTGTTCGTCTTCCGTTCTCTGGCGGAGAATGGTGTGAGATACAGGATCACCATGACACTGACACCCTCGCTCTGCGAGATGCTCGTGGACCCTCTTCTGCAGGAGCGATATCTGAGGCACGTAGAACGCCTCATCGACCTTTCCGAGAAAGAGCTTTGGCGGCTGCGTCACGAGCCCGAATTCCTGCCCACGGCGCAGATGTACTTCGATCATTTTCGGGCAGCTCATGAGGTTTACGCCGAGCAATATCACCGAGACCTGGTGCGTGCGTTCCGCGAGCTGCAGGACGCCGGTTATCTTGAAGTCATCACGTCAGGCGCGACCCACGGTTTCCTTCCGTTGCTAAATACGACGGAAGGAAAGCGAGCACAGCTCGAAGTCGCGAGGCGGAACTATTGGAAGCATTTTCATCGTGCGCCTTCCGGTTGTTGGCTTCCGGAGTGCGGCTATGAGACCGGTCTGGACCCTCTGCTTAAAGCGGCCGGAATTTCGCATTTTTTTGTGGATGCGCATGGCCTGCTCCATGGATCGCCGCCGCCTACCCGCTCGATCTATGCCCCCGTACGCACGCCTCTCGGAATCCATACCTTCGCGCGCGACCTCGAAACGAGCGAACAGGTTTGGAGCGCGGAAAGCGGTTATCCGGGCGACCCGGATTACCGCGAGTTTTATCGGGACTTGGGCCACGACGCGCCTTTCGGCTACATCGCACCCTACCTGCACGCGGATGGGATCCGGCGAAATGTAGGGATAAAGTATTTTCGGGTCACCGGCCGAGTCAGCCTGGATCAGAAGCAGCCGTACCACCCGCAAGTCGCAAGAGCCCGAGCGGCGGATCATGCCGGTCATTTCCTGCACTGTCGACAAGCCCAAATGAATAGTCTCCACCAGCACTTAGGACGGAAACCGATAGTCGTCTCCCCTTATGACGCGGAATTATTCGGACACTGGTGGTTTGAGGGGCCGGCTTTTCTCGAGTTTCTCCTGAAGAAAATCCATTTCGACCAGATAGACGTAGAAACCGCAACCCCCTCCGATTACTTGCGGGAGTACCCCGACCATCAGGAGCAAGTGCCCGCCCCGTCCTCCTGGGGTGCCGAGGGGTACTACCGCGTCTGGATTAACGGCGCCAACGAATGGATGTATAAACATCTCCACTGGGCGGAACATCGCATGGTTCAACTGGCGAATCGTTTTCCTGCCGCCACCGGCATCGTGGCAAGGGCTTTGAATCAAGCGGCGCGAGAGCTGCTCTTGGCCCAGTCGAGCGATTGGGCATTTATCGTTACGACCGGTACGGCCGTCCAATACGCAGTGAAGCGCTTCAAGGACCATGTCCACCGTTTTAACCGCCTCTACGACGACATAGGAAGGGAAACGATCGATCAGGAGTGGCTCAGCGACGTCGAGAATCGCGACACGATCTTTCAGGAGATGGATTATCACATCTACCGGTCGATCGGATAGGGAAGTTGCTAACGTCTCGTCCGCTGTGATAATTGAATGATCTGCAGGTAACGAGCGAGGATGTCGTCAGATGCAGAAAAAATCGATTGAGATCGAAGAACCTCGGGGCAGGCTGGGTGTGTTGTTGGTCGGCCTGGGCGCAGTGAGCACCACGTTCATCGCCGGTGTGGAGGCTATTCGTCAGGGCTTCGGCAAGCCGATCGGCAGCCTCACCCAGATGGGAACCATTCGCCTGGGCAAGCGCACGGACGGGCGTGCGCCGAAGATAAGGGACTTCGTGCCGCTGGCCGATCTCGACGATCTGGTATTCGGCGCGTGGGACATTTTCGCTGAGGATGCCTACCAGACGGCCGTTCATGCGGGCGTCTTGGATCGGCAGATGCTCGACCGATTGAAGCCTGAGCTGAGCCGGATTCGACCGATGAAGGCCGTCTTCGACCAATTTTATGTAAAGCGACTCTCCGGTACCCATGTGAAGTCAGCAAATAGTAAGCTCGATCTCGCCCGGCAACTGATCCAAGAGATCGCTGAGTTCAAGCGACGGAATGAATGCGCGCGTCTGGTAATGATCTGGTGTGGCTCGACGGAAATATTCTTGAAGCCGAGTCCTGTACACCAGACGGTGCGAAGTTTAGAGCAGGCGATGAGGGAAAACTCGGCCGAAATTCCACCTTCAATGATCTATGCCTACGCAGCGCTCCACTCGGGAGTCCCCTTCGCCAACGGTGCGCCCAACCTCACTGCTGAAGTCCCGGCAATGATCGAGTTGGCGCGAGTGAAGAATGTCCCCATCTGCGGTAAGGACTTCAAGACCGGTCAAACCCTGATGAAGACGATCATGGCCCCCGGATTCAAGGCCCGCATGTTAGGCTTGAGCGGTTGGTACTCAACAAACATCCTGGGTAATCGGGACGGGGAAGTGCTCGATGATCCTGAAAGCTTCAAGACGAAGGAAGAGTCGAAGCTTTCGGTGCTGGAATATATCCTTCAGCCGGACCTCTATCAGGACCTCTATCGGGACATGACGCACGTGGTGCGCATCAACTATTACCCCCCTCGAGGCGACAACAAAGAAGGTTGGGACAATATCGATATTTTCGGGTGGCTCGGCTACCCCATGCAGATAAAAGTAAATTTCCTCTGTCGAGACTCAATCCTGGCGGCGCCCCTGGTGCTCGACTTGGCCCTGTTCATGGATTTGGCCCAGCGCTGCGGGATGAAGGGCATTCAAGAGTGGCTAAGCTTCTATTTCAAGAGTCCCATGACAGCCCCCGGCCTGTATCCGGAACACGATCTCTTCATTCAGTTGATGAAGTTGAAGAATACGTTGCGTCATCTTCGTGGGGAGAAGCTGATCACCCACCTTGGGCTTGAGTACTACGACTGACCGCGCGTACGTGGGAAAGGAACGAGCCGGAGCGTGGGAGTCCCGGAGGACCGAGGACACAGCAACGCGGAGACGGGGCGACACGCGGGGAATAACCGAGCCGGATGACCGGTAAAACGGAGCGCCGGAGAGCACGACCTTCCGCTCGTGGACTAGGTGAAGAACACCTCCGTGAATCAATGGGGATTCGAGTCAGTAGTCGTTTCGCCGATTCCCCGGTTCCCCCCTACTTTGGTTCTCCGACACACCGGTCCCCGATTCAACTGGCTCGACTTCAGCAGTAGCGAGCACTACCAATGAGGGCGGTCGTCCAACGAGTGTCGCGTGCCTCGGTGCGCATCGACTATCGGTTGGTCGGTGAAATCGGTCCCGGATTGCTAGTGCTACTAGGAGTCGGCGTCGATGACGAAGAGCGAGACGCGGATTACCTGGTCGAGAAGATCTTGCATCTCAGGATTTTCAGCGACACGGAAGGAAAAATGAATCGTTCCGTGATCGAACAGCAAGGGTCGGTTCTAATCGTCTCCCAGTTCACGCTCTTCGGCGATTGCCGAAAAGGCAGGCGGCCCTCATTCATTGAAGCTGCAAGTGCCGAGAACGGGCATCGACTCTATGAATATTTCGCCGAACGCGCCCGACATTTCGGGATCGAAGTGCGGACCGGAGAGTTTCAGGCGATGATGGACGTCGAGTTGATCAATGAAGGTCCTGTAACCCTCCTCCTCGACAGCAAGAAAGTGTTCTGACCCAGGAGTTCCCCACTCTCCTCCTCCCCCATGCTTCACCACTCCGGCTCGTCCGTCTCCTGTCACGTTGGGTAGGGAAACTTGACGGTACTCGGAAGCTCTTGTTACCGTTGCGTTTTGACTTGAATCGGCCAATGGGCGACGTGCACCACGAAGAGGAGATCCTAGGCAAGGCTTACGACGCGCGGCTGATGCGGCGGCTGCTTAGGTACTTGAAGCCGCATCGCCGAACCGTGCTCATAGCCATCGTCATTATTACCCTGGCCGCGCTCGTGGACCTCGCGGGTCCTCCGCTGACGATCGTGGCGATCGACCTGTTCATCAAGCCGGATTCCGGCGGGCCCCAGAGCATGCTGGTCCAATCGGCACTGAGATTGTTCGATTTGCTAGTTTGGCATCCGAGTCGATTCGCGGGTATCAATCTGTTGGGTGGGATCTATCTTTTCATGGTCATCGGCGGGTTTTCCCTGACCTACTGGCAGACGATACTGGTGCAGACCCTCGGACAGAACATCATGTTCGACCTGCGGGAGCAGATCTTCGGGCACCTGCAGAGGATCGATGTGCAGTTCTGTGATCGCACGCCCGTGGGTCGTTTAATGACTCGATTGACCACCGATGTGGATGCCCTGAATGAGCTGTTCACCGCGGGCGTGGTTGCTATCTTCGAGGACGTCTTCGCGCTGTTGGGCATCGTGCTGCTTATGTTCTACCTGGACTGGCACCTTGCCCTGGTGGCCTTTACCGTGATGCCTTTGCTGATCGGTGTTACGCTTTGGTTCAAAGTCAACGCGCGCGAATCCTACCGCAAGGTCCGGACTCGCATTGCGCGGATAAATGCGTTCCTACAGGAACACATTACCGGCATGGCCACGGTGCAGCTCTTTAATCGGGAGCGATCAAGCTTTGCGGAGTTTGACCTGATCAACGATGATCACCGAAAAGTAAATGTTCAGTCGATCTTTTACTACGCCGTCTTCTATCCCGGAGTAGAGTTGGTGAGCGCATTGGGCGTAGCGTTGATCATATGGTATGGGGGCGGTCAGGTCATCCAAGGGGCGCTCACCATCGGCGCGCTGGTGGGTTTCATCCAACTCTCACAACGATTCTACCAGCCGATCTCGGATCTGAGCGAAAAATACAACATCCTGCAGTCGGCCATGGCGTCGTCGGAGCGGATCTTTAAACTGCTGGATACCCCGGTTTTCATCGATTCCGTCGGGGGCGCTATCCAACCCGCCGAGGTTCGCGGTCAGATCGAGTTCCGCAATGTCTGGTTCGCTTACAGCGGTGAAGACTGGGTTCTGCGAGACATCTCCTTCACGGTTGAGCCCGGAGAAAGGATTGCCATTGTGGGCCACACCGGCGCAGGAAAGACGACCATCACCAACCTCTTGATGCGCTTTTACGACGTGCAGCGCGGAAACATCCTATTGGACGGTCGGGACATTCGCGAATGGGACCTCATCTCCTTGCGCAGGTCATTCGCGATCGTGCTGCAGGACATCTTTCTCTTCAGCGGCGATGTGGTTTCCAATATCCGCCTAGGCAATGAAGGATTGTCCCAAGCTCAGGTTGAGTGGGCTGCACGCGAGGTTCACGCCGACAAATTCATCCAGGATTTGCCCGATGGTTATCTTGCAGAAGTAAAGGAGCGCGGCGCGACATTTTCGACCGGCCAGAAGCAGTTGATCGCGTTCGCGCGCGCGTTGGCATTTGATCCCAAGATCCTGATTCTCGACGAGGCGACGGCGAATATCGACACGGGAACGGAGCTGCTCATCCAGGATGCACTGGAGAGGCTGCTGCGGAATCGGACCAGCCTCGTGATCGCCCATCGGCTCTCGACCATACAGAATGCGGATCGGATCCTCGTCCTCCACAAGGGCAAACTGCGGGAGACGGGCAAGCACGATGATCTGCTCAAGTTGAGGGGCCTCTACTATCGGCTCTACCAGCTACAGTACAAGGAGCAGGAAATTTCCGTCGCCGGAGATTAAGGAGAAGACTTGTCGATTCCATTTCAAGCCTATTTCGCACTCGCCGCAGTTCTCGCGCTCATTGCGCTCATCCAACGACGGCTTTACCGAGCCGGCGCACAAGCCCTCCACCGATGGTTCTCGAGTGATCCAGCGGCGCGTAGGGCCAGGATAGTTCTCCGCACCGCCTTCTTGTCCCTCAATCTTCCCTGGGGGCTGCTCATGGTCGTGGCGCTCAGCGACCGGTTGGAGAATTGGGTCACGCAGTCTGGCACAGGATATATGACCGTGCGCTTGGTCATGTATCCTTTTGCTGTTTGGCAATTCGCAAGCGTTTTCACTTGTTTGCTTCTTCTGGCAGCGGATGGCTGGCGGTGGGTCTCTCATCGGTTGACGAGGGTGCGAGGGAGAGGGGCGATCGGAAGTCCAGAAGTCACCAGCCCTACGCGGCGTGAGTTACTTCAAGCCGCAGGAGCGAGTCTGGCGGCCCTGCCATTTGTCGCCTCCAGCTACGGCGCGGTCGAGGCCGGCGAATACTACGCGGTGGAGCAACGGGAGATCCTGGTGCCAGCATGGCCGAAAGAACTTGACGGCCTGCGCATCGCTCAGCTCACCGACATTCATGTCGGGATATTTTTGAGTGAGCAGCGGCTGCGCGAGGTCGTGCAAATCGTGAACCGGCTCGAGCCGGCTCTAGTCGTGCTCACCGGTGACTTCGTCTCATCTTCGCATCTTTTTGTTGAGCCTTGCGTACGGGCCCTTGCCGGATTGCGAGCCAAGTTTGGCGTCTACGCCAGCATTGGGAATCACGATGTCTTCACCGATTCCGTGCCGTTGCTGGCAGACGGCTTTCGCCTGAATAACATTCGGCTGCTCTACAACGAGCGAGAGGTGATTCCGATAAACGGTTCGCATCTCAATCTGGTGGGGATCGATTTCGTTCGTCAGGATGGACGCGGCTATGAGTCAGTGATGAAGGGCATCGCAATCGAACCGCCCACGATATTGCTCAGCCATCAGCCCAATGTCTTTCCCATGGCCGCAGCACAGGGTATCGATTTGGTGCTCTCCGGGCATACTCACGGCGGCCAGGTAAAATTCGAGTTACTGGGGAATTCGCTGTCGCCCGCGCGCCTCATCTCGCGCTACATCGCTGGGCATTACCAAATCGGTCCGTCTCGCCTGTACGTGAGCCGCGGCGTCGGCACCACGGGACCGCCTGTCAGAATCAACGCCCCTCCTGAGATTACCATTCTCACTCTGCGTGGTATTTGATCACCAAGTGCAGATGATGGAGAAGCTGTTCACATTCCATAGAATTAGCCTCGAGGTGATCGCCCTGCGGACGGCGAGAATCGCCCTCATCATCCTTTTGACCATGCTGGCCCAGCGTTTCATCAAAATGGCCGTTAGGCGGCTTCTGAAACTCCGAGTCGGCGGCGGACAGGACCTCACTATCCACACCCACAAACGAGCAGAGACACTCGCTCAGATCGTGCAGAGCACGTCCTGGATCGTGCTCGTCGTGATAGCAGGCATGTTGGTTGCCGAGCAAGTAGGCATCAGCCTCGGGCCGCTATTGGCCGGCGCCGGAATTGTCGGGTTAGCGGTCGGCTTCGGAGCTCAGACGCTGGTCAAAGATGTGATCACGGGATTCTTTATCCTGCTCGAGAACCAGTTTGGGCTCGGCGACCTGATTGAAATCGATGGCGCCGTGGGCGTGGTGGAGGAAATGAACCTGAGAACAACAACACTCCGCGATTTGCAAGGAAGGGCGCACATCATCCCGAACGGAACGATCCAAAAGGTAACGCTGATGTCTAGGGGCTGGAGCCGGGCGGTGATAGATATTGCGGTAGGATATCAAGAGGATCTCGATCGGGTCATGGCGATCATGCAAGAGGAGGCACAGAAGTTGGCCGAAAACTGGCCCGATCGCCTAATCGATAAGCCCCAGACATTGGGTGTAGAGAAGCTGGGAGAGAATGCGCTGACTGTTCGCCTGATCGCCAAGACCGCACCGGGTGAGCAGGAAGAGGTTTCGCGCGAATTGCGCAGAAGACTAGCGGTGCGCTTTAGCCGCGAGCGCATCGAGATGGCATCTCCTCAGACTATTTGGCTTGAGCGCCAACATCGAACGTTCGGCAAAGAGGATTCGGAATCATGAGGTACGGCACATTAAGAGCTCTCGGGTCGACGATGCTCTTGCTGATCGGCGGAGGGATCCCGCCGGTCCTCGCCCAGAGCCAAAGTTCGCAATCAGCCCTATCGCAACACCCCGCCCTTCCTGCGCGACTTTCTGGATTCAGCGATGAAGGGATCTTCCTCAGATTTGTGAATGGTCAGCGCGTGGCCACCCTCACATTCAAATGGCAATCCGATGGCACGTTTGAAAATCGACGTGACATCATCCATGAGGATGGCACGGTAGTGACGGGAACAACCAGCATCGTGGCCGACGGGGAGGGGCGATGGACGAAGATCACGATTGAGAATCCTGAGGGCTCGACGGTGATCGCCCGAGACGGCGAGACGGTCAGCGTTGCCAGCGAGGAACAATCCAGAACCCTCACATTGAAACCCGACACAGTGGTCTTCGGCGCCCTTGCGCCTGCTCTGTTGAGTCAAGCGATTCGAAACTATGACCGAGGAAAGGGTGGCCGGCAGCTATTTTGGGTCCTCAGGTTCGGTGGCGCCAGTGTAGTCGAGGGATCGCTCGAGTTGAAGCGTGTCACGAAGCGAACGGTTGGCGAAAACCAGCTCGAGTTGACCCAATTCGTTTACGGCCTCCCCGATGCCGATCTCGTCGTGTGGTCTGACAATGCGGGGAAGATCTATCGGGTCGACAACCAGGACGAACAAAGTGTTACCGTGAGGCAGGGGTACGAGACGCTCCGGGAGTCCTTAGATCCGGGCCCGATCAGCCCGGGCCTCAAGGGCACTTGGCAAGGAACGCTTGAAGTGAGCGGCATTAAGCTGCGAATCGTGTTACACATTTCTCAATCACCGGATGGTACATTGACTGGAAAGCTCGATAGCCCTGACCAACTGGCGTCCGGATTACCTATCTCGAACATTACCCAGCAGGATCAATCCCTTCGATTCGAATTAAAGCTGGTCGCAGCTTCCTACGAGGGAGTAATTAATAAGGAAGGGAGCGAGGTCTCAGGGCGCTGGAACCAAGGCGGCCAGTCGTGGCCGCTGGTATTCAAGAGGAGTGGCCAGATAGCCGTGTTGAAGCGGCCGCAGGAGCCGAAGCGGCCATATCCCTACGACGAGCAGGAGGTAACATTCGATAATCAGCAGGCAGGAATAAAACTAGCCGGCACGCTGACCTTGCCCCGGTCGGGAGGGGCGTTCCCCGTAGTGTTATTGATCACGGGGTCCGGGCCTCAGGATCGCAATGAGACGCTCCTAGGGCATCGTCCCTTCCTAGTGCTTGCGGATTACCTGACGAGACGGGGGATTGCTGTACTGCGAGTCGACGACCGAGGGGTGGGCAAGTCGACTGGTAACTTTGCCACTGCCACGAGTGAAGATTTCGCCACCGACGTGATGGCCGGGGTCGACTACTTGAAGACTCGGAAGGAGATCAACCCGAAGCAGATCGGCCTGATTGGTCACAGCGAAGGTGGGATGATCGCCCCTATGGTAGCCGCCAAATCATCAGATGTTGCGTTCATCGTGCGGATGGCCGGGCCTGGACTCATTGGCGAGCAAATCATGTATCGGCAGAGCGCGCTCATAGCCAAGGCAATGGGTGTCGGCGATGAGGCCATCGCCCATAGGCGTGCCGGGCTGGAGAGAATGTTCGCTATCGTGAGGGAGGAGAAGGACAACCTCGCGGCCGAGAAGAAAATTCGTGAGGCTATGGAGAAGGCCACCGCTGAACTAACGGAGGATCAGAAGAAAGCGCTGAGTTCGGTTGATGGAGTCATGGAAACCCAAGCCAAGGTGCTCACCTCCCCTTGGTTTCGTTA
>JACXTT010012466.1_pt1 | contig 11284 bp, 11 predicted proteins | sample 9270951 | NCBI WGS metagenome assembly JACXTT01 (sample SAMN15532306, study PRJNA645909) | rock metagenome | isolation source: weathered quartz diorite | place: Puerto Rico | collected 2017-06-21 | reverse complement strand
GCGGTGCTGATCGGAACGCCGATCGGGATCCTGGCCGGCACCTACATGGCCGAATACGGCCGGCATTCGCGGCTCACCTCCATTGTCCGCTTCATCAACGACATCCTGCTCAGCGCGCCATCGATCGTCGTCGGCCTCTTCATCTATGAGGTCATGGTCTATCCGATGGGCCATTTCTCCGGCTGGGCCGGCGCGGTGTCGCTTGCCGTGATCGTGATCCCGGTCGTGGTCCGTACCACTGAGGACATGCTGCTCCTGGTGCCGGATTCGCTGCGCGAGGCCGCGGCCTCGATCGGCCTGCCGCGCTCGCTGATGATCATCCGGATCGCCTATCGCGCCGCCCAGGCCGGCATGGTGACTGGCGTGCTGCTCGCGGTGGCGCGCATCAGCGGCGAGACCGCGCCGCTGCTCTTCACCGCACTCAACAACCAGTTCTGGAGCACCAATCTCAACGCACCGGTGGCAAGTCTGCCGGTTGTCATCTTCCAATTTGCGCTGAGCCCCTACAAGGACTGGCAGGCATTGGCCTGGACCGGCGCGCTCATCATCACCTTCGCCGTGCTGGCGCTGAGCATCTCTGCGCGTGCCCTCTCAACACCGAGAAAAGAGTCATGAACGTAGCGACAGCGACCCCGACAGTCCCTACCGTCACGCATGCGGCGATCGACACCGCGGGCCTTGCCGAGCGCATCTCGATCCGCGGCCTCAACTTCTATTATGGCGATCACCGGGCGCTGAAGAGCATCTCGCTGCCGCTCTATGCCGGCAAGGTGACGGCCTTCATCGGTCCGTCGGGCTGCGGCAAGTCCACGCTGCTGCGCATTCTCAACCGGATGTACGACCTCTATCCGAACCAGCGCGCCGAGGGTCACGTCACGCTTGATGGCGACGACATCCTGTCGCCCAAGCAGGACCTCAATCTCCTGCGGGCGCGGATCGGCATGGTGTTCCAGAAACCGACTCCGTTCCCGATGTCGATCTACGAGAACATCGCCTTCGGCATCCGCCTCTACGAGAAGCTGCCGAAAAGCGAGATCGATGCCCGCGTCGAAACCGCGCTGCGCCGCGCGGCGCTGTGGGAAGAGGTCAAGAACAAGCTCGGCGCCAATGGGCTCAGCCTGTCCGGCGGCCAGCAGCAGCGGCTCTGCATCGCCCGCACCGTCGCGGTGAAGCCCGAGGTCATCCTGTTCGACGAGCCCTGCTCGGCGCTCGATCCGATCTCGACCGCCAAGATCGAGGAGCTGATCGACGAATTGAAGTCCGAGTACACCATCGTGATCGTCACCCACAACATGCAGCAGGCAGCGCGCGTCTCCGACTTTACCGCCTTCATGTATCTCGGTGAGCTGATCGAGTTCGACACCACCAGCAAGATCTTCACGGCGCCGAACGACCGGCGGACGCAGGACTACATCACCGGCCGCTTCGGCTGATGACGAAGGTGCATTGAGATGATGAACGAACATACCGCCAAGGCGTTCGACACCGACCTCCAGGACCTGACCCGGAAGGTTTCGGAAATGGGCGGCCTAGCCGAGCGCGAGATCCTGGATTCGATCCAGGCTCTGACCCGCCGCGACCTCGACCTCGCCCAGCGCGTGGTCGCCTCCGATCCGACCATCGACGCCTTGCAGCGCGAGATCGAGGAGAAGGCCATCCTCACCATCGCACGCCGCCAGCCGATGGCGGTCGATCTGCGCGAGATCATCGCCGCGCTGCGCGTTGCCAACGATCTCGAGCGGATCGGCGATCTCGCCAAGAACATCGGCAAACGCGTCAAGGCGCTGGAGGGCGACTTCCAGCCGACCAAGCTCCTGCGCGGCGTCGAGCACATGGCGTCGCTGGTGCTCGGCCAGCTCAAGGTGGTGCTGGACGCCTACGCCGGCCGCGACATTGCCAGCGCCGTGGCGGTCTGGAGGGGCGACGAGGAGATCGACGCGCTCTGCACCTCGCTGTTCCGCGAGTTGCTCACCTACATGATGGAAGACCCGCGCAACATCACGTTCTGCATTCATCTGATGTTCTGCGCCAAGAACATCGAGCGCATGGGTGATCACGCCACCAACATTGCCGAGACCGTCCATTACATGGTCGAGGGCCGCCCGATCGGCGACCAGCGGCCGAAAGGCGACACCACCGCCTTCTCGAAGATGGCAGCGCCATGAAAGGCGCCATGAAGGATAGGAACTGAACCATGGGGGCACGCATCCTGATCGTCGAGGATGAGGAGCCGCTGGCTCTGTTGCTTCGCTACAACCTGGAAGCCGAAGGCTATGACGTCGAGACCGTCGCGCGCGGCGACGAGGCCGACATCCGGCTGCGCGAGGCGCCGCCCGATCTCGCAGTCCTCGACTGGATGCTGCCCGGCATCTCCGGCATCGAATTGTGTAGGCGGCTTCGGGCGCGGCCGGAAAGCAAGGCGCTGCCGATCATCATGCTAACCGCGCGCGGCGAGGAGAGCGAGCGGGTGCGCGGGCTCGCCACCGGCGCCGACGACTACATCGTCAAGCCGTTCTCGGTGCCCGAGCTGATCGCCCGCGTGCGCGCGCTGCTCCGCCGTGCTAGTCCCGAGCGCGTCGCCGACGTGCTGGTGCACGGCGAGATCGAGCTCGATCGCGAGAAGAAGCGCGTGTCGCGGGCCGGCCGCACCATCGATCTCGGCCCGACCGAGTACCGGCTGCTGGAGTTCCTGATGGAACGGCCCGGCCGGGTGTTCTCGCGCACGCAACTGCTCGACGCGGTGTGGGGCTCGGAAGTCTATATCGACGAGCGCACCGTCGACGTGCATGTCGGGCGCTTGCGCAAGGCGCTCAATCGCGGCCGTGAGGCCGACCCGATCCGCACCGTGCGCGGCGCGGGCTACGCGCTCGACGACCGCTTCGGGCGATCGGCGGCGTAGTTCTAAGCATCGTTGCCAGCCACATAACCGGTGTCATGCCCGGGCTTGACCCGGGCATCCACGCGTACGCGCAGCAAGCACAGTCGTAAAATTGGTCTTTGCGGAGAAATCGCACGGATCACCGGGTCACGTGCTGCGCGCGGCCCGGTGATGACGGCAGTGGATGAGGCGCCGCTACGCCTGAAAGCACTCAACTCTGCCGGAACGGCGGCTTGCGGTCGCGGCGGCGGTCGGCAGCCGGCTGGTAGGCGACGCGCGAGTGATAGCTGCAATAAGGCAGCCCGGTCAGCGGCTTGCCGCCGCAGAAGAAGAACTCCGCGCTTGCGGGATGGCCGATCGGCCAGCGGCAGGTGTCTTCGTTGAGCTCCAGGAGCGTGCGGCGCTGCCCGATCGGGATGATATTCTCGATCAGCTCGGGCTCGGGCTCCTGGTCCATCTCGAAGGCCAGAGCCAGCGCGGTATTGCCCCGCATCGAGGCCCGCGGCACCCGCATCATATGGGTGCGGGGCTTCCGCACCCTCGGCGCCGAGGATGACGGCGACTTGGCCCGGCCCGAAAGGCCCAGCCGATGTACCTTGCCGATCACCGCATTGCGGGTGATCCCCCCGAGTTCCGCCGCGATTTGGCTTGCCGACAGCCCGTCCGTCCAGAGTTTCTTCAGTAATTCGACCCGCTCGTCAGTCCACGACATGAGCCGTTTCCCCTTATTGCTGCCGGCCCCGCCCGGCAGAATCCTTCCACGCAGCCCGGCCAAGGGGGCCGGAGCAAGAACGCTCACGCGATCGTCACTGGGAACCGTCCGCTACGACATCTCGTACTGGACGGGTCGACGCTACAATACGGCTAGACTCGCGCGCAAGAGTCGCCGCGACTCACGTCCACATTTTCCTGTCATTTTCTCTTGCCTTTCCTCAGGTATTCGACTCTGAGTCGGCTGGCCGACTCGACGGGGCCGACCCCGGGAGCCCGATACCGGCCAAGTTGACAGCCGGGGGACCTGAAATATGATGGGCCCGCGTGCCGCCCGGAGAGGCGGCACGATTCATTTCGGCTTGAATTTGAACGCCTTATGGAAGGGTGAGCGGTCGTGAATTCGCATATGATGCCGTCCTACGCGCGGGTGGACATCGCTTTCGAGCGGGGCGAGGGCGTGTGGCTCTACGCCACCGACGGCCAGCGCTATCTGGATTTCGGTTCGGGTGTCGCCGTGAACGCGCTCGGCCATTCGCATCCGCATCTGGTGGAGGCCCTGACCGAGCAGGCCAAGAAGTTCATCCACTGCTCCAACCTCTATCGCATTCCCGAGGGCGAGCGCCTCGCCGACCGGCTCTGCGCCTTGAGCTTTGCCGATCTGGTGTTCTTCGCCAATTCCGGCGCCGAGGCGATGGAAGGCGTCATCAAGGTCGTCCGCAAGTACCAGTCGGCCAACGGCCATCCCGAGCGCTACCGCATCATCACCTTCGAAGGCTGCTTCCATGGCCGGACGCTGGCAACGCTGGCTTCCGCCAAGAACAAGAAGCATCTCGACGGCTTCGGCCCGGTGATGGACGGCTTCGACCAGGTGCCGCTCGGCGACATCGAGGCCGTCAAGCGCGCCATTACGCCCGAGACCGCCGGCATCATGATCGAGCCGGTGCAGGGCGAGGGCGGCGTGCGCATGGCGGAGCCCTCGTTCTTCAAGGCGCTGCGCGAGCTCTGCGACGAGCGCGGCCTTTTGCTCGCCTTCGACGAGGTGCAGACCGGCATAGGCCGGCTCGGCGAGATGTTCGGCTATCAGAAGCTCGGCGTGACGCCCGACGTCATGGGGCTGGCCAAGGGTCTCGGCGCGGGCTTTCCGGTCGGCGCGGTGCTGACCACCGCCGAGGCCGGCAAGGGCATCACGCCCGGCACCCACGGCTCAACGTTCGGCGGCAATCCGCTGGCGGTCGCGGCCGGCAATGCCACGCTCGATATCGTGACCAAGCCAGGCTTCCTCGACAATGTGCGCAAGATGGGGCTCCTGTTCCGGCAGCGGCTCGCCGAGATCAAGGACCGGCATCCGTCGGTGATCGGCGAGGTGCGCGGCGAGGGCCTGCTGATCGGGCTCAAGAGCGTGGTGCCGCAAGGCGTGCTGGCCGATGCCTGCCGCGCCGAGAAGCTGCTCACGGTGCTGGCCGGCGACAACGTGGTGCGGCTCGTGCCGCCGCTGATCGTCACCGAAGCCGATATCGGCGAGGCGATCGCGCGGCTCGATAAGGCCTGCACCGCCATCGAGCAGGCGCAGAAGCCCGCCGCCAAGCAGGAAATGGCCAAGCAAGGGGCGAACAGTTGAGCGGCAGCGGCCTTCGCCATTTCCTCGATCTGATCGATATCCCGAAGGGCGAGCTTCGCGGGATCATCGCGAACAGCCGCGCCCTCAAGGATGGCGGCGCGGCCGGCGCGGCGAAGCCACTCGCCGGCAAGACCATCGCGATGATCTTCGACAAGCCCTCGACCCGGACTCGGGTGTCGTTCGATGTTGGTATCCGCCAGCTCGGCGGCGAGTCGATCACGCTCACCGGTCACGAGATGCAGCTTGGCCGCGGCGAGACCATCGCCGACACGGCGCGGGTGCTGTCGCGCTATGTCGACGGCATCGTCATCCGTACCCTCGACCACGCCTTGGTGCAGGAGCTCGCCGAGCACGCCACCATCCCGGTGATCAACGGGCTCACGCGGCGATCGCATCCCTGCCAGGTGATGGCCGACGTCATGACCTTCGAGGAGCACCGCGGCTCGATCAAGGGCCGGACCGTCGCCTGGACCGGCGACGGCAACAATGTGCTGGCGTCCTGGATGCACGCCGCCGAGCGCTTCGAGTTCCAGTTGCGGGTGGCGACACCGCCCGAGCTCAAGCCCAAGAAGTGGCTGCTCGACTGGATCAAGCAGTCCGGCGCCTCCGTCCGCATCGGCACCGATCCGGACGAGGCGGTGAAGGGCGCCGACTGCGTCGTCACCGACACCTGGGTGTCGATGGGCGACAAGAACGGCAAGCTCCGGCACAATCTGCTCAAGCGCTACCAGGTCAACGCCCGCCTGATGGGGAAGGCCCGGCCGGATGCGCTGTTCATGCACTGCCTGCCGGCGCATCGCGGCGACGAGGTCACCGAAGAGGTGATGGACGGCCCGCAGTCGGTGGTGTTCGACGAGGCCGAGAACCGCCTGCACGCCCAGAAGGGCATCCTGACCTGGTGCCTGCACGCCGCGGCGCGCTGACGCCCGCTGTTCCCGTCCGAATTGAAACGTGAACAGGGGCAGGGGTCGTCTTTCAGCCGCCGACTCATTACATATTGGCGCAATGACTCAGCCTCATATCGACATCCCGGTCCGGGCGCCGTCCGCGACGTCCGCCGATGACACCATCCTGCCGTTCGAGATCGGCGCGCTTGACCTGCGCGGCCGCGTGGTGCGGCTCGGTCCGGCCGTCGACGCCATTCTGAACAGCCACAGCTACCCGCAGCCGGTGGCGACGCTCCTCGGCGAGGCCATCGCGCTCACCGTGATGCTCGGCACCTCGCTTAAGTTCGAGGGCCGCTTCATCCTGCAGACCCAGACCGACGGTCCGGTGCGCATGCTGGTGGTGGATTTCAGGAGCCCCGGTCAGGTGCGGGCCTGTGCGCGCTTCGACAAGGCGCGGGTCGCGGGCCTGATCGACAGCGGCAAGACCTTCGCGGCCGATCTCCTGGGCCATGGCCATCTCGCCATGACCATCGACCAGGGCGCGGACATGAACCGCTACCAGGGCCTGGTGGCGCTGAACGGCGGCTCGCTTGAGGACGCCGCCCACGAATACTTCAAGAGCTCGGAGCAGATCCCGACGCGCGTGCGTCTTGCGGTCGCCGAGGAGATGTTGCCCGGCACCGGCCGCCGCTGGCGCGCCGGCGGGCTGTTGCTGCAGTTCCTGCCTAAGGCGCCGGAGCGGGCCCGGGTCGCCGACCTGCATCCCGGCGATGCGCCTGAGGGCACGCCGCTGCACGTGGTGGCTGAGGACGACGCCTGGGTCGAAGGCCGTTCGCTGGTCGCGACCGTCGAGGACGTCGAATTGATCGACCCGAGCGTGTCGAGCGAGCGGCTGGTCTACCGGCTGTTTCACGAGCGCGGCGTGCGGGTGTTCAACAGTACGCCGGTGGTCGCGCAATGCTCTTGCTCGCGCGACAGCGTCGAGGCCATGCTGAAGAGCTTCTCGAAGGATGACCGCGACCACATGGTTGAGAACGGCCGGATCTCGGTGACCTGCGAATTCTGCAGCGCCAACTACAAGTTCGCGCCGCACGAGGTCGGTGCGTCTGCGGGCGGGGAGCCGAACGGCGGCGCATGATCAAGGCGGGGCGGCAGGCTGCGGGATTGCTGGCCGTGATGGCCGCGACCCTCGTTTCGCCGGCCGCTTCGGCGCAGGCGCAATCGCAAAGCTGTCCCGCGCCGCTCGCGAAGGCCGTCCGCCTGGTGCTGGTCACCGCCAAGGGCATGAACGACGTGCCGGCCGAGCTACAGCTCTTTGAGCGCGCTTCGCCGCGCGATCCGTGGCAGGCTGCGGCGCCCGCCGAACCGGCAACGGTCGGCAGGGTCGGCTTGGGCTGGTCGCATTTCTTCCGCCGCTACGCGCGTGCCGGCGAGCCGATCAAGGTCGAGGGCGACAAGCGCGCGCCGGCCGGCATCTATCCGATCGGGCGGAGTTTCGGCATCCTGCCGTCGCCGCGGCGGGGCTATCTGCGCGTCACGGAAGACACCGTCTGCGTCAACGAGCCGTCGTCGCCGCATTACAACACCATCACGTCGCGCAGGCTGGTCGGGCCCGACGTCAGCGCCGAGAACATGAGCCGCGTCTTGCCGATGTACCGGCGCGGCCTCGTGATCGACTATCCGATCGACGGCAAGGCGCGGGCCGGCTCTTGCATCTTCATCCATGTCTGGCGATCGCCCACGTCCGGCACCGCCGGCTGCGTGTCACTGCCGGAGGCTCGCGTCGAGGCCTTGCAGGAGTTCGCCGCGGGCGGCGCCGTCGTCGCCATCCTGCCGCACGCGGCGCTTCCGCGATTTGCCGGCTGCCTGCCCGCGCCGTGATGGTCAGGCGCCGCCGATCGTCTTCGACAGCTTTTGCGCGCCAGCCGACAGGACGCCGCTCATCGACTTGATGCTCTTGTCGTCGAACCGGTTGATCGGTCCGGTGACGCCGAGCGCGCCGACAAAGACGCGGCCGCGCCCGAACACCGGCACGGCGATCGCGGCGGTGTCGGCATCGCGCTCGCCCTTTGAGACGTAGAGGCCTGTCTCTCTCACGCGGTCGTAGATCGCGCCTTTGCCGCCGGTATAGGCGACCAGAATGCGCGCGCTGGCCCCGCGGTCCAGCGGCAGGTCCGCGCCTTCCTCCAGGTGGTGCCCGATCAGCCGGGAGGCGTTCTGCCGGTAGAGGCAGATCCGCCGTTCGCCCTCGCGGACGTAGAACGCCGCGGTCTCCCCGGTCGCTGCGACTAGGTCGGCAAGGACAGGGCGTACGTAGTCGGCGAGGTTGAAAGCGTTCTGGTACTGCACGCCGAGTCGCCACAGCGTCGGTCCCAGCCGGAAGCGGTTATCGGCGCCGCGATAGAGATAGCCGAACCGCTCGAGCGAGGCGGCGAGCCGCAGGATGGTGCTGCGATAGAGCTTGGTGCGCTCCGCCAGCTCGCCGAGCGAAAGGCTGGCAGACCCGTCGCCGAACGCATCGAGGATCGTCAGTGCACGCTCGACGGCCTCGACCTTCTGCTCCGATGCGGCTGTACCGTCTTGAGCGCGGGCCATCGGGATCGCCTTTCACCGCTCGGCAGCGCTTGACAGGACAGGGCTCTGCCGGTAATTTCTATTTAACAGAATTAGTTTCTGTCAAGTAGAAACTAGATTGTCAAGGGACGGAGCGTCTTGATGCCCAAATCGGTGCCCAAACCTGAGATCGACGTTCTCGTCAGCGAGGTCGGCCCCCGTGACGGCCTGCAAAGCGTCAAGCGGACCATGCCGACGGCGCAGAAGCTCGAGTGGCTCGCGGCGCTCGCCGAGGCAGGCTTGCGTGAGATCGAGGTCGGTTCGTTCGTCTCGCCAAAGCTCCTGCCGCAGATGGCGGACTGCGCGGACGTGGTGGCAGGAGCGCGCCGGATCGACGGGCTGACCGTTCTCGCGCTGGTGCCGAACCTCAAGGGCGCGGAGCGCGCCTTCGCGGCCGGCGTTCACGAGGTGAATATGCCGGTCTCCGCCTCGCGGGCGCATTCGAAGTCCAACATCAACATGACGCCCGAGCAGGCGGTCGAGCAGGTCGCCGCTGTCTGCCGGCTGCGCGCCAGCAGCCCCGAATACCAGCACCTCGGCGTTGAGGCCGGCATCGCGACCGCCTTCGGCTGCACCATGGAAGGCCCGGTGCCGGAGGATTGGGTGATGAAACTCGCCGTCATGCTGGCCGAGGCGGGCGCCGATACCATCGGCCTCTCGGACACGACGGGCTACGCCAATCCGGCGCAGATCAAGCGCATGTTCAAGCGCCTGCAAAGCGAGGTCGGCGACAAGGCTGGCGGCGCGCATCTGCACAACACCCGCGGCCAGGGGCTGGCCAATGCGGTCGCAGCCCTCGACGCCGGCGTGACGACATTCGACTCCAGCCAAGGCGGGCTCGGCGGTTGTCCCTATGCGCCGGGCGCTACCGGCAACATCGTGACGGAGGATCTCGTCTTCCTCCTCGAGTCGATGGGGCTGCGCACCGGCATCGACATCGACAAGCTGATCACCGCGCGCGCCAAGGTGCTCGCCGGCCTGCCGGGTGAGACGCTTTACGGCAACGTCGCTGACGCAGGCCTCCCGAAAGGCTTTCGCTACGCGTCCGATGAGTGCGCCGCGTGACCGCCATGCTCCCGCTCGCAGGGCTCAAGGTCGTCGAATTCTCCCACATGATCATGGGCCCGAGTGCGGGCCTGATCCTGGCCGATCTCGGCGCCGACGTGATCAAGGTCGAGCCGATCGGCGAAGGTGACAACACGCGCCGGCTCGCGGGAACGGGGACCGGCTTCTTTCCGACCTTCAACCGCAACAAGCGCAGCCTCGCCGTCGATCTCAAATCGCCGAAGGGCATGGCATTGGTGCGCAAGCTCGTGGCGCGCGCCGACGTCGTCACCGAGAACTTCCGCCCCGGCGCGCTCGACAAGATCGGGCTCGGCTACGAGTCGCTCGCCAAGGACAATCCGCGCCTCGTCTACTGCTCGTTCAAGGGCTTCCTCAAAGGCCCTTACGAGCACCGCGCCGCGCTCGACGAGGTGGTGCAGATGATGGGCGGGCTCGCCTACATGACCGGCCCGCCCGGCCGGCCACTGCGCGCCGGCGCCTCGGTCAATGACATCATGGGCGGCATGTTCGGCGTAATCGCGATCCTCGCGGCGCTCCGCGAACGGGATCAGACGGGCAAGGGCCAGCTGGTGAAAAGCGCGCTGTTCGAGAACAACATGTTTCTCGTCGCCCAGCACATGATGCAGTTCGCGGTCACCGGCAAGCCCGCCGCGCCGATGCCGCAGCGCCTGTCCGCCTGGGCCGTGTATGACGTTTTCGACACCGCCGATGGTCAGCAGGTGTTCGTCGGCGTCGTCACCGATACGCAGTGGCGTACGTTCTGCGAAGCCTTCGGGCTGTCCGGCCTCGCCGGCGACCCGACGCTCTCGTCCAACCCCCAGCGCGTCAATGCGCGCGACCGCTTCATGCCCGAATTGCGCGCGATGTTTGCGCAGATGTCGCGCGCCGACATCCTGGCGAGCTGCGAGAAAGTGGGATTGCCGCACGCGCCGATCATGCGGCCGGAGGACATGTTCGACGATCCGCATTTGAACGCACCCGACGCGATGGTCGAGGTCACGCTCGCGGACGGCCGCAAGACCCATACGCCGGCGCTGCCGATGGAGCTTGGCGGCCGGCGTCTCGGCCTTCGTCTCGACATTCCGCACGCCGGCGAGCACGGCCGGCAGATCGCGATCGAGCTCGGGCTTTCCGGTGCGGAGTTCGATGCGCTGGTGTCGCAGGGCGTTCTCAGTGTGGACGCGGTGGCCGATGGCGCGTGCGACAGCGGCCGGCGCGGTGATCCTGCGCCAGCGGCACAACGCATGACTGCGGAATAAAAGCGAAGCTTGCCGGAGGAAACGATGATGCTCACGAAGCGCGAATTCCTGGCTGCGAGTCTGAGCTGCCTCGCAGCGTCCCGCGTCGCGGCGCAGGGCTTCCCGTCCAAGACGATCACCATCGTCGTGCCGTTCGCGCCGGGCGGCACCACCGATATTCTCGCCCGCATCGTCGGCCAGGAGCTGAGCACCAGGCTCAGCACGACGGTGGTCGAGAACAAGACCGGCGGCGCCGGCGTGATCGGCTGGT
>JACXTT010012465.1_pt1 | contig 11284 bp, 11 predicted proteins | sample 9270951 | NCBI WGS metagenome assembly JACXTT01 (sample SAMN15532306, study PRJNA645909) | rock metagenome | isolation source: weathered quartz diorite | place: Puerto Rico | collected 2017-06-21 | reverse complement strand
ATCGACCTGCTGGTGGTGAACCTGTACCCGTTCCAGCAGACCGTGGCCAAGGATGACTGCACGCTGCCGGACGCGATCGAGAACATCGACATCGGCGGCCCGACCATGCTGCGCTCGGCGGCCAAGAACCACCGCGACGTGACCGTGATCGTCGACCCGGCCGACTACGCCGTGGTACTCGACGAAATGCGCGGCAACGGCAACAAGGTCGGCTACGACACCAACTTCCGCCTGGCCACCAAGGTGTTCGCGCACACCGCCCAGTACGACGGCGCGATCACCAACTACCTGACCAGCCTCGGTGCCGACAAGTCGCACCAGGCCCGCAGCGCCTACCCGCAAACGCTGAACCTGGCCTTCGACAAGGTGCAGGAAATGCGCTACGGCGAAAACCCGCACCAGTCGGCCGCGTTCTACCGCGACCTGAAGGCGGTGGACGGCGCGCTGGCCAACTACGTGCAGCTGCAGGGGAAGGAGCTGTCGTACAACAACATCGCCGACGCCGATGCGGCGTGGGAATGCGTGAAGTCCTTCGACGTCTCCACGCCGGCCTGCGTGATCATCAAGCATGCGAACCCGTGCGGCGTGGCTGTCGGCGCCCATGCGCTCGAAGCCTACGACAAGGCCTTCAAGACCGACTCGACCTCGGCCTTCGGCGGCATCATCGCCTTCAACGTGGAACTCGATGAAGTCGCTGCGCAGGCCGTGGCCAAGCAGTTCGTCGAAGTGCTGATCGCTCCGTCGTTCAGCGCCGGCGCGCGCGCCGTATTCGCGTCCAAGCAGAACGTGCGTTTGCTGGAGATTCCGCTGGGCAAGGGCGTCAACCAGTATGACCTCAAGCGCGTCGGCGGCGGCCTGCTGGTGCAGGGCCCGGATGCCAAGAACGTGAAGCCGTCGGAACTGCGCGTGGTGACGCGCCGCCACCCGACGCCCAAGGAAATGGACGATCTGATGTTTGCCTGGCGCGTAGCCAAGTACGTCAAGTCCAACGCCATCGTGTTCTGTGGTGGTGGCATGACGCTCGGCGTCGGTGCGGGGCAGATGAGCCGTGTGGATTCGGCGCGTATCGCCAGCATCAAGGCGCAGAATGCTGGCCTGACGCTGGCCGGTTCGGCCGTGGCGTCGGACGCGTTCTTCCCGTTCCGTGATGGTCTGGATGTGGTGGTCGACGCTGGCGCGACCTGCGTGATTCAGCCGGGTGGGTCGATGCGCGACGATGAGGTGATCGCTGCCGCGGATGAGCGGGGGATTGCGATGGTGCTGACTGGCACTCGTCATTTCCGGCACTGATTTGTTTTTTTGCCGAAGGGCTCCGGATTCGCAGGTTGTTGTGGTGGCCTGTGGATTTGGGGCTTTTTTGTTTCTTGCTGGGTTGCAGGGGATGGGGCAGTATTTGTGCTTGGCAAGCGCTGCTGTTTCGCCGGCGTAGCCGGCGAGTCACTTTTTGTCCGAGCGACAAAAAGTAACCAAAAAACGCGTCGCTAGCCGCTGGCATCAATTCCACGGTGGCAGTGGTTCAGGCGGCTTTGGACTCAGTCTTGGTGGGCGGCCGTTCGACCCTGCTACGCGCAGTTTTTCAGCGCGGTGCCTGACGTCAGCTCACTTTTGAACGAGCCCCGACCAGGTGTTGGCCGCCTGCTGCCAGCGTCATCTGTGGGACGCCTTCGGCTGCGCTGCGCGCCGGTCCTAGTCGGTACCTGGGTGCTTACCCCGACCGAGAACCAACAATCGCCCAACAAGACCAGCAGCCCACCGAATCCAAGAAAATGCGCATTTTAGGCATCGACCCCGGCCTCCGCACCACCGGCTTCGGCGTGCTGGAAAAGCATGGCAACAAGCTTTCCTACATCGCCTCGGGCACCATCAAGAGCAATGGCGAGACCGACCTGCCCGCGCGCCTGAAGACGCTGTTCGATGGCATCAGCGAGGTGGCGCGCACCTATGCGCCGGACTGCGCGGCGATCGAGAAAGTGTTCGTCAACGTCAACCCGCAATCGACCCTGCTGCTGGGCCAGGCGCGCGGCGCGGCGATCTGCGGGCTGGTGGGGCAAGGCCTGCCGGTGTTCGAGTACACCGCGCTGCAGCTGAAGGTGGCCGTGGTCGGCTATGGCCGCGCCAACAAGGAGCAGGTGCAGGAGATGGTCATGCGACTGCTGAGCCTGCCGGGACGGCCAAGCACCGATGCCGCCGATGCGCTGGGCATCGCCATCTGCCACGCCAATGGCGGCGACACGCTCGGCACGCTGTCGGGGCTGGCGCCTGAGCTGGTCCGCAAGGGTATGCGCGTGCGCCGCGGGCGCCTGATTGGCTGACAAGGGCTTCGACAAGCGGCTCGCTCCCGTCTCTTACAATCGGGGGCATTTGCCACGCCCGGCTTGCGCCACGCGCGGCGGCCACGAACCCTCCTGCCATGCACCGCTTCCGATCCTGTCTTCGCGCTACCCTGTCCGCTGGCCTGCTGGCGGGTTGCGCCACGACGCCGCCCCCGACTCACGCTCCCAAGGCCGCGGCCGCAGCCGCGGAAACACCTGCACCTGCACCGGCACCGGCCGCGAAGCCATTGGTCATCGCCCACCGCGGCGCCAGCGCGCTGCGCCCCGAACATACGCTGGCCGCGTATGCCAAGGCCATCGAGGACGGCGCGGATATCATCGAGCCGGACCTGGTCATCACGCGCGACGGTGTTCTCGTGGCGCGCCATGAGAACGAAATCGGCGGCACCTCCAACGTCGCCGAGATGCCGCAGTTCGCGGACCGCAGGCGCACAAAGGTGATCGACGGCGAGCGCCTGACGGGCTGGTTCACCGAGGACTTCACGCTGGCCGAACTCAAGACGCTGCGGGCCCGCGAGCGCATTCCGAAGCTGCGTCCGGCCAATGCCCGTCTCAACGACCAGTTCGAAATCCCGACCTTCGACGAGATCGTGCGGCTCGCGCAACAGGCTTCGCTGCGCACTGGCAGGCAGATCGGCCTGTATCCCGAGCTGAAGCACCCGAGCTACTTCCGTGGTATCGGCCTGCCGCTCGAAGACAGGCTGGTCGAGGCGCTGCGCCGCCAGCCGTACCTGCGCGAGGCACCGGTCTTTGTCCAGTCGTTCGAGCCCGGCAGCCTGCGGCACATGCGCCGGACGCTGGGGCACCGCATGCCCAACGTCCGGCTGGTGCAACTGGTCGGCAACCCGAAGCAGATCCCGCCGGACTGGCGGCTGGCCGGCGACACGCGCACCTATGGCGACATGCTGAGCGCGACCGGCCTGCGCGAGGTGGCCAGCTACGCGGACGGCATCGGGCCGGAGAAGAACAGCGTGGTGCCGCGCGATGCGCAGGGCGGCCTGGGCGCGCCTTCCGCCGTCGTGCGCAATGCGCACGCAGCCGGCCTGCTGGTGCATCCCTACACGTTCCGGCCCGAGAATGCCTTCCTGCCCAAGGCGTTCCAGACCGGCGGCGACAATGCCACGCGCAGTCCGGCCGGCATGGTGCGCGAGGTGCAGGCCTTCGTCGCAGCGGGCGTCGACGGCGTCTTTACCGATGACCCGGCGCTCGGCCGGAACGCCATCGACGGCACCCCGTGAGGCATGCGGGCTGCGCTGGGCTACACTTGCGGCCTCCCGCAAGACCGTTGAACCGGCCTTTACCGCAAACGCAAACCCAAACACCATGATCGGACGCATCGCCGGCACCCTTATCGAGAAGAATCCTCCGCACCTGCTCGTGGACTGCCACGGCGTCGGCTACGAGATCGATGTGCCGATGAGCACGTTCTACAACCTGCCCGCGACCGGCCAGCCGGTGACGCTGCTCACGCAGCTGATCGTGCGCGAGGACGCGCACCTGCTCTACGGCTTCGGCACCGCCGCCGAGCGCAACACGTTCCGCGAGCTGATCAAGATCACCGGCATCGGCGCGCGCATGGCGCTGGCGGTGCTGTCGGGCATGTCCGTGTCGGAGCTGGCGCAGGCCATCACGCTGCAGGAAGCCGGGCGCCTGACGCGCGTGCCCGGCATCGGCAAGAAGACGGCCGAGCGGCTGCTGCTGGAACTCAAGGGCAAGCTCGGCGCGGAACTGGGCCAGGCGCCCGGTGCGGCCGCCGTGCATGACAGCGCGGTCGACATCCTCAATGCGCTGCTGGCGCTGGGCTACTCGGAAAAGGAAGCCGCCACGGCCATCAAGCAGGTGCCTGCCGGCTCCGGCGTCTCGGACGGCATCAAGCTCGCGCTGAAGGCCTTGTCCAGGGCGTGAGGCGTAAAATAGCGCGAACCCTGACGCCGCCATGATTGAAACCGACAAGTTCTCCGCCCCCGACCGCGTGATCGCGGCCACGCCGGCTTCCACGCACGAAGAAGCCTTCGAGCGCGCACTGCGGCCCAAGCTGCTCGACGAGTACGTGGGCCAGGAGAAGGTGCGCGGACAGCTCGACATCTTCATGCACGCGGCGCGCAACCGGCGCGAGGCGCTGGACCACGTGCTGCTGTTCGGCCCGCCAGGCCTGGGCAAGACCACGCTCGCGCATATCATCGCGCGCGAGATGGGCGTGAACCTGCGCCAGACCTCGGGCCCGGTGCTCGAGCGTCCGGGCGACCTGGCGGCGCTGCTGACCAACCTCGAAGCCAACGACGTGCTGTTCATCGACGAGATCCACCGACTCTCGCCGGTCGTCGAGGAGATCCTGTACCCGGCACTCGAGGACTACCAGATCGACATCATGATCGGCGAAGGCCCGGCGGCGCGCTCGGTCAAGCTGGACCTGCAGCCGTTCACGCTGGTCGGCGCCACCACGCGCGCCGGCATGCTGACCAACCCGCTGCGCGACCGCTTCGGCATCGTGGCGCGTCTGGAGTTCTATACGGCCGAGGAGCTGGGGCGCATCGTCACGCGCTCCGCCCATCTGCTCAATGCCCGGATCGACCCGCAGGGCGCGCTGGAAATCGCCCGGCGCGCGCGCGGCACGCCCCGCATTGCCAACCGCCTGCTGCGCCGCGTGCGCGACTATGCCGAAGTCAAGGGCGACGGCACCATCACCCGCGAGATCGCCGATGCCGCGCTGGCCATGCTTGACGTGGACCGCGTCGGCTTCGACCTGATGGACCGCAAGCTGCTCGAGGCCGTGCTGCATAAATTCGGCGGCGGCCCGGTCGGCGTCGACAACCTGGCCGCGGCGATCGGCGAGGAGCGTGACACCATCGAGGACGTCCTGGAGCCATACCTGATCCAGCAGGGCTACCTGCAACGCACCCCGCGCGGCCGGGTTGCCACAGCGGCAGCCTACCGCCATTTCGGCCTGGCATCGCCCCAGGCCGGCAGCACCGGCGAGCGGCTCGACGGCGAATAGCCGCCGGCAAGGGCAGGCAAGCAGCGGCGGTTGCTGCACTGCCACAAGCCTTGGCCGGCGGCCCCGTGGGACTCAATTAAACGTTTTTGTCCCGCCCCCCAAATTTTTTCGATGTGGATTGCTGGCCCCTGCCCTATTGTCCACAATGGCTTCAACGGCACCCTTCCCGCGGTGCCCGGCAGCCGTGCCGACCGGCATGGCCCCTCACCATTGCCAAGGAAAGCCATGACCCCTCGACCGTTCTCCCTGCCAGCCGCGGTGCTCGCCACGGCCATGCTCATCGCCACCAGCGCCTACGCACAACGTCCGCAGGCCCCGGTCGGCGTTGCGGAGGAGGCGGTCGTCAGCGGCAAGATCATCGATATCGACCCGAACACCAAGGCCGTGCTGGTGCAAGGCCCGCGCGGCAATGTCGTCGAGCTGGTGGGCGGCGACGAAGTGAAGAACTTCGGCCAGATCCACAAGGGGGACATCCTCACCGTCGCGCGTGGCGCGGCGATCGTCGCATCGCTGGAGCCGGTGGACAGCAAGGCGACCGCGCTGGCGGAAACGGTGGACCGTACCTCGCGCGCGGCCGAAGGCGGCAAGCCGGGCATCATGCGCGAGATCACCACGACGGTGACGGCGGAGATCACGAAGGTTGACCCGGCCAAGCACCTGGTCACGTTCCGGGGCCCGCGCGAAACGTTGCGCACGGTCAAGGTTGAAGATCCTGCGATCGACCTCGGCAAGATCCAGCGTGGACAGATGGCAAAGATCGTCTATCGTGAAGTCGTAGCTATTACGGTCAGGGCCCCGGCCGCATCCGCAGCCAATTGACCCCAAGCCAGACGCGGTACTTTACCCCACCAGGAGGTTACCTATGAATCGACGCCATTTTGTTACCCGGGTTGCCGGATCGGGGCTGCTTGTCGCCACCGCGTTCACGGTTGGCTGCACGACGACAGGCACCAGTGCCTCGTCCGATCCGGCAGCGAAAAGACAGGAAATCGATGCGGGTGTTGATGGCGCGTTGAACCGCCTGTATTCCTCGACCAACGGCTCGCGCGAACTCGCCAACCGCGCGCAGGGCGTCCTGGTGTTCCCGCGCGTCATCTCGGCCGGCCTGGTGGTCGGTGGCGAATACGGCGAAGGGGCACTGCGCTCGCACGGTTCGACCGTGGGCTACTACAGCACCGCGCAGGCCTCGGTCGGCCTGACCGCCGGTGGCCAGTCCAAGGCCGTCATCATCATGTTCATGACGCCAGAGGCGTACAACAAGTTCGTGGCAAGCAAGGGCTGGACGGCCGGCGCTGACGCGAACGTGGCACTGGCCAAGATCGGCGCCAATGGCCAGCTCGATACCCTGACCAGCCAGCAACCGGTGGTGGGCTTCGTGCAGACCAACGCGGGCCTGATGTTCGATGCGTCGATCAACGGCGCCAAGATCTCCAAGCTCAATATCTGAACGCAGAGCACAGGCCGGCGGCCCGTCGGCCGCTCGGCCCGGCATTCTCTGCCCCATCCCGGCTACGGCCGGGATTTTCGTTGCTGCACGGCAAGGCACGTCCCCGGCTGGCATAATCGCGCGAAAAACGGCAGGCGCAACAAGCGCCGCCACACCGGGAACCTCAATGTCCGCCCTGCCCGCCGCCCCCGCCCATACCGGGCGCGTCTACCGCTACTACGACCTGGTCATGGTGGCGTTCGTCACCGTGCTGCTGTGTTCCAACCTGATCGGGGCCGCCAAGGCCGCCCAGGTCACGGTGCCGTTGCTGGGGCCGGTGACCTTCGGCGCCGGCGTGCTGTTCTTCCCGATCTCGTACATCTTTGGCGACGTGCTGACCGAAGTCTATGGCTATGGCCGGGACCGCCGCGTGGTGTGGGCGGGCTTCGCGGCACTGGCGTTCGCCACGTTCATGAGCCTGGTGGTGTTGCACATGCCGGTGGCGCCGTTCATGGCCGACTACCAGAAGAGCCTGGAGGATGTGTTCGGCAATACCTGGCGTATCGCGCTCGGGTCGTTGATCGCCTTCTGCTGCGGCAGTTTCGCCAACAGCTACGTGCTGGCCAGGATGAAGCTGTGGACCGGCGGGCGCTGGCTGTGGACCCGCACCATCGGCTCGACCCTGGCCGGCGAACTCGTGGATTCGTCGCTGTTCTACGTGATCGCCTTCTATGGCATCTGGCCACTCGAGAAGGTGATCCAGGTCGCGGTGGCACAGTACGTGCTGAAGACTGCCTGGGAAGTCGTGATGACGCCGGCGACCTACAAGGTCGTGAACTTCCTCAAGCGCGCCGAAAACGAGGACTGGTACGACCGCAACACCAACTTCACGCCGTTCCGCATCCGCGTCTGAGGCGCGGGCCGGCGCGGCCGGCCGTCACGGAACGCGCCGGTCGACCTCGTCCAGCGCCAGCGCTTCGAGGTGCGCCACATCGCCCCACTGGGCCAGCGTCAGGTGATGGCTGTCGCTGCGCAGCCGGTTGATGCTGGCATTGAGCAACTCGTGCTGGCGCGGCGCCTCCAGCGTCATGCCGGTGGCCTCTCGGTAGAGGCAGTCGAGCACGCCGCCGTGGGCTACCAGCGCGATGCGCTCGCCCGGATGCCGGCGCGACAGCGATAGCGCGATCTCCACGGCGCGGTCATGGAACTGCGCCAGCGACTCGCCCTGCGGCGGCGTGTAGTCGGGCACGCGCGCCTGCCAGCGCGCAAAGTCCTCGGGCAAGCGCTCGGCAACGTCGGCGTAGGTCATGCCCTGCAGGGTGCCGTAGCTGCGCTCGCGCAGGCGCGGCTCGGACCGGACCTTGAGGCCGAGCGCCTCGGCCAGGGGCGCCGCGGTCTGCATGGCGCGGCCCAGGTCGCTCGAATAAACCGCGTCGATCGGCTCGCCGGCAAGCGCCGCAGCCAGTGCACGGGCCTGGGCCTCGCCGGTCTCGTTGAGCGGGATATCGAGCTGGCCCTGCAGCCGGCGCTCGCGATTCCAGGCCGTCTCGCCATGACGGATCACGATCAGGTGCGTGTAGGCCAGCGAGTGCGGCCCGGAGCTTTGCAACATGCCCTTTCCTTGTATTTCCTTTTGCCCGTGCCCGGCGCGGGCGCCGGGCACGAGGCTTCAGCCCGCGACCTTTGGATTGAGCGTGTAGGTGCCGGTCAGGCTGGCCTGCGCGAGCACATGGCCGCGGATGGCTTCCAGCACCTGGGCGCCCGTGAACTGGCCCTCCAGCGGCACCCGGTCGATGTCCAGCGCGTAGACCGTGAACACGTAGTGGTGCAGCACGGTGTCGTTCCATGGCGGGCAGGGGCCGTCGTAGCCGTAGTAGTCGCCCTTCATGTCGGCATCGCTGGCAAACCAGCCGGTGTAGTCGTTGATGCCGTGGCGCAGGCCGCCCGCGGTGGCCGTGCCGCCGGCCGCCTCGGGGCCCGGCTTGCCGCGCGCGATCACGCCGTCGCTGTGCGAGCCCGCGGCAATGGTGGTCAGGCCGGGCGGAATGTCGACCAGCACCCAGTGGTAGAAGTTCACGCGTGGCAGCGATGCCGGCACTTCGCGGCCTTCCTGGTTGACGTCGTCGCCCTGGCTCGGGACATCGCGGTCATGGCAGATCAGGACGAAGGACCGCGTCTGGGCCGGCGCATCTTCCCAGTGCACGTCGGGGTTGCGGTTGCTCGACAGCGCCACGTGCGTAGCGGCGTCAGGCACGCAGAAGGCGAACTCGCCGGGAATCGGCGCGTTGTCGGCGAAGGACTTGCTCCAGATTTTCATTTGTCTCTCCTGTCTGTGGATGGCTGCGCGGGCGCGGCCACCGTGGTTTCCTGCTGCCTGTCCGGCCCTGGGCGGGTTCAGGCGTTGCCGGGCGGCGGCACACGCAGCCAGAACGTCACCGGTCCGTCGTTGGTCAGGCTCACCTGCATCATCGCCCCGAACTCGCCGGTCTGCACGTCCGGGTGCGACGCGCGCGCCCGCTCGACGAAATACTCGTAGAGCCGGCGCCCATCCTCGGGCGACGCCGCCGGCGTGAAGCTGGGCCGGGTGCCGCTGTTGGTATCCGCCGCCAGCGTGAACTGCGACACCACCAGCAGCCCGCCCGCGCCGCCGTTGCCGTCCATGTTCTGCACCGGCAGGTTCATCTTGCCGTCCGCGTCGGAAAACACGCGGTAGGACAACATCTTGGCGAGCAGGCGGTCGGCCTGGGCCTCGGTATCGCCGCGCTCGGCGCAGACCAGTGCCAGCAAGCCGGCGCCGATCTCGCCCGTGGTACGCCCATCGACGGTCACGCGGGCCTGGGCTACGCGCTGGATCAGTGCGATCATCGCCCGCCTCAGGCCAGCGTCACGCGGGCAAAGCGGCGCTTGCCGACCTGGACCACGTAAGTGCCCGCAGCCACTTTCGTGGCCTTGTCGCTGACGGTCGCGCCATCGATCTTCACGCCGCCCTGCTCGATATTGCGGTTGGCCTCGGACGTGGACGGCACCAGGTTGGCCTGCTTGAGCAGTTGGGCGATGGCCAGCGGCGCGCCCGACAGGCTGAGCGCCGGGATATCGTCCGGCACGCCGCCGCGCGCGCGGTGGTTGAAGTCTTCCAGCGCCTTCTCGGCATCGGCCTGGCTGTGGAAGCGCGCCACGATCTCCTGCGCCAGCAGCACCTTGCAGTCGCGCGGGTTGCGGCCGAGCGCGATTTCCTGCTTCATCAGGTCGATCTCGGCGAGCGGGCGGAACGACAGCAGCGTGTAGTACTGCCACATCAGGTCGTCCGAGATGCTCATCAACTTGCCGAACATCTCGTTGGGCGCTTCGGTCACGCCGACGTAGTTGCCCTTGGACTTGGACATCTTCTCGACGCCGTCCAGGCCGACCAGCAGCGGCATGGTCAGGATGCACTGCGGCTCTTGGCCGTATTCCTTCTGCAGCTCGCGCCCGACCAGCAGGTTGAACTTCTGGTCGGTGCCGCCGAGCTCAAGATCGGACTTCAGCGCGACCGAATCGTAGCCCTGCATGAGCGGATAAAGGAACTCATGCACCGAAATGGGAATCCCAGACCGGAACCGTTTGGTGAAGTCGTCGCGCTCCATCATCCGGGCCACGGTGTACTTGGCGGCCAGCTGGATCATGCCGCGCGCGCCGAGCGGGTCACACCACTCGCTGTTGTAGCGGATCTCGGTGCGCGCCGGATCGAGCACCAGGCTGGCCTGGCGGTAGTAGGTCTGGGCGTTGGTCTCGATCTGCTCGCGCGTGAGCGGCGGCCGGGTGCTGTTGCGGCCCGACGGGTCGCCGATGGTCGAGGTGAAATCGCCGATCAGGAAGATCACCTGGTGGCCCAGGTCTTGCAGCTGACGCAGCTTGTTCAGCACGACCGTGTGCCCGATGTGGATGTCGGGCGCGGTGGGATCCAGGCCGAGCTTGATGCGCAGCGGAATGCCGGTGGCTTCGCTGCGCGCAAGCTTCTGCGCCCATTCGGCTTCGATCAGCAGTTCGTCGCAGCCGCGCTTGGACACCTCCAGCGCGTGCATCACCGACGGCGTGAGGGGATATTTGGCGGCGGGGCCGGAGGAAGCTTCAGTCATGACGTAAGTCTTTGAAATACATGAAAATTTGGCGGATTCGCCACTCGGCCGCAGGCCGATTCTTGGTATAATCCGCGCTTTCCGGCGACACGCGGCACCAGCCCGTGCGCCACCCGCCATTCTAGGCGGCAAATAAAGATGAACAGCCCGCGCCGCACCTCGGGGGAGGAAGGCAGACGACACACATCGTCGCGGCAGCGGTGCCCAGACCAAGGTTGAATTTTACGTGATGTGGTCCAGACTCCGCGAAGTTTTCGCGCGCGAGCTGGTGGTTCTCGTCGACCCGACCAACCCCCAGCACGCGCGACGGCGCAAGCAACTCACGGCTTCCGTGGGTGCGATGTTCACGCTCGGCATGGCCGCCGCCATGGGCGTCGCGCCGCGCAGCGCCTTTGACGATCCGCGCGCGCCGCGC
>JACXTT010012464.1_pt1 | contig 11285 bp, 15 predicted proteins | sample 9270951 | NCBI WGS metagenome assembly JACXTT01 (sample SAMN15532306, study PRJNA645909) | rock metagenome | isolation source: weathered quartz diorite | place: Puerto Rico | collected 2017-06-21 | reverse complement strand
ATCCCTCTCCCCCGAGGGGGAGAGGGCAGCAGACGCAGAGCGGCTGCGGGTGAGGGGAATCTTATGAGGGAAAACCAAATGAAAATTGCTCCAGAACCGCAGCGCACGTGAACACGAGATAATTTCAGCGGTCATGACAATGGTTCAACTGGCGTACGCATCGTCACAAATTCCTCGGCTGCGGTTGGGTGGATACCAATGGTCGAGTCAAATTGAGCCTTAGTAGCGCCGGCTCGGATGGCGACTGCAATTCCCTGGATGATTTCACCTGCGTCAGGCCCGAGCATGTGGGCGGCCACGACGCGGTCGCTCGTGCGGTCGACCAAGAGCTTCATCAAAGTCTTCTCGCCACGGCCGGTCAGCGTGTGCTTGAGCGGCGTAAAAGTAGACTTGAACACAACGATGTCGCCATAGCGCTGGCGCGCTGTCTCCTCAGTGGGACCGACCGCGCCGATGTTGGGATTACTGAATACTGCCGTAGGGATCGCCTCATAATCGACCCATGCATCCATGCCGCCATACACACGCCGAGCAAAAGCCATCGCTTCGGCAAGTGCAACCGGCGTCAGGTTCACGCGGTTCGTAATATCGCCGACCGCGTAGATCGAGGGAACGCTACTCTGGTATTCATTGTTGACAATCACCGCGCCATTAGCGTCGAGCGCTACTCCGACCTCGCTGAGTCCTAAGCCAGCCGTATTGGGTATACGCCCGGTCGCGTACATAACCAAGTCTGCCGTAAGCGTTTCACCGGTGGAAAGAGTGAGAGCGAGACCACTAGTGCTGCGTGTGATGGCAGTAACGGTGACGCCGAATTGCAGCTGAACACCTTCACGCTTCATTTCGCGCGCCAGTCCTGCACGCAGGTCCTGGTCAAATCCACGCAAAAACAGCTCGCCACGGTGCACAAGCGTGGTCTCGACACCGAGCCCGTGAAAGATTCCGGCAAACTCGACTGCAATGTAGCCGCCGCCGACGATAGTGATGCGAGGCGGCAGCTGCTCAAGATGGAAGGCTTCGTTCGATGTGATCGCGTAGGCGCGGCCAGGGATTGGTGGTATTTGCGGCCAACCTCCCGTGGCGACAAGGATCCGCTCTGCGCTTAGGGTGCGACCTGCGATTTTGACTGCTTGTGGACCAACCACCTGTGCGCGCTCAGAGATAATCTCCACCCCTGCGCTTCGCAGGAGCTGCTCGTACACACCGTTTAAACGAGTGATCTCGGCGTCTTTATTGCGAATCAGCTTCGGCCAGTCGAAACGTGGAGATTCAGTGGTCCAGCCATAGGCCCGTGCGTCTTCGATTTCCGAATGAACATGTGAAGCATAGACGAGCAGCTTTTTTGGTATGCAGCCGACATTGACGCACGTGCCGCCGAGGTAACGCTCCTCCGCAATGGCGACACGAGCACCGAAGTTCGCGGCAAAGCGCGCCGCGCGCACGCCCCCTGATCCCGCACCGATTATAAACAAGTCGTAGTCAAAACTCGCCATCCTTGCGCTCCTCTCATTTGATTCTCAACAGTGCTGTTGCGTCAGACCAAATAGCGCAGCGTCGTAGGGAACTCATACTTATATTGTTGCGGCAAGAGTAGTCCCCTCTTGTGCAAAGTGGCGGGGAAATACAGAGGACTGCCAACAGATGTGTATCGGTTGCAATATCACACGCCTGTTCGCTGCTTCACTTGAGAGCAGCGTGATACTCTTCAGCTAATTGTTGCGATCCTTTTTGTAAATCATTGAGAATCTCGATGAAGAGAAGCGCGGGCGAGGAGTGCGAACGTCGCTGTCGTCGCGAGAATGCTAGCTTCATCATGTCCGCTTCATACTGCTCCGCACTCACTCCCTTAAAATCTTGTTTATGTTGAATACCTCCCGGCAGGTGCTGAACGCCGAGGAAACCCCCCTCATTTTCGGCAGCGTAAACAAATTTCCGTCAATCCGTATAAGGATTAAATTCCTTTACCGCTCTCTCAGGGAAGAACAGGAGGAGCCAATGCTGACGCGTGTTGGAGTACTGCTGATCCTATTGCTCGTGAATGTGGAATGGGGTTGGACTGACCATCTTGATAACCGCAAGAGCCCAGCTAAAGATGAAGCTAAGTCTGACAATTCTGACATCTTCCTCTCAACGTTGCGCAAACAAGCTGAACAGGGCAATGTAACGTCGCAGCTCCTTCTCGGCGGGATGTATTCCAGCGATCAGAAGGATTGGACCCAAGCCTTCCTTTGGTACCGCAAAGCGGCGGACCAGGGCAATGTAGTGGCGCAAGGATTTATCGGCGGGATGTATTATGCAGGCAAAGGGGTGCCGCAAGATTACGCTCAAGCTGCCCAGTGGTACCGCAAAGCGGCAGACCAGGGCAATGTAATGGCGCAAAATTTTCTGGGCACGATGTATGATGAAGGCAAAGGGGTGCCGCAAGATTATGCTCAAGCTGCTCAGTGGTACCGCAAAGCCGCCGACCAGGGCTTGGCACAGGCGCAATATAATCTCGGCGTGATGTATTTCAAGGGCGAGGGGGTGCGGCAGGATTACGCCCAAGCTGCTCAGTGGTACCGCAAAGCCGCCGACCAGGGCTTGGCACAGGCGCAATATAATCTCGGCATGATGTATTTCAAGGGCGAGGGGGTGCGGCAGGATTACGCCCAAGCCCTCGCTTGGTATCGCAAAGCTGCAAACCAAGGCTTTGCGCTGGCACAAGTAGTACTTAACGGGCTGCAGTACGCAGACAAGGGCATGCGTCGAACGCCCTCCACCACCCAGCAGGACGAAAAATCGGGAAATATCTTTGGGACAATGCTTTGTAATAAGATGCTGTATGGCGGCTTCCTAAAATTTGGTGCGTTCTGCTTTTGACCGTCTAGCTTCTAGAAGGAGACTGTAGGAGCCGTGAAGGTAAATATTCGATTTTGCCTTAGAAGAGAAAAGAGGGAATTTGATTGCTTGCCCTCTATGATTCCAAGAGCGAGGAACATTTGGAGGTGATTCATGTCCGTCGTGAAAGTACTACTTGTCGTGGCTGCAGCTCTCATCGTGGCTTTTGTTTCCGTTGCAGCTAATGGGCAAAATGAGGACGCCGAAACAAAAGAGGTACGCCTTCATAAGTACTGGAGCTATCGATTCAAGATAGGATTAGATTTAGATATGCATAAGTCTTCTATGCCGCAAGACATGTTTGAAAGGGCAGTCCAGGAGTGTACTGCCAAGCGCATGAACGAATATTACAAGCAGCAACATGAAGGGGAAGAGCAAGCAGAAAGAACGCGGCAGCAGCAATATCAAGATATCCAAAAACTCTGGAATTGTATGGCTGGGACAAGTCCTGATCCCTCATCAGCCGAGCATCGGGCACAATCGCGGATGTGTGGGCGGAGGGTGCTAGAAGAACGGAGGGAAGAGATGAATGCTGAAAGGCGCTGAGGATGGCTCAGCCACAGGAGCGTACCCTTGGTCTATGTGTCATCTCTCGACGACCGCAGAAGCTGAAAAGAACGATAGCAAAAGTAAAGACAAAAGAGCCGGAGGCCTTGTGAATGATCGAGCGCTGTTGACAAACTTGCATGAACGGGTGTCACTTCGCATCTAGCAAGATCATCCCTCTCGTCTTTACATCTAAGGTAGCGCCGTAATGGTCACGATCCCACCGATTTGAACATCGACCCGTAATGAATGACAATCAAGTAAGCTCATCCCTACCAATGGGTCCGTATCGGCGGCTTCAACTTCTACGGCGCGGAGCCGCCCATCCCACAACACTGAGACTGCATATACATCGAACACATCTACACTCCCGTCAGCAAGGATACCGGGCTGACGACTCAGCCAAGAAAGCCCCAACGCCTCAATGAGGAGAGGAGGTAAGGTTAAGAAGCCGGTGAACCCAGTGTCGATGATCGCTTCGATTTCTTGCTGCTGTCCGCTCGGGCCAGCCACCACAAGCCGGATGATTGCTTCCCGGTTGGCATTGACCACGCCGGTGATCATCGCTCGCTCGCTGCCATTGGACGCAAGCCAAAGCGGTGGACCCCACGATGACCAATTCGTACACACCAAATCTGGGCGTCTGGAGAACGGGAAAGAAGACGTTCCGAAGCTGTCAGCGTATCTTCAGCGACTTCAAATGCCCCGGTTTCCACATCAATCGCGACGATCTTGTTTGCATTCCCTGCTTCGACCTGAGGGCGCACCTGTTGTTCATAGATCGCTGCGCCGAGTCGAGCATGCTCTTCTTTACTGAACCGTGGCTGTCGTACTCTCATGAAGGGCCTTTCTGTTAATTAGGCTGTAGTCTCAGCCATAACGAAAGTAGAACGCATCATTCTCGCAAGTCAAGCCATATCCGGTTGGGCTGCACGTTCCTCGAGTTCCTCCCTTTACGTTTTCGCTATTCCGTCTTACGTTACTTTTCTGATGATGTTGCCTGCAGTGCTGTACGAAAAAGAAAGTTCGATTGCGATTGTCTCGCTCAACCGCCCACGCAGGTTGAATGCTTACAATGTAGAGATGCGTGACGATCTTTATCAAATACTGCTGGCGGTTCGAGACGATCCCGAAGTGCGAGTGATGATTTTGCGCGGTGAAGGTCCGGCGTTTTCTACAGGAGGAGACGTTTCGGAATTTGGTTCGGCTCCATCGCCAACGAGCGCGAGAGAAATCCGTTGGCAACGCGATGTGTGGGGAACACTGTTGCGGCTCCCACAGCCCACGATCGCGGCTGTCCATGGCTACACGGTTGGCGGCGGCATGGAAATGGCCTTACTTTGTGATCTCTGTATTGCTGCCGATGACGCAATCTTCTTTTTACCAGAGAGTAGTTTGGGGATGATTCCCGGCGTAGTGGGCACGCAAACCGCGCCACGCGCTGTCGGGATAGGCAGAGCGTTAGATATGGTGCTGACGGGAAAACGCGTTGCGGCCCAAGAGGCCGTGCAAATTGGTCTGGCGAACCGAGTCGTCCCGCGGGAGACCCTCTTGACGGAAGCCAAAGCTCTGGCATACACACTTGCCGAGCATGACCCGCGTATTATCGCCCTTGCCAAGCGGGCAATCCGGGCGGGCAGTGATATCACTCTGGCTGAGGGATTACAGCTGGAGAGACGGCTTTTTTCGTTAATCTAAGGAGTCACGATGAACACGGCGAATTTTTTAAGCATTCCGGCCATGATGTTTCCCGATCAGGAAATTTTTGTTTTTGAAGGAACGCGGTTGACCTATGGAGAGGCGCTCGAGCGCGTGCGTCGGTTAGCGAGTAGTCTCCGCGACCTCGGTGTAGGACCTGGTGATCGGGTGGCCGCTATCCATACGAATTGCAATCAATTTATCGAGACTTATTACGCCACTGCCACGCTCGGCGCCACCTTCGTTCCCCTTAACTATCGCGCCAAATTGCCCGAGCTGGAGTACATGGTGACTGCCGCCAACGTCAAGGCCTTGTTCATGGGAGATCGTTATATTGATTCCGTGAAACAACTTCAGCCTCAGTTCACGAGTGTGCGGCATTATGTCGCAATGGAAACGAAGCAACCAGACATGCTCTACCATGAAGATCTCATCGCCAAGGGATCATCTGAGCTGGAGGATTCTGAGGTGGACGAGGTCGACGTCTCCATTCTGATGTACACCAGCGGCACGACCTCGTTGCCGAAAGGCGTGATGCTCACTTATGGTGATTTTACCAACTATGTCGTCGGCACGGTGGAAATGGCGGACGGCACGGATCGCGGCGTCTCGTTGCTGTGTGCGCCGCTCTATCACATTGCCGGCACCGCAAACATCATGACGGCGATTTGGGCGGGCCGGAAAATCGTCATTTTGCGCCAGTTTGACCACAAAGAATGGCTCGAAGCCGTGCAGAAAGAAAAAGTCACGCATGCGTTTGTCGTGCCAACTATGCTGAAGCAATTGATTGATCATCCAGATTTTTCTCAATACGATCTTTCCAGTTTGCAAAACGTATCTTACGGCGGCGCGCCGATGCCATTCCCAGTCATCCGTAAAGCTATCGAAATGTTTCCCAAATCAACTGGATTTGTGAATGCCTTTGGACAGACCGAAACGACCTCGACGCTGACCGTGCTCGGTCCTGCTGACCATCGTTTAGACGGCACACCGGAAGAAGTCGAGCGCAATCTCAAACGGTTGACTTCGGTGGGGTTGCCGCTTCCGGACGTAGAAGTTCGCGTCCTTGATGATGACAACAAAGGACTACCAGCGAACGAAATCGGTGAAGTGGTGATTCGGACGCCTCGAGTGATGAAGGGCTATGCTGGACAAGAGAGCGCAACAGCCGCCTTGCTTGACGCTGACGGCTGGCTGCATACTCGGGACATGGGCTATATTGACGAAGATGGCTACGTCTATCTCGTGGGCCGCAAAGATGACATCATCATCCGTGGTGGTGAAAACATTGCTCCGGCGGAAATTGAAGCAGTGTTGCATGCCCATCCTGCGGTCGACGAAGCTGCGGTGATTGGCGTGCCTGACGTAGACTGGGGACAAAAGATCGCCGCGTTTGTTGCATTACGGCCGGGAAAACAGGCGACGGCCGACGAACTCGGAGATTTTTGCCGGCAACGGCTCGCGAGTTTCAAGAAACCTGAACTGATTCGTTTTGTCGATGCATTGCCGAAGAATCCCTTAGGAAAAATTCTTAAGAAAGAGCTGCGTGCGGATTTCATCGAATAAGACGGACGACACAGAGGAGCTCAGTGCTCCTCTTTTGCCATGACGCTTTCATTATCCCCCGAACTCTCTTTTACAAAGCAGGGTAGAGCCGCTTGGCTTCGTCTCTGTCGCCCAGAGCACGGAAACCGTCTCACTGCCGCGATGGTCGAGAATTTAGTCACCTGCTGTGAGGCGATCGCTGAGGATGACGAGGTTGATGTCGCGGTGATCACGGGGGCCGGGACGACATTCTGTACCGGGCTGGAATATTCGTCTTCGCAAAAGGGAGCGGCGGTACAAAGCATTCGCGCGGAGTTTGGGGATATCCATTGTATAGAGGCGTTAGCAACGCTGACAAAACCGACGGTTGCCGTCATGAACGGCGACGCTCTTGGCGTTGGGTTAGAGCTGGCGCTCGCATGTGATTTACGCATTGCTGCAGAAACGGCGCGTTTGGGTTTACCACAAATTGCTGATGGACTGATTCCTTTCTGCGGCGGTACGCAGCGGCTGCCGCGCATCGTTGGGCAAGCGAAAGCGCTTGAACTCGTGCTGCTGGGAACTTCTATCGATGCACGCGAGGCCTATCGAATTGGCTTAGTGACAGAAGTTGTGGAGCCAACTGCGTTGGCGACCCATGTTGACGAAGTGCTGATGGGTCTGCTAGGGAAAGGCCCCATTGCGTTGCGTTTTGGTAAAGAAGCCGTACTGAAGGCAATGGATCTGACGCTTGAGCAAGGGATGCGTCTCGAAGAAGATTTATATGCGTTACTCCAGACGACCCAAGATCGAGCCGAAGGCGTCCGTGCGTTTCTAGAAAAAAGAACACCTCGTTTCAAAGGACAATAGAGAATAGAATTAGAAGCATCAGACAGGAGGGATAGTAAGATGGCTAACCAAATCGGAAAAATGTATCTCTGTGGCGTCTGTGGCGGGCAAGTGATCGTGACTAAAGGCGGCACTGGCACGTTGAAGTGTTGCGGCGCAGATATGCAGAAAAAGTAAGGAGCTGACGACTCGTAACTGTTACTAGTCAGTTCTCGACCAAACCAGGAGAGGACGGAAATTTCTGTCCTCTTGCTATTTAATTTCCAGCCCCAAGACCTACCAATTTATTCCTCTTCCTAGTTGCAGGAACAGTACGCCCTGGTTATCATAATGCGGACTTTTAAGGTCTAAGAAAAAGACGTGAGGGAGAACACTGATGCCGGCTGGTGTTGAGCCGATTACTTCTGCAGAAATTCAATCGCTGATTCTCAAAGCGATTCCTGACGCCCAAGTCAACATTCGTGACATGACTGGAGGCGGGGATCATTACGAAGCGGTGGTTGTCTCTTCCTCATTCACGGGGAAAACCAAAGTGAATCGTCACCGCATGGTGTACGGCGCATTACAGGACGCGATGGTCCAACGGATCCACGCGTTAGCGCTCACGACCCTAACCCCAGAAGAATTACAAAAAGAGCAGGAACAAACGTCCGATTTGGTCAACATTCAAGTACAACGAGCCCGCTAAACAAAGCAGAAGGAGGAGCCATTCATGGCAAATGACGTATTGGCGCAAATTGATGAGCAAGTAAAACAGTACAAAATCATCCTCTACATGAAAGGAACGCCAGATTTCCCGATGTGTGGGTTCTCTGCAGCGACCATTCAAGTGTTGGATTCGTATAAGGTCGAATACGCAAGTGTAAACGTGTTGGATAACCCTGAGATCCGTGATGGGATTAAGCGCTATTCGAACTGGCCTACTATTCCACAGCTCTATATTAACGGCGAGTTTGTCGGCGGCTGTGACATCGTGCGAGAGATGCACGCAAAAGGCGAACTTGAACCGCTTATTCGTGCGGCTCAGGCAGCGTAAGGATTGATTTCTTTTTCTTTTCCGCTCCCCGAGGGACTATGTTTTCCGTAGGGGCGTAGCATGCTACGCCCCTACAAGTCCTTGCTAGCGAGAAACTGCCACCCCCCATGGCATTTTTCCCACTGGAATCATCGTGACTACTTTGTTTTGTGTGGTGTCGATGACCGCAACTTTGTCGGCGCGACCTACGGTCACATAGAGCTTCTTTCCATTTGGCGTGAGCGCCACCCACCAAGCACGCTCTCCTTCTAACGGGATCGTAGCGGTTATTTTGTTCGTTTCCGTGTCGATCACGCGCACGTCATTTGCTCTCCCGTGCGCGACATACGCTTTCTTCCCATCAGGTAAGATGGCTATACCCACAGGCCGCTCTCCCATTTGAATCGTCTCTACCACTTTATTCGTGGCGGTATCGACGACCAGGACTGTACCGGAACGCTCGTTACTGATGTATGCGCGTTTCCCATCAGGCGTAAAAGCTACGCCACGAGGATTTTCCCCGGCTTCGATGGCTCCAACACCATTGTGCGTAGCCGTATCAATCACAGTCACATTGTGTGAACTTTCGTTAGGCACATAAGCTTTAGCGCCGTCTGGAGAAAGCACCACAGTCTCCGGCTCTATACCCACAGCGATATGGTGGAGAATTTCTTTGCTGGCGGCATTGATGATGAGCAGCTCTCCACCATTTTCATTGACGACGTAAATGAGGGACCCGTCGGGGCTCATAGTGATGCCTTCAGGATCTTCTCCAGCAGGGATTGTATCAATCACTGCATTCTTTTCCGGATCAATCACTGAAATGTCATTAGAGTTACCGTTAGCGACGTATACCCGCTTACCATCTGGAGCTACGACGACGCCACGGGGCCGTTGCCCCACTTTAATAGTAGCGATGACTTTATCCGTGGCGGTATCGATGACTGTGACCTCATCGGATTTTTCATTACTGACGTATGCGCGAGGCTGGGCAAGGGCGAGAGAAGCAGCCAGTAGCCAGTAGCCAGTAGCCAGTAGAACGCAGCGTCGTATGTTCCAGATATGGTTCATTTGTAAGGTGGATGAATCGTTTTTCATAAGCTGCTAATGCGCTGGGGTAGCAGGTTGACCATCTTTGCACTGCGAAGCTGACCGAATGTAGGCCGTAATCTTCCAGAGGATCTCATCCGGCAACCGACCTTTAAAGCCGACCATTTCGGTGTTGAGCACCCCGTCGTGCATGGTGTGAAAAATTTCACCATCAGAGCCGCCATGCTTCCATTCACAGTCGAACAAATTGGGGCATCGTCCAACGCGCGTCGAGGTGACGGTGGTATGACAGTAGCCCGTACATGCTGCTTCAAAGATCGCCTTACCAGTCTCGATGGCGGCAGTGTCGCCAGCAAAAGGATTTTTTTGATCAGCTGGCGTTTCTGCTAGAGCGTACGAGTCGATGAATGTAGCAAAGAAAAAAGCGGCGCTGAGGAGAAGGATCGTGCGCCCAAGTCGAGTGAACATATTCATTGCATCGTCTTTCAATTGAGTTTTTGCATCTCCGCGACACTGTAGGTGCTGTCAAAGGGTTTGTGAAAAGGCATACCATACTTTTGGGCAAGCTGTTGCAGCGTTCCTGCCTCACCCAATTTTCTCAAGGCTCCATCAATTGCTCCTTGCAGGTCCGCCGCTGTTTTCTGGGTCGCTGCATATTCATTCCAGCGCACCACCGCCAGCGGTGAGTACCCACTCACGAAGAACAATTTAAGATCAGGATGGGTGCGGAGATGCCATCCGGCCGCTGGCCCCCACAGTAAAGCGAGCGGCGCTTCCCCTTTAGCCACACCATTGAGCGCTTCTTCGGTCGAGAAGAACGTGCGAACCGGCGTCTTGCGCGCATGGAGGACAAAATTCGCAACGGTTTGCGATTGGATCGCAACGGGAGTATTGCCTAGAGCAGCGAGATCATTTGGTCCAGTCTGTTCTTTGCCGATCAACTCGAACGCCGCGCCATAATACGGTGCTCCGAGCATAAGCTTCGGCGACCCTTTGACCGCATCTGCTCCAGGCATACTAAAGATGGCGTCACACTCGTTACGAGAAAGTTTCCGAGTAGGGAAGTCACTTTCTTCAATCTCGTCAATTTTTGTTGAATTCTTCGTCCACACCGGTACAAGTTGCTTGCCCAGTGCGTCGGCGACTGCCTTGGCGGTATCAAAATCAAATCCAGAGTTTTCTTGCCGTGAGGAATAGGGCAAGTTGTTTTCCAAAAAGCAGACGCGCAAACTGTTTTGCTCGTCTGCGTGTACGTGGCCAATGAGCGGAAAGAGTAAGGAAAGTCCAAAAACAATCTGTCGGACGACAACAGGCTTCACAATGTTGATCGAAATTATCAATGCGGGAAATCTCCTCGCTACTGCGGTAAAGCAAAAACCGTCACGGCGCTGCCTTTGGTGCCAAGGGGATTCTCGCCTACGATGCTTACGGCGAGACCGCCGCCGCCGCTCGGGATCGCCACGTATTGCCGATTGCCAATCTTATAAGTCACTGGTTGCCCACGCACGGTAGAGCCAGTCTGGAATTTCCACAGTAACTGGCCAGTCGTGTCATCAAAGGCCAGGGCATGACCTGTTTGACTGCCAGTGAAGACGAGTCCGCCCGCTGTTGCCAATGTCCCGCCTACCATAGGGTAGCTATCACGATAGCGCCACTTGATTGCGCCAGTTGTGGGATCAATGGCGGTTAAATGCCCATACCCGGAGTGATCGTCCGCTTGTGTCGC
>JACXTT010012463.1_pt1 | contig 11286 bp, 11 predicted proteins | sample 9270951 | NCBI WGS metagenome assembly JACXTT01 (sample SAMN15532306, study PRJNA645909) | rock metagenome | isolation source: weathered quartz diorite | place: Puerto Rico | collected 2017-06-21 | reverse complement strand
GACGAGCGGATCTCTCGCCTTCGCGAGATGGTGCGGCTCTGGCGCGCGCTCTGGGGATCCACGACGAGCGCCTCCGGATTCTCCGGCCGGCACTGGCGACTCGAATCGACGGACCTGCTGCCGAAGCCGACGCGCGGTACGATCCCGATCTGGTACGGCGGCGGCGGGCCGCGCATGCTGCGCTTCACGGCGGAAGAGCTCGACGGGTGGTTCCCGACGGCGCCGTCCGTCGAATCGTTCGCGCAGGGAGTGGCCGCGCTCGAGGGCGCGCCCGCCAAGAAAGCGGGCGTGACGCGCGCGCTCTACTACACGATCACCGCCGACGCCGATCGCGAGCGCGCGCTCGCCACGCAGCGCGCGTACGCCGAGGCGTATTACGGCGCGCCGCTCGAGCTGCTCGCGACCGTACAGGGCTTCTTCGCAGGGTCGCTCGACGACTGCGTCGCGCGCCTCCGCGAGTTCGTCGCGGCCGGCGCGGAGCATCTCGTGATCCGCTTCGGCTCGCTCGACGCGGCCGGGCAGCTCGAGCTCTTCGCGCGCCAAGCACTGCCGGCGCTGCGTTGATCGACGGTTGCAAGTCGAGCGGGCGCTCGACGAAGATGAGCGCATGGATCTCCGCGCTTCCTCCCTGATCGACCTCGTCTCGTCGCTTCGCGAAGGACGCCTGTCGCCGCTCGAGCTGATGGACGCGACGCTCGCGCGCATCGACGCCACCAAGGAGACATTGAACGCCGTCGTCGCCGTGGCCGACCGCGACGCCCTGCGGGAGCAGGCGCGCGCGGCCGCCGACCGCATCGCCCGCGGCGCGGCCCGGCCGCTCGAAGGCATCCCGCTCGGCGTGAAGGACCTCGAGGACGCGGAAGGCCTGGTCACATCGCACGGCTCGATCCCGTTCAAGGACCAGATCGCGACGCAGGACTCGACGCAGGTCGCGCGCCTCCGCGCGGCCGGCGCGATCGTCGTCGGCAAGACGAACTCGCCGGAGTTCGGCTTCACGGCGATCACCAAGAACCTGCTGTTCGGAACGACACGCTCACCCTGGAACCTCGAGCACACGCCGGGAGGATCGAGCGGCGGGTCGGCCGCGGCGATCGCCGGTTCCGTCGTGCCGCTCGTCACCGCGAGCGACGGCGGCGGGTCGATCCGCATCCCGTCGAGCTTCAGCGGCACGTTCGGGCTCAAGACCTCGTTCGGGCGCGTTCCGCTCGGCCCCATCCAACGCTGGGGCTTCGGCGACACCGCGGTCTACGGCCCGCTCACCAAGACCGTGGAGGACGCGGCGCTGTTCCTCGACCAGGTCTGCGGCGCCTCTCCGTGCGATCCGAAGAGCCTGCCGCATCCCGGCTTCTCCTACCTCGAAACCGTGCGCCAACCGATCTCCGGGAAGCTCCGCGTCGGCTTCTCGCCGGACCTCGGCTACGCGGTCGTGCAATCCGACGTCGCGGCCGCCGTCGAGGAGAGCGTGAAGGTGTTCGCGCGCCTCGGCCACCGGCTGGAAGCGGTGGCGGGCGGCCCGCCGATGCTCGGCCGCGAGTGGGGCATCCTCGGCAGCTTCGAGCTGGCGTCGCAGCTCCACTCGATGATCCCGGGACACGAGAACGAGTTCGGCCGCGCGTTCCTCGAGACCGTGAAGCTCGGCTGGCAGATGACGCCGGAGCTCTGGGGCGCGGCCGCGAAGGTGCGCGCCGAGCTGAACGCTTGGTGCGCGGACACGTTCGCGCGCGTCGACGTGCTGGTCACGCCGACGGTTCCCTACGATCCGCCGCCGGCGCGCGGCCCGATCCCCTCGGAGACCGAAGGCCGCACGCAGGTACCGCTGTCGATCGCGTCGTTCACGATCCCGTTCAACCTCTCGTGGCATCCGGCCGCGACGGTGCGGATCGGGCTCTCGCGCGCCGGTCTGCCGATGGGCATGCAGATCATCGGCCCGCGCCACCGCGACGATCTCGTGTTGCAGGTCGCGCGCGCGTTCGAACAGGAGCGGCCCTGGCATCCGCAGTGGCCCGAGGCGTGATTCGGGATTGAGTGAGCCGCGGCGTGCGGGCATCGTCCTCCGTCATGCCCACGCACCGCGAAGCCATCCTCGATCAGTTCACCCGTCAGGCCGTTCCGTTCTCGACCGCTCCGGCGATCGGCGACGAGGGCGCGCTTCGTCTGATGCTCGAGGCCACCGGCGCCGATGCCGACGACACCGTGCTCGACGTCGCCTGCGGGCCCGGCATCGTCGTCTGCGCGTTCGCCCCGGTCGTGAGGCACGCGACCGGCATCGACCTCACGCCGGCCATGCTCGATCGGGCCAAGGCGCTGGCGGAGAAAAAGGGCGTCACGAACGTCGCCTGGGAAGTCGGCGACGTGACGAAGCTCCCCTACCCCGACGCTGCGTTCACGCTCGTCACCAGCCGCTTCGCGTTCCACCACCTCGAGTCTCCCGGAGACGTGCTGAAGGAAATGCGCCGGGTGTGCGCGCCGGGGGGCCGCGTCTGCGTGATCGACGTCGCGACCTCGCCCGACCCCGCGCGCGCCGCGCTCTTCAACCGCATGGAGAAGCTCCGCGATCCGTCGCACGTGCGCGCGCTGCCGCAGCGAGAGCACGAGGCGCTGTTCGCGGCCGCGGGGTTCGCTCCCCCTCGCATCCAGCGCTACGGCCTCGAGACCACGGTCGAAGACCTGCTCTCGCGCTCGTTCCCGAACGAGGGAGACGCCGATCGCGTGCGCACGATCGTGTCCGACTCGATCGCCGACGACGCCATGGGGGCGCTGGCCCGCCGCGTCGACGGTCAGGACCGCTTCACCTATCCGATCGCGATGCTCGTCGCCGATCGCTAGCGAACGTCACATCGTGTAGCGGATCTCGACGCCGGCGATGCCGCCGTCGAGCGAGTACTTCCCGGGGAACGCGGGATTCTCTTCCTTCGTGACGCTGCGATCCTCCCAGATGCCGGAGCCGATCACGCCCTGGATCTTCCAGTGCCCGACGTCGAAGTTCGCCCCCAGAGTGAAGATCGTGTCGGTGTAGTCGGAAAGCAGCGGCGAGATCGCCGAGCCCTCGATCATCCACGGCTCGCGCGAGATGCCGACCTGGATGTGCGCCCACTCCGACGCCTCGTAGTCGAGGCCGGCGCCGTAGCGGAACGTGTCGCGCGTGGCGCCGAAGAGGCGCCCGTTCAGCGCCTTCGTGCGATGGAACGTGACCGACGATTCCTCGAACTTCGAGTAGTCGGACCAGCGGACCTGCGTCGACAGCAGCAGGTGGTCCGTCAGGTTCTGCGCGACGCCGAAGACCACGCTCTGCGGCGTGTGGAGATCGGCGTCCACGTCTTCGCCCGCGCCGCCGATGTCACCGTCACCCCGCAGGTAGACGATGCCCTGGCTGCGGTACGACACGCCTAGCGTCGTGCCCGGCACCAGGTCGTAGAGCGCACCGAAGCTCCCGGCCATCCCGAAGCCGTCCACGTCGTAGGAGACCGGGCCGAGCGGCGAGGGAAAGTGTACGCGCAGGCGGCCGTATGTCGGCGCCGGTTGGAACGCGATCCGCAGCCCGGGCAGCACCTCGCGCCCGGCGAGCAGTCCGAGCTGGATGATCGTGAGCTCGCTGAAGAAGCGGTTCGGGATGCCGATCGCGGGATTGCCGGGGAAGTTGAACGAGGCGCCGACCGAGCCGTAGAGTCCGAAGCCGAACGTCCAGGGCTTCCAGCGATCGCTCGCGATCCAGAGCGTGGGGAGGAGAGGCGTCTCGGACGACTTGGTATCGTAGCCCTTCGCACGGTCGGCATACTGCGCGTTCGAGATCGCGACGAGGAAGCTGTAATCGAGGTACGTGCCCTTGCGGTCGACCATGCCCGCGGCGTTGTTCAGCAGGATGCCCGGGCCGTCGAGCGGGGTGGCCACGTCGTTGCCGCAGAGCCCGCTGTCTCGGCCGCCGATGTCCGGCACCTGGATGAAGCTCGCGCGAGCGAGAGGCGTGGCTCCCAGCATCGCCGCCGCCACGATCGCCCCAACGATTCGAATCACCTTCATGGAGTCGCCCCCCCTCGCTCGCGCGCTCCTCGCGACGCGCGGCTCCGCGTAACCGAGACGATCCCGGGGCGTCACTGCCCGCCCGTCTCGATTCGCTGCCCGGGAGTCTCTCCCGAGGGCGGTTCATGGCTTGAATCGAGGGACAGGCGAGGGTTAATGCTCGCTGCGCGCGCTCGGCCCCGGGGTGGATTCGGGCGGCGGGCGCGATTCTCCGCTCGAGTTCGATGGACATCTTTCCCTTCATTCGCATCGAAGGGGCCGAAGTCGGTTTGATTCGCTTCCGCGGCCCCTGGTCGCTCCGGCGTGGACGCTTGCCCGGCGGGGGCATGTACGCCGTGCGCCGCGGGGCATGCTGGTTCGAGATGGACGAGCCCGCGCGCACGTTCCGGCTCGAGGCCGGCGACGCACTCGGCATCGCGAAGCACCATCCGCACACGCTGCGAAACTCGCTCTTTACCAAGCTTCCGGTGGGGGAGACGGCGCTCGAGCTACTTCCACTCGACGCGGAGGAGGAGCCCTCCGGCGACGACGTGACGGAGCTCCTCGTCTTCTGGTCGACGGGCACGCATCCGCTCGAGGACGTGCTCCCGCCGATGTCGCTCATCCGTGGGGATGGATCGCGCCACGCGAAGGTGATCGCCAGCGTGATCGACCTGCTGTCGCTGGAGCTCGCCGGCGGCGGCCGGGCCGGGTCTCCCGCGGTCGTGTACCGGCTCGGGGAGATCATCGTGATCGAGATGCTGCGCGCGCTGATGAGCCAGGAGCTCGATCGCAATCCCGCGTGGCTCGCGGCGCTCGGCGACGCGTCGATCATGCGGGCCGTCGCCGCCATGCACGAGCGCCCGGGAGATTCGTGGACGCTGCAGCGCCTCGCCAAGCTCGCGGGGCTCAGCCGCTCCGCGTTCGTCGCGCGCTTTCGTCGCGTCGTCGGCGACGCCCCGATGCAGCACTTGCTGCAGACGCGGATGCAGCGCGCCGGTCTCGCGCTGCTCGAAGGGCGCCATGCACTCGGCGCGATCGCCGAGTCCGTCGGCTACGAATCGGAGTCCGCGTTCCACCGCGCCTTCCGCCGCGTGTACGGAGTGACGCCGGGGGACTGGCGAAGCGCGCGCCGGAGCTCGGCCGCGAGCGACGCGGCCGCGCGAGCTCTCGATTAGGGAGCCGACGATGCGCATGCTCCTCCTGGTTCTGATGCTCGCGATCACGCTGGCCCTCATGGCCGCGTGCGGTGGTCACGATCGCGCGCACGTCGCGGGCGTCCCCTGCGGCACGGCGGTCTGCGGCGAGGATCAGTTCTGCTGCAACCCGAGCTGCGGCATCTGCGCGCCGCAGGGCGGCGCCTGCACGCAGCAGGTCTGCGAGGCCGTCACCCGCTGACCCTCCGCGCGTTGCAACGGCGAAACCCCCGCGCCATGCTCGCGCGATGCGACGCAGCGAATCGCGGATCCTGACCACGCACGCCGGGAGCCTTCCCCGCCCGAAGCCGCTCGTCGAGACGTTTGCGAAGCTGTCACGCCGCGAACCGGTCGACGCGCGCGAGCTCGACGCCGCGATCGAGGAATCGACGGCGCGAACGATCGCGTGCCAGCTCGAGGCCGGCATCGACGTCGGCAACAACGGCGAGCAGCCGCGCGAGAGCTTCTTCACGTACGTGCAGCACCGCATGAGCGGCTTCGACGGCCAGAGCCAACGACCGATCATGCGCGACATCCTCTCGTACGGAACGTTCGCCGAGCTGAAGCTCCGCGATCTGTCGCGCACGATGGTGAACCTGCTCGCCGCACCGAAGGCGGTCGCCGATGTGCGCCACGTGGACCGCGCTCCGATCGAGCGCGAGTGCGCGGACTTCGCGCGCCTGCTCGCCGCCGCGCCGTCTCGTTTCGTCGAGCCGTTCCTGACCGCGGCGTCACCCGGAATCATCGCGTCGGCGATGGAGAACGCGCATTACGCGGACTACCGCGAGTACGTCATGGCCGTCGCCGAGGCGCTGCGCCCGGAGTACGCGCACATCGTCGCGAGCGGCTTCGTGCTGCAGATCGACGCCCCGGATCTCGCGATGGAGCGACACACCTCGTACGCGGATCGCCCGCTCGACGAGTTCCTCGCCTACGTGGACCTGAACGTCGCGGCGATCAACCACGCGCTCGCCGGCCTGCCGCGCGACCGCGCGCGGCTGCACGTCTGCTGGGGGAACTACGAGGGGCCGCACGACTGCGACGTGCCGCTCGAGGACCTGCTGCCGCATCTCTACGCCTGCGAGGGGGGCGCGCTCGTGCTGGCGATGGCGAACCCGCGCCACGAGCACGAGCACCGTGTGCTGCGGAAACATCCGCTGCCGAAGGACTGGCTGCTCGTCGCCGGCGTGATCGACACCACGACGAACTACGTCGAGCACCCGGAGGCCGTCGCCGACCGCATCGAACGCGCCGCGGCGGCCGTCGGGGATCCGCACCGCGTGATCGCCGGCACCGACTGCGGCTTCGACACCGCCGCCGGCCTCGGCGAGGTCGCGGAAGAGGTCGTCTGGCAAAAGCTCCGCGCACTTCGCGAGGGCGCGGACATCGCCACGCGGCGCATCCTCTGAACAGACTCGAAAGGAGGGACCCTCATCGACCCGCGTTCACGGAGTCTTCAGCGAGGCATGCGGACGACGCGAAGCCGGAGGCAAAAGACCGACGCCCCGAAACCGCATCGGCTCTGGCGCGCCCAGATCAGAGGTCTTTAGCGAGGCAAGTCGCGGACGATGCGAAGCAGCGTGCGCGACCTGCCGACGGCCATCGGAGGAGCGCAGCCGCGAAGCGGCGAGCACCGAACGGGGCCTACGGCGTCAGCCTAAAAGAAAAGAAGGGAGAAACCGCACCATGCCAAAAGCCACCTGGAAAGGCGCCACTCTCGCGGAGAGCGACCGCTGCGAGGTCGTCGAAGGCAACCAATACTTCCCCGCGGACTCGATCCACCGCGAGCACTTCCGCGAGAGCGCGACCCACTCGACGTGCCCATGGAAGGGCGTCGCGAGCTACTACGACGTCGTCGTGAACGGCGAGGTCAACAAGGACGCCGCTTGGTACTATCCGGCCACGAAGCCCGCGGCCGACAACATCAAGGGCTACGTCGCGTTCTGGAAGGGCGTGAAGGTCGAAGCCTGACTCGCGCTCAGCGTGCCTCGAGCGGCGTCGGCGAGCCCTCGGGCGGGAGATTCTGCTCCGGCCGCGAGTCCCCGCGCTCGGTCGCGCCCGGGATCTGGTAGGGCACGCCGAGGATCCGCTTCATCGCCATGCGGGTCTTCCAGGACAGGTAGCAGCTCACGAAGCGAAGCGAGGCCTGGGCGTCGAAGATCGGATTCTTGATGCCTTCGAGCTGCGCGAGCAGCAGCACCTGCTCGGTCACGCTGACCGGACAGCCGGCGATGCGGACGATCTGATCGTCCTTGGTCTCCTTCAGCTTCTTCGAGACCGACGCGATCTTCGCGAACACGTCGATGCCCTTCGCCTCGTGTGGGCTCTTCGACGCGCGATCGACGTAGACGCTCTCGACGTGCACGGGCTGACCGGCGACGGCGCCGTGGAAACGCGCGCAGTCGCCGAGGAACACGATCTTCTCGCCCGGCGCGGCATCGATCTCGCCGTCGTAGGCACCGAACACCACGTGGAGGCGCGGGCGTGTCTTGAGCTTGCGGTCGGTGCCGGCGTCGAACTGACGGAGGATCTCGATCGCTTCCTCCATCGCACCCGGGCAGCCGCCCCAGCAGTAATCGTCGTCCTTCCCTCCCGGCGGCGGCCCCGAGTAGGCGCGGACGTTCGTGTTCGCGAAGTAGTCCTCGACGCGGATGAGGCCGGTGCGGAAGCCCTTGGCGCGCGCCTGCGCTTCTTCGAGCGTGACGTCGCCGCGGATGTCGATCTCCTCGAGCGCGACCGGGCCGAAGCCGCGCTCGTGCGCGAAGCGGATGTGGTCGACGCCCAGTGGATCGAGACCGATGATGCGGCAGCAGACGGCATCGAACGCGACCTGGTTGTCGCCCATGACGACGAGCTTCAGATCGAACGGGATCGGCGTGAGCATGCGGCCCTCGCCGGCGACGATGCCGTCGATCGCGATGAATTGCGGCTGGATGATGTACTGGAGGTCGGCGACCTTCTCGTTCAGCTTGTGGTCGTGGTCGATCAGCCGGTGCCGGTCGTCTTGGATGCCGATGTAGTTCTTCATGCTGAACGTGACCGTGGTCCAAGGATGCGCCTTGAACTTCGGGCAGTTCACGAAGAAGTCGGCTTTCGCGATCGGCTCGGGGGTGAAGAAGGAGTCGCGCAGGCGTCCCGGATGATAGAGCGGGATCTCGACCTGCGGCGTCTCCTCGAAGTGGTAGTGCTTCACGCCGACGCGCCGGAACATCGGGTAGTAGCCCGCGTACTTGAAGGCGTGGCGCGTCGGCACCGTGATGCCGCAGCGCTCGCCGACCGCGAGCTCTTTCAGCTCGTCCCCGGCACGGTCCTGCAGGGCTCGTAGAACTCCCTCGAGAAACTCCGGCCGGGTGTAGGCGTGCGGGAAGTGCGGGCCCGAAGCCACGCAGTTCGGCTTCACCAGCGTGCGCCCCCGGGGTCTCAAGTCGAGCAGCTCGAGGCCCTCGCGGACGAGCGCGCGCACGCGCTCGGGATCGTACTCGGCGCAGGCGCGGATGATGACGGTCGGGCGCTTCATGATCGGACCTCGCTTCGAAGATCGAACGAGTGGTCACCCTCCTACGTGCGGCGCCGAAGCGCAACCGGAAGGGCTTCGACCGTCCGGCCCGAACCAGTCCTCGACGAAGGGGCCCCAGGCATCCCGCAGATAGATTCCGAACGGCCCCCACCAGACGAGATCGTTCGTGAGGCAGAGGACGATCGTCGACGGCGGCCACTCGCCGCGGGCGATCAGCACGGCGAGGCCGATCGGGCCGAGGATCTTGCCGGCGAGCCCGACGGCCGCGATCGGCAAGCCGCGCTCGGGGACGCGCGCGACCTCGAGATAGAGGACGCCGTAGAGCCCGACCACCATCGCGAGGCAGGAGAAGATCGCGGGATGGTTGAGCGGCGGCAGTCCCGAGAAGCGGAACAGCCACTGCGGATCGGCCGCCGACGCGATTCCCCAGGCGACGTTGTAGAGCCCCGCCACCGCGAACGTCGCGCGGTGGATCCGCCGTCGCGCGATCGGCGGGAGCCGGGGCGTCAGCGCAGGAACTCCGCGACCGCGCGGGCCACGCGCTCCTCGTGGCCGAACAGGAAGTGATCCGCCCCGTCGAGCGTGACCACGCGATTCTCGCCCGCGAGCGCCGCGACCAGCGCCTGTAATTTCGGAACCGGGCAATAGGAGTCGCGGTCGCCGCTCACGAAGAGCTTCGGCTTCGCGGACGCGACGATCGGCGAAGGATCGAACATCGGTACCGGGAGCGCGATCGCGAACAGCCGATCCACCGCCGGGTCGTCGTGGCCGGCGAGCATCGCGATCATCGACCCGAAGGAATAGCCGCCGAGCGCGATCGGCACCCCGGGAGCGTGCGTGCGAAGCGCCGCGAGCGCGGCCCGCGCGTCCTCGATCTCGGAGCTGTCGGCGCGAGACTCGCCCTCGCTCGCACCGACGCCGCGGAAGTTGAAGCGAAGCGTCGCCACGCCGTCGCGCGCGAGCGCCGCGGCGGTCGCGACGACGACCGAGCTGTCCATCGTGCCGCCGTAGTGCGGATGAGGATGGCAGACGACCGCGGCGGCGCGCGCAGCCGCCGGAACGGAGAGGCGTCCTTCGAGCGTGAGCGCTCCGCTACGAAACGTCGTCGGTGCTTCGACCGTGTCGGTGCTTCCCATGCCGCGCTTGAACCATGGAGCCGGCGACCCTGGCAATCGGCCCCGGCCTTCTCTCCGTGCCGCACGATTGCTAAGCGGCGGGCGTGAGGCTGTTGGTCGTCGAGGACGACGCCGCGCTCCGCAAAGGTCTCGTCGAAGGGCTCGCTCGCGAGGGCTTCGCGGTCGACGGTGTCGCGAGCGCCGAGGCCGCGCGCGCACGGCTCGCGATCGACGCATGCGATCTGGTCGTGCTCGACCTCGGTCTACCGGGAGAGGATGGCCTCTCGTTCCTACGCGCGATGCGCGCGCGAGGAGGCACGCTCCCGGTTCTCGTGCTGACCGCGCGCGGCTCGGTCGCCGACCACGTGACCGGACTCGACGCCGGCGCCGACGACTATCTGCGGAAACCCTTCGCCTTCGTCGAGCTGGTGGCGCGGATCCGCGCGCTGCTGCGGCGCGGGCCGCTCGTCGCCGACGCCGTGCTCCGGCTCGGCAACCTGGCGCTCGATGCCGGCCGGCATTCCGTCGCCGCGGGCGCGACCGCGATCACGCTCACGACGAAGGAGTTCGCGGTCCTCGAGTTCCTCATGCGTCAGAGCGGGCTGCTGGTCACGCGGAGCATGATCCTCGAGCACTGCTGGGACGAGAGCTACGACGGGCTGTCGAACCTCGTCGACGTGCACGTCGGGAGGCTTCGCCGGAAGCTCGAATCGGCGGGCGCCTCGGTCGTGTTGCGTACGCTCCGTGGAGCGGGCTTCGTGCTGGAGGAAGGCGCGTGAGACCGCGGAGCCTCCGCGCCCGCCTCACGCTCGTGTTCTGCCTCGTCGGCGGGATCGTGCTGGGAATCGCCGCGCTCGGCGCCGAAGCGCTGGTCGAGCGGGCGATCTGGGCATCGGTCGATGCCTCGCTGCTCGAGGAGGCCGAGACCCTCGCCACGATCGACGACCCGCGCACGCTCGCCGACGCGACACGGCAGATCGGTCTCGAGCACGACCCCGGTCCCGACAAGTTCGTGCGGTTGGTCGGAGCCGACCGCCAGGTCCTGGCATCGTTCGGTCAGGCTCCCGACTGGCTCGATCTCGGCCGGGGCACTCGGATCGAGATGCGAACCGTTCGTGGCAGGACGGTCCGAGTCGCGCGACACGGCGGGCCCGGGGATCGCGTCTGCGTGATCGGCGTGCGCGTCGACCGTCAGATCAGGCACCGGCTGGGCTCACGGATCGCGCTCGGGACGATGCTCGTCTTGGTGGTCGTGGCGCTCGGGATGCTCGCCTACGCAATCACCCGGCAGGCGACGCGACAGATCGATCGACTGGCCGCGGAGCTCGAGACGATCGAGGCGTCGTCGCTCGATCGGCGCCTGTCCGCGACCTCGTTCGCGGAGATCGATCGGCTGGCGTCCGTGCTCAATCGCCTGCTGGCACGCCTCGACGGCGCGATGGGCGCGCTCCGGCGATTCACG
>JACXTT010012462.1_pt1 | contig 11287 bp, 5 predicted proteins | sample 9270951 | NCBI WGS metagenome assembly JACXTT01 (sample SAMN15532306, study PRJNA645909) | rock metagenome | isolation source: weathered quartz diorite | place: Puerto Rico | collected 2017-06-21 | reverse complement strand
ACCAGAGGCATACCGCATGAGGGACAGGCGCCTTTCTCGGAACGCAGGAGTTGCGGATGCATGGGACAGGTCCAAAGCGCCTCGGAACCGACGATGCTTGAGGGTTGGACAGAAAGTTTTTGGGGAGGCCAGTACTGGTAACAGGCGAATAGGATCACGGCAGTCACCGCCAAAACAACGACGACGCTTTGAGGACGATTTGACATTCGACAGTATCTCGTTGCCTTATTAGAGCTGCCAACTCTTAGTTTGGCAAAGACAGCCGCTTATTCTTCCCGAGCCGATGGCTTCCCTTTCCCGGATCGGTCGAGTTCTCGCTTTTGTAGCAGAACTCCGACCGCTCGTTCTAACTCTGCAAGGCCAGCCAGATACTCTGCCTGAGCGGTGACCTTTCGCACCTTACTTGCGGTGAGTTCGCGCTGACTCTGGATCAGTCGATCATAATCTGCTTCGCCACTGCGATAAGAAGCTTTGGCAGAGAGAAGAGCCGTTTCGAGCTGAGGGATCAAGGTTGTTTCACAAAACTTCAGTAAACGGTAGCCGTTATCGGCATTTATAAACGCCTCGTGGACCTCTCTTCTGATTCCAGTCTCAACAGCCTGTGCCCCATGTTCTTCGGCCTTGAGCAAGTGGCTTCCGTTGTCTACCGATCCCCTTGCTTTCATCCACAAGACAGCATACTGAATGCAGGTTCTGGCAGCCTTTAACTCGGGTCGATTAACTGAGGCGAGGTTTTCGAGCTGACGGAGATCCCAGGAAAATTCCGGAACCTCGACCGATTCGGGCAGACGAACTTGCAAAGCGGGGTCCCGACTTAACAGGGAATTGAGAGATGCTCTGGCTAAGACTTCCTTCTTTTCCAATTGAATGAGATCCTCGATGCCCTGAGTTTCTTCACGCTGGGCCTCCAAGAGCCAATTTTGGGAGACCTGGCTCTGGCGGTACCGGGCAAGAACGAGTCGCTTGTTTTCATTCAGGTTGCGACGATGCTCATCGTGTATCTGTAGCTCCTGACGGACCGAAAGAAGTCGGATGTAAGATTTCTTAACCCCAGCGACCACTTCGTTTTTCCTGGACTGCAGTAATGACTGCCACCATTGCCGTACAGGAGCAGCCAATTGGTTTGGCAGCTCAGGATCTGTTGGGGCGTCCCCACTGGATGACAAGCGCCATTGGCAGGGATAGAAATACGGAAGCTGTAATCTGGCAAACTCGAGAGAAAGATAGATCGATGACGCAGCTTCTCCGTTCAACTGAATGGCCTCAATCTCCTGCTGAATTCGATGAACTTCGGGATCATTCTCTAAAGCTTCCTGGACCAGTTTCTGCAAGCCGGGAATTTCCGGTGTCCCCGGAGAATGAGAGGAATCATCTGACTTTGAGGTGCTCAACGCCAGTACACTTGAAAGTCGATAGTACTCCTGTGCCGTGGGATTCTTTGGATCTTGAATCAGTATCTTGGAGAAGCAATTCCGTGCCTCCACATACCGACGTTCGTCGTAGAGTTGTTTGCACTCCGAGATGGAAAGGGAGGAGGGCTGTTGACCCTTTAGCAGACCCAGCTTAAGCAGGACAAGGAACACGAGCAGAGCTAAGAATCTCGTGTCGGCTCCGAATCGTGTGACAGCCCTAGTCATTCCTCGTAGTTCCTCTAAAAAGCGTCTGACACCGAAGCTGAGAACGGGACGGACGAGGAAATGAGTATATCAGCAGGAGAATTCCTGACAGTTAACAAATTTGCGGGCTATGTCCGCACTGTTGATTATTGTTGTCAGTGGATTTGACCATCTGATACCAAACGACTCTAACAACGTTCAGGTGGGACTAATCCCCTATTTAACGTCCGTAATGACGGCATGACAGGCGCGTTGGAGCAGCTTTGTGAACCGACCTGAACCATTCGATTGTGTTTGCGTGCGGCGTTTCATCCCTTCACGCAGCGGAAGCCGATGGTGGAGCAACGGTCGAGCCCCGGCCACATCAGCATGAATTTGGCATGATGGCTGCACGGCTGGGGACCGCTGGCCAGGAACCAACTGCTGCCGGAGTTGTGCTGGAAGCTGCCACCGCGAATGATGCAGAACCGTGTGTGGCTGTCGCTCCGCACGCTTTCGGTGAACTCCCAAACGTTGCCGCTCATGTTGTAACAGCCATAAGGGCTGCGGCCTTCGGGAAATGAGCGGACCGGCATCGTGTGGCCGCCGGGGTTGCATTTGGATGCGTCGAAATTGCTACCCCAGGGCCAAATTCGTTCATCTGTTCCCTGGGCTGCTAAATGCCATTCCTCTTCAGTTGGAAGCCGCTTGCCTGCCCATCGGGCATAAGCCCGCGCATCATCCAGGTCCACATAGACGACGGGATGATGTGCCAGTTCCACAGGCATTTGCCCGTTCGGCCAGTGCTTTAGAAAATTCTCTCGGTGCCTGGGACGATAGCCGGTGGCTCTGAGGAACCGCTCGTACTCCGCGTTGGTCACCTGCGCTTCATCAATGCAGAAATCCGGCAGGGTAATGGGACCGATGTTGTGCTGCATCGTCTCGCCATAGTCATAGGCTTCGAGGAAGTGCTTCAATTTCTCAGGCGGTGTGCCTGGATCGGGATAGCAGTTGTATTCCGGCACTTCATGCGTGAGCCTCATATAGAAAGTCGCCCCCGAAACGCGCACCATTCCCGGCGGAATCGCGTTATCCGGGCAGGCCAGGGTCCGTTCGGGAACAATGATGGGATAAACAACGGAATCCTCGTGGTTGCGGTTCGGATTCCCGGTGTCGCCGGCGGCTTCACGCCGTTGCCGCTCCAGAAAAGACTCCAATGACTTGTCCACGCGGTTCTTCCGCGTCACCAAAATACCGCCGAGCTGCTCCATCGGGCCAATCAGCCGCAGTTTGCCACTGCTCTGCGGTTCTATCTGTACCTCGGTCCCTGCCCAAAGATCGAAGCAGACGGTATCCGATTGCGCGGGGATATCGAGGAGAGGAATGGCCGCGGCCACCAGGCCCCGGTTGATTAGCGTGAACAGATTCATGCCATCGTAGCACCAGTGGTTCGCATAGAGCCCATCCGTCAGCGTCGGATAGAACGGATCCAACTGGTCATTCGAGAAGAAGTCAGCACAATGATGCAGAATGCCGCTGGCGCGCCGCCAGAGTCGGCGGTCTTCATTGCTCCATGGTGTGTAGGTGCCATACTGTTCCCAGATCAACATGCCGCTTCCGTTGAAGAAGGCGGTCGCTATGTCCTCGCGATGGCTCCTGCCTCCATCCGTCATATGGCGATAGAGGCGAAAATGGCGCATGATGTGTCGCGGCTCTATCCACTTCAAAAGCAGAATACCGGGTGGTTCGGGGTCTATCAGGCGCACCGCCCAGGAGACGTTACAGGAGCCAAGCCGTTTGAGGGCGGGAAAAACCTCTGGCTCGAATACAATGCCTTTCTCCGGCCGGAGCGCCGCCACCTCCCGGCTAAGATCATCCCATCCGTCCGACATGGTGTCGCCGTTCACACCGTCCGCGTCAATCGCGGTTATGATCTCGGCCATAATGGCAGCATCCGGTCTGCCCTCGTCTCGAGGTCCTGCGGTTCCATTGTAGGCGTTGGCTTGGGGAATGTAGAGCTTGACGCCTCGCTCGTGCAGTTGTTGCGATAGCTTCTTCAGGGCGGGCAGCCCGCCCGGCAAGTCCCGAAGGCAATCAAAATGGTTTCTGCCGTCGATGCCGAATCGCGGATTGTGTACCCATATCAGGAGCCCGTCATAGCCCCCAAGTTCCCGCTCACCGTCGGCCAGGAGCGAATCCAATTGGTACTCGTTCTTCTCCGGATCGTAGAAATTACGATCCCATACGAACGTGAGGTGAAGGGTAAAGCAGCGGCTGGCCCACTTCAGGTCTTCCCTGTCGTAGCTCGACAGGTCAATTCCTCCATTGCACTCGGGTGTTGAAATGCAGGCATCCAGAGCTTTCCGCATGCGGCTCTCGTCATCCACAGAGAAGAGGATGCTCCGGATATCGAGCTGGGGCCTTTGAGTCTGTGTGTCGCCCTTGAAGCTCACAATGGGACTCACGATTTGGGATTGCCTGTTAAACTCAGGAACGACCAGGCCGAATTCCAGTGTCCGCCACTGACCTCGCGGGATGGCCACTGCCAGCTCTCCTCCCGGGCGAGGAACGCCAACCGGCGAACCGGTAGCGCGATCGTAGATCTGAAAGGAAACACCGATGATACCTCCGCCTTCCAGCGCTCTTGCATCCACTAGGACCCGTACCTTCTCGTCGGGGGAGAAGTCGTACGCCACGGCTATCGGCATGAACATCAACATGCTGGAATCGAGTTGTCCGGAGTGTCTTCGGTCGAAGCTTCCTGGATGCATTCGTATGCCGAAGTTGTCCGATCCCGTTCGGAGGGCATAGCGGTAGGCTTTCACTGCTCGCAGCCAGCTCTCGCGGTCTTCATCCAGTCGTGGCGGGGCAATGAAGGCCGAATTCAGGCCGAACGCCGGAACGCTGAGTGGCCAAAAAGTGCAGTTTGTGCCAGGCTGGAAGACCTGCGAGGCGAGAGGCGCGGGAGGGATTATCAGCTTGGCTAGCGCAGGGACCGCGGTCAGGCTCAGCGCACCGCGCAGGAAATCCCGCCGAGTCGCGGAGCATACTCCCCCTAAGTTCTGACTCCTCTCCTTAGTGTCCACGCCTTCTCTCCTTCCGTAACGCGAGCATTGTCGGAACAACACGCGGTAGCTACTCAGCAGACAATTTAAGGAGCTGCGACACGGCCCGCTGAGCTTCCTGAATGGCCATTTGGTGACCCATATTCCCTGAGAGGTCGGTATGGGCAAAGGCGATCCTGCCAAACGGCTCTTTCCGCAAGACGTCGCCCGGGGCAGGCTTCCCGTCCTTTCCAAACATGAAGCCCGGTTGGGGATTCACGTAAGCGTGCCCCCAGCGATTTAGGATAATGCCCGCAATGTCGGCCCGCGAGTCAAATCCTGAACTGGAAAACATATCCACAAACTGCTCGCGGATCCTGCGCTCATACTCACGAAACGAAGTCGAAACCAATTCACGACGACCCTTGCTACCCTGTTCGGCCGTAGGCAGGCCCGGATAAAAAAGGGGCACGATCAATGTGAGGACAGTGGGAGAGTCGGGTCCAATCGTTCTCGAGTCGGAGCCAAACGTTGCGGTTGTTCGAACTTCTGTCCAATAGCCGAAGCCCTCGAACCAGCGTCCTCCGGAAAGACCCAATTTGTGGAGGAATCGCCAGTTGCGCACCGCCACGTTCGCCACCAGGTGCGCCGAATAGTGAAATTGGTTATAGGCATCACGATGTGTGGAGGGTAGGTCTCTCACCACATGCTTAGTGATCCATCCGCCCCCGGCCATGACTACCCTGCGTCCTTTGAGGCGATAGATTTCGCCGTTGCGAGTGTAGGTCACGCTGACAAAAGCAGACTTCTGCTGCTCCCCTTCGTGCTCGACGCGTACCGCCGTCGCTTGCAGGCGAATGCGGACCTGATTTCCGGGACGATCCAGCGCGGCAAAATTCACCCGGTTTCGGCAAACTGCCTCCAGCGTATGGGGACCGGGGATGGCCTCAGGGATAAGTGTCTTCACAATGTGCCGCGGGAAACCGGTGTTGCCATCGGGAAAACTGTGGCGCTGTATATCACCGCCCCTGCCAACCATCCTTAGGTACCAGGCCCCAGAGAGAGCATCTGGACCAAGTCCTCTCGCGGCCGCCTCATGTGGAGCAACGAACAAGCGGATAAATTCGCGGCTTACGCCGCAGTGCTCAATCAAGGCATCTTCTGCGGTGATGGTATCGAGACGGCGCAACTCCGCCTCGCTCTTGTGGATTGGCGCTTGGTTGTAGTAGGTGAGGTACTTGGCGAAATCGGACCGCATTTGCGCGGACAACGGGGCACACTTCAGATTATTCCAAGGATCGACTAGCCACATTCCAGGTCGCTGGCCAAAGGTCGTTCCGAAATAGAAGCCGAAGTTAGGGGGCGAAGGCAGTTGTCGCGCGTGATGGTAGCTGGAACGGCTGAGCGGCATCTCAGGTGGAGGTCCACTCCAGTCTTGGTATTTGAACCGACGCCAGGCCACACCTATTCGGTCGTAGAATTCCTCAACCGAAGACGGAATCGCGAACCAGTTCGAGCCTTGCGGTGCCATCAGGTGGATACCGTCCACAATGAATTCGTTCCGCCGAGCTTCGCCGCCGAAAATGGAGTGGTTTTCCAGCACTAAACACGTTTGTTTTGGCTGCGCTTTATCTTTAAAAAACAAAGCAGCGGCAAGGCCGCTGATCCCTCCACCCACTATCACTAGGTCGAAGACCTCACCCGTGTCGACCGCTGCTGTCGAGGGAATGCGGAAAACCCCATCTCGCACGGCATGACCGCCAAGCATCACGTCTTCCGTGTTCCCATTTGCACCCGCATAATCGCCGACGCCTGAGTACCCGCCCCACGACGGCTGTTGCCCTAGGAGTTCAACTGGGGCCAGCGAACTCAGCAATATGTTTCCTGAAGCCAGTAGAGTGGCGTTCAGAAAATCACGTCGAGAAATCCTTGAATTCAAACCCAAGGCGTTGCCACTGTATGGGGTAGACACATTACCTCACATACCGATTGTTCTCATGTCCTTCTCGGCCAGTATTGGCCCGTCTTATCGCGACGCCGCTGAAGATGGCCGCGGGCCGACGGACGAAAGGTCCCAGGGCTCAAAGCCGATCTGCGCCGCCGGAGAGCCTGGCCGAAGCCGGAAGTCGCCGTGCTCTGGGTCCATAAACAGCGGGTCACCGACGATGCTGTGCAGATCATTCCCCGCCGCCTGCCACTCGGCAAAGCCCAAGTCCTTGTGGCCAAATAATAGAGGTTTTCCCGAGGCATTCCAATACAGGTTGCGATCGTAGGCGCAGTTGCGGTTGTTGGGATTCCAGTTCTCGACTACCCGGCCTTGGTTGAAGTAAACGATATTACGTCGAAACGAGTACTCGGGGATCGGCACGTCGAAGACGCCAGCGTTCGTTACCTGGGTCCATTCTCCAAGGGCGAATATGTTGTTCTCAAGCGTGATGTTACGGGTGTAGTGCACATGGAGCGGCGTGCAATGGTACGCGAGGTTCTTCTCGACCAAGATGTCGGCGCCGGAATCATGATATATCCCGATTTCGTCTCCCCCCCGTGACCGGATGTCATGCACCACGTTGTATCTGATGCGAGAACCTGCACAGATACCCTCCGTGTAGATACCACCCATGTCGATCATTACACCCTTACCGATGTTGTGGATGTGATTGTGCTCCACGACGTTGCCGAAGGCGTTGCTTTCTTCGAATTGCATCGCCCACCCAACCAATATGCCGGTATAGTGGCGATCATAGATGTGGTTATTTATGATCTGGTTCCCGGGACTGTCGGCCACACAGATCCCATATGAGGTCAAGAAGATCATGCCGGTGTGGGCAATTTCGTTGTCGCCGACCGTGGTGCGCGCGCTGTTAAACCAGATCTTGACGCCACCGGCACCCAGGTCGCTCATCCGATTCCGGGAGATCTCCACGTCCCGGCTACCTTCGCGCACCTCGACGCCATAGGCACTGCCATGTTCGATGACACAGCGCGTGACGGCGCACTCGTTCGCGTGCGTCAGGCGTATTGTCGCAGGCACGTCATACCAGGCGCCCGTGTAGTGCCCCTCCCTTGGCCAGTCCGGCGGTTCCAGCCACTCCGTATGCGCTAAAGGTAGGCCCTCGAAACGCAGATACTTGACCGGCGCGTCTTTGTTCCCCACCACGAGGACCAATTGCGGCAAGAGCGGGGCGATGATCTCCGCCTTTTCCATATCCTCGCCGGGCATCGGTAAGTAATACAACCGCCCGAGAGGGCGGTCCAGATACCACTGCCCCGGAGTGTCTAACGTCTCGAAGACGTTCTCTACCCAATAGTGTGCCGGGCCGCCGTATATCAGGTTGCCACGGCTGGTACGGTCGAACGTGACGAGCCGCCTCTCCATATCGACTCCCTGGATCGGCAGGCGGTTGGCGATGCATGTTTCGAAGGCGACGACCTCCACGTCCTGAAGGTTGTGCCAGGGTTGAAGATCTCTACTGGAGTAAACAAACCGCCGGACATTGTTGTGTTGGTCGTCCTGAGGCTGTTTCGGGTCATAATCTGGCACGGCCTCGACGCGGTAGTACCCCTCTTTCGGCAGCCGAGTGCGCTCTCGGCGCTCCCCGTTTACGAAGAGCTGATGGAAATTCCATTTGCCTTCCTTCACTTCCGGAACGTCCAGCACCCAGGCCTTCCGGCCATTTACTTGATCCCAGCGCCCACCCTCAAGGCGACGGCCGCCGCTCAAGGTCACTTTCTCGCCTTCCGCTGCTGCGTAAACGACTGGGGCATCCTTGGATCCTGAATCCAGCGGACCAAACTCGAGCGGTCGATCGAGATAATAGGTCTCGCAGCGGAGGATCACCCGTACCGGTACTGGCCTTGTCTGTGTCTTGCGCCATGCCCGAACGGCCTCGCGCGCACGCGCAATGGTAAAGAAAGGTCCGTCCTTCGCCGTCGGAACAGTCACCCGTCCTGACCAACTGTCATTGCCGCGCACCGAAACGAAAAACTCGACCGGTTTCGGATCCGCGACAAAGGCGAGTTGCACTCCTTTCAGCCAGTGTCCTGCACAACTGACTATAACCACGATGATGAAGGCCAGTGTGCGCTTGGGCCAGTACTTACGATTTGTCATGATATTCTCTGGGAGCCTTCTACAAGTTCTTAAAGGGCACGACGTGATGAATTTGGAGGCGGAGAGAACTTCGCCATCGTTTTCATTTCATCGCGCCCGGTCCGAGCACACTAAACCTAAGCGCTGTGTCATAGATGATCGATCCTAGGTCGACCAACCTTGCGTGTCAACCTCTTTCAAGGTCGGCAACGATCGGCGTGCGCTGAATAGCCTGTCATCATTGAGGCGTTGCGAATCCAGGACTGTGCAAATGCCGCTGTTGCCGATCGATCGCAGGTCGCACTGATCGATTTCGTAAGGTTTTGGTTTCTTGACTTGCACTCCCTTCGACGATACGATCCGCGAATGAATGTGTCGAACATCTGTGGCGGTTGTGGCAGCACCGGACCCCAAGAATTGCAGGGAATCCTCCATGGTTACGACAACAAGACCGTCTTGCTTTCGCTACTGCATTTTTCACGCTGGCGTATAGGGCAGGCTGCGTGGTGTACCCTTAAGAAGCAAATCCGACGCGGGACTTTGGCTTCAGTTGGCGTGCTCGTGGTCTTGTTGCTGTGGTCTTCCCAATCTTCCGGGCAGGGCGCAGAGAGGGACGCACACTTAGTTGACGCCATTCTGGTGATCTCGGGCGCGGTTCTGGCCGACCACTTCGATCAACAAGAAGTCGACCGCAGGATCTGGCATCGTCCTGATTGGCTTGAGCAACACAATCCTTACATCGCCGTGGAGCCGGAGCATGGATGGTTGCATCTGTCCGGCATGTCTCGAGCATCTGGAGAAAGTTTCCAGTACGTCGGCCTCATCTCCAACAATTTTCGCGAAACCGACGTTGTACTTGCCGCACGAATGCGCGTCCGCTCGGCGTTTGAAAAAGAGGGCCGTATTCAGCACATCATCCACCTCTGTTCGGGGGATTGGCCCGACTTCTTTACCGAGGTGGTGTTCGGAAAGATAAGCGGCGGATCACCCGTCTGGTCGAGCGGTTACATCAATCGTGTTTTTGACTTTCAGGGGCACTCAGAATACTTACAGCCTTTCGTGCCGGCTACAGGACGTGAGGCGTCGGAGTGGCACGAGGTTGTGATCGACCATGATGGATTAACGGGAGAGACCCGAGATTATGTCGTAATCGATGGCTCGCGGCGGCCCGTCGGACCCGTGGTCCGCATCCCCTTCCACCATACCCACGTCGAATTGAAGGTTGATGTGAACGCTGCCGAAGCTCAGGTCGCCATGGAGGTGAGTGACGTCCGAATGTACATGCGCCCGGAGCGCCACCCGGCCATTATCGTGGTCAATAGCCCGATCGTTAGTGGCCATTCTGAACCACCAATTGACGGGTTGCGCGTTCGCGTGGTTGCGAGTTCCTCGGGGCGGATCGTTGGAGAGGCGACCACTGATGAGAGCGGTCAGGCCAGAATATCGCTGGTGCCCGACTTAATCTATCCAATCGAGGCACAAATCGAAGTTTCCGATTTGCAAGGGCCCGTGCTTAAAGCGACAATCCCTTCTGCTGGAGTGACTGGACTCTACCCCGGCGACGTGTGGGCCGTCAGGTTTCCGAGACGCCGGTTTTTTCAGTGAGGTCGATGAAGGCGGCGCCATCCGGCTATTGATCCTCTTCGTGATTCTCGACGGCAAACCAGTCTTTGGCGTTTCTAGATTCCGCGTGCGCCGTCCCATGAGACGAGGGAATGATCATGTTCTGGGGATTCTCTGCGAACAACGCTGCACCCCTCGCATGGAGGTAGCTCCCAATCGAAAGGGTCAGCGCGCCCACGGTGAGGCGGGCTATAGCTCAAACGCCATGCGAGTCTTTCTGGTGATGAGTACGTTGCTCTTGTTGGTGTTTCGGTTTCATCGAGAGGTCAGGGCGCAGTTCGGACCGCTCATGACTTCGCCGCAAACCCCTCAGGCGAAATCTGCGGAAGAACTCGATTCCTATCTGGAAATCTATCGGAACGCAGACCCGCGGTCCACGATCGCCTTGGCGAATCGATTCGCCGCCACCTATCCTCAGTCAGAGTTTCTTGCTCTCGTGTATGAGCATCAGACTTTAGCGTATCAACAGATGAACAACTACGAAGGGGTCCTCCAGGCTGGCGACCGGGCGCTCTCACTAAGCCCTCGAAACATCAACGTCCTCGTCACGTTGGCCCTGGCGATCCCGAACGGTGTGACCGGCCGGTCCGACTCCTCGAGGCTTCTGGAGCAAGCCGAAAGCTATGCACGCCAGGCATTGAACGAGCTGGAGACAAAAAAGATACCGCAGGATTTAGCTCTTGAGGAGTGGGAAGCTCTCAAAGCCGGACTGGAGAGCGAGTGTCACGAGGCACTAGGACATGTCAACATGAAGCGCGGAGACCTTTCGACCGCCGTGAACGAATTCCGCCGGGCCGCGTTCGGGAATCCCAAGCCCACGGGCCGACAGTTCCTACGCCTCAGTTCTGCCTACCTGTTGTGCGGACAGCGCGACGCGGCGGAGCGGGCAGCTGAGCGCGCGGTCGATTTAGGTGAAGGCCAGATCCGGCAGCGCG
>JACXTT010012461.1_pt1 | contig 11289 bp, 9 predicted proteins | sample 9270951 | NCBI WGS metagenome assembly JACXTT01 (sample SAMN15532306, study PRJNA645909) | rock metagenome | isolation source: weathered quartz diorite | place: Puerto Rico | collected 2017-06-21 | reverse complement strand
GAGGCCGCCTGCGACGCGGGCGAGGGCCACGGGTGCAGCTACCTCGCGAGCCTCTGCATCGACCGCCTCATCTATCCTGGCGCGCGCATCCCGTGCACCCGGGAGTCCGAGCATCGCCTCTGGGAGCGGGCCGTCGCCGCGCTGCAGAAGGACTGCGCCGGGTGGGGCGCCTACGACTGCCACACGCTCGCCACCATATATTATGCCGGCGACGCCGCGACCGCGCTGCGCTTCGCCAGCGGCTCCTGCCGGGCGGGCGATCCCGGCGGATGCTACGATCTCGGCCGCCTCAACGAGGACGGCGGCAACGCCGCCGGGGCGCGCGATCTCTTCCGGCGCGCGTGTGCGGGCGGCTACGCGGAAGCCTGCGAAGCGCAGTAGCTAGGCCGCGAAGCCGTAGAGCCGCGCGCAGTTTCCCGCCGTCACCTTCTCGACGAACGCCCGGTCGAGCCCCGCGAAGGCGTGCGCGATGGCGTCACGCGAGTGCGGGAAGGTGCTGTCGGGGTGGGGGTAATCCGAGGCCCACATGAAGTTGTCTGGGCCGAGGAGCGGCAGCGGCTCGGGGCCGAGCGGTTCTTCCTCGAAGGTGGCGTAGACCTGCCGGCGGAAGACCTCGCTCGGCTTGGCCTTCAACCGGTAATCCTTCGCCTTGGGGACGTGCTTCTCGCCCGCCGCGTCCATGCGGTGGACGAAGTACGGGAGCCAGCCGATGCCCGACTCCGCGAGCACGAGCCGGAGCCGCGGATGGCGCTCGAGGACGCCCCCGTAGATCATCATCGCGAGCGGCTCGTCGAGCTGCATGGGGCCGACGGCGGAGAAGGCGGCGAGCTCCCAGCTGCCCGGGGCGACCCGCACCTGCGAGGTGCCGTGGCCGATGTGGAAGCTGACCGGCAGGCCCGTCGCCTCGGCGGCGTCCCAGAAGCGCTCCCACGGCTCGTCAGTGCAGCGGAACTCGAAGGGGCTGATGATGACGCCGCGGTGCCCGAGCTTCGCCACCCGCTCCAGCTCCGCCACGGCCGCCTCCGGGGCGTGCGTCGGCAGGACGGGGAGGACGCTCAGGCGCGCAGGGTCGTGGCGATTGAAGGCGACCGCCCAGTCGTTGTACGCGGCGAGTGTCGCGGCCTTGAGCTCGGGATCCTGGATCGGCAGGCCGAAGAGGTTCGGGCCGTAGATCACCGAGGCATGGACGCCGTCGCGGTCCATGTCCTGGAGCCGGAGCGCGGGCGTCGCGGCGCGGAGGCCGTCGTCCTCGATGCCGGCGCGCGTGATCGCGCTGTAGTCGCGCATGATCCCGCGCGTGCCGAAGGGGCCGATGACCGCGCCGTCGCACGACCACCACGCGCTGTCGCCCTGCTCGACGACCCGCGGCCCGCGCGCGCGGAGCCGGCCCGGCAGCCTATCCTCCCAGACGTCACGCGGCAGGTTCCAGATGTCGAGGTGATCGTCGCACGAGTAGAGCCGCCAGCCGATGGTCATCGTCGTTCAGCCCGCTACTCGATCCGCCGCGGCGCTGTCAACCGCTTCGACGCAGTGCAAAAAGCGGACGCCACCGCGCTCGCGTTTTCAGCGCCATCTTCCCGCCGCGCCTGCACGGAGTCGTGCGCGATGGTGCGGTCCGGCTACCGCAGGCACCGCGCGCCGGGCGGCACCCGGCTTGCAGCCTTTAAGCGTCGACCGAGGAGGATGCCATGTTCCAGACCGAGATGGAGAACAAGACCGCCGTGTGGCTGATGATCTCGTTCATGACCGCTGCGGCGCTCGCCCTGGGTGGCAACATGGGCGTCGCGCAGGGCGCGTCCACCTTCGATACCCCGATCGTCCGGCGCGTACCCGTCGCGCATCGACCCGCGATCGCCCGTGGCGCGCACGTTTCCGGGGACGGCCTCGTGCTCCTCATGCTGCTCGCGCAGGGCGGGCGGCCGAACCTCGCTCGCTAGCCGGAAGGGGGACGACATGTTCGGGAATCGCAGGGCCCGTCTCGGGGCCTTCCTCGACGGCAACTCGGAGATCGAGGGCAAGTACACGTGCGCCGGCACCGTGATGTGCGACGCGAAGCTCCGCGGTGAGATCACGTGCAAGGGCACGCTCATCATCGGCAAGACCGGCGTCGTGCAGGCGGCCGTGGAGGCGGAGATCCTGGTGGTGCACGGCGAGGTGATCGGCAACGTGACCGCGAGCGAGCGCGTGGAGCTGAAGGCCAGCGCGCGGGTGCTGGGTGACGTCGAGGCGCCCATCGTCTCGATGGAGCCCGGCGCGGTGCTCGACGGCCGCTGCTGCATGGTGAAGGAAAAGCCGGCCCAGACGCACGGGGTGGTGGTTCCGATCAAGGCATGAAGCCGCCGCTCAGCCTCCTCGTCGTTCACGGGGACGGCTCGCGCGTACTGCGTTTCAGCCTGCCGCGCTGGCTGGCCTACGGGACCCTCGCGTCGCTCACGGCGATGGCCGGGATCGGCATCGCCTTCTCGGGCGACTGGGTGCACTTCGCGCCCCAGGCGAGCGAGGTGGCGGCGCTCCGCCGCCACGCCGACAATCAGAGTGCGATGCTCGATTCGTTCGAGACACGGGTCGCGGCGGTGCGGGGCGAGATCGACACCTGGAAGGCCGTGCACGCCCGGATGTGGGAGGCGTACGGCGTCGAGGCGCCGGCGGTGGAGGGCGAAGAGAGTGCCGCGGCGCCCCGCGGCGACGAGCTGCAGCTCCTCGCGAGCAGCGTCGCCGAGGAAACGCCGCGGCTTCACGAGCTGGAGGAGATGACGAGCCGCACGGGGCGCATCATGGCCGCCCTGCCCTTGCGCTGGCCGATCCGGGGGCGCGTCAACTCCGAGTACGGCGTCCGTCCCTCCCCCTGGGGCGGACCGAAGGAGCATCACAAGGGGATCGACATCGGCAGCGCGGCCGGTGCGCCCGTCGCCTCGCCGGCGCCGGCGCGGGTCATCGCCGCCAGCTCCGGCGGCAGCTTCGGGAAGCACGTGGTGCTCGATCACGGCTACGGCGTCCGCTCGCGGTACGCGCATCTCCGGAAGCTCGAGGTCAAGCGCGGCGATCAGGTCGAGACCGGGCAGATCATCGGCCTCGTCGGCAGCACCGGCCGGAGCACCGGGCCGCACCTGCACTACGAGGTGCTGGTGCAGGGGAAGCCCGTCAACCCGCGCGACTTCCTCGGGGATCGACCCGAGACCCTGTCTCGGGTCGTGAAGAACTCCGAGAGTTCCGCGAGGTGAACGGTGCGGACGTCGTGCCGCAGCCGGCGAAGCCGGCGCGGCAGACTCTCCGGAACCTAGGGCTGCGCGTCGATCGCGTATTTCGCCCGCATCGCCGTCATCGCCTGCTCGGCACGGCGCTCCCTTCGTTCGCGTAGCAGGCGCTGGATGACGCGGCCGCGCACCTCGGCGAGGTCCGGCGTCGACGCCGGCTCGCGCGCGCGTACCCAAACGAGATGGAACCCGTAGGGCGAGCGGAGCGGGCCGGTCCACGCCCCGGGCGGCGCGGCCTCGGGCGCGTTGGCGAATTCCGCCCCGAAGACGCGCTCCAGGTCGTCCCGCGAGCCCTCGATCTCGGCGCCGCGGATGAACGCGTCTCCCCTGCCCCCCGCTCGCTCGGGCGGCGTGTCGCGGAGCTCCGCCAGTAGCGCGGTCGCCTGGCCCTCGGCCGCGGCGCCGCGCGCCGCCTCGCTCAGGTACACCTGGGTCAGCCGGGTGCGCGGCGGACGGGCGAACTCGCCCGCGTGCTGCGCGAAGTACGCCTGCAGATCCCCCTCCGACGGCAGGTCCTCCGGCCCGAGCCATCCGGCCGCTAGCCGCATCATCTCGACCAGGTGCCGGCGGATGACCAGATCGCTTCGCTCGAGCCCGAGCCGGCGCGCGTCGCGCTCCAGTGCGTCCCGGCTGCCGCCGGTCTCCTCGCCGACGAAGTTGCCGAGACGCACGAGTCGTTCGCGCACCGCGGCGTCCCGGCGGTCGAAGCCGCGCGCGAGCGCCTCGCGGTAGAGGATCTCCTCGTCGATCGCGGTGCGGACGAGCGCCGCCTCCGCCGCGGCGCCGGGTGCGGCGCCGTGCTCCTCCTGCCACGCCTCCCGGAGACGCCTCAGGTCGGCGACGCCGATCACGATCCGCGGCGGCGGCGGCGCGTCCGGCGCCCACCCGCCGCGGATGCCGAGCAGCAGCGCCCCGAGGAGGAGGAAGTGGAGGAGCGGCGCGCGGAGCACGCGAGCCATCACCGCCCTCCCGCCGCGAGGCGCCCGTCGCGCAGCACCCAGAGACGGGTATCCGCGATGCGGAACGTCCCGGCGCCGAGCGCGACGGTCACCATGTGGTCCACCGGCTCCGCGCCGGGGAGATCCGCCGGCCGGGTCATGAGATCCAGCACGGCCGCGCGCCCGAGCGTCAGGCTGGCGTTCACCACCGGCCCGAGGGGGCTCCGGAGGACGAAGTGCCCCGGCCCCGCGCGGGCGAGCGTCCCCGCCGGGATGATGAGCGCCAGGATGTCGTGATCGTCGCTCACGCGGAGCGCGATGTCGTTCCGCGCCGGATCGAGTCCTCCGACACGCGCCCCAGCACGAGCCGGAGGGCGAGGGTCTTCGCGGGCGGCGAGGCATACCCCACCTCGGCGCTCAGCCGGGCGAGGCCCTCGGGCCGGTACCAGATGGGCGACGTCCAGGCGCGCTCCTGGACGACCGGGTCGACGAACGGGTCGTTGGCGGGCCCGAGGCAGCAGTTCGAGAAGGCGTCGCCGGCCGCGCCCGCCTGCGAGGCACAGTCCGGCGAGAAGGGATCGACGCCCATCGCCTTGCACACGCGCGTGCTCCACCGGCAGGTGGGGTTCTCCAGCAGCCGGGCGTAGTAGAAGGCGCGCTGCCGCCGGTGGAACGTCCGATCGCGCCAGACCGTGCACAGCTCGGTCGCACCGGCGCCGCGCGGCGCGCAGGTCGCGGGATCGACGCCGGCGCCGTTCCGCGGGTTGCCCGCCACGTCGAAGACGCGCTCGTGCGTCTTGCCGCGCCGGTCGACCCAGCCCTTCACGATCTGGATGCGCTGGAGGTCCGTGCCGGGCGCGTCGGCGGTGCCCGGGTCCTTGACCGCCCACACGGCGAAGCGCGGGCTCCGCCGCCCGCGGACGGGTCCTAGCTCGCCGCCCATCGGCGTGCCGCTCGCGTACGCGTCGCGCACGAAGCTCGTGCTGCCGCAGGTGACGGAGCGATCGCCGGCGAAGAAGCGGACGACCGGCCGCGGGCCGCTGGTCGCGTAGGTCTCGCGCCGGCGGAGCGCCGAGAAGATCGCGTCGCGCGAGTTCTCCTCGGCCCAGGCGACGGCGAGACCGCCGGGATTCGTCCTCAGCTTGTCGCGGATCTGCCGCGCGGGCGAGGAGTCGTTGTTGCCCTGCCCGCCTCCCCAGCCGCTCTCGGCGACGCTGCCCGCCGCACCGTCGTGGTTGTCGGTCGAGCCCACGAAGCCCAGGCGGAAGGGGTTCACGCCGAGCTGCTGCTCGAACACGAGACCGTCCTTCAGCGTGTTGCGCACCATGTTCCGGCGCGGGTAGTCGGCGATCGTGGGGAGCGGCTCGCCGGGCAGCTCGTGCGCGACGAGCTGCTGCTCGAACGTGCACAGCTCGTCGGCGGTGCCAGCACCGGCGCGATCCAGGCGATCGAAGCGGCACTCGGAGTTGCCCTTGATCTGGTGGATCTCGACCAGCGGCTCGAGCGTCTGGCGGCGGAGCGCCTCGGCCGCGTCGGCGGGATCGGCCCACTGCATGCCCCCGCTCAGGTTCGGGTTGTGGGGGATGAGCACGGCGTCGCAGCCGGTCCCGGCGTCGAGGCACGTGTTCTCGACCGCCGTCCAGAAGCCCTGCGGGATGCCGCCGGCGGCCGTCTCGATGTAGCTCGACACCGTGGGCGGCACGTGCTCGTTCCGGAAGATGATGTTCCGGTGGAGGTGGCGGCCGAGTGGGCTCGCCGTGTACTCGTAGCCGATGAAGCTGGTGAACGCGCACGCGGCGGTGCGGTCGTAGACCTCCTCGGCCGCGGCCTGGATGTCGCCCCACACCGAGACCGCCGCCGCGGCGCAGTCGACGCCCGGGGCGTTGCAGATCTGATGATGCGTCGGGTTCGGGATGCCGGCCGGGAAGAGCCAGCTGACGATCGCGCGGCCCTGCTGGTCCGGGGGCTCCGCCTGGCGGAGGAGCTGGCACTGGACGCTGTCGTAGACCGACGAGGTCGGCGTGTCGCACACGCGCACCTCGCCGAAGAACTCGGAGTGGTCGGTCACCGCCGCGAAGTCGAGCGGGCGGTCGATGCGGGCGCTCCGCGTCTGCTGCTCGTCGTCGTCGGCGAGCGGGATGGTGCCGCCGGTGGCGAAGGCGTAGGCGTCGCGCGGCGTGACGCGCGTGCCGAAGATGTAAGCGTCGGCCGAGAATCGGGTGTGGATGTGGAGGTCGCCGAAGTACGGCTGGCGGAAGGGATCGAAGCTCGCGCAGGGCTGCCGCGTCTCGGTGCGTTGCCAGGGCGGCGGAGGCGCCGCGCCTGCGGCCCTGGCGGCGAGGAGCGCGAGCAGCGCGACGGCCGGGCGGCGCATGCGCGCACGCTTAGCACATCACGCGCACGCGTCAGTAGTCGTACACGTGGTCGATCTTCACCCGCTGCCGCTCGAGGAGCGGGATCACCTCGTGCAGCCGGTCCACCGCCACCGCGATCGCCACCCGCTTCTCCTCGGGGTGGGTGAGGATGTCCCACTGCGAGATCTCCTGCCCCTGGTTGCCGATGCCCGTCCAGCGGCGCGGCGCGATCACCGTCATCATGATGATCCGGTTGCCGGCGATGTCGACGAACTGCGTGCCCTGCCGGGCGAGGGCGGCCACCACCTGCGTGAAGGGCTCGTAGCGCGGCAGCGAGAGGAGCGTGCCGTTCCGGTCGGGCTCGCCGAGCACCTTGATCCGCGGATCGGGAAGGTCCTTCGGCAGCGCGCGCGCGTGGGCCTGGATCACCAGGTCCTCGGGGGCGTAGGCGGCGTGCGTGGCCTTGCGGATGATCCAGCCCCAGGCGGTCTTGACCGCGAGCTCGACGGTGAACGAGAGCTTCCGCTCCCACGCGCGCACGGCGCTCGTCCCGGGCCCGTCGTGGATGCCCCAGAGCGGGCGGATCCGGTCGGCGAAGGGGAACTCGTACCACGGCGTCGCGTGGATGAAGCCGGCGTAGTCCTTCGCCACCTGGGCGATGAACCTGTCCTCCTCGGTCTCGGTCGTGCCCCGGGACAGCCAGTCGGTGAGCAGGCCGATCAGGTTCTCGTAGACGCCCTTGATGACGTACTCGGCGGAGTAGCTGGCGCCGATCACCGCGATCATGACGTGCGCGCCCCAGTCGAAGGGGTAGCGCTCCCGGGTCGCGCCGACGACCGACGCGTAGATGCGCCAGAACTGCCACACGCTCTCGAAGAATGGGAAGTCGGTCGGGTGCTGCCGGGCGAGGAACTCCGCGTACTCGTCCGCGCTGTAGACGATGTACCACTCGGGGAGGGTGAGGAACGTCCGCTCCTCGCCCCGGGTGGCGGGCGGCGGATCGGTCGCCGCGGCGGCCGACGCGGGCGGGAAGTAGCGGTCCCAGAGCTTGTTCCGGAAGCGATAGTCCGGATCGACGCGACGCTTGAGCGCGAAGAACTCCGCGGCCCGCGGGTAGGCGCGGCGGAACTGCTCGTCGGTGGCGTGCAGCTGGTAGGGCAGGTAGTAGGAGCCGCCGAGGGCGAGCGCCGCGTCGATCAGCTCGCGCGTCCACGCGCCCACCTCCTTCCGCGCGGCGGGGGTGACCCCCTGCTTGTAGTAGACGACGAACGCGAACGATTCCTCGCGCGCCCACGCGAGGAGCGAGCCGGGGTCCTGCCGCGCGTGGCGGATCGACACGTTCAGCACGTTGGCGCGATGGCGCTGGAAGATGCTCGCCATGCGCGGCACGAAGTCGTCGAAGCGCGCGACCGGCACGAAGTACTCCTCCAGCACGTAGGTCGAGTGGGCGCGAGACGCGGGCTCGATCTCCGCCGTGTCGTAGCTCGCCTCGTAGTTCCGCCACACGACCGGGCTGTCTCTCAGGCGGAGCGGGTCGAGCAGGTCGGCGCGCAGCTCCTTTCCGAAGGGCACCTCCGAGATGCCGAACTGGAGGGCGCGGTCGCGCCAGTGCTGTCCGCCGCGCGGGATCAGGTGGTCGGCGACGGTCACGGGGCGGTCGGTCTCCGACCAGGTGATCGCCATCACCGTGTCGTACGCGGGCGGGTAGAGGTCGCCGTTGTGGAAGACGGCGCCCGGCGATTCGCGGATCTCCTTCGCGAAGAACTCCCGGTACGCGCCGACCGGGAGCCGGCGGACGTCGCGCGCCAGCCGCCGGTTCTCGTCCAGGTGGAGCGTCGCCTCGACGATCACGCCGAGGCCGCCGTAGCCACCGATGCAGCCGAAGAACAGCTCGGGATTCTCCGTCCGGCTCGCCTGCACGAGCTGCCCGTCGGCGAGCACCACCTCGATCGACTCGACCGAGCCGATGAGCGGCCCCTGGCCCACGTAGCGGCCGTGCGCGTTCACGCTGAGCGAGCCGCCGACGGTGAAGGTGGCGTACGACTGCATGATGGCGACCGAGAGCCCCCGGGGGTCGATGGCCTCCTGGATCTTCCGCCAGGTGGCGCCGGCCTCGACCGTGATGCGGCGCGCGTCCGGCTCGAAGGCGACGATGCGATCGAGGCCGCGCATGTCGAGGAAGAGGCCCCCCTCGGTCGCGATCTGTCCGCCCATGCTGTGGCGCGCGCCGCCGATCGAGATGGGGCCGGCATGGTGGCGAACCAGATCGCGGACCTCGTCGACCGTCTTCGGCGTGACCACGCGCTCGACCGCGATCGGGTTCAGCTGGCTCACGTCGTTGACGACAACGGGCCGCGCCGCCGCCGGGTGCGGGAGGACGAGCGCGAGGGCGAGGAGCGCGCGGGCGCTCACGCTCGCCTGATGAACATCATGAGCGCGTTCCGGGTCGGGTCGCCCTCCTGCAGGCGGAGACCCTCCGCACGCGCGAAGCCCATCGTCGCGAGGGACTGCTCGAGCTCCTTCACCGAGCGGAAGTTGCGGATCTGCCGGTGGTTCTCGTCCCACGAGAGCCCGACGCCGGCGTTGAACACGTCGTGCGCGAGCGCCACCATCGCGTGCATGTCGGGGCTCGACACGTCGTGGTCGCGCACCACCAGGCGGCCCCCGGGCCGGAGCACCCGGTGGATGGAGGTGACGAACGGGTCCAGCCGGTCGGCGGGCGCGTGATGGAAGCCGATGTAGTTGGTGACCAGGTCGACGCTCGCGTCGGGGAGCCGGGCCGCGTCGAAGGCGTCGTAGTTGCCGAGCGCGACGAAGTCGCCGGCCGGCCGGAGCTGCCCCCGCTCGGCGATGTCCGCCAGCGCGAGGCCGGGCATCGTGTCGTTGGCGACCACGACGTCGCCCTCGATCCGCACCCGCCGCCGGAGCGCCTTCACGTACCGCCCGGGCGTCCCGATCTCGACGTAGCCGTGGATGGTCTTCACCGGGCCGAGGAGCGACGCCGTCTGTCGCGCCATCTCCTCCTTCTGCTTGGCGAGCGCCGGCAGCGCATAGGTGACCAGCGAGAGGCGCGGGGTGATCTCCGGCAGCCGCCGCTGCAGCTCCTGGTAGATCTCGGCGTCGCTCTCGTGGCGCGCGCTGACCTCGGTGATGAGGCGGTGGAAGCGGTCCTCGGGATAGAGATGGAAGACGTTCTGCAGGAAGAGATAGAAGCGCTTGCGGAGCTTCGCGTCGCCATAGACGGCCTTGAAGTTCGAGGCCGCGATCTCCGCCGCCCACGACGAGCCGCCCAGCGCGGACGCGAAGACCGCGAGGAGGAGCCTCAGCGTGGCCCGTCGGTCGAGCACCTGCATGGACGCGGTGGCCCCAGGGTAGCGAGACCGGGGGCGAGAGGAAAGCGCGGCGGGCTCAGCCGAGCGCCCCGCCGGTCGCGCCCACCACCTCGAGGGCGTGCAGCAGGATCTGCTCGCGGATGTCCACGAACTCGTCCCACTGCGTGGTCTGCACGTAGGCGAGGAGCTCGATCTCGAGCCCCCTGGAATCCATGCGGACGAAGCGTGCCCGCGCCGACGGCCCGTGGACCTTCGGCTGGGCGACCGCCATCTCGCGGAGCTGCGCGAGCACCGCGCGCACCCGCTCGGCGTTCGTGCCCTGCGGGAGGGCCAGGGTCGCGCGCACCGGGATGCGATCGCGCCGGCTCAGGTTCTCGAGCGCGAGCGTCGAGAACTGCGCGTTGGGGACGGTGACGAGCGTCCGGTCGACGGTGCGCACGCGGGTCGAGCGGAGCCCGATGTCCTCGACCGTGCCGACGGTGTCGCCGAAGCGACACACGTCGCCGATCCGCACCGGCTCGTCGGCCACCAGGCTGACGCTGCCGAAGAGATTCTCCACCGTCTTCTGCGCCGCGAGCGCGATCGCGAGCCCTCCGACGCCGAGCCCGGCGATGAGCCCGGTCACGTTGAAGCCGAAGTTCTGCAGCGCGGCGATCAGCGCGACGAGCGCGATGAATATCTTGAGGCTCCGGCGGCCGAGGGGCACGGCGGTCACCGCGCGCGCGTGCCGGCGCCCCTCGAGCTGCCGCTCGACGCGGCTCGAAAGGACGTCGAGCACGCGCAGGATGAGCCAGGTGACCATGACGATGGCGAGGCCCTTCAGCGTGCCGCCGAGCACGCGCTGCACCGGGAAGGCGAGCGCCAGGAAGCGGAGCCCGAGGGCGAACACGCCGAGCGCGAGCGCCAGCCTGAGCGGCGCCACGGCGTGATCCGCCAGGCGGGAATCGAGACCGTAGTAGCGGGTCACGAGCTGCGCGGGCAGGTGCAGCACGCGGCGCGCCACCCACGACACCAGCCAGGCCACGCCGGTCAGGAGCGCCAGCGCGATCCACTGCCAGAGGCGGATCTGGAGGAAGCGCAGCTCGAAGAACGGCGCCGGCAGCACGCGCGCCAGCGGTCCCCAGCCGAACTCGTCGTAGAGGGCGGGGATGGCGGCGACGGTGCTGGTCGCGAACTTCCACACCGCCGGCCCGCCCGGCTGCGGCACGCGCTCGATCAGCACCTCGACCGGGCCGCCGGCGGTGGTGATCGTGCCCAGCGACTCGCGCGAGGCGGGAAGCCCGTCCTCCAGGTCGCCTTCGGGCTTGTCGCTCAGGTGCTCCGGATCGGTCGGCAGCGCGCGGTCGAGGATGGTCTCCAGCTGCTGCGCCAGCTCGGCGCCGCGCTGCGTTCGGCCGGCGCTCGGCAGGCC
>JACXTT010012460.1_pt1 | contig 11289 bp, 9 predicted proteins | sample 9270951 | NCBI WGS metagenome assembly JACXTT01 (sample SAMN15532306, study PRJNA645909) | rock metagenome | isolation source: weathered quartz diorite | place: Puerto Rico | collected 2017-06-21 | reverse complement strand
GTCACATTCAAGGCGTGCCGTTTCCATCCCCGCGTAATGTTCCATCTTAATTTGGCGTTTCTCAGTCATGCTTCCACCATTCCGGCCGCTCAGCGGCCTAGGTTTAATCGATGCGAGTTGGCCGGGGATGCCATTCCACGCCAATCGTAGCCATGTGCCGTTCCGTACTTCGACTGCAGATCACGCCCTGGCAGAACGAGTTGTCGAAACTTAGATCGTTGAAACGATAAGCGGCGAATGCAGAATATGTACGTCCCAGATGCTTGCGCAGCAGCGCCCGGGCAAAGCCGTGATCGAACGTGTCTCCCGCCGTCCCCCCCGTGCCCTGTGGCTGGAGACGCTTGTTGTGCGAATATCCGACATCGAGATAGACCTCCCAGGTGCGCGCCAAGGGACGCGTCAGGCCCAGCCGCGCTGCCTGCGTATCGGCGCCGGCAAAGAAGCCCGATCCCTCCGAGGTAAATTTCTCGTAGGTCGCCGCAAGCGACGTTCTCGTGAATCGGTAACGCAGAACTGCCCTTCCCGTCGTCGACCAGTGCGTGACGTCGGGCAGGCCGGGAAGCTCGATCAGGAGGCGCTGGGGGCCAGCTCCAAGAATCAGGCTCATCTTGCCGCTGATGGTGTGACTCCAGCGAAAATTGACCACCTGAGCGTCAATCTGGCCGCCGGCATCCTGGGGAAAGCGGAATTGCTGGAATCCATACACGGCCGCCACCTGGTCCCGACGGCCAAGCAGGTAACTGTATCCGGCTTCCACCATCTCTTTGTCGCTGTTGATCAACAGTTCTGTGTTGTCGAAGAAATGGGCATTACTGAATCCGGCCGCAACCGTAAAAGCCGAACGCGGCGTCAGACTTTGCACCACGTCCGCGAGGGCACCGTTCGTGAGTCTTGGAGTCAGCCCTACGGAACCGAATTCGCCGTTCCCGAAAAAGTGGCTGCCCGGCAATCCCCCACCTGCAAGGCCGGTCTCGGCCCCGCCGGTGGCAATCCCCAGGCCGGGCACTCCCCCGAATGCTCCGACGCTGAAGGACCCTTCCGGGAGATAGCTGAAGGAATCGCGGAGGGTCAGCCGGCCGGTACGCCACCGCGTCACCCCCATCACACCGAGAGCATGCAATTGGCTCGCATCTCGGGTCGCGTTACTGTAGAAGGCGCCGCCTCCCACATATTCCGCGAACATATCCGTCTTGGCGTAAAAGCGCTGCAGGTCGAGAGCGCCTAACAGGTGCGTAACCGAGCTCATTCCCTGCTGGCCCAGTAAATTGCTTGCGTTGGAATCAGCCGTCTCGCTCACCGACAAGCCGGCGGAAACAAAGCTGCGCGCAGAACTGCGCATTTCCAACCCGGGCTCGTCCAGGCCGGACACGGGAGGGTTATCCGGATTCAGAATCGGAGCCGTCTGCCCGAAGGCGGGAGCCGGTCCCGTCCGTTCAGAGGACGGATCGTTCTGGCCGGCTGCGAACAGACTGATCCCTAGAATCGCCCAGATAACGCCGATCACCCGCACTCTCGCTCTCTTCTCCGAGTTTGCGTTACGGTACAACAATGGTGTCTCCCGGTTGCAAAACGTAGTTGTGTTCAATCTGTTCGCCCTTGACGAGCTTGTGATAGTTCACAGGCAGCTTCTGCTGCTTGCCGTTTTCCATGCGTAGAACGTAAATGCGCTTCGTGTTCGCGAACTGCGTCAGCCCGGCGTTCGACAGCGCTTGTAGAACGGTCATGTTCGGCAGCATCGATATCGCGCCGGTGTGCGCGACCTCACCCACCATATAGACCCGCTTGCTGTTGATCTGGCTCACGACCACTGTGACGCGGGGCGCCGCAACGTATTTCTTGAGCTTCTCGGTCAGGGAATCGGCCAACTGCATCGGCGTCAAGCCGGCGGCTTGTACATCGTTCAACAAGGGAAGCGAGATCTTTCCATCGGGACGCACCGGCAAAGTGGCGGTTAGATCCGGCTCCTTCCACACCGCGATGTGCAACACATCCTCGGGACCGATCACATACTCCGGGCCGGCTGGACTGCTGGAAGGCATGTTAGCCGTTGCATCGGAAGTGGGACTCCCGGCGGCGGGCTGCGCAGGCACCGCGTTCTGCGCTAAGGCCAGTCCGCTGATCACGAGCACTTCCGCCGCTGCTTTCCAAATTCGCTTCATATCTTCTCCTCTTGCCTTTCTCCTCTTAAGCGCCGTACTCCTGGTATCCGATCTGCTTTAGCTTGTAGAGCAGCGCCTTGTAGCTGATCTGCAGCTCTTGCGCGGCCCGTCGCCGGTTCCACCGCGTCCGGGTCAACACCTGCAGGATCAATTCCCTTTCTGCTTCCCGGGAAGCAGCCTTGGCCGCTTCTTTGAGAGAGACCTTTTCTCCATTGCTTCGATCCGCACGCCGCAGCAGAGAACGCAACCCACCCATGGCCAGGGATTCGTCGCCCAAAGCCACAATCGCACGCGCCGCATCTTTGAGCTCGCGAATGTTTCCCGGCCAGTGGTACTCCAGAAAAAAGCTCTTGGTCTCGGCGCTTAGGACCGGAACTGCCCGCGAAAAGTCGCGGGCCGCGGCCGAGAGAAACCACTCCAGCAGAACTGGCACATCTTCCTTGCGCTGGCGCAGCGGAGGCAAACGCAGACACACGCCGCTGATCCGGTAGTAGAGATCCTCGCGAAATTTGCCCGCCTTGACGTCCCCTTCCAGCTCGCGCGATGTGCCGCAGATGAATCGAGGCACACGCTGAACGTCCTCTGCACGGGAAGCAATCTGGCGCACCAGCTCCGCTTGGGCGGAAGCATCCATATCCCCAACGTCCTGCAGGTAGACTGTTCCTCCCTCATCGGCCCAAGCCGCAAGGACGTCACGGCTGGCTTCGTGGCCGTGACACACGTGAAAAGGTTCCGCCGCCCGGGTGGACAGGGCATGGATGCGCGCGGCCGCGGCTTGCTTGCCGGATCCCGGCTCGGCGACTACCAGCACGGGAACGTCGTTCTGCGACAGCTCCCGGATCACCGCTTCCACCGTACGCATGCCCGAGCTGGCACTCTCCCGCCACATGCGAACATTACCGTTCGGCGAGCTGCCAGCGATGACCGGCGATTCGAGGTTCCTGGTTTCCATGCTTGTTCTGTTCCGAGAACAGGGGGGTTGCGTCTCGGAGAAGTCCGCGACTAGCTCAGTGCACACTCACTGCCATCCGAGCCAACCTCGCAGACAGAGGCCGGGGATAATACTTGCTTATATCTCAATGACTTACAAGCACAGCCAATGCTTCCCGGCGAGCAATACCTTACCACCGTTGCGGACAAATGGGAAACTTTTTTCCCATTTTTCCGCCCAGGTGAAGATTGACTGCCACTGATTTAGAGAGTAAGTCTCTAACCCTCTGGTAAGACTGTGGATCCCCCCCGTCACAGACGCAGGACCGGCACTGCACCTCGGTGTGTGGTGGAAGTGGCTTCGGAGTTCTCCCCTGCCGGTCGGGGTCGCCCTGAGGGGGTACTCCGGCACTTGGGCTGGAGGGCATGCATCCAACTTTGGTTTGCGCGGGCGGAAGCTTTTCGCATATTCTCAAAATCATCGCGCCATGGGTGACTCAGTGCAGGTTGCCCCCCTGGTTGTCACCAAGCAGGGTGGGTTCTTTTCGTGGCTGCCCACGTGGCAGGGTGCCGCCCTGCTGCTGCTAACGGTGTCGCTCTACGCTTCCGTCCTGGTCCGGCTTGTCCTGCAGTGGCTGAAGGACCCGAACGCATCGCATGGGTTTTTTGTCCCGGCATTCGCCCTGTTTGTGCTTTGGAAAAACCGCCACGAGTTGAAGAGAATCGGGCCGGCTCCATCGTGGTGGGGTATTTCCATCATCGCTGTGGCCGTTGTGACCCTGGCGCTCGGAGCGCTCGGCGCCGAGCTGTTTCTGGCCCGCGTGTCGTTCCTGTTTCTCTTGGCAGGCTTGATCATCTTGTTTCATGGATGGCCCTTCTTCCGCGCTGTCCTGTTTCCTTGGGCCTTCCTCATCTTGATGATCCCGATTCCCAACCTTGTTTTTCAGAAGGTGACCTTCCCCCTCCAGATCTTGGCATCGCAGCTCGCCACGGCGGTACTCCACTTCCCTTTATTTAACGTGCCCGTTCTTCGCGAGGGCAATCTGATCAAGCTACCGGCCATGACGCTGGAAGTCGTCGAGGCATGCAGCGGGATTCGTTCCCTGCTCTCCCTAGTTACGCTCGCCATCATCTACGGCTATCTCATGGACAATCGCAAATGGGTGCGCGTGGTGCTCACGATTTCAGCGATTCCCATTGCCGTAGCAGCCAACAGTTTTCGCATTGTCGGCACCGGTCTTCTGGTGCAGTACTGGCCCGAGAGAGCTGAAGGGTTCCTCCACACTTTTCAGGGATTGTCGATCTTCGTCGTATCCTTGGCTATCCTATTTTCCTTACATGCACTCATCTGTCGGATTTGGAAGAACCCTCCGGAGGAAAAGCGTAGGGCGGACGCCAGTGCAGCGATAACCAACGACGAAAGGCGTCCAGGGGTACACGCCCTAACGAAGGCTCCGTGGCTCCGCTTCGTGATGGCTGCGGCGCTCATGGCCGGTACTTCAGTTTTGCTCGAGGCCCGCTCTCAAAACGAAGTGATCCCCGCGCGGCAGCCTCTGAGTTCCTTGCCCATGCAACTGGGAGGATGGACCGGGCAGGACGCCAGCATTAGTCAGGAGCAGCTCGATATCCTGGGTGCTGGCGAATTCCTGCAACGCGACTTCGACAGCGCCGTGAACGCTCAGCCAGAGATCAACCTTTTCATTGCATACTTCCCAAGTCAGAGGACCGGCGACACCATTCACTCTCCCAGTCATTGCCTGCCCGGATCGGGATGGGTTCCAACCAAGCAGAGGGAAGTTGTTCAGCTCCCGCGTCCCGACGGCTCTCGTTTCCCCGCGAACCGCTATGTGGTATCCAAGGCAGGCGACCGGGAACTCGTGATTTACTGGTATCAGGCTCACAGCCGCGCCGTGGCCAGCGAATACTCGTCGAAGTATTATCTGGTCGCCGATTCCATCCGCATGAGGCGCAGTGACGGTGCGCTGATTCGTCTGATTACTCCCATGAGCGACGGAGAGTCGATGGAGGCGGCTCAGGCGCGCCTTTGGAGCCTCGGTTCCCAACTCGTTCCTTTACTCGACAGCTACATTCCTCGCTGATCCCGTTGCTTGGCGAGTCTCAGGCGTGGATGCGGACCTCAGGGTCCGATGCTTTCCGCGTGCGGGAAAAGGCTTCGGGCAGAAAGCGTAGCAGGTCGGTCGCTACCATCGAGGCCTCCCCCAATTCCTCGCAGGCCAGGTCTCCCGCTAGGCCATGCAGATAGACCGCAAGCGAAATGGCCAGCAGCGCTTGCTGCGGGTGTTGTGCCATTACGCCAGCCATCATTCCGGTAAGGACGTCCCCCGTGCCACCCGTTGCCATGCCCGGATTGCCCGTGGGATTTACCCAGACCGCGCCATCCGGCAATGCGATCAAAGTGCGGTGTCCTTTCAGGACAACTGTCAACGCGTGCGCGTGTGCGAAATCTCTGGCAGCTTTCAACCGGTCGGCCTGAATCTCGATGATACTCAACCCCGTCAACCGCGACATCTCTCCCGGATGGGGTGTGATCACTAGGCTGCGTCCTCGCCCATTGAGAATGTCGGCCTTGCCTTCGAAGGCGTTCAAGGCATCGGCATCCAGAACCATCGCCGTTTTGTATTTCTGCACGACGGCGCGTGCGAACGCGGAGGTCTCCTTGTCTCGTGAGATTCCGGGCCCGATTGCCAGCACCGTCTTGCGCTCGACCAATGAATCGATCCGGCCTGACTCTAGCGACCGCATCGAAATCGTGCCCGACTCCGTTTCTTCCAGGGCCTCGGTCATCACTTCGGGATGAAATCCAGCCACGGTGGACAAAACGGAGCGCGCAGTCGCCACCGTGGAAAGACCCGCACCCGCCCGCAGCGCGGAAAATCCCGCCATCGCGGCCGCGCCCGCCTTTCCCGTGGATCCGCCGAGCACGAGCACGTGTCCGTAGCTGCCCTTGTTGGCCTCCCGCTGGCGCGGGGTCAATAGCGAAGCAAAATCGGAAGGGGTGGCCAGATGAAGGCCAAGCTGCGAGACGATGGCCTCGGACGGAGAACCGATCGGCGCGATCACAGTCGGGCCGCCTGTCAATCCCGCAAACACATGAGCCGGGCGGGGAGCGGTAAAGGTCACGACGGCCTCGGCACGGGCCACCGCAGCCTTCGGTGATTGCATCGCGTCAGCTTCCGCGCCCGAGGGAATATCCACTGCCACGATCGGGGTACGACTGTCATTCATCTTGGCGATAGCGGCCGCATACAGCGCACTCGCCGGTGGGCGAAATCCAGTGCCGAGGACGGCATCAACGAGGAGGTCCGCTGTAAATATCGGAATGACATCAGCTGAGTCGAGCGCACCAGAATCGCGAACGACTGACGGTAGAATCGCGAGCTTCTGGAACATCGCAGCCGCATCCCCGCGAAGTTCCTCAGGGCCACAAAGAAGCAGAACGCGCACCACGCGGCCGGTGTCCGCCAGTTGACGCGCCACCACGAAGCCGTCGCCGCCGTTATTTCCCTTGCCACAGATCACGCTGATGCGCTGGGCTTGAGGATAGTCCGAAAGAATGAAGCGAGTAACCGCGGAACCCGCGTTCTCCATGAGCGTCAGCGAAGGCACGCCGAAGCGCTGCGAGGTTACGCGATCGACCTCGCGCATCTCCGCTGCGGTGACGATCTTCATAGTCTGGAGCCGGCTTTCCGCTCCAATTCGCGGAGCTGCTGCGGCTCGCCCATGGCGATCAGAAAGTCGCCCGCTTCGATGCGGTCGTCGGGGGCGGGATTGAATCGCATGCCCGCTGCCCGCTTGATGGCAAGCACAATCACTCCACGATCCTGCCGGATGCGTGAACCCTCAATTGTTGTCCCGGCAAACGGGCTCGCGGGTGTAATGGCGACCTCACCGATCTCCAGGTCGATACCGAGATGAGTGGTGGCGGTGTCAAGGAAACTCACCACGTGCGGACGCAGGAACGAGTGCGCGATACGCTGCCCCGCAAAAATGTAAGGAGAGACCACGGAATCGGCACCGGCACTGAGGAGATGCTTCTCCGCCAAATCTTCGCTGGCGCGAGCGATGATCCGCAAACGCGGATTCAGGCTGCGCGCCGTCAGGACGATGTAGAGGTTGGTGGCGTCGGTGGTGGTGGCGGCGACCAGGCCGCGGGCGTGCTCGATGCGGGCGTCGCGCAAGGTCTGCTCCTGAGTGGCGTCCCCGACTTGAATCAGCCAATTCTCGGCAGAAAATTTCTGGGCCTTCGCGTCGTTATGTTCGATGATGAGGAAGGGTACCGGCCGGCGCGCCAACTCCCGGGCAGCACTGCGGCCCACGCGTCCCGCGCCGCAGATAATGTAGTGATCCGCCAGCCGGCCGATCTCGCGCTCCATGCGCCGCCTTCCAAAGAAGTGTTGCAGCTCGAATTCTAGCAAAGCCTGCGTGAGCGACCCGATGGCAAGAAACAGCAGCGATACGCCGCACAGGATGACGCCGACATTGAACACCCGTCCGGCGTGCGAAAGAGGATGCGTTTCCTGATACCCAATCGTGGTCAGAGTGGTGATGACCATGTAGAAGCCATCGAACCACGTCCATCCCTCGATGTAGTGAAAGCCTGCGGTGCCCAGCGCAACCACGAGCAGGAGCGCTACCGTGAGGAATCTGAGATTGCGAAGGGTCCTCATCGTTGAGTGCGCGGCGTGCTCACCTCACTCCGCGCGACACGCGAGTATAGCCCCTGCGGGGCAGACGCGCAGTGATCGCAGGTTGTTGGAACTCTGCTGGATTGCTAACATCCTCACAGGCCATGCCCAGTTCGACGAAACTCTCCGTTGTCATGCCGGTTTACAACGAGCGCGCTACCTTGCGCGAAGTCATCGCGAAAGTCCTGGCCATGCCGATCGAGATCGAACTGCTCTGTGTGGACGACGGCTCGCGCGACGGTTCCCGCGAGATCCTCACCGAGTTAGAAAGTCAGCACCCCCAAATGCGCGTGCTCTTGCAGCCGCGAAACATGGGCAAGGGAGCCGCATTGCGACGCGGTATCCAGGAGGCAACGGGCGATTTTGTGATCATTCAGGACGCCGATCTCGAATACGACCCGTCCGAGTATCCGCAACTCCTGGAACCTCTGATCCAGGGTCGCGCCGACGTGGTCTACGGATCGCGCTTCATGGGCGCAGGCCCGCACCGCGTACTCTACTTCTGGCATTCCGTCGGCAACTGGTTCCTCACCCTGCTTTCGAATTGCCTCACCAACATTAACCTCTCCGACATGGAAACCTGCTACAAGGCTTTCCGGCGCGAAGTCATTCAATCGATTCCGCTCGAGGAGAATCGCTTTGGTTTCGAGCCGGAAATTACCGTCAAAGTCGCGCGGCGAAAACTGCGAATTTATGAGGTTGGGATCAGCTACTCGGGACGTACCTACGAAGAAGGGAAGAAAATTGGGTGGAAGGACGGCGTTCGAGCCCTGTACTGCCTGCTAAAGTACTCACTGAGGGAGCCCAGGGCCAAGGCTGAATCGGTAAAAGCAGCCACAGCCCCGGATCAATTCACAGCTTCCTGACCAGATCCCGAGCCTTGCTTATTAGTGTGAGCCCTTGTGCCGCAACCGTCCTTTGGACGAATCATTTTCCTTGTTGCCCTTGCCGCCATGACCAGAGTTCCCCCCTGCCGCAAGTCGGATGGGCGGATTCGTGTCTTTCTTCTTTTCTGCCTTTACTACCGGCTTGCTGTGCGCCGCTTTGCCGGCCTCGGCCTTGTGCGTGGACGCCTTGGCGCCGGTCTGCTCGATGCGGCGTAACTCCTGTGCCGTTGAGGAGTGCAGTGGTGCTGCCTTCACTGTTGTTTGGCTCTTCGCCTCTTTTTCTGTTTTGTGCAAAGGCTTGGCCTTGGGCTTATCGTACGTTTGCGCTGCCGCGGTCATGGTACCCGCCAGCGCCAATGCTAAAACCAACGTGAGTCTCATCCCTTGTCCCCTACTCTGGAACTCCGTTGTAAACCATTGCACGCGCCTTGCCAACCCCGAACTCGCGCCATCTAATCTTAACCCGCCCGAGGAAAAACCACTCGCAGAAACCCAAAGAAACTGAACCGCATACCAGTTGCTGGCTCAACTACGTGCCGGGGTCCACCAGTCACAGACGGTTGCTCGTCGGCCATAGGAAAATACTTGCACACTACCGTCCACCCTCGCCGACCCTTCCTTACCAGTCAATCTGTTGTTCTGGGCCCCACTGGATTGCGATGAAAAATACGCCCTTCTGGCGTGCCGAAATCGCAATGAAGAGAATACAATCGGACGCAGAATTTCCAAATTTATTGGGCAACACCGTCGCACACATCCCCCGCCGTGGGACGCGCTCACGGTTGTGTCGAGGCTTGGTCTTGGCAATTTGCTTACCTCGCGGACTCGCATCGATCATTGCTGCGCCGCTTGTTCTCGTCTTGGTGCTGATGGGCTGCCAGGGAATCAGCCATGGACCCGACCAAATCCCTTCCCGGGCCCTCACCGCAAATCCAGCTTCCTTTTCGTTCGGCAAAGTGGTGGTGGGCAAGACGTCCTCCCTCAACGGGAACCTCAGCGCAGCAGGGGCCACGGTGACAGTTACAGCGGCAGCGAGCACAAGCTCAGAGTTTGTAATCAGCGGAATTACGTTTCCGCTCGCGTTGCCTGCAGGCCAGAGTCGGACGTTCGCCGTGGAGTTCACGCCAAGTGTAAGCGGCGAAGCCACCGCGACCTTAAGTTTCACCAGCGACGCGGCCAACTCCCCAACGCTCGATTCGCTCAACGGAACCGGCGCCCCGTCCCCTCAGCACAGCGTGGATCTGTCGTGGAATGCCAACCAATCCTCGGACGTGATTGGTTACAACGTGTACCGTGGCGACCGTGCCAGCGGGCCCTTTGGGACGATCAATTCTTCGCTTGATGCAAACACCTCCTACACGGACGTTGTGGTGAGCGCCGGCGCGACCTACTACTACTTCGTCACAGCGGTAGACAGCCGCGGGTTTGAAAGTGGCCATTCCAACAAGGTTAAGACTGTCATTCCCACTCCGTGATTTCATCGCGACGGCCGGAGATGCGCCTGTTCTCCACGCCCCAAAAGGCTTGCCCTTAGCCGCTTTCGCTGTGTACTGAAGTACACTCCGTCCACTGTCCTTCCGCTCACTGGGCCTTAGCACTGCCGTACCTCGATTCGGCCCTAAAGATGAGCCGGGAACCATGGTGCTGGGTCCGATTCCGCATTGCCTGTAGTCCTTCCGCAATCTACGAGTTCTGGTTCCCCCCCACGAGAATTGAAGATGCCGGAGAAAGCATGAACGCCCCGGTGGCCTGAATCCCCCGCCGTGAAATAGCTACGGCCTTGCTGAGGTCTGGACCCTTGAAAGCTAATTGGTCGCGAAATCCTTGGATCAGCTCCCTTCTGATCGCCGGTGCTCTGCTCTCGCTCACGGGCTGCCAACTGCTCGGAAAGTCCCAGACTCAAGTCAACGACTCGGTCGTTCTGGGCAATAACAATCTGGATTTCGGTAGGGTTGCGGTTGGCGGCACGAAATCGATTCAGAACACTCTGACCAACTTCAAGACGACCAGCGTAACCATTGTTTCAATCGCAGGGCTGGATGGAGATTTTCAGCTGACTGGCATCACGCTGCCATTGGTTCTCACCCCGGGACAGGAGGCTCAATTCAGCGTCCAGTACCAGCCCTCTGCTGTGGGCACGGCTACCAAGACTATCTCGTTCGGCGACAACCAGCAGTTCGTGGCTTCCATGACCGTTACGGGTGAAGGAGTCGCCCCGGGGCAGCTGACCGTGAATCCTTCGTCGGTTGCATTTGGAAACGTGAAAGTCGGATCGAACCAGACCAATTCAGTGACCCTGTCTAACAGCGGCGCCACCGATGTCACGATCACTCAGGCCACTTTAAGTGGCGCTGGATTCACTATCGGCAATCTCCCCTTGCCGCTCACCCTGCACTCGAACGGCACCGCTTCCCTCAGCGTCACATTTGCTCCCACTGGTGTCGGCCACTTCACCGGCACCGTCACCTTCTCAACCGACGCAGCCCAAACTCGTACCCACAAGAGCGTCGCCAAAGACGCAAACGCGAGCACCGTGGTTTTGAACGTGGACGGCACGGGCACAGGCAATGGAACCCTGGCCGCGAATCCCACCAGTCTCTCGTTTGG
>JACXTT010012459.1_pt1 | contig 11290 bp, 13 predicted proteins | sample 9270951 | NCBI WGS metagenome assembly JACXTT01 (sample SAMN15532306, study PRJNA645909) | rock metagenome | isolation source: weathered quartz diorite | place: Puerto Rico | collected 2017-06-21 | reverse complement strand
AACAAGTCGAAAAGTAATGCGAATTTCTTCTTTTTTGCGTTACGAAACACGTATCAAGTCCAAATTCTGACTTAATTAATCGAAAAATTGGCGAAAACCCTGGACTGCGATGTGACCTTACTTGATCATTCGATTATCTTGTACGGCAGCAGTATGAGTAATGGAAACCAGCACGACCACGATCCTCTCCCGATCGTCTTGGTCGGCGGCGCATCAGGACAATTGCAAGGTAATCGTCACATTGTGATGCCGGCGCATACCCCGATGTCGAATCTGTTATTGGCGATGCTGGACAAGTTGGGAGTTCGCCGAGATCGTTTTGGGGACAGCACCGGAAAGCTGGAGTTGTAGGGGCGGTCTATGACCGCCCGCTATGTAGAAATCACAGAGAATGGGCGGTCTTAGACCGCCCCGACAGCGTTGGAACTCGTCGTGCACCGAAATGCGGCCAGTGGAGTCAAACAACTCATGCGAAGCGAAACTGTAGACCACGTTCCACCGATCAGGCTCTGGCAAGCACTCTGTGGGGGTGCGGAACTCCCAAAACGGCAATATCAACATATTATTCACTGTGTGGCTTGTGAAACGCTTGCTACCCAAATCGGTGATGCGCTTGACGAAATCGAAGATTCACTGCGCCGGAACAATATTGGAGTGGGCGGCGGTTCGAATGGAGGACACCGCCTGAACTGACCCCCGGTCGCATTGAAGTGGCACCCGATGCTCTCCCGCCGATGGAAAAGGAACTCGCCATAGCGAAAAGGTTGGCACTCGAAGCGGGCTCCATCTTGATGGAGTATTACCAACAAAGCTTCACTGTCGACTGGAAAGCGCCAGGTGATCCTGTGACCGCCGCCGATCGGCGCGCGAGTCAAATAATTGTTAGCAACCTTGCGCGCGAATTTCCCAAGCACGCCATTCTTTCCGAGGAAGAACCCGATACGTTGAGCCGGCTCGGCGAATCCCACGTTTGGATGATCGATCCGATGGACGGCACCCGAGAGTTCATCGAACATCGCGGTGAATTTGCAGTTCAAATCGGTTTAGTCGTCGATGGCAGACCTGTGGTCGGAGTTGTTTATCAGCCAACGACCAAGAAACTCTATTACGCAGCGGCCGGCATGGGCGCATTTTTGGAATCGCATGGCGCTGCGGTTCAATTGCAGGTTTCGAAAGAAGAGACGGCTTCTCGTATGACAATGGCGGTCAGCCGCTCTCATCGCGGGGCGCGGGTTGAAGCGATTCGGCGACGGTTAAGAATCCCAAACATTATTCAAACAGGAAGTGTCGGCTTGAAGGTCGGCGCGGTTTGCGAAGGGCTGGCGCATTTGTACGTCCACACCGGGAGCCGCACGCATTTGTGGGACACGTGCGGTCCCGAGGCCGTGCTTCGCGAAGCGGGCGGAATCATGACCGACATTTCCAACGAACCGCTGCGATACGACGCTCGCGATGTGCGAAACGCGAACGGCTTGATCGCCAGCAACGGCGTGGTGCATCAACGCGCAGTGCAGGTTACTCAATCGGTCGTCGAAAGCTTTCGATAGTGGCCTCTTATCTATTGTTAATCGCCGCGGCGCTCGGCGCAGGGTTGATGAACTCCGTTGCCGGCGGCGGATCGTTCCTCACGTTTCCGGCGCTCGTATTCACTGGCGTTCCATCGATCATCGCGAATGCAACGAGTACTGTTGCCTTGTTTCCCGGCGCACTTGCAAGTGCCTGGGCTTACCGACAGGACTTCAAAGGTTTGGAAAAATTGCCGCTCAAACCTGCCCTCGTGGTGAGTATTGCGGGAGGGATCGTGGGCGCTCTCTTGCTACTGTTCACTTCACAGCAAACCTTCGACGACATCATCCCGTGGTTGTTGTTGTGCGCAACCCTTGCATTCGCGTTTGGCCCGCGCGTGATGAAGACGCTGCAACGTCAATTGTGGATGGGACCGAAGACACTCATCATTTTCCAATTCTTCGTTGGGATTTATGGCGGCTACTTCGGCGGCGCCGTCGGCATCATCATGCTGGCAGTATGGAGTCTTGCGGGATTGAGCGACATTCACGCGATGAATGGCGGCAGAACGCTTCTTGGAGGAGTGATGAATGCGGCGGCGGTGGTTTGCTTCGTAATCGCCGGAAAGATTTGGTGGTTTCAAACTGCGATCATGCTTGTGGCCGCAGTTGCCGGTGGCTACGCCGGGGCCAGATTCGCTAGGCGTGTGAATCCGTCGTGGATTCGAGCTGCCATTATCGTCGTGAGCATCGCCGTGACCGCCGCGTTTTTCCTCCGTTCCTGATCTGTTATACTCGCGCCGTTTTTCACCAACAGGAGGCTTGATGCGTTTTTTTGGACGAGGTTTGTTTATTGCCCTCATCACAGTCATTCCCGCGCTCGCTCAAACACCCGCTCCTTACCGCGCACCGCGACTCGGCGGACATCCGGATCTGAACGGCGTTTGGCAAGCGATGAATACTGCAAATTGGGACCTGTTGGACCATCCGGCGCAGCCCGGGCCCACACCGATCACCGGCGCGATCGGCGCCGTGCCCGCCGGCCAAACCGTTGTTGAAGGCGGACAGATTCCCTATAAGCCCGAAACGCTGAAGAAAAAGCAGGAAAACTTTGCGAAGCGGATGACTGAAGATCCGGAGGCAAAATGCTACATGCCGGGGATCCCGCGCGCGACTTATATGTCCTATCCGTTTCAGATTGTCCAATCGCAGCGCGACATTCTTTTCGTCTATGAGTACGCGACGTCTAATCGACTCGTGAACATGGGACCGCCGCAGAAAGCGGGCTCCGATACATGGATGGGCACATCGAATGGACGATGGGAAGGTGAAACACTTGTTGTCGATGTAACGGGACTCAATGGTCTCGCGTGGTTCGACAGGGCTGGAGACTGGGCCAGCGATCAACTGCACGTCGTCGAAAGATACACACGTACCGGCCCCGATCATCTCCAATACGAAGCGACAATCGAAGATCCGAGTGTTTTCACGCGTCCGTGGAAGATCAGCATGACCCTCTATCGCCACGTCGAGAAGAACGCACAGATACTCGAATTCAAGTGCGTGCCGTTTGCGGAAGAGTTACTGTACGGACAGTTCAAAAAGAAATAATTCTGGGACGGTTGCGTCCCAGAATTCAGGAGGCGCAGATGAAACGTCTCATCATTTTGATCGTAGCTATCATATTTGCATTGGCGCCCGCCATGGTTCTCCCACAGACCAAAGGTTTCATTCCGCCGAAAACACCATGGGGCGACCCGGATATTCAAGGACTGTGGCCGGGCCAAGACATGGTCGGTACGCCGCTAGAACGTGACCGCAGTTTCGGCACTCGCGCCGTGTTGACGGATGATGAATTCAACAAGAAGGTGACTTTCTCTGAAGAACAAAGAGAAATCGATACGGCAGAGACCGTCAATCACAACCCGCGGATTGCACGGGGAGGTGTTTTCGTCACGTGCGAACAAGATCCGAACCTGTGCCGGAATGGCGTCCGCATTGGACCTCCAAACTACTGGGATGAGAGAGGAACGCCGAACCGGCAAGCTTCGCTCGTTGTCGATCCGCCCGACGGACGAATCCCTCCTTTAACGCCCGAAGCGCAAAAGCTTCAGGCCGATCGCGCCGCTGCCCGCAGAGCGCGGCCCTGCGCGACGCAACCCGGCGGCTGCCACGACACCTGGGAAGATGAAAGTCTTTGGGACCGCTGCATCACACGTGGCTTGGTTGGTTCGGTGCTGCCGAATGGATACAACACAGGAAATCAAATTGTTCAGAGTCCAGGCTACGTCGTGTTTCGAAACGAAATGATCCACGAAGCGCGCGTCATTCCGGTAAATGGCCGGCCGCACGCGGACGCGACGATCCGAACCTGGATGGGAGACTCGCGTGGTCATTGGGAAGGCAACACGCTCGTTGTCGAAACGACAAATTTCCTTCCAGGCATTCCAGCCGGAAATACTCCAACCAGTGACGCACTTAAGGTAACGGAGAAGTTCACGTTGGCGGATGCGAACACTCTCACCTATCAACTCACCATTGACGATCCGAAGACATGGACCAAACCCTGGACCGTGTCGTTTCCTTTGAAGCGAAGCAAGAACTACGCGGTGTATGAATACGCGTGCCACGAAGGTAATTACTATATGTACAACGCGCTCAGCGGCGCTCGCACCGAGGAGAAGAAAAAATGAGATCAAGGCGAATGGTGGCGTACGGTTTCGTCATTGTACTTTTGTCAGCGAGCGCGGCATGGGCACACCATGCGTTCGCAGCGGAATTCGATATCAATCAACCGATAAAACTGCAGGGCAAGGTTCAGAAGATGGAATGGATCAATCCTCATGCGTGGATTCATGTGGAGATTGCCGGCCCGGATGGCAAAGTGATCACGTGGATGGTCGAAGGCGGCAGTCCGAACATCCTGCTCCGGCGCGGTTTTACGAAAGAGTCGCTGCTACCGGGCACTGAAGTCACGGTCGAAGGCTACCGCGCGAAGAACGGCGACAATCGCGCGAATGGATCCAACATCACATTCAAAGACGGCAAGCGACTCTTCCTCGGCGGATCCAATCCGGACGATCCCGAGAATCGCGGAAAGAAGTAATAAGAAAAAAACCAACACAACGATTTGTAGTGGCCCCAGACTCCGTCTACCTATAGACTCTCGTCTCCATGAACATCCTTCTTTATAGTCCCGACAACGGTGTCACACGGAATTTCATGCCGCATCTTTGGATGTTCTTGCTCAAAGCTCTCACGCCTCCCGAACACCAGGTCTTTCTCATCGATGGGAATGCCCAGCCGATGACGGAGCAGCAAATCGCGGATTTCGTCCGAGAGAACCGCATCGAACTTGCCGGGATTAGTGCAATGACCCGCATGGCTGCGCGTGCTTATCGTATGGCGGATGCGATCCGCTCGGCAGGCGCAAAAGTTGTCTTTGGCGGACCGCACGTCACTGAAGTTCCGGACGAACCGCTCGGACGTACCGCCGAACCACGGCACGCCGATGCCATCGCGCTCGGCGAGGCCGATTACACGTGGCCGCGCATTATTGCTGACGCTGCAGCGGGAAACTTGCAAGAAATCTACAAGCCCGTCGATGAAAGCGAACAGGAAGTGAAGCCCTCGCTCGCGGATTATCCGGCCATTCCTTGGGACACATTCGACCTGACGCAATTCAACATGATGCGAAAAGTCCCGGGACCGGTTCGTTCGCTGCTCAGAAGATTTACCAGCGAATGGGAGAGCCTGTACGTCTTCCCCATCGAATCCGGCAGAGGCTGTCCATACGGTTGCGATTTTTGCACAGTCACTGGTTTCTTCGGCGATGCCATTCGCTTTCGATCGAATCAAAGTGTCATCGACGAATTGCTCAGCCTCAAGCGTCGCGCAGAAGTAGAACATGGCCAATTGGGAGTTTTTTTCATCGATGACAATTTCGCGATCAACATAAAACGCACGAAATCGCTCCTGCGTGAAATGATTGCTCAGAAAGCAACAGTGGCGTGGGTCGCGCAGATCAGTATCAATCTCCTGAAGGATGAAGAATTACTGGATCTGATCGCAGCGAGCGGCGGACGATGGATTTTCATTGGACTCGAGTCCGTGGATGCAGCCAGTCTCAACGCAGTGAACAAAGGTTTCAATAAGCCGGCGGATTATAAGCTCGCCCTTGACCGCCTAGCGAATCGCGGCATTTACGCGATTACATCATTCATCTTCGGCATGGACGGCGATACGCCCGGCGTCGCGAAGCGTACTCAGCAAGTGATGGATTCATGGCCGCCCGGATTGCCGGTATACGGCCTGATGACGCCATATCCTGCGACGCCGCTCTACGACCGGCTTCTAGATTCAGGCCGGCTGACAAGACCGAAACACTGGCTCGACTTCCGCCCGTTTCGCATGGCCTACACGCCTGAAAAAATTTCGATTGAAGAAGCCGAAGCAGAGGTCCGGGAAGCATGGAATCACTCCTATAGCCCAACAACAATTGCCCGCGGATTGCGCCGGATCCGAAAGCGTCCGCTCCGCGAGCGCACCATCATGTTCTTCGCGCATCTCGCGTTCCGCGGTATTTATTTTCCTCAAATGCGGCGCCGGCATTGGTTTTCATTGATTTGGAAAAATCGCCAGCCGCTGCTCTCACTGTGCTATGAAGCGTTTTTGGAGCTCTTGAGAGAGAATAAACAGATGAAAGGAGGCCTTGATGCCAAAGAATTCGCGCCCCACCGGAAATAAGCGCGCTCGAGAGAAAGCACAGGCCGAGAGAAATAAAGAGAAGCAAAGTCGTCGTTTGGAACGGCGCGAACGGAAGGCGAATGTGGGCCCTCGGCCTGAGGGTGAAGATCCCGATTTGGCCGGCATGCAGCCCGGCCCTCAACCCCGTCCCGATTGGCTGGACGACCTACCAGAAGAGGAAGGTCAGTGACTTCCGCTGCCCAAAATGTCAAATGTCACGTGTCCCTTGTCACGTGTGACAAAGGACACGTGACATTTGACAAGTTGGCGTGCACCCGAACCTCACGGTTTAATCTTGTAACTCTTATCCGGCATTTGTTCACGATGTGACGCGTGACAACCGTTACAGAACTTACCGACAGCGTTATATGAGGCCTGCGCTTTTTGGATATTGTTGGCTTTGGCTGCAGCTACGATACCCCCGGCAGCATCCTGGGCGCCCTTTGCTGCATCGAAAGCGTCTTTCGTCTTGAACTGCGCCCAAAAGCTTTCCGTATCTTTGAAAAGCTCTTGCAGTTTCGCTGCATCCGCAGCCGCGGCCGGCGCGGCGTTGCCGTCGAGATTCTTCTTAACGCTGGCATAGGTCGCGGCGACGTCTTTCATCAATTCGTTATACGGTCTCCGTTGTTGCGCAAATGAAGCCCGTACCGCAAAAACGGCTGCAACGACAATAAGGATCGTGGCAACCTGACGGCTCATGACGCGACTCCTCGGATTTTGAAAAAAATTGACTCGATCCAGCGCATAAAATACAGTGCAACAATAAGTTGTATCCGATGAAAAAGAAACACTTTTGAGCGCATTTTTAGGGGGGCTGAATGACATCCAATTGGCTCTTTATTGCGACTTTAGTCCTTTTCTCTTTTGTGCTACCCCTGTCCGCACAGCAAAGCGCGCCGCGGGTGACTGCGGATGACTTTGAAAAGGCGCATCAAGGCGTCTTTGGCTCCCAACCCGATAAAGCAGCCGAAGCCAGCCGCCTGACAGCGACATTTGCAGGACAAACCGCCGCTCAATCCCAGGCTGTTCCGCAAAAGAACTATATCGACGAATACATCTTCGGTCGGATGCAACGCGACAAGGTTCCGCATGCGCCCCTCGCCGGCGATAACGAATTTGTTCGCCGCGTCTATCTCGACGCGGCGGGGTTGCTCCCGACTCCCGCTCAAGTCCGTGAGTTTGTCGCGAGCAAGGATCCGAACAAGCGCGACAAGCTAATCGACTCGCTCGTCGGAAGCGATGATTTTGCGGACCAATGGGCGTGGTTCTGGTCCGACTTGTTCCAGGTAAGAAACGATTCCTTCGCTTATTGGTTCAAGCAGAATCTCAAACTCGATCGTCCTTACAGCGAAATCTTCGGTGATCTCGTCGGTGCATCGGCGAGCAAAAACGCGAGCATGATTCCAGCGTGGTCCATCTACTCTCAATCTCTCTACAATGCCCTTCGTGCCACGACGGCAACGGATCAAGACAATTACTACTACGCCAATCGGCTCGATTGGATTGATGAGTCGACGGTCAATTTGGGCCGCGTCTTCCTCGGCATCAATATGGATTGCTTCTCTTGTCACGATGCCAAAGGTCACACGGACTCGATCAACCTTTTCCTGACTACGAAGAAACGAAGCGATTTCCATCAGCAAGCCGCGTTCTTTGGAAATACGCGGAACATCGCGACATGGAGTGATCGCTCGAAGATGCCTTCCAGCGCACAGGATGTTATCGATGACCTGGCTCCGGGATACAAAGTCGACAACGACGCGCCGTTCTACACGATGGCGGAAGGCCGCTTCCCGCGGAAAGGCAGTACGTACGAACCGGCATTTATCCTGACAGGCGAAAAAGCGCGTCCGGGAACGAATCCGCGTCAGGAACTTGCGAGAATCGCCCCAACCCACATCCAATTCAGCCGTGCCGCCGTGAATCTGGTTTGGGGAAAGTTGATGGTTGTTGGTTTTGTGGAACCTTATGATGGTTTCGATTTGCTGCGCCTCGATCCCGATAATCCTCCGCCGGCTCCATGGACCATCCAGCCCACCAATCCGTGGTTGCTCGATGCGATGGCGAAGGATTTCCAGAAGAATAACTACAGCCTGCAACAGTTGTTCAAAACGATCATGAAATCCAGCGCCTATCAGCTCTCGACACAATTCCCCGGCGAGTGGAAGGAAAGCTACGTTCCGTACTATGGCCGCCGATTCGTCCGCGTGTTGACGGGCCCTGAAGTCGCAGACGCGTTGGCGCAAGTCACGAACCAGCCGTTTTCATTCAGCTTGAAAGGTCAGACGGTAACTCGCGTTAAGCAGACCGCAAGTCCAGTGGTGCGTGGTGGCGGCGGGTCTTCTGGTGGCAGAAATAATGATGCGGCCAGACTCGCGAGTGTCACGCCCACGAGATATAACGACGGAACTGCGATCAGCGCATTGATGCAGGCATTCTTCCAAAGCGGCCGTGAAACGCCCCCGTCATTGCCGAATCGCGCCAGCGCCGTGCAAGCCATGATGATGATGAATTCGCCGGCCGTCACGAATCGCTTGCGGCCCGAAGTGGGTTTGTTGCAGCAACTGTTGAAATCGACGAAATCCGATGCGGAAATTACTGACGAACTTTTCCTGACGGCGCTATCGCGTACGCCGACTCCGGAAGAAGTGGAAGTGGCGCAGCGGATCATGAAAGCCAATCGTAGCCAAGGTGCGGCCGATATTTTGTGGGCGCTCTTGAACACACCCGAATTCTTATTGAATTACTGAGGAACTCATATGGATTGGAACACTGAAAGCGTTGTCGCCCGGCGCGAAGTTTTGAAATGGGCCGGGATGGCACTGGCCGGGACAATGGCGGGTGCGAGCCTCCCATTGAAGGTCAGAGCCCAGGCGAAAGCAAAACCGCTGAGTACCGCCCGCTACGCGATCTTTATTCAGATGACCGGCGCGATGAGCCAGATGGATTGTTGGGACTACAAAGAAACCAAGTGGACGCCCAAGGATCTTAACCCCACAAAAGTTTGGGGTGACCTCTACTTACCGAAAACTTTGTTCGGGAGAATGATGGCATCGAACACCATGGATCGCATCAGCTTCATCCGTTCCATGCGCGCGAGAGAATTAGTTCATTTCAACGGCCAATACCATTGCCAAACTGGCCGCGCTCTGAACGTGGCGGTTGGAAAGGAAATTCCGGCGTTCGGTACTGTGATCGCCGCCGAGCTCAATTCTCAAAGGAGACCTTCGGATACCTTCCCAACGTATGTGAGCTGCAACTTGAGACAGGATCGCGTGGGTCCAATTGGTTCGGGCTTCTTCCCGGTGACCTACACGGGATTGGATCTCGATCCCGCCGTGGTGTTCGACGTCTTCGGCGGAACGAACGATGGTGCTGCCGAGCGTGACCTCGAGAGGCGTTGGAGCACGTTACAGAGAATGGCGGAGGTATCGCCGAGAGCGCGTGGAGACCTGGGAGACAAAGCCAACGACTTCCGTACGTTCTACGATTACGCGTATCGAATTCTCAACGACAAGCGCTGGCCCAAAGTTTTCGAAATCTCTGATCAGGACAAGCAGCGCTACGGCACGGGTATCGTGGCTCAGAATTTTTTGCTCGCACGAAATGTGATCAAGGCTGATGCAGGGACGCGGTTCGTCTATATCTCGGAAACAGATAACTTCGGGTGGGATTATCACAGCTCCATTTACGACAAGACGCGGCCGACGAATCTCTATGTCTCCGCAGACCGCTTTGATCGTGCATTCCCTGCGCTGCTGGAAGATTTGGCTGCTGCGCCTGGACATGAGCCGGGCAAATCGTTGTTGGACGAAACACTCGTGGTTGCATCGAGCGAGTTCGGCCGCACGACGTACGTGAACAACGCTGCGGGCCGCGATCACTACGATGAGGTTTTCACGGCCGCGATGGTTGGCGGCGGTGTCAAAGGACAGCGCGTGATGGGCGCAACCGATGAACTCGCCGGCAAGTGCATCGAGACCGGATGGGCCGATAAACGGCAACCCGTGATCGACAATCTCGTGGCAACGATCTATTCGGTCTTGGGAATTGACTGGACGAAGAAAGTGGCCAATACTCCGTCGGGCCGCGGGTATGCGTACATTCAAACGGCGCCGATTGGATCTTCGGAAACGATCAATCCCAATCCAATCGAAGAATTCTTCGTTTAGACCGTTACTGTTCGATTTCGGCGGTTTCGTCTTTCAGCATGTAGAGACGGACCCGCTGAATCTTTCCGGCCTCGTTGAATATAAAAAATGCACTGCCTGGTATGACGATGCGTTTTCGGTCTTCCCGATTCGTGTAGACGGCAGTGAACTCGACGGCGGCCCCAATTCCACCCCACGGCGGTTTGAAGCCGTAGACCGGTTGAACCGTTTTCTCGCTCTGGGTGATGAAATCCACGCGGTAGGCCAACTGCACGTGTTGCTTGGCAAAGTCGGTGGCCCATTTCTTGATCCCGTCACGTCCGTGAAACACGACTGGGCCGATTTGGTTTTCGTTAGGGCCTACTTGGTGGAAGGCGTCCGGATCGTACAACTCGACGAATCGATCGACGACCGCGTCGGTTTCTTCTTTCCCATCGTAGGAAATGTACCAATCGTCGAGCGCATTCAACCTGATGAACCACTGATCCACGAGTTTGTCCGGATCGAGAGCCGGCGTCTGTGCATGAAGAAAAGGAATGGCCACAAAAACGCACAAAAGCCACAAAAAACTTTTGTGTGTTTTGTGCCTTTTTGTGGCCACATTCTTCCTCATTTCGCGCACCGGAAACCGACCGTATACGTCCTCACACCTGGATCCGCGAAGTTCCGATAGTGATTCATGAAGTTGCGCTCATCGTCATCAGACCAGCCGCCTCCGCGAATCACTTTGTACTTTCCGGTTGCCGGCCCGGGCGGATTGCGATCCGGCGAGACTGGATAGTAATCGCGATCGTACCAATCATTGGTCCACTCCCAGACGTTGCCGACCATATCAAATAGGCCGTAACCATTCGGCGGGTAGGAACCAACCGCAGCGGCGCCCCAGGG
>JACXTT010012458.1_pt1 | contig 11290 bp, 10 predicted proteins | sample 9270951 | NCBI WGS metagenome assembly JACXTT01 (sample SAMN15532306, study PRJNA645909) | rock metagenome | isolation source: weathered quartz diorite | place: Puerto Rico | collected 2017-06-21 | reverse complement strand
GGTCGAGGTCCGGATCGAGCTGGCGGCCGAGCCCCTCGATGTTGAGGAGCGTCTTCTGCAGCATGACGAGCTGCGGCTGGATCTCCACGTTGAAGCGCCGCGAAGTCTGGAACAGCCGCAGCAGCAGCCGGCCGAAATAGATCTCCCTGAGCGGCCGCGCGAATACCGGCTCGCAGACCGCGCGGATCGCGGCCTCGAACTGGTCGATGCGCGTGCCCGGCGGCACCCAGCCCGCGTCGAGGTGCGCCTCTGCGACACGGCGGTAATCGCGGTTGAAGAAGGCGAGAAAGTTCTGCGCGAGGTAGTTCTTGTCCACCTCGGTGAGCGTGCCCATGATGCCGAAGTCGAGCGCGATATAGCGGCCGCGATTCTCACCTTCGGTTGCGACGAGGATGTTCCCCGGGTGCATGTCGGCGTGGAAAAACCCGTCGCGGAACACCTGCGTGAAGCAGATCTCCACGCCGGCGCGTGCCAGCGCCTTGAGGTCGATGCCGTGCTCCTTGAGCACCGCTATGTGCGACACCGGAACCCCGTGCATGCGCTCCATGGTCATCACGCGCTCGGAGCAAAGGTCCCAATGCACCTCCGGCACCGCAAGCAGGGGCGAGTAAGCGAAGTTGCGCCGCAGCTGGCTCGCGTTGGCCGCCTCGCGCATCAAGTCGAGCTCCTCGTCGAGATGATGCGCGAACTCGGCCACGACCTGGCGCGGCTTCAGGCGCCGGCCCTCGGGCGAGACCCGCTCGACAAGCGCCGCCGCCGTTTCCAGCAGCGCGAGATCCTTTGCCACCTCGCGCTCGACGCCGGGCCGCAGCACCTTGATCGCGACCTCGCGCCCGTCGGGCAGCGTAGCGAGATGCACCTGTGCGATCGAGGCGCTCGCCAGCGGCGTGCGCTCGACGCTGGCGAAGCGCTCGCCGAGCGGCTGGCCGAGGCTGCGCTCGATCTCGGCGAATGCGAGATCCGGGTCGAACGGCGCTACGCGATCCTGCAGCTTCGCCAGCTCGTCGGCAATGTCGGGCGGCAGGAGATCGCGGCGCGTGGAAAGGACCTGGCCGAACTTGACGAAGATCGGCCCGAGCCGCTCGAACGCCTCGCGCAGCCGCTGGGCGCGCGGCTCGTGCCGGCGGCCGGCGAGCAGGCGCAGCACGAAATCGCCGGGTACACGCGGCATGAACTCGTGCAGGCCATGGCTCACCGCAACGGCAAAGATGCGCACCAGGCGCACGAGCCTAATCAAGGCGCGCGATCCGCTGTTCGAGGTCGGCGAGCGCGTTGCCGAGGCGCGCGATGTCTGCCGCAAACTGCGCGAGCTCGGCGCGGCGCACGAGCATGCGGCGCTCGTCGACGACGTAGTCGGCGAGCGCCTCGCCGGCGCGCACGGCTGCATCGCGCTGCCACCGCGCGATGGCGCGCACGCCGTCCCCGATGCGCTGCGCGGCCACGTCGCCGACGACGCGCGACAGTTCTTCTTCCACGTCCGGGCGCAGGTGGCGCGCGAGATAACGCAGTTCCTCGGCGAACGCTCCAGAGCCGGTGATTCCCGCGAGCGTAATGGCGGCCGCAGGCTCCGAACCGCCGGGCTCGATGCGCCCCTCGGCGCCGACCTGGACGCGCAGCGCCGGCAGAAACGCAAGGCGCAGCTCCGCCGCCTGACCGGCGAAGGGCGCGAGCCGCTCGCGCGCCCAGCGTTCCCGATCGAGGAGCTGGTTGAGCAGAAAGCAAAAGGCCACCGCGGGGGTGGCCTTTGACGGGGAAGTGGCGTCGCTCAATGCATCTGCTGGATGCCGGCGAGGAGCCAGCCGCTCGAGCCGTCGGCGGGCTTCACGAGGTTCCACACTTCTTCGAAGCCCACCGCCTCGGTTTCCGGCGTCTCGCGCACCATGCCGGAGAAACGCACGGCTGCCCAATGCTCACCCCTCTCGGTGGCGAGCTCGACCAGGTCCGCGTTCAGCGCCACCACGTCGGTCTGCTGCGCGCCGGCCGGCAGGTCGCGGCGCAGCTCCTCGTACATCTCGCGCGTCGTGAATTCGCGGATCTCATCGAGGCGCCCGGCGTCGTTGGCGAGCTGCAGCTTGATGAAGTTCATCTTCGCCATGCGCAGGAAGGCGCCCGTGTCGAAACCGGCTGGCACGCGCGACGCGGCAGCCGCGGAAACGCTTGCCGGCGGCGACGGCGGTGGCGCCATCGTCTCGTTGCCAATGCCGGCGAACTGCACCGGCCGCGGCCGTTCCTGCCGGCGCGCGGCGGCCGCGCGAATGGCGAGCACGATCGTTGCGGCAAGCGCGGCGAGAAGCAGGAAACCGAGCAGGCCGCTGCCGCCGAAGAGGTAGCCGAGCAGGCCGCCGAGCGCGAGGCCGCCAAGGATGCCGCCCCAGCGGCTGGGCTGCTGCTGAGGCGCGGCCTGTTGTTGCTGCGCGGGCTTTGCCGGCGTTGAAGCAGGCGGTGCCGTCACGCTGCGCTGCGCGCCAATCGAACGGCCGCCGCCGAGGCGCCCAGCGTCGGCATCCGTAGCGATGAGCGCTATGCCGAAAAATATTAGAGAGAGGCTGAGTAACCACTTACGCATGAACGATCCTCCGGGGTGGGCCCATGCTATCAAAATCGCACGGCCCGATGCACAGCCACGACGCCGGCAGCCAGGTTGTAGACCTCCACGCTGCCGAAGCCGCTCGCCTCGAGCATGCCCTTGAGCGCAGCCTGGTCCGGATGCATGCGGATCGACTCGGCGAGATAGCGATAGGGCTCGCCCGAGCCGACTACCCGCTCGCCGAGCCAAGGCAGCACGCTGAAGGAGTAGAGGTCGTAGAGCCGCCTGAGCGGCGCCCAGACGTGCGAGAACTCGAGCACGACGAGGCGGCCGCCGGGCTTCAGCACGCGCGCCATCTCGGCGAGCGCCTGCTCCTTGCGCGTCATGTTGCGCAGGCCGAAACCCACCGTCACGCAGTCGAAGTACCCGGCGGGGAAAGGCAGGCGCTCGGCATCGCACTGCACCGCCGGCGCGAGCACCCCGGCGTCGAGCAGCCGGTCGCGGCCCCGCTCGAGCATCTTGCGGTTGACGTCGGTCGCCCACACTTCGCCGCCGGCTCCAACGCGGCGAGCGAGCGCCGCAGCGAGGTCACCGCTGCCCGCTGCGACATCGAGCACACGCTCGCCGGGGCGCGGGCGGGCGCAGGCGATGGCAAACGCCTTCCAGTAGCGGTGCAGGCCAAGCGACATGAGGTCGTTCATCACGTCGTAGCGCTCGGCCACCCGATCGAACACCTCGCCGACGCGGCCCGCCTTCTCCGCTTCGCCGACCTTCCGAAAGCCGAAGTCCACTTCCTTCGCCATGCCTTACTCGCGCGAGGCGCCCGCCTCCTTCAGTTTGGCGAGATACTGCGCCCAGAGTTTCTCCTGGTTCTCGCCGAGCTCGTAGAGATAGTCCCACGAATAGATGCCGGTGGTGTGCCCGTCGGAAAAAGCCGGCTGCACGGCGTACGAACCGACCGGGTCGAGCGACCGTATGTCCACGTTGCGCTTGCCGGTTTGCAGCACTTCCTGTCCGGGGCCGTGTCCCTTCACTTCGGCTGAGGGCGAGTAGACGCGCAGATACTCGTATGGCAGCCGGAAGCTCTTGCCATCGGAGAAGGCCACTTCCAGCACGCGCGACTTCTGGTGCAGGGTAATCAGCGTCGGGATGCGCTCGCTCACGGCACGGGCTCGTACGCCACGCGCTCGAAGTCGGTGCCGCGCTCGAGCACCTCGGTAAGCCGCACCCTGGGCGACGCTTCGGCGTGGATCTCGATCACGCGCTTGGGCTTGTACAAGCCGGATGGCAGCACGAGCGAGGCAGGCGAGTTCAGTGCCGGCGCAGCGCCGAGTGCGAGCGCCGGCATCCAGCCTTCCTGCTGCACGTTGAGCCCTGTAGGCCGCACGGCGAGCGGCGTCGGCATCCCGGGAATGAGCTTCACGCCAATGTGCAGGTCGCCGTTGTCCGCCGCCATCAGCCAGCGCACCTGCGCCAGCATGAATTGCTTGCCGTCGGCGGGCCGCACGCCGACGAGTTGCCCATGCGCGAGGCGCTTGCCACCCTGCGCTGCAGCCCGCACCATGCGCAGCCCTTGCGCGCTCTGGTCTTCGATCTGCCATTGCTCGATGGCGTAGCCGTGATCGCCGCTATAGTCCTCTTCAGCGCGCGTGCTTACGCGACCGAAGGTGGCAATCTCTTCGCGTTGCTTCTGGGTGAGCTCGACATCGGCTTGCGCGCCCGGCAGCCGGAATGTACCCCCGGAGATGTAGTGATGGATCGCCGGCAGCTCGCTGCACAGTTCGGCGCCTGCGCTGCCCGCCTGCCGCTCCGGCGCGCGCGGCGCCTTCGCCGCGCACCACTGGCGATAAAGATGCACCAGCAGCTGCTCGCAGGAAGGCTGCACGCAGTCCTCGCCGAGCGCGAGCTTGGCGGGCGATTCGCCCTTGCGCAGCAGCGCCACGCGGTTGCGCAGGCTCTTGGCGAGCTTGCGCGCATCGAGGTAGCGCGGCTCGCGCGCACCCTGCGCCGCCCCGCGCTCGGGGCACGCGTCGCTTTCGAGGTCAGCGACGAGCGGCGGCACGCCCTCGCCCTCGTCGACGGGCCTCGCCAGCACCTCGAGCTTGGAGGCCCAGCGCTCGAGCAGATAGGCGACGAAGGTGAGCTGGCGCTGCGCAAGCTCGTTCGGCGAGCACATGCCCGTCAGCACGGCGCGCGCATAGGCGACGCGGGGCGACGTGTCCTGGATGTCGCGGTTCAGGAAATCCTTGATCGTGTCCTCGGCGACATCCAGCTTTTCGGCCGCCGCATACGCTGCATGCAGCGAACGCCAGTCGCGCGGCGGCACCTGCCGGTACGCGCGGTAGTGATGGAACATGCGCAGGCCGGTGTAGGAAAGCAGGCGCTGGCAGATCAGCGCGGCCTGCGCTCGCATGCCGGCATCGCGATTGAGCGCGGCGTCCAGGCAGCGCTCGTAGCCCGCGCGCATCTCGTCCCACAGGGCGATGGTCGCCGTGAAGGCGGCCGACTCCGCGTCGCTCATCGGCAGAGCGCGGTTAGAGAAGCGCCGCGCCTGCTCGATCTGCACGAAGCTCACTGCCTCGCGCAACGCTTCCATGACCGCGAGGCGCTGCGCCGCCGCGGTGGGGAAGCGGTTGAACTCGCCGAGCTGCGTCGCGAGCTCGCGCTGCGCCGCGCCGACGTTCGAAAGCGGCACGTGCTCGAGCCAGCGCTTGCAGGTTTCAGCGTCGGTGAATTCCGGCGAGGCGCTTTCCGAGAGCTCGGGAAGCTTCATGGCGCGGGATCATACCCAAACACGTCGCGATAGCTTGCGTAAAAGCTCGCGAAAAGCGTCGGCAGCAGCACGATCGCGAGCGGAAAGATGATGGCGGCGGCCGGTGGCGCCACGCTGCCGGCAAGCGCGAACGCGGAAACGATAAGGAACGGCACGAGCAGCGTGACCAGGGCCATGACCGCCCCATAGGCGAGAAACGCGCGCCAGTTCATCATCGAGGCGGCGAAGCTGAAAAACAGCGCCTTCGCCGCGCCGGTCGAATGCCACGAGGCGAGCGGCGGAGCGAACCAGAAGGCCAGCATCACCGGCAGGTAAAGCGCGCCCGCCGCAGCGAGCGCGGTCATGAACTCCTCCGACTGCAGCACCTCGTCGGCTGGGCGCTGACCGTACACCATCCAGCGCGCCAGCGCGCCGTTGTCGGCAATGGTGCTCGCAGCGAGCAGCAGGCCGAGGCATGCGAGGTAGATAACGCCGAGGGCGAATTGCGCGCGCGGCTCGTGCCGGAAGCCGTCGAAGAGCAGCGTCATTTCGAGCGGCGCCTTGTGCCCCGCGGCGCGCGCGAGCGCCATGAAGCCCACCGAGAAGGCCGGCACCAGCACGGCCGCCGCCGCCACGCCGACCAACGGCACAAGCGAGACCAGCGTCATCAGCAGCCAGTAGCCGAACACCGCGGCGAGCCAGCCGAGCGGCGCAGCGCGAAACAGACGCCACCCCTCGGCGAGCCAGCGCGCGCCGCGCGTCGCCTCTAGGATGCGCGCCTGCATTCGAGGATGCGGTGAAAGTGCTCGGGATCGTGCGCGTGCACCAGCATGCCGGGCCGCGGCAAATGAAAATCGTGCAGGCGCGAGAGCCAGAAGCGCAGCGCCGCCGCGCGCAGCATCGCCGGCCACGCGGCGCGCTCCAGCGACGTGAGCGGCCGCACCGCCTCGTAGGCGCCAAGCAGTGCGTCCACGCGCTCGGCTTCGAGCGACGGGTCGCGCTGCAGATCGACGAGGCACCAGTCGTTGGCGCATACCGCGACGTCATACAGCAGGCAATCGACGCCGGCGAAGTAGAAGTCGATCACGCCGGCGATGCGCCCCGCCTCGAACAGCGCGTTGTCACGAAAGAGGTCCGCATGCACCGGCCCGCGCGGCAGGTCGGGAAAGCGCTGGCCGGCATGGAACGCCAGCTCCGCATCGAGCAGCAAGCGCTGCTCGCCGTCGAGGAAGGCACGCACCTCGTTCGCCGCCACGCGCCACCACTTGGGGCCGCGCGGATTTTCGAGGTAGGCGGAGTAGGAGCGCCCGGCGAGATGCATGCGCGCAAGCAATGCGCCGAGCCCGGCGCATTCCGCGGCGCCCGGACGCTCGAGCGAGTGGCCGGGGAGCCGCGTGACGAGCGCCGCCGGCTTGCCGTTCAGCCGCCCGAGGTACTGGTCGCCGAGGTCGGCGATCGGTGCCGGCGCCGGGATGCCGTGGCGCGCAAGATGCGCCATCAGGCCGAGATAGAAGGGCAGCTCCTGCGCGGGCAGCCGCTCGAACAGCGTGAGCACGTAGCGGCCCTGCGTGGTGGTGACGAAGTAATTGGTGTTCTCGATGCCCGCCTCGATCGGCTCGCAGGCCTCCAGCCGGCCCACCGAGTAGTTGGCGAGCCAGGCCGCGAGCTCGGCTTGCGTGACAGGCGTGTAGACCGACAAACTATTCGAAGGTGTAGATCGGCCACATCGGCACGCGCACGCCGTCGTCGAGCGAGTCGCGGCGCATCCAGTTGCCGTTGCCGGTGGTGTCGATCAGATAGTACGGGCGGCCGCCCGCGGGCGTCACTTTGAGCATCACCACGCGCCCGCCGTCGCGGATTTCCTCCACCTTCGCCTGCTCGGGCACCGGGATGCGCACGGCCGGCTCGTCTGCCTCGGGCATCGGCGGCGGCGGTGGCGGCTCGGGAAAGTCCTGGACCTTGTCCTGCGCGAGCGCCGCGCCAGCGGCGCACATCAAGATGAACACCGCCATTCGGCGCATCGGCGCATTTTATAATGCCGTACGGCTTGCACGCTTGCGGCGGAAATTTCGTCCGCCGCCTTCATCACTTCGTCGTCACCGTGCCGGAAGAAAGTCCGCAAAAAACGCTGTTGCTGGTCGACGGCTCCTCGTATCTCTACCGCGCGTATCACGCGCTGCCCGAGCTGCGGAGCCCGAAGACCGGTGAGCCCACCGGCGCGATCTACGGCGTGCTCAACATGCTGCGCAAGCTCGCCGCCGACTACCAGGCGCAGGCACGCGCCTGCGTGTTCGATGCGAAGGGCAGGACCTTCCGCGATGAGCTCTACGCCGAGTACAAGGCGACGCGCACGGCGATGCCCGACGATCTCTCGCGGCAGGTCGAGCCGCTGCATGACGCGATCAAGGCGCTCGGCTGGCCGCTCCTTTCGATCGACGGCGTCGAAGCGGACGACGTCATCGCGACCCTCGTCGAGCAGGCAAAGGCGCGCGGCTGGCGCAGCGTCATCTCCACCGGCGACAAGGACCTCACCCAGCTCGTCGACGAGCGCACGCTCTGGGTCAACACCATGTCCAACGAAAAATTGGACGTCTCCGGCGTGCAGGCCAAGTTCGGCGTGCCGCCGGAAAAGATCGTCGACTACCTGGCGCTGATCGGCGACCAGATCGACAACATTCCCGGTGTCGAACAGGTGGGGCCGAAAACCGCGTGCAAATGGATCGTGCAGTACGGCTCGCTCGAGGGCGTCATCGCGCACGCCGACGAGATCAGCGGCCTCGCCGGCGAGAACCTGCGCAAGGTGAAGCACTGGCTGCCGAAAGCGCGCGAGCTTCTCACCGTGAAGCGCGACGTGCCGCTCCCGGTGACGCTCGAGCAACTCATCGACGGTAAGCGCGACCCGGCGCGCCAGCGCGCGCAGTACGAGCGCTTCGGCTTCAAGACCTGGCTTAAGGAAGTGGAGGACGCGCCGCTGGCGCCCACGCCGGCGCCGACCGAGGCGATCAACAAACGGCGCTATCGCACCGTCCTCAGCGAGGAGGAACTGCGCGACGTTGTCCTCAAGATCGAAGCGGTGCCGCTCGTCGGCCTCGCGTGCTTCGGCACGGCCGAGGACCCGCTGCGCGCACGCCTCGTCGGCATGGCGCTCGCCTTCGGCGACGAGGCTGTTTACCTGCCGCTCGCGCACCAATACCCAGGCGCGCCGGCGCAGGTACCTCTGGACGCGGCGTTCGCACGGCTCAAACCGTGGCTCAAGCGCGCCGACTGCCGCAAGGTTGGCGAGGACGCAAAGCTCGATTCCCATTTGCTGGCGAACCACGGCATCCAGCTAGCGGGTTGCGTGCACGATACGATCATCGAATCCTACGTGCTCGAAGTGCACGAGCGCCACGAGCTCGCGTCGCTCGCTCAGCGCCACTGCGGCTGGACGATACTCACCTTGGATGAGGTGACCGGCAAAGGCGTCTCGCGCATCGGTTTTTCGGCGGTGGATGTGGCGCGGGCGACGGAGTACGCCGCGCAGCAGGCCGACTGCATCCTCGCGCTGCATGACATCCTGCAACCGCGCATCGCGGCGGACGAGAAGCTCGCGTTCGTCTACGAGCGCATCGAGCTGCCGCTCGTGCCCGTGCTGCTGGCGATGGAGCGCCACGGCGTGCTGATCGACCGGGAAAAGCTCGAGGCGCAGAGCCAGGAGCTTGGCAAGGAGATCCTCGCCCTCGAGCAGAAGGCCTACGACGCCGCCGGCCAGCCGTTCAACCTCGGCTCGCCGAAGCAGATCCAGGAGATCCTGTTCGAGCGCCAGAAGCTGCCGGTGAAGAAGAAGACGCCGTCGGGCCAGCCGTCCACCGATGAAGATTCACTGGCGGAGCTGGCGCTCGACCATCCGCTGCCGCGGCTGATCCTCGAGCATCGCGCGCTGTCGAAGCTCAAGTCCACCTACACCGACAAGCTGCCGAAGAACATCAACCCGGCCACCGGGCGCGTGCATACGACGTATTCGCAGACGACCGCCGTGACCGGGCGGCTCGCCTCCAACGAGCCTAACCTGCAGAACATCCCGATCCGCACGCCGGCCGGGCGGCGCATCCGCGCCTGCTTCATCGCGCCGCCCGGCGCGAAGCTCATGTCGGCCGATTACTCGCAGATCGAGCTGCGCATAATGGCGCACCTCTCGGGCGACGAGAACCTGCGCCGCGCGTTCCGCGACGGCGAGGATGTGCACCGCGCCACCGCCGCCGAGGTATTCGGCGTTGCGCTCGCCGAGGTCGACCTCGACCAGCGGCGCATCGCGAAAGTAATCAACTTCGGCCTGATCTACGGCATGTCGTCGTTCGGCGTAGCGCAGAACCTCGGCATCGACCGCGGCACGGCCCAGACCTACATCGACCGTTACTTCGCGCGCTATCCGGGCGCCAAGCGCTACATGGATGAGACGCGCCGCCGCGCCCGGGAGCTGGGCTACGTCGAGACGGTGTTTGGACGGCGGCTGTGGCTGCCGGAGCTACGCAGCGGTGCGCCGGTGCGCCGCCAAGCGGCGGAGCGCGCCGCCATCAATGCGCCGATGCAGGGCACCGCCGCGGATCTCATCAAGCTGGCGATGATCGCGGTCAAGCAATGGCTCGATGAGTCCGGCTCGCGCGCGAAGCTCATCATGCAGGTCCATGACGAGCTGGTCCTCGAGGTTCCCGACGCCGAAGTCGAAACGGTAAGGGAGCGCGTGCGGGAGCTGATGCAGGCAGTGTACAAGCTAGACGTACCGCTGGTCGTGGAAGCCGGCGTCGCCGACAACTGGGACCAGGCGCACTAGAGCATCGCGCCGAAGACCCTGCGGATGATGCTGGAGCCGGTGCCGATCGGGTCCTTGCGGATTTTCTTTTCCTCTTCCGCGACCATCAAGTACAGTCCATCGAGCGCCTTCTGCGTGACGTACTCGTCGAGGTCGGCGTCCTGTTTCTTCAGCATGCCGACTGCTACCGCCTGGTTCGCAAACTGCTCGTATCTCTGTGCGAGCTGAACCCGGGCGGTGGCCTTTTCGACGATCGGCAGGAAGCGCTGATGCAACTCATCGCGGGTCGTGCGACGGAAGTACTCGGTGCCGGCGGTGTCGCCGCCGGTGATGATGCGTTTCGCGTCCTGGACGGTCATCTTTCTCACCGACTGGATGAGAAGCGCCTTCGCCTCCGGCACCGCCGACTCGGCGGCGCGGTTCATGGTGACGATGAGCTCGTCGGCGTACTTGCCCATGCCGAGGCGGCGCATGGCGCGTTCGGCGCGCTGCGTCGCTTCGGGCAGCGGAATCTTCACCTGCGGGTTGCCGAGAAAGCCGTCGACGCGCCCGAGGCTGGCTACGGCGGCAACGCTGCCCTTCTCCAGCGCCGCCTTCAGCGCCGCGGTCGCGTCCTGCCGGGTGATGTGCTCAAGCTGGGCGTGGGCGCCAGCGGACCAGGCGATGATCGCAGCGAGGAGTACGCCCCTCAGGCGACGCCCGCCTCGTGCGCCTGCTGATCGGCGTGGTACGAGGAGCGCACCAGCGGCCCGATCGCGGCATGCCGGAAGCCGAGCTCGGCGGCGTGCGCCTCGAATCGCTGAAACACGGCGGGCTCGACATAGCGCTCGACCGGCAGGTGGTGCGGCGAGGGCTGCAGATACTGGCCGATGGTGAGCATGTCGACGTCGTGCGCGCGCAGGTCGCGCATCACCGCGATGATTTCCGCGTCGGTCTCGCCGAGGCCAACCATCAGTCCCGACTTGGTCGGCACCGCCGGATGCTCGCGCTTGAAGCGCTGAAGCAGCGTGAGCGAATGCTCGTAATGTCCGCCGGGCCGTGCCTGCTTATATAGGCGGGGCACGGTCTCCAGGTTGTGGTTCATGACGTCGGGCGGCGCCGCGGCGAGGATTTCCAGCGCGCGCTCGAGCCGGCCTCGGAAATCGGGCACCAGCACCTCGATCGTGGTGCGCGGGCTCAGCTCGCGTAGCGCACGGATGCAGTCGACGAAGTGCTGCGCGCC
>JACXTT010012457.1_pt1 | contig 11291 bp, 14 predicted proteins | sample 9270951 | NCBI WGS metagenome assembly JACXTT01 (sample SAMN15532306, study PRJNA645909) | rock metagenome | isolation source: weathered quartz diorite | place: Puerto Rico | collected 2017-06-21 | reverse complement strand
TTCCCGCACGGGCCGTCGGGGGGGGGTTCATCATTTCTGCCAGCTCGAGCGGCAGGGCCATCGCCGGGGGGCTCGGGCCTCCGGTTCGGCTCCGCGGGCCAAGGGGGTGGCGGCGCGACTTGGCGCAGGCAATCGACGAGCTGCAGAAGAGGGTGGGGGGGAGCGAAGACGTGCAGTCCCGACTCGACGCCCTCGAGGACGTGCAGCGACGGCTCGCCGACGTCGAGGAGCGGCTGGATTTCGCGGAACGGATGCTCGCCAAACAGCGGGAAGCCGAGCGGATCGCCCCTCCGAAGAGTTAGACCAGCTGCGGGCCCCGTTCCCAGCGCCATACTGGCCCATCGTCAGGGTCAACCACTGCGCCGACGTGGTGGAAGCCGCATTTCAGCAGCACGCGGGTTGATGCGTTTGCCTCCGGCAATGTGTGCGCCCGAACCAGCCGAACCCGTCCACTCGCAAAGGCGAACGCGACCAGCGCGGCAGCGGCCTCGGTCGCGTAGCCGCGCCCCTCAAAGGCGGGCACAATGCCGTACGCGATCTCCACCGTTCCCGCGGAATCGGGCGGACCCTTGAATCCCGCACTGCCGATAACCGAACCGCCTTCCCGATGGACGACGAAGAATCCGTGACGCCACGGATCCGGGCCCGACGAGCTCCGCAATGCCGCGAGCCAATCGGGTGAGACATCATCCGATACATAGAATCCGTGCAGTCCGTCGGCGACGGGTACGCCCACCACCTGCTCGAAGCGTTCCGGCTGGTCGATGAGCGTGAGAAGATGCTCAGGGGCGCAGGGCAGCAGCGTGAGGCGAGGAGTGTCGAGCGACACGCTAGGCTAGTTGCCGGGGCGCCATTCGAACGAGTCCTGCGCCCGGTACAGGACCTCTCCGGTGCCATCCCGAACCGTTACGACCGCGGAGACGACCGGGGCATCGAGTCGGGTAGTCACGAATCGCGTGAGGAACCTGCCGTCGATTGTGACGGTGCCCAGCTGCGGGTCGTCACAGCGGAGGTGGAAAGAACCTGCGGTGATCCGGGCTTCGAGGCAGGCCAGCTGCTGCTCCGAACCGCTCTGCCCAAAGGTTGCATAGGCCTCCGGACGGAGGGTGAAACCGGTGAACCGGTAGCGACTCACCGTAAAGGCGTAGCCCGGGACGTAGCGCCCCTCGGCATCTGCCTGAAGCGGCGGCGTACGCCGCTTCGCGACCGGTGGGGGTATGGGCTTTTCGGCGACTGGGGGAGCGGGCGTTAGCAACCAGAGCGCGACGAGAATCGCTCCGACGAGGACCAACGCGAGGAGTAGCAGCGGACCCTTTCGGCGCATGAGAGAACTCTAACTGCGATCCGGAACTGCGATAGACCGCCCCTTCTACGCACTTCGCGCCCGCGCTAAGTTGAGGGCCCGGTAATCACGCCCGAGTGGCGGAATGGCAGACGCAGGGGACTCAAAATCCCCCGGGGGCAACCCCGTGAGAGTTCGACTCTCTCCTCGGGCACTACCAAGCGAAAAGCGAACGCGCCCGCGCAAACCAAAAGGCCCCGGCGCAACGGCGCCGGGGCCTGGTGCTACGGAGGCTGCTCGACTCTCTAGAAGTCGCCGAACAGCAGGCCGGTCACCGCCTGACCATCCACCACGGTGACGTCGTACCCTAGCCCAAAGGGGCAGGTGGGCCCGGCGACCGGGACCGATTGGAAGTTGAAGGGGAACTTTGACGCCTGGCACACCGTGTAGGCGCCAGCCGGCAGACTCGTGAACGAGAAGTTCCCGAGCACATCGGTCGCGATGGTCGTGTTGACCGGACCGGTGATCGTGATCAACCAGCCCTCGATGCCCAATTCGCCCGGATCCAACACCCCGTTCGCGTTCGGGTCCCCGAACACCATCCCGCTGATCGACGCGGAATTGGGCGGCGGCGGGGGCGGGGGTGGGGGAGTGGGCACGCAATCACCGCCCTCGTTCTGACCTTCCTGCACGCACTGGTTTCCGCCTCCGTCGGGCTGGTCGGGCCGCGCGCGTGGGTTCTGCGCGACACTCATGATGAACGGCGTGGCGACCAAGGCGATAAGAACCGTAAAGACACGCACCTTGCCCTCCTAGCTTGTGGTCTGGCTCCGGAGGGCGCTCCGGTCCAAACAACCTTGAGCGCTCCCATCGTCGCACTGCCGCGGCACGCGAGCCGTGTCGCACGTCACACCGGCCGCCTAACCCCAAGTGATTGGGCGTCGCTAGCGCCCAGCGCTCCTGCGTCGCGCCCGTAACTGACGACCCCAGCGATACATGGGAAAAGGCTCTTGCGCTGGAGTGAGACCTGGGGGGATATGGGGGCCGCTTTACCACCGCCGTCCTCTGGAGGATCGCCATGGCTGCCCTATCCGCACACGCGCTGCTCCTGTCCGCGCTGATCATCGTGGTTCCTCCTCGGGCTCACGCGCAGACGGCAGCGGCGCCGGTGCGCCCCTCGCCCGCCACCTCCGGCGCCACCGCGGCATGGACCCTCAAGCTGAAAGGCGACGTCCGGTGGCAGCAGGTGACCCCAGCGGGCGCGCTCCTCGTCTCAACCGACGCCGGACTCGCGGGCGTGGACATCGAGCGCGGCCAGATCACCTGGGAGAAGCCCGAGCTCGGCGGGCTGCCGCCTGATAGCGTCCGCATGGTCGAGGGCTCCCTGCTCATGGAAGCGTCGCGCCCCGGCCTGCTCGTGATCCTCGATCCCGTCACCGGCGCCGTCGTGTTCGACTCGCGCCGTCCGGGTCTGACGCAAATCGTTACCCGCCGCGTGCTGGCACAGAGCGGCACGCTGCTGGTGCACGGGCGCACGGCGTCCGGAGGTTCGGTCGTGGCGCTATACGACCTCGTCACCGGCGAGCAGCGCTGGGTGAACGACGCGCTGTTCGAGCAGACCGGGCCCAAGAAAAAAGGGCTGGGCGGGCTGATGCAGGGCCTGGTGCGCGCCGCCTCCGAGGGCACCGCCCTCGAGGTGCTGCCGGCCGGGCCCGATATGATCGTCGTTCACACGCTCCTGGGTCTGCGCGCGCTGGATGCGAAATCAGGTGCGGTGCGGTGGTCCGCTACGCTACCCACCGCCCGCGCGGGAAACCCCGCCCGCCACGTGAGGCTCTTCCCCTCGGCAAACAAGACCGATCGTCTGTACGTCGGCTTCGACGACCGGCTCATGGCGTATCGGCTCGCCGACGGTCAGGCGCTCTGGGCCAAGCCCGCGATGGTCGAAGGCTGGGTGCACGGCATCGTCGAGCACCCGGACGGCATCATCATCCTCCCCGAATCACCGCCTCCGAACGAGGCAACGGGCAACGTCCGCATCGTGAACGGTGTGGTGCAAACGGGGCTCAACGTAGCCCGTTACGACGATGGATCGACGATCGCCCCCAAACCGCTGCGCATGCGCGGCACGGTGACGGACGCGATGATCGTCGGTGGCTCCGCGGTGCTGGCGGTGGACGCCGAGTCGCGCACCTTCGTGAATGTGCTGGACGTGGCGACCACGACCGTGCGCCTGAAGAAAGACGTGAAGATCAAGGGCCAGCTGGCCTACGCCGAGCTCCTGCCCGGCGCAGCGGGCCTGCTCTACATCTCGCGTCCCGATGCGGCCACGAACGCCGAAGTGAACGTCATCGACCTCGCCTCGGGCGAGCCCAAGTTCAAGGACGCCATCGAAAGTGGGAAGCCGCTCAGCTCCGGTGAGTACAACACCGCGCGCTATGCGCTGCACCACGCCGTCGAGGGCTCGACGCTGTACGTGTTCGCGAGCCACGATCACCGGCTGTACGCCGTCGATCGCACCGCCGGCACCTTCCGGCCCATCGGCGGCGAGATCAAGCTGCAGGGCGGTGAGGATCCGACCGACATGGAGATCCGGCCCGCGGGGCTGATCCTCATCTCGCCGCAGAACCTGGTGGTCGTAGCGCGCGACGGGCAGGTGAAGCAGCAGGTCTATTATCCGGCGCCGCAGCTACCCGGGTTGCTGCGCGCGCTCTACCGGATCAATTCCATACGCGCCGGCCTGTACGGCGCCGCCGCCTCGGCGTACGGCGACGCCTTCGCCCAGGCGTCGCGCACCGCCACGGATTCCAACGCGCGCCGCATCACCGGTCAGCTCGCGACCGCGTATTCGCAAGGCGGGGCGCAACTCACGGGCTACTCGCAGCAGGCAGCTACGCTCGCGACCAAGCGCTTCAAGGCCTCGCTCACCGTGCCGGGGGCGGTCTTCATGTTGACCCGCGCGCCCGAGGGGAACGGAAATGTCCTGTTGCAAATCGACAAGGACAGCGGACAACCGCGTTCGCGCGTCGATCTCGGCAAGGAGCGCGAGCCGGTGTACGCGGTGGACGACGTCGCCAACATGCTGTTCTTGCGGACCGCGGCGGGCACGCTCGTCGGCTACAGACTCTGATCGACGCCGGCACCCCGGCATCGTTCCGGGGGTACCCTGTGAGAGTCGACTCGCGCCTCTGGCCCTTCCCATCGGAGTTGTGATGCACGCATCGAGGTGGACCACGAACGTCGTGTACGCCGGCCTGCTTGGCGCGGTGCTCTCGGGCTGCAAATCTCACGAGGACGCGTTTCGCGCCACCCGGGTCCCCGTGATCCGGTTCGACTCGGTTCTCAAGGCCGCCGACAGCGTCCGGCTCCCGCTCGCTGACGCGCGCCTCCTCCTGGACGTGGCAGCCGATAGCGGGTTCGCCCTGAAAGCGCCGCACGACACGATGACGGTGACGGATATCCTGGCGTGGGCGCGGGCGGAGCAGGCCCGCAAGGCCGAGGTGAGCGCCGCGGCGCTCGCGGCGGAGCGGGCGCGCCGGGACAGCGTCCGGAAGCTGGTCGAGCCTCTGCTCGTAGTCACGGTGGTCAAGAAAACCTACCTGCCGAGAGATCCCGACTCGGAGCAATACGAGGACTACATCTCGCTGGCCTTCGCGTATCAAAACAAGGGCGAGAAAGCGATCCGCGCGTTCCAGGGCGACGCGACCTTCCTCGACACATTCGGGGATTCGATCTACAGCGCCCACCTCAAGGTGGACTTGCCTCTCAAGGCCGGACAAACGCGACGCGAGCCGGCGCGGATCGTTCGGGTCAATCCCTTCCGGCTCGCGCACCAGCGGCTGCGGGATACCCCGCTGGACAAGATGAAGCTGGTGTGGGAGACCACCGACGTGTTGTTTGCCGATGACAGCCGGTTGAGCCTCACCGCCCCCTAGACATGGGCCGCGCCAACACCGGCGCGATTCCCGTTCCTTGCCGTCATGCGCGGCGCGCTTCATGTTCGTGCCATCCCCGCGAACAGGAACCCGCGCACATGCGCTGCCCGCTCCCAGCGCTCCTCACCCTCCTTACCGTCGCGACGCCGCTCGCCGGGCAGGCAGCGTCCGGGCACGTCTATTGGGTCGGTTTCTACCAGGCGCTCCCTGGCAAAGCGGCGGCGTACAACAAGGCGCTCACCGACATCGCCGATCCGGTCTTGGACGAGCTGGTGCGGCGCAAGCAGATGGTCTCCCACGTGCAGCTCGCGCAGTACACCGGCGCCGGAGAAAACACGAATCTCGTAATCCTGGAATTTCCGAACTGGGCGGCGCTCGACACATACGACGCAAAGCTCGACGAAGCCTCCCGGGCCGTGCTCCACAAGCCCTGGAGCGAAGCGATCGCCGCGTTCCCCGAGCTGCGACGCTTGGTGCGCATCGAGATTTATACACGGTCATGATACCGCACGGCGGGGAGAACCTCCGGGGCGAGCCCCTGGATTTTCGGATCCCCCGCACCGGGGATCGGGACCTGGCGTTCCGTGGTTGGCTCTTGGGCCATGCCGAAGAGCGTGACGGCTCCGCCGCGCTCACGCGCGGCGTGGACATCGACATCTACCTGACGATCCGGCTGCGGCTCGTGGCGCATCTGTGCCGCTGGTCGCTGCGGGACGGCGAAGGCCTGAGAGAGGCGCACCACGTCGCCGTGCACGACTCGGCGGCCGACTTACTCGACTGGTTGAAGCAGGAGGGCTCCGGTCGGCTGGATGCGACTGGCAAGCGGGCCTGGGTCCGGGCGTGCGCGGCGTGGCCCGGTCTCAAACGCGAGGCGGTCGAGCGCGTGGATTGACGCCCCGCGCGCCGTATACCAGCGTATGGGCATGCCGGCAGCGTTCCAGTGGGCCCGTCTGAAGGCGGATGTGAAGTGCGCGCTCCGCAAGGGCGCCTGGTACCGCATCCTGAAGCTGACGTCCAGCGAGGTCGTGCTCGACGTCAAAGGAAAGCCGCTCTCCGTGCAGCGGGGACAGCTGCAGCTCTCGTCCGAGCCGGCCCTGCGCTGGTCCGTCGTGCCGAGCCCCAAGCACACCGCCCGCTTTCCCGCCACCTGGGGCCCGAGTTACGCCGTCTGCCCCAACTGCCGCAACCGCGCGCAGCTCGAAGGCCACCCCACCAGCATGCGCTGCCAGCGGTGTAACGGGTCCTTCGAGATCGCCTGGAACGGATAGCCGAGCGCGGCGCCGGCCGGTGCTACGGTGAGAAAATCGTGAATTGGCCGCTCGACGCGGTCCTCGCGCCCGGAGCGGTGGCCTGGAGCACGTATCCCGTGCCCGACGCGTTGATGACCAGGTCGCCGAATAGGGCGATGCCGTTGACGGGCGCGACGCTCAAAGTGCCGGAGAGCCGGCCGCCGACCGGATTCACGCTGATGCTCATGGTAATGGTGCCAACGAAGGCCGAGTCCGGCCTGCCCAGGCTGTCTCGCACCAGCACTTGAATGGCGGGGGTGATGATGTTGCCCGCCGTGGCGCTACTCGGCGGGACGAGGAAGGAAAGGGCGTCCGGACCGGTACCGCCGCCGCCGCCCCCGCCGATCGCGATGCCCCGGTTGCTCGTGAGCCGACCGTCGTATGGACACGCCACCGTTACGAGCGCCGTGACGACGACGGTCACGCCCCAGAGTCTCTTGGTCATTTCCAACCATCCTCTCCTACGCTTTCACATGATTGTAAAACGCGCCGTAAGACGCAAGGGCGCGCGCCACCCCTTTGTCCACCTCCCCTGCCACGTAGGCCGCCAGATTCCCGGCGCGGCCCGCGATCGCGGCAGTTCCCGCCGGTGCCGCCCCACCGGGCTTGAGCCCGCGATACTGATCCGTCAACCCGGCCGCGACGGCTTCGAGCACCCATGGCTTCATCTCGACCGTCGCCTTCGTGACGACGACGCCGCGCACCGCGCCCTGCGGCGTGAAGCCCACCGCCACCTCGATCGGACCGTGGGGCGTGTCCACGCGCACGAACTCGAGTGCGCCCATCGACGTAGACCCGGCCACGCCCCCGTAGAAGACCAGCACGCCGTCCTCGGGACTCCAATCCACGGCTTCGTGCAACCGGTGCGCATCCGCGGCGCTCAGGTGCACCTCGCGGGCCACGTATGCGTCGGCCCCCGGCAGCAGCGTCCGCACGGCGTCCGGACGTTTGACCAGCACGACCACGGGTGTGATGTGCAGCAGGGCGGCGATCGCCGCCGCGCGAATCAGAAAGTTCATCGGTCAACTCCTTTCACGCGACAACCACATCTGGTGGACCGCCAGCGCCGCGACGAGGAGATAGGCGACGCCCATCGCCCAACCACCGGCGAGGGTCACGATCGCAAAGCGCGGCGAGGCGAACTTGGTGAGCCACATGCCGGCGAAGTCGAGCCACGGGGCGGCGAACAAGAGCCCGATCAGCCCGAGCGCCCAAAGCCGTGACAGCGAGAGCCCGGCGACCACGACGCCCAGGGCAGTCGCGATGAGACCGTACATCGGAACGTGCACGTGGGTGTCCTGGATCAGGAGGCCGGTGTCGACGGTGTGGACCTCGGGTTTGGCGAAGTCGGCCATCGCCATGGGGCGCTGCACGACCACCGTGGTCTCGGGCGGCATCGTCATCGACATTTCCGGACCGGCGTACGTCGCCGCGACGCGCTGCGGCGTAAATCCCGCGTACAGCGCCACCATCACCGCCCCGAACAAGTAGGAGAGCCCCAACGTGGCGAGCAGCCCCGTGACGAGCCACTTGATCCGAACGTCCGCACGTCGCAAGTCGTAAAGCATGGATGGCCTCTCCCTCCCTAGAAGACGTAGACGAGCTCGAGCACGCCCTTGGTGTTGGAGCTCTGCAGCGCCCCCGTGGCATCGGTAAAGAACGGCGCGGACGACCAGTCCGCGCGGACGGCGGCGCGGAGCGCGACCTGGGGGAGGTGGAACCGCGTGTGCTCGATGTTGCTGAAGATCCCCTCGCGGGCGTTCGAGAAGTACCACATCGGGCCAACCGTGACGGAGCGCAAGATCTGCGGCGTCCCCGTGAACAGGCCGTCGGTGTCTTCCAGTTGGTCGTATCGCGCGGTCAAGCCAACATGGCGGCTCATCTTCAGGAATGCGGTGACCGCCGCTCCGCGCCACGAAGGATTGCCGCCGCTCTGCTGCTCCCGCCCGACGTTGGCTTCGGCGCCCACGATCCAGCGTCCCCGGTCAATGGTCAGGTCGCTCGAGAACAGCGATCGCTGGTTCGCATCGGTCGAGTCCCGCTCCGGTCCGTACACACCGGTGAAGCCGAGCGTGACCCAGGGGATCGGGATCCACTGGATTCTGGCCAGCCCTGTCTTGCCACGATTGTTGTCCACCGTCACGTCCCAGCCGTTGGCGACCACTCCCCACACGTCGACCCGCGACGACGCGGTGTAGTGGACCTGCACACCCGTGAGCTTGCCGGGGCGGGCATACGTGAAGTTGAACGAATTGGTGGGAATCAGGTTGAGGGGCTCGTCATCGCGTTCGAAGCCGATGGGTGCGTCGAACCGGCCGAACGCCAGGGACCATTTGTTCGCAGTGTGCGGCGTCCAGCTCACGAGCAGGTTGTCGATATCGGTGGCCGAGGCCCCGCCTTCGAGGGCGGTCGTCAGCTGCGCGAACAGGTAGGCGTCGCCCACCGGCTTGAAGAAGCTCACGCCAATCTTCCCGGCCGTAAACGTGTTGCTGCGGATGAGGCGATCATAGTCGGCCCGTCCGACCGCGAACCCCGTGATGGCGACGGGCGACGGCTCTTCGAATGTCACGGACCGCTCCTGCGCGACGGCGTTGATCGCGACGCCGCAGAGCAGAGCGCTCCAAAGCGCACTGCGCATACAATCCTCCGAGTTGTGGGTGGCTAACGCGTCAGATCAGCCGAGCCCGTTCGGAGGGGGAGTAGTGGGGCTGAAAGCGGGGGAAGGGGGAAGCGGGAAGGGAGAACGGTCGATCAGGACCTGCTCCGGCATCGCTATCGCAGGCGCCGCCGGGAGCGGGGCCGGCACCGCCGCCGACAGGGCGAGGTCGGCGCTACCAATCATCTCACCGCAGAAGCACGGGCCGTCGGCCGGCGCCCCGCCATGGCCCGGGTGGGACTGGTGCGTCGCGTGGTGCCGGCAGGCCAGCGTACCCTGCAGGGTCGCGCCACCCGGCCCCGCGGCCAGCCAGCAGACCGCCGCGAGCGTGAACAGGATGAGCCGTGGTGTGCCGCGCATCGGGTCAAGTGTACGGCCGGCGTTTCGCCTGGCGCAACCCCGCCCGGCCCGTGTAGACTGCCTGGCCATGAGCGAGCGCATCGAGTACCGCGACGGTCGGTGGGTGGTGTCGAATCACCCCATCATTCCTTTTATCGAAGGCGACGGCACGGGGCCCGACATTTGGCGCGCCGCGCGGCGGGTGTTCGACGCCACTGTCCGGAAAGTGTCCGGCGGTAAACGCCAGATCGATTGGCTCGAGGTCCTGGCCGGCGAGAAGGCCTTCAAGCAAGTGGGGAACTGGCTCCCCGAGGCCACGCTGGACGCCATCCGGACGCACCGGGTGGCCATCAAGGGTCCGCTGACCACGCCCGTGGGCGGCGGCATCCGCTCCCTCAACGTCGCGCTCCGGCAGCTGCTGGACCTGTACGCCTGCGTCCGGCCGGTACACTACTTCGAGGGCGTGCCCAGCCCGATGCGCGAGCCCCAGAAGCTCGACGTGGTGATCTTCCGCGAGAACATCGAGGATGTGTACTCCGGCGTGGAATACCGGGCGGGCAGTCCCGAGGCCGATGCCGTGATCGGGTTCCTCACCGAGCGGTTCGGCGCCAAGATCCGTCCCGGGAGCGCGATCGGGATCAAGCCGATGTCCAAGTTCGGCTCCCAGCGTCTGGTCGTGAAGGCCATCGAGTACGCCCTGCGCGCTGGTCGGCGCTCGGTCACGCTCGTTCACAAAGGCAACATCATGAAGTTCACCGAGGGCGGGTTCCGGGAGTGGGGGTACGAGGTGGCGAGAGACCGGTTCGGCGACAAGACCATCCCGGAGGCCGACGCGGGAGACGGGAAGCGGGACACGGGCAAGGTGATCATGAAGGACCGGATCACCGACGCGATGTTCGCGCAGCTGGTGCTGCGCCCCGACGAGTACTCGGTCATCGCCGCGCCCAACTTGAACGGCGATCTGCTCTCGGATGCCGCGGCGGCCCAGGTGGGCGGGCTCGGGCTCGCCCCGGGGGGCAACGTGGGCGACGGGTACGCCGTGTTCGAGGCGACCCACGGCACCGCACCGAAATACGCGGGGCAGGACAAGGTGAACCCCGGGAGCGTCGTCCTATCGGGGGCGATGATGTTCGAGGAGCTCGGATGGAACGACGTGGCCGACGCAATCGTGCGCGGGCTGGGCGGGGCGATCCGGGCGCGGCGCGTCACCTACGATCTCGCGCGGCTGATGCCCGCCGCGACCGAGGTCTCGACCTCGGCTTTTGCCGAGTGCATAATCGAGCATGTCTAGGATGACCAGCGGCGTTGTCAGCACGCCGCTTTCCCAGGTCGACACGCCGCTCCTCGCCGTCGCCCTCGCGCAGGGGAGCGCCGTGCCCGCCTCCCTCACCGACCTGGACCGCGCCGCGGGGGGCGTGGTGGGCCGCGCCATCACCAGCGGCGACTTCAAAGGAAAACGTGACGAGGCGGCGCTGCTCTACCCGAGCGGCGCCAAGCCGGAGCGCGTTCTGCTCGTGGGCCTGGGGAAGCCGGGCGAGGTAACCCGCGCCTCCATTCGGCGGGCGGCCGCCGTCGCCGCCAAGCGGGCGCGGGCGCTCGGCACGAAACAGCTCGCCTTCGCCGTCGCCCCCGAAGCGCGCAACGGCGTGTCGGCCCGCGGCTTGGGCCAGGCGCGGGGCGAGGGGGCCGCGCAAGGCGCCTGGGCGTTCGCCCGGATCAAGAAGGCGCCCCCCGCCGGCCCGCGAGCCGAGCGGCAAGGACCCCCCCCCGCGGCTGGAACCAAGCGAGAG